>Ga0210059_1017126_pt1 | contig 10371 bp, 12 predicted proteins | sample Ectturendosymbi2_FD_188042 | JGI IMG/M metagenome (GOLD analysis project Ga0210059, IMG submission 188042) | Ecteinascidia turbinata endosymbiont from Florida, USA - Sample 2 (SPAdes) (version 2) | ecosystem: Host-associated > Tunicates > Ascidians > Unclassified | place: Key West, Florida...
CAGAAGGTTTGAGACCACAGCATTTGAAAGACTGCATATCAATCTCTGCGGTTGGTGCCAGCACTTCCCTCCTCACCAGCCGAACCAACAGTTAACCACCTCACGAATGGTCATCTGCCAACTGCCCTCCGGCCTTTCCTCCATGGTGCACTATTCCACGGACTGCGCAAAAACAATGGAGACCTGAGACCAACCGCCGTAGGGTGCACCTACCGACGCCTGGTTGCAAAGGATTGTTTGAGACCTTACATCTCAAGGCTGTACGAGTTACTCCAACCCTCCCAGGTTGGGGTAGGCACCCTCCGGGGCAGTGAAGCTGCTGTCCATGCCACATGCTCTTTCATGGCGCAAACGCAAGGTGAAAAAGTTTTACTAAAACTTGATGTTAGAAATGCCTTCAATAGCATCCGTCTAAACACAGTTCTTCAAGCAGCTCAAACACACCTCCCAGAAATCTATCCTTTCATATGGGACTGTTATTCTTCAAAATCATCTCTCTTTCATGGAGACTTCTGCTTTCACTCAGCCACTGGGGTGCAACAAGGGGGCCCTCCCGGCCCGGCTCTTTTTGCCCTCGCCATTCACGGAGTTACATCCGAGGTCAAATCAGACCTAAATGTTTGGTACCTTGGGGATGACTGCATCGGTGGAGACCCGCAGACCGTGCTCAGTAAAGCTGCCTTCATTAGGAATGGACTATCCTCAGTTGGTCTAGAAATAAATAACTCTAAATGTGAGTTGCTTATTGTCAACCACACAACCAGCCAAGAGCGGTCCCAAACAATTAAGCTTTTGCAAGATGTATTCCCATCCATCTCAATCACTGCTCCCAATATATGGCAGTTATTAGGATCCCCTCTGCATCAGGATTCCGCCCCACTACATCTAGAAGCAAAAACCAAAATGCTTGACAACATCATTGGAAACCTTGAGCTAATAGAGCCACATCAAGCATTTTTCGTATTGAAAAACGTCTCTCAATCCCCAAACTCATTACTTACTGCGAAGTGCACCATGCTTCAAGTGCAAAGAGGAACTGAAGGTGTTCGACACAGCCATAAAAACCAACATGGAAAAAATATGCAATGTGTCTTTTGGAGAAGAAAACTGGTCAAAAGCATCCCTACCAATCAGACATGCAGGCCTGGGCCTTCGTTCCGCGGCAGACCTGTCTGTTGAGTTCGCGTTGCAATCTCAAAATGAAACATTTTCAGATTCCGGAATACAGCCAAGAAAAGACTTCCGTGACTAGAGAACGAGTCAAGAAGAAGACTATAAGGCAGTGGTGCTCAAACTTTTTGGCTTGTGGGCCACAAAATTGTCTTTCAGAAACCCTTCGCGGGCCACAAGAATTAATAATCTCAATAAAAATTCTCTAAAATATTCTCTTAAATGATCAAACTGTTCAGCTTTTTTTCCAATGAAAATTGCTTTGCGGGCCACGGTTTGAGCACCACTGCTCTTAGGTTTCGTGTCACTTATTGTGGACAGATGTGATGCGGACGAACACTGAGGAAACTAAACTTTTACAGAAAAGAGGTCTTTCACTAGGATGCATAGAGTTGGAACCAAAAGGAAGACTAAGACACTCACCTCGACCTTAATAGATATTGTGAACAGCTTACATGTAAATGTAGTGGACATAGATTTTGTAAGTGATTTGTGAACCACAGTAAAGAAGAGAGTGACCTACAACGTAATAAAGGTGATTGGCATTGATATTTAATAACAATTTGTAAGTAACATTCCCAAATTGAACAGATAAAAGCGATTTGCATTGCAAAACGATTTCGGACTTCAGCGAAACGTTAAACATGACCACTAGAGTCGCTGTGGGACCGCGCAACGCGGGTCATGCACCGACGTCACACATGACGATACTACGACGTCACACAAGACGATACTCTGACAACCTCACGATACTTTGTCACGTGATTGGAAAGTCCCTTTCGTGCTATTTGGAGCGGGACATCTGGAGCAGAACTTCAGTCTTGCTCGTGGCCATTGCCTGAGCAGCAGCAAGGTTCTCACTGGAGTCTTGACCAAGCGAATTATAGCCCACTGGCTTGTTTTATCCGACCACTGTTGATGTTTATGTTAATGCTGTTTTAATGCACATCCGATTTATGGCGCATTGCTTAAAAGTATATCAATAAAACCATGAGTGAATACAATTTTCTCATTGTGATTAACTGAACGTAAAGTCGAATGACAAAGGACCGGTCTGATTTTTTTTATTGTAATTTCGGGCCACCTTTCGGGAACATGTTCCTATTATAAAGTAACCAGTGCTTTCGAGGAACTGTTCAAAAATACAGGTCGCAAACCTATAACACTGTCCCTGACATGTTTCCTGTCATCATCTCATGCCCGTAAGGGCCTCGTCAACCGTTCACTTTCCTCTCTCATCCCGGAAATCCCTTATGGGGATGTAAGCGATGCAACTGAGGATTGATCCGACAACCATGATTCACCAACACCAGAAAAGGGAGTACAAGAAGCCTGGGATGATCTCACCTACAGAGATACACTCAATTCCCTGCTAAACACCAATAACCCTTGGAACCACTGCCGGTTACTTGCTGCACAAGAGAGCCTCACTGCTGCCTGGTCAGAAGCGTTCCCAATTGCCAGCGTTGGAAACGTGCTCAATCCTGATGAGCTCCGTATTGCGATCGCCCTCCGAACTGGTGCCAAAATCTTTGAAAGCACAAAATGCCGCTGCAGCAAAATGGTCGATGAGCTGGGGCTCCATGGCCTCTCCTGTACTAAAAATACAGGCCGCTTCCCAAGACATTCAGCCATCAACTCCATCCTCAAGAGGTCATTGACCCGCGTTGGTCTCCCCTCTACATTGGAGCCTGTCGGCCTGACTAACGATGGAAGGAGGCTGGATGGCCTGACTTTGGGCTCCTGGTACAGAGGCCTAAGCCTGGTGTGGGACGCAACAGTTGTAGACGTTTCTGCTCAAGGCCACTATAAAGACTCTGTCAGACAGGCTGGTTTTGCGGCCACAAAAGCTGAGGCCGCAAATTTCCAAAAATATCATGACCTCCAAGCAATTACCACTTTCAAGCAGTGGAAATAGAGACCACTGGTGTGTATAGGAAGTTCACTGTCCCTTTTTTGAGTGGTCTTACAAAGAAACTCGTTGATGCATCTGGTGACCCCGGGGAGCACCAGTGGCTCCACTAGCGTCTGTCCCTGGCTGTGGTCAGGGGAAACGCTGCCAGCATATTGGGCTGTGTGCAAGTTTGATCTAACTTTACCTGTTCTTTTTCCAGTTGTTTTTAATGTGCTGACCACCATCATTGCCTGCCACTTGCCCCTGTATCAGTGTGTAGCTGTTGCGTTTCGAATCCTCGTTCTTTCTGTAAGATTCATTGTTCCCTCAGTTGTGCAGTGTTACCTTGTGCATTGGTTAAATATCTTGTCAATCGCATAGCCTATGATGAGAGTAGCCTACAGCGTGATGTCATGTTCCATTGCTTGAAACCTCTGAGGCCTTCCATCCTCAAAATATCGTTAAAAGCGTTTCGGATATTCAGATTTGTACCCGGTTTCCGTTTGAAAGCGGTTTTTGGATATCCGTACCGGTTGCAAACTCACTATCCTGCCGGATATCCAAGCAGCAAACCGGATAGTGATAATCTCTGCTACAAAGTGGCGAATGTTCCGTCTATTTGATATCTTATTTATCTCGCATCCCATGGAGTAATTTTACATTCAAAAACAACCCCAGCTGCTAGCCAGGTCAGGCACTGCGTGAATGCAGGCCACTACTTGGATCGTCGACATCAATACTGTACTTGAAAGTTGAATTTGTAGGCCGAATTTCGAAACTGTGATAAGAGTGAAGCACTAAACATCAATTGCCATTGTGCAACAACAAGAATTAAGACCCGCGTAAATCCATTGCGCACAGTCAGTGCCCAAAAGTGGACTTTACACTCTCTGTTGTTGGTTATTTTGTTTACTTTTTGGAGCCCGCGAATTTCGTGAGGTGAGTTTGGTCGCTGACGGGCAAAAACTTCGGTTAGCTTACAGTAGAAGTTAACTTACAGACTAGGATGTTGTTACTGAATGATATTTCAATAGTGAAGTGTAATACTACTGTGCAATGACTTTGTTAATGATGGAAAACGTTAGGTCTTGCTGTGAAATGAATGTTTTTACCTAATTGCTGCGAATGAAATTGAATTATTGAATATGAAATGTTTTCCTTAGCTAACTACACATATCAAATATTATTAGGCTGGTAAAAAAGTTATTGTCTTTAAAGTTTTGTAAGTGGAATAATTGATAAAATAAATGAAATTTCAACAGAGAAAGTTTGTGAAGTGATTTCTCAGAGTCAGAGCAAGTGATTTCTTAGATTGTCATCAGTATATAGGTGACTGCATCTTCCCTTAGCAGTCTCTAACAACTGTATCTGATTTTTGCTTAAAATGGAAGGACTAAAAAAACGTATAAAGTGAAATTGTTGACCTTGTCATTTGATTCTCAGAGTAAAGGATCAATGTGGTGATTAACTTTTGTCTTACCCTAAGCCATACTAGGTTCCTTACCTTTTTTGAAGCTGGTATCCCTTTCATTAAATAAAGTAGGTTAACTCTTGCACCCTGTCACTTAAAAAAAGCGTAGAAATCATAAAAACAGTTTGATTTTGTAATATCTACATTTTTTAAATTATTACTGGACATATTGGCAACACAGCAGGAAACACCCAGCCCTAAAGTTTAACTTTCATTTCTTACTGTGTATTGAAAATAAACTTAGTGATTTGTTTGCTGCTGCTTCTCTTTTGCTTTCGCTTCTGCTGGTTAGCTCAGGGCCTTTGAGCGCGTTCGTTTAGGGTCTTTGACAACATGTATTTGGGTGGTGGCAGACGGGATGACCGAAGTGTCTTTTCGCCGCCTCCCGGCCTTACTGTGTCTGTATTGTTAAGTGTACTTGCGTTGAGGTAAAAAAAGAATAAAATTGTTGTTCTCTAAAATTATCCGCTCATACCTTCCATGGCACACAATTAGGTCTACTCAGAGCCACGCAAATTGTTCAAGGGATTCAAGCAGTTCCGATACTTGTGTTTCAAATGAAACGAGGAAGAAAATCTAGATTCGCAAAATATGTTGTTGCAAAATGCATTAGAATAGACAAGAAAGGCTTTTGTACATGAGTTCTATAGCACCAAACGACAATCTCACAATAGTTGCAACATTTTGCGAATCTAGAACATTAAAATGTGAAAATGCAATTATAATCGCATTAACGGCCATCGTCAGTGTGGTAGCGACAGCATGAAGCAGAAATGGCAATGCATACATTTAGCAATTTTAATTTTTAATTGCTAAATTAGTAACTTCACTTGGAATGATTAGGCTAGACAATGTTCTTTTGAGTAATGACACTTGTAAGCTTTCGTAAATCTCAGTTCATTTGAAAAAAATACAACCAAGAGCATGCAAAGTCTCACCATCGAAAGTCAAATTTTATACCCCCGGAAATCTTGTTTTAGGCCCTTAGGAGTTTAGAAACCCCTAGTTGGGAACCGCTACCCTAAGCCCTAGACATTACTGTAACAGTAAACCTCATCCCTAATCCAAAAGGAAGTGACTACGGATACGCCTAGCCTGATGCAATTCAAATAAGAGGGTCAGTTTATAATTCAAATGGCATGGGTGTCGTGGTGTAGCAGTTGGCCATTGCGGCTGCTATGCCAATGATTTTCAGTTGGACTCTCACCTTGACAACTTTGCTTTTTTTTGTTTACTTTTTTTCAGGCTTATATTTTACCTGTGTGGGTTAGTGTTAGGTTAGCATTAGGTTAGGGTTAGGTTAGCGTTACCTTAGAGTTAGGTTAGGGATAGGTTAGGTTAAGGTTAGGTTAGCCTTAGCTTGCGGTTAGGTTAGCATCAGGTTAGTGCTAGGTTAGGATTAGGGTTAGGGCTACGGTTAGGGTTAGGTTTAGGGTGTATCTTTTATGTTTACTTTGTTTTTACGAAGCCTACTGCACTCTCGTCACGCGTTATTGTTACGTCACAAGTGGTGTATAAATAGTTTTCAAATTTCAAGATCCACAGGCGTATCTATAGCCACTGCCAATCCAAAACCCTAAATTTTTGTGTCTGCTTTTCAAGTTTTTGAGAAAGTACAAACAAAAGTGCTCTCAAAATGGATTATGAAAACATACAAGTCGGTGTCTATTTTGCCATCAAAGGCAAAAGCAATGTTAGAGCTATTTTGCCATTTGGTGAACCCGATTGGTTGAATTGGTCATGTGACGAGCATGTTACGCTAAATCCCTAAACGTCAACCCTAAAACCTGAATCATAAAACCTAAACCATAAGTTAAAACCCTAAACCTTAAAGCTAAACCTGAAACTTTTAAAAAGTACATAAAAAGCATTTCCTGCAAAACTAAAAGTGGCATCTTTGCTAGCAAAGCCAAAACAACAACAATGAGAGTTGAACTCACCTTTTGTATAGCAGACAGATGCCTCTTCTCGACTACATTCAACATGCTACTAGTGTCACGAACTCAGCCTTATATTTGGAGAAAGTTGGATATGGTTCGAGTGGCAAAATAATCCCAGCAGACCTATTGCTGTTGGCGACAAAATAAACACTACCAACATCCAATCCTATGTCAGAACACCATGGTGTCTATTGTATTATCAAGACCAAGATAATGAAGGTGAGACTCAAACCGCCAGCCCTTCGCACAACAGGTATAGTCACTTCTCACTTGACCATGTTCATGGTAGTGTGATGTCTCGAACTCAGTCTCATATGTGGCATAAAACCAGATATGTTTTTTAGTCCTTAGAAAGCTAAACTCAGATATGGTCATTTAGACATTGCCTTTTTTCTTAGATTGGCCTGTATGGAACCTAAACCTTTCACTGATGAGCAAATCATGGCTTCTAACAACCAAAAGCAATGACTTAGGCTTCAAAGGTTTGTCGAAAATGGCATTTGTATGCTACAAATGATCTCTGAAGCTATACATAACTAATGGTTGTTATTCACTGCAATAAGGTAAAATTAGAAAAAATGAAAATGTCAGCTTTAACCCTTGAAATTAAACAAATGCGTAAACGTGCTTATGCCTGAGCAAATTATCTCAAAGTTTTGTGCAAGGACATTTTTGTCATAAGTTTCAAGCCATGAAAAAAGGTTGAGATAAAGCAGGAAAAAATGCTTTTGCTACATAGCAGGGGTGCACGACCTATGGCCGTAACCACATACAGCCTTGATATAAATTGAAGCGGCTATGCATATGAAATTTGAAATTTAAGTTATGGCAACAAACTCTTTTGTCTATTGTATGCAGATACCTAGTAGAAAGGTGGCCAAACAAAAGTGAGGAATTGTGCTTGATTCAATTCCTTAAAATGTTTGGCACTTCATTATACCTAAAGGAATGTGTGAATAGGATATTATCAGATGAATCTTATTCTTAAATGTAATTCATACTAAATGTCTTGAACCCACTGATGGCCGTAATTCATAAAAATAAACGTAATGCAGCTGACAACAGTGAAGAGATTGTTTATCCCTGCTATACAGAATGCATTAATTATATTAGTGATGTTGCATGTTGGCTTTCCAAAGTACTTGTCAACCATAAAAATAGTCTGAAACAGGGGTGGTATGAGCTGTATGTCGTAAAACCCAAGTTACAAAGAGCTGCAACATAAAAATCTAAAAAGATGAATTTATTTGCAATCTATACTTCTGTGACATAATTATTTTTGGAACGACTTCCATAAGTAATACTGTATGGCACGATAAGCTGCCACTTTGCAATATTTCTACACTCTGCAATAGAAATAAAGTAAAAAACAAATAATTTTTTGGAAAGCTGAAAGAGCCACATGCAAAGGTTTGAAGAGCTGCAGTTTGGCTATCCCTGGTCTGGAATGAGAGTCAACATGCTTATCACTGACCTATTATAATGCCTTAATAAAATAAACATTTATGTATGTGCAAAGTTTTCCACAAAAATTTTTTGCATGGTGTAGTGATTTTGCATTTGCAAGAACATTTTTTTGCAACAGTTTTACAAGTCTTGATTTTTACATGGAACTGAAAAATTTACATGTAGATAGAATTTTGATTGTCATATGCTAAATTTTTGCATGTGGCATATGCAGTGGCGCATCTAGCTTGGAAAAAAGGGGTCTGTCAGGGGAGGGCAGCTTTTGATATCACTTTTCAGCATAAAACCACATTTTCTCTTATGACTATGACTAGAAATTGACCGATGGATTGTGCGATGTTGCCAAAGTATTATATCGGCAAAATTCCACCTATATACAGGATATCGGCATTGTTTGCTAATAAAAGCCGCAACGCTAGATTTTTGCACGGAGTGTTTGGAAACCTAAGTTGCTACTTCGTCTCTGTTTAAGTAACGCAAATTCTCTGTGCTCTTCCTTACGACGCGCAACCCTCCAACTCAGGGGCGTAACGAAGTTAAATGGCGCCTGGGAAAAGATGCAAGCTTGGCGCCCCCATGTTTGAACCTGAGCTCTTTCAGAAGCAAATTTGCTGTATTGAAGAAAGTTCTTGTGATATTGTTGGGACTTTTCGGTGACCCCAGGAATGGTTCAGTGCTCGGGAAATTGTGCATCTTCTGCCCCCCTCGTTACATCCTGCTCCAACTGCACCAAGTACTGCGCAATATTCAGACCACTCTGCAGTCGTCCCAATGCACCAGACTATGACGTAACATCCGCTCACTGGTTTTTGCGTGGTAAGCAGATGGCTGCCTGTGAACAAATCAGGGTTGTCTACATGCTGTGATGATTGACTATCTTAGTGACTTGGGTTTCTGCAGAATTCCATGTTTTACGCTTCTTCATCGCACTGAAGTATTGTCTTTGAACTGTGGTTTGAGTGTTGCGAAATATCATCATCAGTTATCGGCAATGAAAAACAAAACCATCTATACCGGTGCAAAAAAGCATTTTGATCAAGATCTACATAAAATCAAATCAAACTTGGCTAGTAGTCTAGCGCAACTAATTATTCAGAATAGAAAGTGGTATTGATCTTATTGTCAAAACACACAAGAAAAGATTGCTAAGTTGTCATTGCTTTCGGTTGCAGCGGATTTATTACATCACAATCACTGTTTGTTCCTACGAACATGGTGTTGAAAAGGTACTTAGCTTGTTGAACATCAGCAAATGTCAGCCAAACAGAAACGAGAGCTGTTTATCCATACATACATACACTTATAAAATTGATGCTCACAATCAGCTGCACAACTGCGTCTGTGGAGCGCTGTCTATCAAGGTGGCGGTGTTATAAATATACTTGTGAAATCACTGTGGAGAAGAACGATTGATGTGCAATTGTTCTGATGGTTTTACATCCTCATGTAGAATTGAATTACTCGAAATAAAGATAAAACTGCTTGCGTATAGCAAACAACATCATCAACTGCTCAATTCTGAAAAGGTTATTTTCGAAATACAACGCTTGTCTGATATTTTGTCCGATAATGCGACCACAATTTCTGAGGCTAGCTGTCATGCCTTTCAATATGAGAAATTCCTCGTAGCATATAGCTGCAGCGGAAAGGAACTTGTGTTACTTGGCGTGACCCTAAGGAAAGCCTACACTTTCTTAATTTTGTCATAACCCCAGTAGGTGTAAACAGCAAATAAAATATGGGCCGAAACTGCAAAACAAAACGCTTGCGATTGGAGACTGTCTTCTCACCATGAAGCGAATATTACAAATCAGCTCTGCATGTGCATGGCAGTGTACGAGCTTCTGACAGCTTGCATTGGAGCTGGCATTGACAGAGTAGGAAATCCCGAAACACGTGTGTTTGACGCAATGTCAATTTAGAGCAAAGATGGGCAATTAAATGTGGCCGCCACGTCGTTTTCAGTGGCCCGTGGAAGCATTCGGAAAAAATCTTCAAACCTTAACACGTTGAGAGCCGGCCTACGTGATATTCGTACTTTGATTTCGGCCTAAAAAACAGCAATTTTCAGTTGCCTTACCAACGCCCTAGCTCCTTTGCCGATTGCGCTAGAGAGCTGTTCAATGGCTCAAACGGATCGGCCAGTCTAGTAGATTACACTCGAAAAAAAAAATTTTGCCTGGGGGGTGCGGGTTTTCTGTGAGTGACGTCATAAGTGGAGGACTTTTAGGCCACCTTGGGCCACTTTGCCTGGCCCTGGGCGCCAACCGTTAGGTGGTAGTATTTCGCTGAAGTTTTACTGGAAACTAGGCTACAATCCGAGTCTTTTGATACTTTGGATGACCTGCTGGGTTTCGGGTTCAAAAGTTGTGATGTAAGTTAGTAAAAATATTTGACTAATTAGCTAATTAGTTAATTAATTAATTTGT
>Ga0210059_1017127_pt1 | contig 10370 bp, 5 predicted proteins | sample Ectturendosymbi2_FD_188042 | JGI IMG/M metagenome (GOLD analysis project Ga0210059, IMG submission 188042) | Ecteinascidia turbinata endosymbiont from Florida, USA - Sample 2 (SPAdes) (version 2) | ecosystem: Host-associated > Tunicates > Ascidians > Unclassified | place: Key West, Florida...
GTACATTTCTTTAAAAAATGTTGTTTATCTGCATTTTTGGTTCGAAACCTGATAGTTTTTAACTAAATTTAGCGTGGGGACTGTTTCACGCTTTAGTGTCTTTCTGGGTTGATCCCAGCACCACGGCTTGGGAAAAAGGTTTGGTAAAGTATCCTATGAGTGCTAGTCAAGTGTTGAACGCACCTACCTAGACCACTTTGGCTCCAAATGACGCTTTACAAGACCCTAACTTTTGCAACCAGTGCAAGCCCTGAAAGCTGATAGCCTTAAATGTGCTTCTAAAAACTTTCACACAACTCATGGATGCCAGAAAAAGCTGTTTTTCCCCAAACACACCTGATCCATTATGCGCCAATTACACAAAACTCCTGATGTGTTTTGCCCGAAATGGTAACATTCAAAGATCCCCTCATCCTTGACATAGGCTATACCTCAAGTTTGGGATCTTCATTTGTGATAGAAATTCAAACACATGCCAGAAGAATAGAGCTAGAACGAGTTTGTTAAACAAGACGAAAATTAGGCAGGATTACTACTGTTGTAGCTTATACATCTGTCACACCAAAGCCATGAATTTGTAGCAGCCAAAAAATGTTGTCTACTACAACTTGTATATTGAACACTGGAAAGAAACACCATATGGCAAGCCAGAGGTTGCAAAGACCAAGACTGAGAAAGACTCAAACAAGAAAAGTCCGAAACCAATGAAGCATGAAGAAACGTCATGGAAATGCCCTACTTTCAACAGCAACCGGACTGGATATCTACAAACAAACATGGTGTTGTTTCCTAGCAACGCAGGAAGTGCAAACACCTTTAGGTAATATGTAGGGACTTTCCCAATAAAAGTATGCACCAATCACACGCTGATCAAGTATGTTGCCTAGGGATACGACTTTTAAATTATCTAAGTAAAAACACGCCTTGAATGCATGACTTTTAGTTTTAAAAAGGGCTAGCTTTACAGGTCCAGGTCAGAGTGGTGCTAGCATCGTTTGAAAGACTTGTTCTTTCCTGACGGCCCCACTCTCCTTCGGTTGTACTGCCCACTTTGGTCAGACATCAGAAGTAAAACTGAAGCTCTGCCTCACAGCATATCCAGGCTTGGGTGGTATGTTGTAGAGTGCTGGGAACCATACCGCCACGGTTGAACTATGGCTGTCGTTCTCGGCTTGAGTCTTCAAACTAAAAATGAAGTTAGATTCATTTTTAGCAAACAGAAGGGGCTTGTCCCAACAGGACTCTGTTACCCTGTTCTGTATAAGGCTTGTCCGGGGTAACCGCTGACAAACTATTTTATAAATGACTTGTACCATCAAAATCTTGTCAAAATGAATCACAAGTTCTAGACGACAAATTTGGATACAAAATATTTGTTACAGTAACACCTTGTTATTATGTAACATGAATTACCTTTGTCAGAATGAAGTTCTGTCACAATAGATGAAAACATTAGCATATTAAAACTACTTATGGTGAAAACAAGTTATCATTAAGGCTAAACGTTTGCAAGTCAATAGACTTTGCTTACCTGGCAAACCAGGAAACAGATAAAGCCGATATCTATTGAATCACCATATCCTGTCTCGAGGCAGAAAGCTAAGATAGGAAGTATGGGCGTTGGCAGTAAGACTCCATAAAAGTAGTGTTCACAATAGGGAATCATTTAGTTGACTTAAAGAACGAGTTAGAAGTAACCTCTTATAAAAAGTATAAAATCGCTATGTTGCTGGTTGCAAGGCATCCTCCTGTGTGCCTTTTGGATTGTTTCGAGAGAGAGAAAGATTGGGCTGTAAATGTGGAAATATTTAATTGGGAAGTGTACCTGCCTTTTCAAAGTAATGTTTTCGAATAAAAATGCATATGAACAAATTACATATGTATTGAAGGTGTATGTATAGAAAAGTGGTCAGAAGTTTTAGGTAGATCAAATAAGCATAGACTTATGAATATCCCCCTAGGTTTAACTGCTAAAGCGGATCCACGTATTAGCTATAGTTAGACCTAAAGCATAACAATTGTGAAGTCTCACCAGAGACCAAAACAATTTGTTATGTACAAATACACAAGTTGAATACGGAACCAGGTGTTTTTATTAGGATACTAATTTTTACTCTGTCCTGATCGTTCGGTCTGTATCTTGATTTAAAACTGAAAAGTTCTCATTTTCGGAAATGTTGCGAAGAGAACTTTTATCTGTGTGTCAGGTTTTAGCAGAATCGCATGGAAATATTTTCAACTGCAGCAAAACTGTTGGTATGACGTTTAAGGCTAAGAGTGCAAAAAGCACAGTCACGCCATTACTGACAAACGGGTGGGAAAAATCTAAAATCTGTTAACCAACCACAAATATCTGGGAGCTGTAGGCTACTGAATACTGAGCTCTCAGATGACAAAACATTCAGAGACAACTGCGATAAAAATATTGTGCAGCAAATAAGATGCGAGCCTCTTTTCCGATGTTCAAATGCAGTCAAAAATGTTCTTTTTCGTTCCTTTTGTACGCCCATGTATGCATCACAAATATGGTGGAATTTCAGAAAGTCATGCATGCAAAGATTGCGTGTGGCCTATAATTTGGGATGCAGAACTGTATGCTACCTACCCTGGAGAGCGAGTGTTAGTGATCATGACTCATCAGGTTCAATGTAACATTCCTGCATTTGAGGCATTATTAAGAAAAAATAGGTACTTGTTTCTCGAAAGATGAAGAAGGTCTAATAACGTATGGTAGCCTGCTTTGACGCAGTCAGATTGTTTATATTCGTCCTTATTCTTTGAACACTACAACCATATTTTACTTTGTGACTGAGTGCTCGAACATTGCAGTGTTTGTTAGTTTGAGGATGTGCATGTCACAATGCATTCGTACTTTACCTGGCCTTGACCAGTTTAGGAATTAGCAGGCTTGTCCATAGGAATGTCATTCCTATGGGAATCCCATGGGATGGGATGGGACCGCACATATTTGTATTTCCCACGAGACAGTAGCCACGCCAGAGCAACTTCGGAAAGAGAATGAGAGTGTCAGAATGATACTGAATGTCTTACTTAGACGATACATCTGAATTTTAAAGTCAATAAATTTTGTCGTTTTCCATGTCTCTTTGTACATTTAGTAGATTAGTAGATACTAAAACTAATCTTTCATAAACGTAATAATTTTAATTGAATTGCATTCCATGTTAATATTATATAATGGGAATCCCGTGGGATGGGATAGGCATAAATTGCCATGTGATGGGACAGACAAATATGTCCCATGGACAATCCTGGGAATTCGCCTCCCACTCTGCAGTAGTGTTGTACCAAGTGAACAAATAGTGTTAAGAATGCGTTTGCAAGCCTGAGGCTCGGCTTCCAAGGCCGTTACCAAACGTTCTGTTAAGCAAATTTCTGTAGCCCAGTGTCAAGCGAAATTTCTGACCTTTGCGAAGTTTCTGACCTATTATTTTTTGTCAGTTATTTTGCTTCTCAGAGTGAAGGAATAAAGTTGACGATTACTTTATGATGTGTGTTGTGTGAATTAAAACTTTTTGGTTAGATGTCAGATACCCACAACAAGCTACACTACTGGAATAAGTAAAACCAGTGAAAAATATTAGACTTAATCTTGGACTTCAACTATTTTTCTTTTTCTAACTGTAACATAAACCCTAACCCGACACACTTACCTAAACAGCAAACCCTAAGCCCTAATCATCAGTTTTCTTAGCGTATTTAATATGTAGAATGTTGCTCTTTGCATGTGCATACGGCGTGAAGTCAGAAATTTTGCTTGACACTGGTGATTCAGCCTCCAACGCTGTTGTAAAATGTTCTGTTGTTATTAACCAGCGTTGTGCAGAATGTGTGTGTTTGTATATTATGGACTTCGTGTCTGCGGGCAAAAATACATTATTATTATATGTGACCGTTTGCGAAAAAGTTGTACGACGGTTGAATAAGCACGATGACATCATCGAAGGAAATTTCATGAAATTGCCCCCCCAGAAATGAAGAGCTGGTTGTGCCCCTGACTAGACATTGGACTTAATTTGTGACATTCCCCAGTACTCCAATCGCAAATCAGTCATTTCCCCTACTCACTAAAAAAAATCTGTTTCCTGTGTGAAATTATTTTCGTTGAAGAATTTTACACTTTCACTAAACGAGAAACCGAAAGCGCATTATTTTTGTTTTCTGCTACTCATTCAACGTTCTTCTCTTCAGCAAAAATCAAACAAGGCTACTTTGCCAAACACCAAATGTTTTTTCTACTGCAAAACTCTCGTTGTACGTGCAATCGCTATATTCATTGCTTCACAATAATTTTTTAGTTTTCAATGACAACCATGGGCGTCCGCAGGAGTGGGGGGAAAAACGGGAAGTTGCTCCCCCCCGGAAATTCGGACTAAGAGCCAAAAATTTCTAGAAAACCTGAAGTCAGCAGCTTTGTTTAGATTATTTCACTCACGGCCTACTTAAGATGTCTTAAGTAGGCCGTGTTTCACTTAATTCTTGCAATGAGTTTTTTTGGCGGTATGGCATTCCCTCTTCTGGTATCATGCAGTCATTACATCCGCTCCTTTGCCTGCAAAGTCAAGATTCTAAACTTAGGAGCGGATTGTTCTGCGATTGGTCTTCATTACGTAACAATAACATGGCAACAAATCTTCAAAGGTTCACTTCAAGTTACGGCCAGTGTTGCCACTTTAGCTGATTTGCTGCTAAATCTAGCAGGTTTTTCTCACTGTTAGCAGGAAAATTTTCAATCTATCAGTTTAGCTGATTTTCTAGAAGCATTTAAAAAACTATTTGGCAGGCTTAACGGGTAACAAATTCCTGATAAAAATGTGTTTCAACAGTTTTTGGAGATGAAAGTTTTTATACCTTTTTCATCAAAACAAAAAATTATCTTCCTGATGAAGCTTTAAATTGGGCAGCACCAGGACCAGGCACATGAGCGTCCGCAAGAGGGGGCAAAATGAGGATTTGCCTCCTGGAAATTGGGACTAAGAAGCAAAAATTTCTTGAAAACGCGAAATCAGAACTTTAATTCCGATTAGTTGTGTTAATCCTTGTAATGACAGTTTGCTTGCAGGTGAAACACTCGCTCTGCACAAGAGCCAGGTTAACTGTTCTAGTTCTGGTGTCATATGCAGTGACGAGCTTGCAGTTCCCTCATAACTGTTGAACGAAGACATCTTATCACGTAATGCAGCGAAACAGCGACTGCTGATATTAGTAAGCCACGGAGTTTACACCAGGGTCTCAAACTCAAACTGCTCCAAGGGCCAAATGAGGACTTAATAAAGCAACCCGAGGGCAGAATATACGATGCTGACGCAACAGTGGCTGTACTTGAACCTTACTAGAAACATTTAAACCTGCGAAAGGCAGGCCCGTGACCAGCTTGGGACACCAGGGGGGCAAAAAGTTTTCTGAGAGGGGCCGAAATTTTCTTAACTATGTGTAATACTTTCAAACTATGTCCAATACATTTTTTCAGCGGGGGGCGAAAAAGTGTTCAGGGGGGAGAAACCCCTAGTTACGGGCCTGGCGATAGGGATTGTGAGTTATAGGCAAATCATGTCTAGGCATATCTATGTTCGCTTAAACTTTAAAAGGAACTTGTTCACTCGCTGGCCAAGCACTTTTAAATACAGGCGAATAAACTAAATGACATAAATGTTAATTTTTTGAAAATACCCAAAAAGTATCGGGGCCGCACGAAACACCTTCGCGGGTCACATGCTGTCCGCGAGCCGTGTGTTTGAGGCCTGGTTGTTACGATGTGCAAAACAGCATGAGTGAAAAAGAAGCATTGCTGCCAACAAAGCACATTTTTGCAACTAATACTCCCTCTAACTAAAGCGTGCAAATGCACATACCATTTGCGCATTGAAATCTCATCTTGCGCACTTGCGACATTCCAAAACATAGAAAAAAACATGAAAACAAGAAGAAGCTATTTGAATTACTGTAAATGTGTACTTTGTTCGTATTTTGATAAGATTTTATATATTTATTACGTTTTTTTTAAGGAAAATGTTAGTAACCGGTATGGACCTGTAGGGACCCGATTCACCTGATTCTAGGGAGCCGATTTTCTCTGATTCTAGGGACCCGATGATAATTTTCTCTAATTATACGGACCCGATTTTCAATTCTAGAGACCCCAATGTAGCAGAACAATTACATTGTTCTCTACATGTAAAAGAACTTAAAATTACAACAACAGAACTTGAAACGCAAGTTGGAGACTAAATTAAAAAAACCACTGAACAACTGCTAGATTGTGCAGTTACTGGAAGGCTGCTGGACAGCTACTGAAAGGCTGAAAATACAGCGGTCTTAACCAAAGAAATCCGAAAACAATGAAGCATGAAGAACGTCAACAATAAGCCAGAACTTCGAAAGTAATCGGATTGGAAACTTATAAACAAACATGGTAGGCCCTCCCAGCAATACAGGAGGTTTAAGCACCTTTGGGTAAATTTTAGGGGCTTTCCCAGTGACAATGCAGCGCTTCCTAATGACACGGGAAGTGCAAGTACCTTACGGTAAAATATAAGGTTTTTTTCAGTAGCAGCAAAAACCTATCAGTTGATTGCATAAACATCTTGTGACTTATCAAGTAATTACGTAATGGTCATGAGATCTATAATTAAGTATTACGTAATGGTCATGAGATCTATAATTAAGTATTACGTAATGGTCATAATACCAAACCGGGAAAAACAAGTTGTTATTTATTAATAACCACAAAGGTGCAAGTACCTTTTCGGTGCTTTACCTGGAAGGTGCAAGTACCTTTTAGGTGCTTTACCTTGAAAATTGGTATAAATAGTGGTAATTTCACAGAACCAAGTCAGAGTGCTGCTAGCATCAACTGGTTTCACTCTCTCTCTGGTGGTCTGCCCACTGTGGTCAGCCATTGAAGACAAAACTTCGAAGACTCAGTCTCTGAAGAAAAGTACGAGTGCTGCGCCCAATGTCAGGAGGTTTCTGCTGTTATGGTTAGCGGCTTGAGTTCTTCAACCTATAAACGAAACTAGGTTCGTTTTTAGTTTACAGAAGTGGTTTGTCTCCCTGGAATGCTGCCACATGGACTGATATGGTCAAAAGACAATTTATTGTCTTGCTCAGTCCTAGTGGAATACAGTCATACCAAGGGCCACATGGACTGATATGGTCAAAAGACAATTTATTGTCTTGCTCAGTCCTAGTGGATCGCTGACACTCTGCTTCGTAAAACCAGAGTTAGGCGAAGCTCTGACTCTCTGTTTCGTAGAACCAGAACAAGGCGAATCTATGTCACCCTGTCCTGAAAAAATTAGAGACAGTAAAAACAGTCCCTGTTACCCTGTTTCGCGAACCATTTTTTGTCCGGGACCCCATCAACAAATTGTTTTATAAATGGACTTGTCACAAATAATCGTTGATAAACGATTTTATGATTGAATTGCCCGCACATAATCCCTGTCAAACTATGTCGCGAATCACTTCTAAATACTAAAGTCCCATCTAAACCTGTCATGCCGATCAAAATCATCTCGAGCATTAGCGCAGGAAATAACTGAAGAAGGCATCTATCCAATCATAACATCCTGTCTTAAACACAGTAGCCTAAAGAGCGGGAGATAAAATGATAGCCAACGCAAAACCATAAAAACTTGGCATCTAGCTAGCTTGAATACTTGTCAAACTGTTGTTGGTCAGGCGTTCCCTCGCGCTTCTATTGGATTGTGTCGGGAATGGGAGAGGCTATTTGTCTGTCACAATACTGATTTATTGGTGAGTACATTGACCTTTCATATGTGAAGTTTTGTGAAATAAAAGCTTACAAAAAATTACTAATAGATGTTTTGAACGTGTTTTAGAATAGAACAGAAGCTCGGGGAGATTAAGTAATCTAAGAATTATGAGTATCCCCCCTGACTTAACTGCTAGAGCGAATCCACATATTAGCAATAGTCAAGTCTAAAGCATGTGGTTTGCAAGGTCTCACCAGAGACCCAAGAACCAACGTGTACACCAATCGGGTCCCTAAAACACCTTAAAAAACTGTACCTATTCTAATAATTCACAAAGTTTGTAATTCATTTAGAACTCAACTAATTCAGTCTTGAAATATTCATGCACACTAAAACAAACATATGCTCAGTGTAAATTTTCTTAGAGGGAAAACCCTGTTTGCAACTGTTGCCGTATCGTTAGTCGTTTTCTTTGTGGTGTAGAAAGGGTGAAGCGCTTTGTGTACGTCCATTTTCGTTGCATCGTCCACAAGCAGAAAATGTGAGGTCGAAGCAAAATTTGAACTTCCCCTCCCCTGGAAAAGTTTCTGCGGACGCCCATGGTGACAGATAGATAGATTTATTTGGCGGTACTAAATTAATTGCGCTAGATATACTTGCTAAAACAGAAAAATACATAGTTTTCAATATCAGTGATAACTGCTGAAAAAGTTCGCATAATCTGTGGACGCTGTCAAATCACAATTCCCGGTCACTTGAGGTTTAGTATTACTACAGCGCGTCCGCTCAATCTCCTACCGCTCCGTTTTGAAAACCAAACGTTCTGGGGGAACTACAGTAAAGTGTTCTCGTTGAGATGGCGGATAAATAACTTCGCGTTAAACTTTTTATCGTGAGTTTGCTTGAACATAATTTAAATCAACAAATCTCACATTTTCGTTCTTTTAACTCTACACGCAAAGCTGGCATTGACGAAAATTTTGGTTCATCTACGTTTAAACCTGACACAGCCCTACCAAACGTCAAGTAGTTGGGCATTTTTATCATTGCAATTTCGCTGAAAGTTTATTTGCCTCCACGTGTTTAGGTAAAAATTGCATGACGCCATATTTTTGCAAGTGGCCATCGCCTGGGCTAAACAAGCATAGTTGGTGTTGAAAAAAAAATTCTTTGATCGCCATTCTTACCTGACACAGCCACACAACGTCAAGTGATTGATTTCTTTTATTATTACGATCTTACTAAAATTCTGATGATCTCCATGTGCTAAGCCGCAAATCACATGATGTCGATTTTTGTTTGTGATTGTTGTCCGAATGTAACGCCAAACTTTGAATGCTACAACTTCGCATGAGAAAGAGAACAGTTTTCTGACCGCCTGGCTTTGATTTTCTCAGTTGTTAAATAAATTATTTGTGGTTCTTAGTGTTTTTTGCTTATTTTCATGCAAAGGTTTTTCAGATATTACGAAAAACTACGTACGGGCATTGAATGTACTGATAGGGAAACTTAATTTCATAAAGGAAAAAAAGAAATTTATGATAGATAAATTTATGATAGATTATAATATATGATTATATAGGCTATGAATAAGATTTCAGTACTGTGGATGCGTAGAGGCACGTGAAATCGATGTCCTATAACAGGGCTACTCAATTACTTCAAGAAAAGGTCCAGTTACAAAAGTCAACAATTTTTGAGGTCCGGTCACTCCCATGAAATCATACAAATGTACCATGTCTTCGATCTTTCTAACAAAAAACATGAAATGAGAATATAATACGCTTATGTATATACAGACATATACAAAATCGAGTAAATGGATATAAGTATTAACAGAAGTTGTCAGCCTTATTTATTTTTATGCTGGCTGGAGAAATGGCATTTTCAAATTCTTGCCAGTTTCTTGAATTTTGGTTCCAAGTAGTGTTAGCAAGTCAAAGGCAGTGGTGAAGGTTTTCATTTGTCACACAGATGCAAAGCTTGTTCTTTATGAAGTTTATATTTGACAACGCAGACTCGCACAAGTAGGTAGATCAAAACATAACGAAAATTTGCACTGCTAATTTGCGAAGAGTGGGAAATTGAGATTCCTTCCTTTTACCAAAAAGTTAATTCTCAGATGTGCAATCGCAAAACATTTTTACAGCTACATTGTTTAGAATTGACTTAGCTTCAGTGTTACCTCTAAGAAAATTTTAATCCTGGCAAAAGTTTGCTTCAGTGAGCAGGAATATGTTAGTTAGCAGAATTCTAAATGAATTACAAACTTTTTGATTTATTAGAATAACTATAAAATCTTATCCAAAAACAAACAAAGCACCCAGACAATTCAAATAGCTTATTCTTTTGGGATTCAATTTAATTAATTTATTTGTTTGTGAGCAGACACGAAGTCTATAGTATGAACACACACACTCTGCAGAACGCAGGTTGATAAAAACAGACAAAACAGAACGTAGTACAAGGTATTGAAGCCGGTGGAATCACAGGGTTACAGACACTTTTTGCAACTGCATTGAAGACAGAACCATAGGGTTACAGACACATTCTTAACACTATTATTAGATAACACGTAACACTTGTTACAGCACTACTGCGGAGTAGGGCGCTAATTCCTAAATTGGACTA
>Ga0210059_1017128_pt1 | contig 10370 bp, 7 predicted proteins | sample Ectturendosymbi2_FD_188042 | JGI IMG/M metagenome (GOLD analysis project Ga0210059, IMG submission 188042) | Ecteinascidia turbinata endosymbiont from Florida, USA - Sample 2 (SPAdes) (version 2) | ecosystem: Host-associated > Tunicates > Ascidians > Unclassified | place: Key West, Florida...
CAAAACCTTCCGTTGCATAGCAAGACTGCGTTAAACCCATACAAATTTCAACAACAAAAGCCAAATCAATGAGTAACCACGACAACAAGAAGCAAGCGAAGCAACAAATAGCACGTCTTTCCTCCAGCCCCCAAGGCACGTTCAGGAGATCTCAGCGCTGATGAAAGCCATGAAGCCCCGCCTGTCAGAGCTCAACACTGACGCTCTGCGAAGAGTCTCGATAACGATGTTGTGGTAAGACAGTCCTCGGAGCGTGTCGCTGGGTCGTAGCCATTTGTAGCACAAGCTTACCGGTCGTTTGTCGTGAACCCAACCTGAAACACAGGAGAACTGGTGGCAGTATTTATATTAAAAATATGAGCATTAGTAATGCTGCATAGAAGTCAACTAAGAATCCAAAAAAGAAAAAAGAATAAATAAAAGGAACACACGAAAACAAGAAAGAAACAGACAATCATGCTAGCACAAAATGACAAAACAAAATCAAAAAACACTTAAAAGGAAGTAAAATAGAAATAAACTAAAAAGAAAAAAGAAAATTAACATTAAGCCAAAACCTCCGTAATCAAACAAAGATCAAGACAAATTAAAAATTAGGAATATGAAAACAAAACAAAACAGAAGAAATGCATGAGGAATAAAACAACTCTACGAAAGTGAAAGAGTCCAAAGAAAGCAATAAACAAACCTTAAAACCAAGCTAAGTGATTACACCGGGAATCAGTCAGGCAAAACGAATCGAGAGTGTGTGAAAGCAAAACTAGATTAGAAAAAACTCGAAATCACCTGATGTCCGTAAGATCATTCTGTCCAAGTTGTTTGAAGCTTTCATCCGATGCATCCATTTATCTTCACTCATTTATCTTGCATCCATTTTGCATCCATTTATCTTCGCCTCAATTTTCTCCGCATACGTTTTCCTCCTAGCTGCGATGCCATTTCTTCTTCCAAACTTATATCTACAGTAAATGTCTCACCTGGTTTAGTTGCAGGTAGTGTACCTTTACTTTAACAGGTTTTAAGGGATGGGTAACGGGACGGTGAGGTAAAAACCACATTGCTTCACTGTCTTCTTCGGAGAAACGTTGGGATCGCTCTTCTACTCTATAGTCAGCCACCATGTCGTGCATGAACAGATTTACTGTGCGGCAAATGTGCAGTAATTTGGGACAAGAAATTAATACAGTTCCGAAAGAAAATGTATTTTATCAACGTTGCAGTGATGGGGGTATGGCTCCATAATCAGTGGTGGATTGCGAGTGAAGTACTTGCCTCTCCCCCCCATTTTCGGGGGTCTCCCTGGACGTGTTTCGTACATAAATTTTCTTCATTTTTGGTGAAAACCGTATTATCCACTCATATAATATACTCCGAAGCAGATCATAAGCACATACGCTGCTTTCAAAAGGCCCCCAGTAGCAACTGTAATGTGCAAGTACTCTGCTTTGAATCGGGCCCCCAACAGACACTGTAATGTGTAAGTACCCTGCTTTCAAAGGGCCTCCACCATCATTTTTAATGCGTAATAAGGAAAACCTTCAAACTAACTTCAATACCTTAAAAAACTGTCGGTTAAAAATTGTTCCAAAAATTTCTGAAAGCACTTTATCAGGTAAAAGCAAACATTTATACCAAATGACAATTTTTTTCACTGTCAGAGAATGAAGATTCTCACAATATATTGTGGACGACTGAGAAAGGGGCCCCTGCTTTAAAAGCATATGTAGTGCATATGAAATCCCAAGAGGATTGTTGTGTTCATATATAGACCTGTTTTGTGCTCCGTTGATCTGTATCAAATTCAATTTGTTTTTTTGATTAAGGCCATTGTAAACTGCAGTCTAATATTATTTGTTTATTTCGGCATTTCTTAGTGAACATTGGTAAGCTTAACAAACACTGCACAGAGCTCGCCAAAGATTTTCCGCCAAATTTGCCGGGAAAACTAATACTAAACCTAATCACTATTCGAAACTTTAACACTAGAACTAGCTCTACTCGCACCCCCTAACCATTATCCCTAATGCGACAAAGAGAAGTGCATAGCACCGTTGGGAAAGTCGCCAGTGGTGAAAAGGAGTAAAATTTGTCAAATGCGCCAAATGCGTAGCGGTTGTGAAAATTTACTTGAATACTTAATTTAGGGTTTTGAAGAGCCCTTTTTAGTATGGTTCTCTAAGCAAACTTTAGTTTGAGAGTTCCATTACAACAGGATTTTGTATAACTATTTTTGCAATTGATTGTGCCCTGTCAACAAACAGTTTATGCTGATATGAAAAGCCTCTACCAGTAAAATGCATTTTGAAGTGACGTCCAGTCACAAAAACTTTGTTCTTGAATGTAATTAAAACGATGAAATTTGAAACAAATTTAGTGTTTTTAATCTCCTTGGTTGTTGCCTGTGTTTTCATGGAGCTTGGAATCCCTTAAGGAGGACATGGCTGTGAAAAAATTCAGGAAACAAAGCATTTTTTCAGGGGGATAGTGTGTTATACGTTTTCTAGGTTATTGATAGTGAATGCAGAGAAATGAGGCGCAAAACTAGAGAAGTGGGGGGGACGATGCCAACTTGCTATCGCTTAACTCTTATGTGTTGCTAGCTTTGTCTGCTCAACTTTTAGCGTTTTGAAGTTGCGTATCATGAATATCCTTTTGCATTTTCTGTTATGTCAGTCATACCGTAGTCTTGGACGTATCTATGGGTAGCCCGCGTATAACCTTCCTAGACTTGATCAAAAGATCTTATAACGGTTGGCTGAGTATGATGACGTCCTCAGAGGGCCCTTTTTTCAGCCTTGCCCTAACCCTAAGTCCAGTGGCGTAGCCAGCCCAAAAATTTGGGGGGCCAAAATGTTTGATTTTAGGCGAATAACACTATTTTGTTTGAAAAAACGCCTCTCAAAGCACAAAATTACCATATTTTTCAAAAATATGGGGGGCATGGCCTCTTTGCCCCCCCCTAGGCTGCGCCTATGCCTAAGTCCACCACTGCCCACAATGGTAACCTGCTTGTCAGCTGCTCGTTGTCCAGACCTACATTGCTTGAGATGGGAGGTTCAGGTTTTTTCTCGGTTTGCTCTTATATCCACTGTGAACAACTATCTGGAGTTAACCGCTCAGACTACAGCTTGCCAAGTGCTTTCGGTTGCCGATTTTAACTTTGAGGCCTCAATTTTAAGTGCAACTGATACCAAAGAGTTAAAGAAGATTACACTGCGGATAGTAAAACTCATGTAAACACAACGAGGCTCTTACTGACCGTTTCCAGCAGCGGTACGAAGATTCTGCGATCGGTGGGTAAAACTGCGGGGATGTCCACACTAAAGCTGCAGGAGTGGGAACTCGATCTTTATTTTCTGCCTGTGCTGTGCAGGGCGGACGTGGGTTACGACGTTTCTGGGGCGGGGCTATCGCTGGTTGAAAACGTTGTGGTTCGTGTGAGGGGTTCAGTTTTGGGGGGGAGAGTAAGTGCTGATGATTGCCCAACGTAACTCTGTTTACTGGTTATGCATTATACAATAAGATAGATTAGAAAACATTTAAGTTTGAGCGTTATATCCAGGGTCGCAGGATCGTATTCATTTGTATGGATTGTGCTTATTTTTAATAACAAGGTTTTACAAAATAGTAGTATGCATAGTTCCAAGAAAAGTGCTCATTTTTATGTACCTATTTTTTCGTTTTGATGTCATATAAAGGCCACACTGCACTTTCATTCTGAAAAATTTTCATTTGCAAAACTAAACTAACCAAAAGAAAATTAAAAATGACTGCCGGTGAGAAGCTCTCCCTCTAATTGAATGGTTTGATTTGTACTTTGAACACTTTGTTATCATAACTTATTTAAAAAAGAGTTGAAGTTGCCTGCTCAGTAGGCGAAATTTATATTCTGTGTGTTTACTTTCAGTGGCTTATTGTTTACTGTGAAAAGTTTTATTCTGATAGTTCTTGTCTATTTGACGGCTTCATTGTGATATAGAAAATCTTCATCCACATGCAATCTGTTGGGCACCTTAGCTGCCAGTTGCGCAGTGTTATTCTTATTAGTCTTATTTTTTGGTCCAGGATGATAGCAGTCCTGGTTGGATACTTTAGTATCTCAGGACGAACTTTTCAAGCTGCAATTAGAAGCTTGATGCTAATTTCAAACCAGTTCATTTTATCTCTAATATGATTAAGTTCTTCACCGATGTTATTCAAGGAACGAAGCAAACTATCTGGCTCTCTTAGCATTAAATCTTATCTTTAATTAACAGATATCTACAGTGGCCCTCGGCGCAAGCGAGTAGAGTTGGGCACCGCAGACCACTCGTGACACTTAGAAAGAAGTAAAAATGAAATGGAACTGAACTACTGCTTGTTTGCCAGAAATTGACTGCTTTGACGCCAAGAGTAGCATTGCCGAGCTACAGCAAACTGTTGTTGATCTTGTTAATCGGTTGCCATGGCAGGTTGCACGTTTTTGATATGTCCGTGCTAATAGAGACTACGAGGGGGACGGATTTATGAGGTGCAGGGCTGACGTGTGTTGTGTTCTTGGGGTGGAAGCTGCGGTCACAAACAAGCACCTGTGATCCTAAGGACTTCTTATATCCACTCGCCGTACGAATAAATGAGCCAACGAGATCTTTGTGTTGTGTGTTCGTATTCTTGTTTTACTTTTGCAAAAGTACTTGTAAAGCAATACCAGGTGAACGCGACTCTCATTTGGAGCAAAATCACAGCATTGAATCGCTTTTAGCAGCCTTGCTGAATTCCCCAAAGTTCGTTTTACTTCGTATGGTACTATACCATCAGTTTGAACCGAGGGAAGTGGTAGAATTGTATTCTTTACATCCGAATAGCAAATGTTGCTTTAATTAAGTGCAAAATTTGATGAACGAAACAGTCGGCAAACAACATGCATGCAAAGCGCGGACTAGTTTTTAACCAACCTACAGCACGGCATGCAGCTATTCAGTAACAGAGCAACCAAAGAGGGGCGATCAACCAGCAGCGAATTGCAGGCTAATCGAACACAATATGTGGTCGGCGTATAAGCACAACAATCGCACGCAGCAACAAAGGATATGAGGAAATCATTTCAACTCCATTGAGTTACAAAGAAACGCAAATTCAAAGTAGCATCTAAATCTCGGAATCTTGCATTTCGTGAAAACTTTTGTCTTCGTCGTTTTTAGGCTGCTATATTTTGTTACAGTTTGCCGCTTTCTGTGCCCGTTGCGAGTATAGCGAAAAACCTTAAATCCAATTTGCGCACGTCCCTTTGCAAAAAGAAGTTAACAACTTTGCAATGGGGGGTTTCATCAAGTAGATTCACGCTATTTTGGAAGAACCGCTCCTCTATCAAACATTACAACTTTTGAAAAATTTACAACAAACACCAGTGGTTATCTACTTTTGCAATAGTAGGTGAATGCATGTAGTTGTTATGTTTTTAGCTTCAGGCTGAAAAAAACACTACCTTAGTGGTTAGTGCGTCCGCATCTGTGCTGGTAAGTCTGGAGTTCAACTCTAGGCCTTGCCTCAGCAATACCTTGCATATTTGTACTGCATGTAGCTTTCTTGCTTGATGTACAACGTAAGCTTCGAGAAAGCCTCTCTCAAGATCGTTCGGACATGAGAGATGCAACCCTCCGTGGAGTTCGATCGTCTTGGTCTGCGTTGCCAGGGGACACCTTCGCGGAGGGCCAAGTGCGTGCTGTGCGGATGAGGCAACATCTCTATCACCTTAAACTAGTGTTCCCAATCTCTTTGGGCCAACCCCCACATAATCATCTCCTAAGTCAGGGTTTCTTAACCTGGGGTGCTAGCACCCCCAGGGCTGAAATCAATGTCAGGGGGTGCTGGGAAAGGTCACATATGTGGCGGTCAAAGGTAAAAGGAATACGTTTGGACAAAGGTGTTAGCTAATGGTAGGGGTGCTGGACTGCTTAGGCGTGACCATAAGGGGTGCTGAGGTAGAAAAAGGTTAAGAAAAGCTGTCCTAAGTCGTCGTGGCCTCCTAGGAAATATAAATATCAATAAGTAAAAAGTTAACTGCTGTTTACACGGAGCAAGCTAGTTTCCGACATTTAACTTAATTCGTAATTTACTTCCCGTAAACATCAAATAGCTCAACAAAACTCTGCCTAGGCGTCGTTGCGTGTGTGTTTCTTGCAACGTTTGTATATGCTTATGCCTTTGTGTAATTGTAACTGTGTTCTTGCCTGCACGTTTGATTATATGCATAATAAATTCATCGTCTCCAAACTGCCGTATTTAGACTGTGTGATTTGCCATAACAAACAACAACGTTTATTGAATTTGTCAGTGAAAAAATGGAGCTGGTTTTCATTACGTCTTTGTAATGACTTTAACAAAATTTTGACAAAATCATTTGAAAGAAAGAAGATCTAGGGAAGGAGTTCGGGGTTCCCAACCTTTTGTCACTCCTGCACCTCAAAATGTTTTTACTCTGACCTCGCACTCCCTACAATTTCTAATCAAGAACTATCTTTCAAACCTTTAGAAAGATATACGCAAAGTATAATCAAACATATGCACAAAAAAGGATGACCCAGGTTAGCATTTACAAAAAATAATCCCTTGCTTGAAATATGTACAAAAATGAACAAAATAATAAAATCAAATGACTTCCATAAGTTTGCCCATGTATTTCCGTTCAATGACTCTTTTGTTCCTGTTTCATGCTTACGATTTTTTCAAAACGTGGAACTATACTGTACAGTATGTTGCTGATAGCAATTCACGCATGCCTGTGTATTCAAGGAATTTTTATAGATTTCATTAATTGACATGATGAAGGGTTATGATGATAATCAGAAAAGCTTGTATCTCCATTCACAATTGCGTAAAGCCATAGACGTAGCCAGGGGGGCAGAGAGACCATTCCCCCTCAAATTTTTAGAAAATATAGTCATTTTTTGCTTTGAGAATCGGTTTTTCAAAGAAAATGGTGCTATTCGCCTAAAATCATACATTTTGGCCCCCCCCGAAATTTTGGGCTGGCTAAGCCATTGCGTAGAGCAGACATGGGCGTCGGAAGGATTTTTCCAGGGGGGGGAGCAGTAGGGGATTTTCCCAAAATTTTTTCCAGGGGGGGCCAAAAGTGGTGAAATTTGTTTTTTACCCCTCGAAATTGAAAAACCAACCTTTTTTTGCTAATAATTTCAAAATGTAGGGGGGCCAAGGCTCTCCCCTGCCCCCCCTTCCGACGCCCGTGAGAGCAGACCTTAACATCTCTCCAAATTATAAAAAACTTTCACAAGAACAACAGTACAATCCAGTAAGAAAGGCAGTGCACACGACTTCATTCCTCTACGATTTATTCACCTCAGAACTACTGTTTGCTAAGAATGATGAAATGCGGAATCCACTCGTATATGTACTACGCTCAGACTCTTAGACTTGTCCACACGTCACAAAAACAATGTCAATATCTAGTTCATTTGAACAAAAACTACTACATAAGAAGTATAGAAAAACTTTTTGGTTGGGGGGTGCGGACCTTTTGTTAGTGACGTCATAAGTGGAGGACTTTTAGGTAATCTTGGCCCTTCACCTGGCCCTGAGCCCAAAACGTTAGATGGTAGTATTTCGCTGAAGTTTTTATTGGAAACTAAGCTACAATCCGAGTCTTTTGATACTTTGGATGACGTGCTGGGGTTTCGGGTTCAAAAGTTATAATCTGAAATAATAAAAATATTTGGCTAATTAGCTAATTAGATAATTAAGTAATTTGTTTATTTTAGATCATAACTTTTGAACCAGAAACGCTAGAAAGTCAATCAAAGGCTCAAAAGACTGGACTCGAGCCTAGTTTCCAATGAAAACTTCAGGGAAATACTTTGGCCTCGCGGTTGGGCCCTAGGCCAGGTAACATGAGCCAACATGGGCCAAATACTACTTCAATTATGACGTCACTCACAAAAAATCCGCAACCCCCAACCAAAAAAATGTTTTTTGAGTGCAGACTAGAAGACTTGCCGAATCTTTTGAGGGTTTGAACAGCTCTCTAGCGCAATCGGCGGAGGAGCTAGGGGGTTGGTAAGGCAACCGAAAACTGCTGGTTTTAGGCCGAAATACAGATACGATATATTCGTAGACCTGCTCTCAAGGTGCTTTATGCGAATAATTAATATCATGGCACGGAGATTTGAACCAGTCATTCTCATCGTATTCTAGGTTAAAGATTTCAAACTTTTTTATGTTACGGCACACTACTACATTCTGAATTTGACTGCGGCACACATACTTTATGAAATCGAAAACCTACTTTTCACAAACCTTGCGAAAACCTACTTTTCACATAAGATTTCGTCAAAACATAAAATTTTCGCGACACACTTCAGCTTCTTCAGCGGCACACAGTTTGGGAAACACTGGTCTAGGTGGACCACCGGAGATCCACCTGGAATTTCTAGTCGCTCATAGAGAGTTCCATAAATCATAAAATTGAAAATGCCCTTCACTGTCCTATGTGCAAAACAGTTTCGACTACTGCTAGTTTTTAACGAACCTCGCGCTTTTGTCCATAAATTCATTGTGAAAGAAAGCAAAAAAGCCGCAGGAAACTGAGAGTAATAAATAGATCAATTTCTGTCATTAAGACGGGCAGTTCTCGGACCCCCCATGGATTGATGTTTCGCACCTCTGGTTGGGAACCACTGATCTAGGGGATGCTTAAAGGATAAACGCAAAACTTTGCAACTTATATGACATCTTAGACCAGGTTTTTTTTAAGGAAAATGTTAGGAACCCGGTTTGGATTTGTAGGGGCCCGATTTCTCTAATTCTAGGGACCCGATTTTCTTTGATTTTAGGGACACGATGATAATATTCTCTGATTCTAGGAACCTGATTTGAAATTCTAGGGACCCGATTCGGGTCCCTAAAACGCCTTAAAAAAACCCTGTCTTAGACATTTTCATTAAATGCAACTTTGTGGTGTTTTCGACAACTGCTTCATTACCGCATTATATAGGCCGTCGTGAAAAATTGTGCTTCTTGAAAAAGTTACCTAATCCAGCATGGCAAAAACGTATCAAGCATCCTTTTTATGCGTGGTCCTTTACACTTGTTCAGCGTTGTGGAAAACTTTAAAGATTTTGAAGAGAGCTCTCAGCTTCTTAAGACACTGATTACTTCCACTATACGAGCAGGGCCTCTGAGAGAAATTTTACCAGGGGGTACGAGACGATACCGAGCCCCAGTGGCGTAGCGAGGCGAAGTGCCGTCCGGGGCTGACCATAAAAATGCCGCCCTTTCCACCCCTCAAATTTGCTAACAAAATTTTAAAATGAAAGATCATGTTTCGCGCTTATTCAAAGATATAAGGATTAATAAAGTATCTTGAAAATCACAATCAACCACTATCAAACTGAAATTGGCCTTGTTTTCAATTGTCGATTTATGAGTCTGGCTTTTTCTGCTTATCGCCACCTTTCTCATCATCAATTTTTCTATTTTTTGCTTTCTTTACATATGCGTATGCGGACCCGGCATGATTCGTCAAATTTTCTTCCCTGTTAGTTTTCAGTCTCCGGTAAGCCCACCGTATGGCATTTTACTAGATTACTCCTTCCAGGGGATCAAACGAAAAAATTAAGAGATGTAATACCGGCATACTTACTTTACAGATGTAAACATTTACATATTACATAATTTCGTGTAGTATTCCCGTCTTTAACTAATAAAAGTATTTATACTGCATATAGCAGGCGATAAAAATAAATCTGATAGTGATCTAAAGAATGTTTCATTGTTCATTTCACGTTTCAGTAGTGGTTTAATCCACGTAGAATATACAAAGGGCTTCAAAAGTTAACTCTGTCGGCACTTACGCGGGGCCCTCTACAGGTGCGCAGACCCATTTTGAAACCGGATATGGTTGAGAAGCGCTGGCTTGCAGTCTTCATCGTGTCTTGCGCATTTGGTCTAGCTGTTGGGTTGGACCTTTTCCAATTACACGTGCATAGTGTTATTCCTTGCCTTTGTTCGTTACCAATAGAATCATCACTAGGTCTTCAATCGGGGACTTTACGTTTGTGCAGGCGGATTGACATTCTAAACTTTGACAAAAAATCCACCGATTTATTATGTTTCATATTTCACATTGGGAGGGCTTGAAGCTTTGTTTGGGGAGTCTAAGCCCACCAAAGCCCCCCGTGGCGACGGGACTGGTTACCAACAGGCGTCTATTTCAAGAACTATTACCAAACCATACCAAGTGGGACATCCACCTTTTCGTTGCTCAGCAGTGATCACAACGTCTTACCTTTGACGTTAATTGCGTTGAACAACTTTATTCAGTATAGTCATTGCTATGTTGTGCAACTGTTTCCATTAAAGTCATTTTCAAAAAAAGC
>Ga0210059_1017129_pt1 | contig 10369 bp, 12 predicted proteins | sample Ectturendosymbi2_FD_188042 | JGI IMG/M metagenome (GOLD analysis project Ga0210059, IMG submission 188042) | Ecteinascidia turbinata endosymbiont from Florida, USA - Sample 2 (SPAdes) (version 2) | ecosystem: Host-associated > Tunicates > Ascidians > Unclassified | place: Key West, Florida...
CAAAGCCTTTGCAGCCAAACCTGCTAGAAACCCGAGGAACCCACCCTCAGTTTTCATATTGTGAACAACCTGCCGTTTGCTCATTTTTATTGTGATGCCTTTTCCATCCTGATAAGCTTTTGTCATTCTGTTCACTTGTGAATTGGTCAAAGCAAGAACATCAGTTCCACACAAATCTTCGTAGCTGAGATGAATGGTCACCGGACTTTTTGTATCAACAGCGTGCTTCAATTTTTTCTGCTGATTATCAGAAATATTAACATGAACGATTGTATACATTTATATTATGTAATTAAATTTCTCTCAAGTGATATCTGATTGTTAGGTTTTCTCCATGAAGATTCAATTGCTTTCCGTTTTGGTCTGTGACAACTGTTTCCATTCTATTGATTTTATCTAAAATTACTGGAAGATACAGAAGGTTTCTCGTGTTCTCAACGATTTTATATCCAGGTGACACGTTTGGAAAGAAACTGTAAATTGTGTTTTGTGCTCTCCCATTCACATAAGACCCACCAATCACGTCCACATTCACAAGAACTGAATTTATTGATAAGATGTTGACAACATTTTGCAACTCGTTAATATCTTCTTTGTAAACCTGATTGTGAAATCCGAGAACGCTTGAAATTGAACTTCGTGCTCTGAAATCAACCTGAAAGTCGCCTTGAATTTCCAAGACACTTTTCAAAGTGTTGGTATTTGCCGTTATTTTAATAGATTCGTCATTATGCCTATTTCGTTTCATCGCAATTTTTATTGTTTCCGCAATATCAATGAGATCGTAACTGCCTTCTGAAATATTAACTTCGACCCATTGTCCTTGTCGTGTTGAGTCGTCCTCGTCACCTCTCCCCACCTCAATGAAACCAGGAGAATATCGAAAAACGTTGTTTTCATCAGACAGATTCAGAAACGAATAATATGTCTCGAGATTGACCAAAGCAATCTCATACTTTCGCGTTCGATCCAACTCGAGTGGCGGGTTAAAAGTTGTCTTTATTTTTGTCGAATTCTCTGAAACCACAATCTGAGTTGAAGTTTTCGGAGAAGTATTTCTCTCAATTTGTTAAAGAAGTTCAAGATCCATTTATTCTATGATATAAAAGTCGTCAAACCCCGATCTGTATTTCCCATAGTTCTTTAGCGAGGTCAAATCAATCAAAACAAAATTGTGTGGCTTCGACCACGTGTGTTTACAAAGTTTTTTTGAACTGTTCTTTCGTCATGTCTTGAGACACGTGGTCGTTAAAAATGTGATCAATATTTTTCTGGTCTTGAGGAAACAGACAAAATAAATTTGCATTTTCTCTAATTGCTTGGCGGGGAAGCTTGAAGTAATTTTGACTTAAATACAAGCAATCACAATTTGAATGTCTTCCACGAACGTAATATGCTTCACACTTGTTTTGTTTCTGAAGCAAGAGGTCATCAAATATCATCAGATTTTTATGCTCGGGGGAGATTTTTTTGGGTCTGGAACATCATATGCTGATTCGTAAAAATTGCACTCAATAGGCTCATGGGTCTTTGTTCTTTGCGCAGAGGGCTTTTGTTCTTTGCGCAGAAGCCCTCTTTTTTTGCCAACTCTTCAATCAGCTGGTTTGGTGAAATTTGTTCTCGCAGTATTTCATCACGGTTTTCAAAAACTCTCATTATAATCTCTTTTGGCAATTGTTCTTCAGAACCTTTTTTCAAAATTTTATACTCTGGTTGAAAAAAACTTTTTCCAAAAACTGACAATTTCGAATAGTCCAACCAGCCAGGTCTGAGAAGAAGGTTCAGCAAAATGTAGTCTTACCACAGTCTGATTTGCCCACTATCAAGCCCCGCAGACTCTTTGGCAGCAGAGGATATTGTTTTTATTTGTCACGTTTTCATTCCATGAAAGGTTTTTAATTTCCATTTATTTTATAACAGCATTTAATAAATGAATAAATATTTTGTTTCAATGTCGTAAATATACGGAAACGAGAGACATCAAACAGAAAACAACAAAAAACAACCGTCAAATGCTTCAAGGCATCTGTGTTGTTTGCGGAACGAAAAAGTCAAAATTTATAAGTGCAAGTGGAAAAGGGTTTATCAATGACACAATTAATTCTTTACCATTTGAAATGCATATGCCAGACCACAACTTCACAGGACCTGGCACGAAATTGAACAAACGTTTGAATGAGGATATGACTCCAAAGGCATGCTAAAAACCTATCAACAGTCGACAAGGCAGCTTATCACCATGACATTTGTTATGTTAAAAACAAAGACACACGAACTCGCAACGAAGTTTGTGATAAAAATATTTTGACAGAGCTTAATGGTATTTATAACCCCACACTTCGAGAAAGGATAGAGACAGGTGTTGTTTCTACGATTATCGTGACGAAAAAGCGCTTCGGGTGGGGGTTAAAAAACGACACAACATGGACTGACCAGCCAGCTAATGAACTTCACAAACCCATCATCAAAAATATTCCAAAACGAAAAGTGTATGTAAATGGAATTGAGAAAATCTGGGCTGCAGATCTCATCGAAATGCAACCATTTTCAAAGTTCAACCGAGGGGTCAGGTATCTTCTCATAGTGATTGACGTGTTTTCAAAATATGGTTGGATGCTTCCGCTCAAAGACAAAACTGGAAAATCCGTCGCAGACGCGTTCAAGGAGATTTTCAAAAAATCAAAGTGAAAACCAGAAAAGCTTTGGACAGACAAAGGCCGAGAGTTTTACAACAAACATGTGAAGGAGTTGGGCGTTGAACTTTACCCAACTGCGAACGAAGAGAAATCGTCAGTGGTCGAACGTTGGAACCGCATAATGAAAGAAAAAATGTTCAAGTATTTCACAGCAAACAACACCAACAAATATATTGGAGTTCTTGGTGACTTTGTTGAGAGATACAACAACACGAGGCACTCTAGAGTAAAAATGACTCCTGTTGAGGCGAGCAAAAAAGAGAATGAAGTGAAAGTTTACAGAAACCTTTATCCAGGCTTAACAAGACGACCCATGAGAGCAAAATTCAAAACTGGCAAACAAAGTCCGAATTCTCAAGAAGAAAGGGCTCTTTAAGAAAGGGTTCACCCCAAACTGGACAGAAGAAGTGTTCACCGTTTCAAAAATTCAAAGAACCAACCCAGTTACTTATAAAATAACTGACTGCAATGGTGAAGAAATTCAAGGGACTTCGTATGAACAAGAGCTTCAGAAGACATCGCAAGAAGTTTACAGAATTGAGAAGATTGTGAAGGAAGGCAAAACAAGATCATTGGTAAAATGGAAGGGCTATCCAGAAAGTTTCAACTCTTGGGTTGACAACAAAGGTCTAATTAAACTTTGAAATGCCAAATGATCTCGGAATCAAAAGCTCAACAGTCACCGCGTTTCCGAACGACAAGCCCACACCAGAGCAATGAAGAATTGCAAAAAATTATGAACGTTGATCCAAAGCTGTATAGAAAAGTATTCATCTATCGAGGTTAATTTGGACTAGGTCCGAAATAAGCCCCAAAATTTCCAAAATAAGTCCAAAAAACGTCCAAAAATTTCCGAAACATGTCCAAAAATCGAACATACAATAAATGAGCTTAAATTAATGATCTGTCAAAACGTGACAAACTTGTCTCTGAATATCTCAAAGTCAAGAACAAAATTCAGAATGGTTTTCGTTCTGAACGATTGGGTGAACAATCAATGTATGAAGATTTTGGAAAAATATTCAAGCCAATAACTGAACAACAGAAAAAGTCATCTGAAGAAATTGTTTCTAAGCTTACTCCACTTCAAGAAGCAATTGAAAATATACCCCCAGAATTACCTTGGGATCAAGCTGAACAAGGACAAGCTTTACCTCAACCACAACTTGTCGCAATCGATGCACCATGAATAGAACTCGATGAAACTTCATTAGCCGGGGAATATCTTGTAAAGTATTCACAAATAAAGAGAGATGCTGATCGTGCTTTTGGAATAAGCAGAGATAAAGGAAAATATTTTATGGATGGGAAAAGGCTTATAATCGATCAAGATAGTAATTTGCGTGTTGGTGAAAAAATATACGTGGGAACCCCAGGTCTTTGGGAGCTCATTGTTTTGAAAAAAACAAAAATTGATGAAATTTCACAAAAAGATAAAGATAAATACTTGGATCTTATTAACACAACAAATGCGAAGTTTACTACTAATAAATATGGAAAAGAAAAGATAGTAGCACCCAACAGCTGCAAATATATGATTATACAACAACTAGAGGGTGAAAAGAAAGGCCGAGGCGTCTTTCTCCCAAGCGATCCAAACGCTTTGTGTGAACGGTTGGAATTGTTGATGGCTTCGAAACAAGCAGGAAACACTGGTGTTCGGAACGAAATTGCGAGCATTTGTGATGAACTTTTGAGGCAAAAAATTTTGTCTCATGATGCATACAAAAACTAAATGCTTACATTAAATAAATGATAGTTATTAAACGTGGATATCAAAAAAATATCAAGTCGGTGGCTCTGGGATTTTTTCAAAGCTCAAAGACTTTTTGTCAGGATTCACCAGTAAAAAGCAAGTTGTCGACACCGCTTTGAACATTGCTTGAAGTGCTGGGCAAATGGCTGGACAAAAAGCTATTGATTTTGCGAGTTCAAAGTTGACTCCCAAATCACAACAAATTTTATCAAAGCTTGTGTCTTCAACACCTCCGCTTGCACCTCAAGGAGCAACACCACAGAAGGCACAGCAGGTGACAACAAATTTGAACAACTTGATAGCTGGGTCAGGGCAGCGCGCGATCAAAATACAAGACCTTGTCAGGCGGTTGAACAGATGAACAAATCAAGGATGTTTTTTGAAAAGCTTGAAGCCCACAAAAACAATATTGATGAACTCAAATATTTCAACAGGGTATTGAGTTATAAAGTGAAAACAGAAAAAACGTCTATAATAAATGGAGAATCCTAACGTTACTGAAAAACCTGAAATTGATCAATCGATTGAAGAATATGAATATCACAGTTACGAGCCAATAACTGGCACTGACCTGAACAGACCGGGGGAAATTAGGATAAATATTGAAACGCAAGATTTGTTCACACATCCGAATGAAAGTTATTTAGTTTTTGACGGTAAGTTGGTGAAAAACGCTGACGACGCTGTTGACGGCAATAATGACATCATCACGCTAACAAACAATGCTATAATGCATCTGTTCAACAACATACAATACCAACTTTCAGGGCAAGAGATTGAAAGTCTCTTTCACTCTGGGCAGGCAACAACGATGCTTGGGCTGTTGAAATTTCCAGATGATTTTCAAAAAAGCACAGGTCTGAACCAATTGTGGATGAAAGATTCACACACAACAGCACATCTTCAAAATACTTTCGGATTTGCAGCTTATCAGGGTTATATCATTCAAAAGCCTGACCCAAAAGGAACATTTTCGTTCAGAGTTCTGCTAAAACACATCTTTGGGTTCTGTGATGACTATGAAAAAGTCATTTACGGGTTTAAGCATTAACTCACTCTTGTGAGGAAAGGTGATAGTGACGCGTTTTTCAAAACTGGAGCAGTGGCAACAGGTCCTGAAAACAATCCGCCAGCAATTGCAGAACTGATGATGGGAAGGTTGTTTTGACAAAACTGTCTTGGTATATGCCACATGTGAGTCCAAATTTGCAAAAAAAAGTTGCACTCTACAAAACAATTTAATCGAAATCAAGTCTCCCAGTCGGATACCGCATGATTCAATGCGAATCAATTCCAGTCACGCAAACGAGAAATTTCACCCGGCGATTGTCGGTGAAATCAGACGTGGAGAAGTCTCGCTGGATAATAGTAGCATTCCAGACAGATAAATCTGGAAACCAGCAACACAACCCATCAATTTTTGATCACTGTAATCTCACAAATATGTTTGTCATGTTGAACTCTCGAAGGTATCCTGAGATTGATTATGATGACATGAACTTTACTCAGCAAAAATTTTCAAGGGTTTATGGAGATGCTGCGGCATTCCGAACAAACTTTTACAATGTTGAAAAGTTGATTTTTTCTCCAAACATTACTCCAGCAGATTACAAGGAATTGTAATCTGTTCCCAATGTTTGTTTTTGATGTGACAAAACAGAGTGAAAAACTGAAAAACTCTGTGACTGACATTCAGATCAAGGCTCAGTTTTCAGCAAACGTCCCCGCAAATACTGAAGCTTTCGCAGTTGTCATTAGCGATAAAAGTTTGATTTTCCAGAGCGATGGGCAAAAAATGCATGTTGAATATTAAAAAAACTGCCAATGATTGAAATCAGATTATGTTTATAAACTTCAAGGTTATAAACATATTTTGACGAAAGTGCTTTGTCACAAAATGAGCATCACACCTTGAAAGTTTGCTTTTTTTCACAAACCATCATAGCATGAACTGCCATCTTTGGACAAAGCTCAGGTGGTCCAACCTTTAACCTTTTCTTGTGTAAGGACAGAGGCCTCATATCTCGGCTGACAGCGGTTTGGAGAATTGTGTGGTATGGGTTAGTCTGATTTGGAACAGTCGAATTCGACTGTTCGAATTTGCCTGGTTTGGAGAATTATGTGGTATGGTGTAGTCTGATTTGGAACAGTCGAATGCGACTACTTGGATTGGAGAATTATGTGGTATGGGGTTTGCATGTAATTTCTAGACCCAAATTGGGATTGGGTAAAGAAATTTTTTTCATGTAAGTGGGAGTTCTTTTGCTCACAGGTAAAAGAAATCTTTGCGAATTGCTTGCAAATTAATTACATTAATTAATAATACAAAAGAAATCAATTCTTCCATAATCTGAGGTAAGACATAGCCATTTTCAAGGCTTGAAGAAAAAATTCAAAAACATCGATTATGTAACAGCATATCAATCAAAATTTAAGGCAAACCATTACAAACAAAAAAAAGCGATTATGCTACAACCATACCTTAAAATAGAAGCAAAGGTTACACAGTCTTAAACCTATTGTCCAGCAATTTCTAAAACATTGAACTAGAGAAGCTCTGTGCGATCTTTTTGAGTTCAGATTTGAAAAAACAGATTAATGAATGCTCAGTCTCTGTTACTAAACAATGAATAACTCTGAATGCATAATACAGACAAAATATATTAGTTATACACTTTTTCATATTAAGACACAAGCAGCATGAACCATTATTAGCCTACGCCGAAAATGAACACAAAATTTCAAACAACTAAGTTAGAAACATGCAAACATAATCACCCTGACCCTGACAACTTCTACAAACTGATACCAACTGCATGAAACTCTGTGGTGATATAAAACACTGTTGTGCGCTCAGGCAGCCTTCAACTGTCACGCCTTTTGACAATGAAAAACCACATACCTTGGCTTCGCATGCAAAGGTTGGGAGAGTCACTGAGGTGTGAAAAAGCACAACTGCGAACTATAACATCATTCACTATCAAAAGCATGAGCTTTTCACAGAGCAAATGAACAAGATCGCCCTTTCTTCTGATGATGACAAACAAATAATCCTTCCAGATCCACAAAATACCTTTGCTCGTGGGCATTGGCATGTTTCGACTTTAAGACAAAACCTCGACACAGACTGACAATGCAACAGGGAGGGGAAACTGAGGACAGAGGAGTCCTGGGGAAGACAAGGGAACCTGGGGAACAGGGGCCAAAGGTCTGAAAGAGTGCTTGTGACGTCATCAACTGTAGGGCATTTCAATGATACGCTTGACTGATAAAATGGGCATTTTTTGAGCGGTGAATATAAAAAACGAACAAAGACAAGAGCGGGACCACTCAATCCCCGGTTCCCTACTACTCATGCTATACAAAAACATTTTTCGCTGAAAGCAAGTTTAATTTTAAATTTGTCTGGGAATCTGCTTCTGTTTGAAGGTCTATTTTGCATTGTAAATTGTTCGCAGTCATATGATTTTAAATAGTTCTTTCTTTGCACATTAAACTTTTGAGGGTCCCCTTTTGGCACATTTGCACATAAATTTTGTTTTATTTTGACAAACATATGCCTTGCTTCAGAGCTTATTAAATGTGCCTCTAGATTAATTAATAAGCATTTTACCAAAATAGTGCGAAAGTCTCAAAAGGGAGGCCCGAGATGACCGCCTTTTTCGACTCCCCTAAAATCAGATCCTTTTTATATATATATATATTTATATCTAGAAATTTTTCAGTCCAAGAAGTCACTATGTTGCTAGGTTTGCCACAAGCAATTAAGCGAAAATTTTCAATTGAATGCTTTCACATTAGACTGCTATGATTTGAAAATTAAAGTACAGTATTTTGCAATAATTTGCAACATTATGAGACCAATCAAGCAATGTGGCGAAATTGCAGCAATTTCCAGATATTGTTTGATTATAAATTGTTGCGAATAGCATTTTCATAAAATATTATTACATCACATTGACCTGTTCTATAAGTTTCGTTACCTTTTTGGTACTTTCAAAATGATTTGGCCAGTGGTGCCAAATTTGGGTTTTTGCCTGCAGATTTGCGTTTTCAATGCCTTTCTGTTTTTTTTCTTCTGAATATCAGGGGTTTTAGGATTTAACTGCGGAGTGGTGATTTAAGATAGGGTATGATTTATTACAGTTCTTATTTCTCACCTCATTTTTCTTTATCTTGCTTTAACAAGGTACCTTGCTCTTCAGCATAACTGATGAGCAAGCACCTGACACCATGTAAGCTGTATATATTAGCTAGGTGCAATGAATTCAAGTGGCAGAGATACCAATGAAACAAGCCCAAAGAAAAAATTAAGTGGTACACACAGCAATTGTAAGGTAGAGTGATGGACAGATCCAGATCTGAGGTTAGCTGTAGAAGAACACTGAGAATGAAGATTTAATTATTGTAAATGCTACCAGATCAACGTCAGGAATGCAACAACTCTATGTTATACTGCTAATTCCGACAAATACAAAATTTTATAAGTAAGGTTACAGTACATATTCACTAGCACTTTTTGTGATTACAGATGTCCAGGTATGGTAGATACAGTAGTAAAAAGACTCAATTAATTTTGTGTCTACCTGGGATTTTCGGATCAAATCTGGTTTTTTGGGTAAGTCTATATGAGGTTTTCCAAAAAATATCATTGGTAGCCCTGGGTTTGGCATCTTTTCACTAGCCATTGGATAGTGTACTTGTAGTCATCTTTTGCAAATGGGGGAAATGATTTGCGCATTTACTTAACTCTCACGGTGACCAACTGCAGTGGAAAACGGTCATTTTCTGAACTTAAGATGGCAGGCTGAATACGGAGCACCATTAGACAAAACAAATTGATAAAACATGATTCTAAAGAGTATAGAGCAGGAACGTCTATGTGATATAGACACTCACTGCCAGTATCATAAACAAATTCGTTAAGGGAAAATCTAAAAAATGCAATCTTAAGCAGCAGGTATGCTGCTCTTGACAATCGACTTCGAAACATATAATGTGTGACTACACTGTCTAAATATAGCAAGTTGTTGATGAGTCTGGAAGCATTAATTATTGCCTCTGTGCTGTATTTGTGAGCTGTACAGTAATGTATTCCTTCCTGGTAAAAATATACATATGTACTTTTTGGTAAAAAAGATGTGTAGTCCATAATGACCACCAGCTGCTATATAGGACCAGGTTTTTCGCACTTACGAAATTCAGTATGCTTAATGGTAGTCACATGGATGCCCACGGAATTTAAGATTTAACAGTTTTTCACTTGTTCAAGTGCATTCTCAACTTAGGGCCCCGCGCTGTTAATATGCTACGGGCCCTGCGCTACCTTAATCCGGCACTGGCTGCACTTACCCACTTTACACTGCACTTGTTATCGGATTCACGAGTGAGCGATTCGTCGCCCTTGGCTTACCTTCGTGAACGCACTTGCGAACTCGATACTGGGGCGTTTTTACACTGCAAGGACTCAAAAATTTGCTTCGTGGGTTTGGCCTATGGTATTGTGAAAGCTGGGGAATAGGTGAAAATGTAAAGGTGAAGCCTGATTCCACTACACAAAGCTGCTTTTTGTAGGTGTTGTTGGAAACGCCGAGATGTGAGTTTGTTTAGTGTAGTCCGAAAAATAACAGCCAGCAGAGAAAATCGTGGAGAACTGCTGGGCGATGAGGTCACGAAAACCGCGTTGCATCGTAATTACGCTCTTCAAGTGACTAATAGAATTTAAACAGCTCCTACAGGGCAGGAAATGGGAGTTCATTTTTGCATTACAAAGCCACTTTGTTGATTTCAGTCACGATCATTAACCAGTCTGTTGTCTGCAGTACAATAAAAACGAGTGTCAAATTGAGGATTCACAGCACTTTGTAAGTAGAAATCTACGAACAGTAGGTAGGCTACTGCAATTCGCCAAATTGCA
>Ga0210059_1017130_pt1 | contig 10368 bp, 5 predicted proteins | sample Ectturendosymbi2_FD_188042 | JGI IMG/M metagenome (GOLD analysis project Ga0210059, IMG submission 188042) | Ecteinascidia turbinata endosymbiont from Florida, USA - Sample 2 (SPAdes) (version 2) | ecosystem: Host-associated > Tunicates > Ascidians > Unclassified | place: Key West, Florida...
ATTAGGTTTCGGTGGGAATCTGGGTTATCGTCTGGGTACAAAAACCATCTCACCACTTTTTGCAGACCTTTCGTTTACTAGGCTCTACATTTTTACGATTGTGTTCGGCGATAGTTCACTTTATCCGAAACAATTGCATTTATCTTGTCTGCTAAGGCTGATCAGGGCAAGCGCTGACCGCATTGGCTGCATTACGCCTGCCAATTTCTGTAGCATGATAGAACTGTTGCACGAGCTCAAAAACATCAGTTGTTAACATACAAGCATTCAGGCATTTATTGTGTCTCAGCAGGAAAAAAGGAAAACTAAGTTCGCTGGACTTCTATAAATAACAGCAAAATCGAAAGTTTTCTTGCATACTTCATGCGCATTCTCGGTTCTTGTTTAGTTTAGCAAGATTCGATTTTTTAAACCGGGGTGTGCACCAGCCAGTCCATCCCCACTTAGTCTATGCTCGACTGCTCGTATTCGAAAAGACATTAGCGCAGCTTCATTTTTCCGTTGTAAATTGCTCTGACGAATTGATGAGTATGTTTTACTCCCCTGTTTTAACGCGCCGCCTGATATTTTTTGCAGTTACGAACTGCTGTATCGTAGCGTTGGGTGTACGTATTTTCCTCCGATAGCCTTACTTGGAGCTCTAATAGTTTATATTCAGTGCATTGACACATAAAATAAGAAGAGTGGATGTATAGGAAAATGTGCATATTATGTCAACAAACTTCGCCAAAACGTTGGTTTGGAAACAGGACTATGACGTCATTTTGTGACGTCACAAACGGCGCACACCAAATACAAATGACTACCCTATGCCGCTGAATGAAACCCCCCCCGTGAAAAGTTTCTGCGTACGCCACTGCCTTCGAGTGCCATCGAGGCACTCTATGCTTGCCATGCTGACATTTATCCGAACGTCTACATATTGCTCATCATTTTAGGCACTCTTCCTGTATCAATCGCTACAAGTGAGCGCAGTTTCAGGACCATGAGACGTCTTAAAACCTATCTCAGATCGTCGATTGGAAATGAGCGAATGACAGGACTTGAACTGCTTTCCATACGCAAAGACCGCCAGATCGACAGAGAAAAAATTATGAATGACTTTGTTGCCAGCAGTAATCGCAGATCTGATTTCGTGCTTTAGCATATATAAAATTTGTGAAAGGAATTATTTTACTAAAGCGAAAGATTTGAAATGAATATTGTACTACAAGCAACTACTTTGCCCATGGCCCTATAAGTAGGACCAACACTTAAGAAACTATACATATTAACTGTCCACCGGTGTATTCGTGCTATTGCTACGATTCCGTTTGCCGTGGCGGTTTGCTTGTAAGAGAGAGTGAGAGATGTCACGTGCTTAGTTGGCCAAATAAGCATGCATAGGTTGCTCCAAGAGTCTCCTGAAGAGCATCTGTCCCTGTCCATTCTCTCATTTCAAAATTTCTACGGCGGCATCTGTTTGTACCTTGCGCAGTTATCCGTAAAGTTAGTGATATGTCGGCTAAGCTTTGTTTGCTACCACTGCCTCGAATATGTCAGATGATACACTAGCCATTCGCAAGCGCTTGTGCTGCCTTTTACGAGTATGTGTAGAAACTGTTGTTTCAATTCTGTTTTGGTGATTTAGCAAAGGTATTTTGCTTTTGGTATCGACCAACAACCATGTAGTGCGGCTGTGAGATAATTCTACGATCTGTAGGAGTACTGCAGTTCATTTTGCTTGTCTGCGATGTTGAGAAAAGTGCTGTTGATAATATTTCGTGAAAAATAATAGCCGACTGAGACACCAGAATTTGCTGGAAGTGGTATGAAGTAATGCTACTCTATAACGTAAGAGTGCTTTTAAAAACAATATCTCGGGATACTGAGCATGTTACAAACTTCCATAAGCAATGTCAAAATTTTGCTGAGAAGTGCCACACTGCATCGCATCGTACTTTAACAGATTAACAAAATCACGGTAACGCGGGAAAACGGGCAAAGAAAAACAGACGTCGCGGCTGGACCTGGTCAAGAAAAGTGTTGATGTGTTAAAATTGAAATAGCATATATGACATAAATGTTATAGTAAATAAAGTAGTCTGTGTTGCGATCGGAAATCCCGAGCAGCATGTGCGCAAAGCTTCGCACCTTGGCAGCAAGCAACAATAGAGTTCACGCGCCGCGATCACTCTATTATTGCTTGTTCGAGCCACGTATGTATATTATTGTTCTTCGCGCACATCCCGTTCGTGGTGAATCACAAAATCAACGCAACGCCAACGGAGAGGTTGCAAAACCTGTACTTTAGTGAGAGCAAAATATTTTTCTCAAAATTTCAGCCCCCCTTAAAAAATTCCTGCGTTCGCCCTGCCTGCACAGGAACGCTTTAAAGCCACGGCAATTAAAAAAAACAATTTAAAAGCATGTGGGGCCTAAAAATGTTCATCAATGATTTCCCATTACCTTGCTTTAAAATAGAAAATCCATCTTTTCACGTAATCAGAGTCCGAAATTTACATATTCATAAGTGCCAATGGTGCCGAAACCTCGCTGCTGTTGACTGCATACTGCACTGAATAATCCTCACCATATCCACGCTGCAGATGGGCATTAGACTCGAAATAGTAGTTGCATAACACTGTTATATTTACACCACATTCACAGAATGTCCGAAAGCTACCACAAAAACGGATTAGTCAGTAGTCACCAATCCGTTGGCAGATGGCTTATGTTTATGTGTTTTGTAGTAAGAATATTTTGACGAAACTAGTTGGCTATCAACAACCTACTTGTCTCTGTGTCAATATGGAATAGGTGGTTGGACCTATTTCGCTTTCATATGAATTGTATTCACTTTCGTGGAGCTGTTTTCCTTCATTTGAAGCAGGCACAACTGTGTACGGAAAATTCTGTTTCATTTCACATGTGCAGTGCTGTGGAAGTTGCATGGTTAGCACCGAATATTCGACATAGCAGTACACGTTTGTGATTGCATCTGCAATAGCGTTTAGGGGTCTCTAGTGAATGAAAACGCTAGTTCATGATTAACCATATTCACAAGCCTATGTTGGGTTTGATAAAGTAAATCATAGCAACTTAATCTTCAAAACAACTTAATTGGTCCTACTTATAGGCCATGAAATTCCAAGAAGTCCAACAGCTAGACCAAGTGTGCAGATCACAGCAAAGACTGCAAGCCAGCGATTCTCAACCATAGCCGGTTTTAAACCTGTTTAAGATATTTTTTTCAAAATGGGTCCCCGCACCTATAGAGGACTCTGCGCAAATGCCGACAGAGTTAACGTTAGAAACCTTTTATACATACTACGAGGATTAAACCACTACTGAAACGTGAAGCGAAAACGTCCTTTACATCACTGAGATCATATTATGAAATTAATATTATAGCCTGGTATACGCAGTATATACACTTTTTTAGTTAAAGACGGGATACTACACGACATTTTAACATACATAAACGTTTACATTTGTAAAGTAGGTATGCCGCCATCACATCCCTTAATTTTTCTGTTTGATCCCCTGGAATGTGTCAAATATTGAAATGTCATGCGGTGAGCTTACCGGAGAATTAAAAACCGACAGGGAGGAAAGTTTTACGAAACATGTGGGGTTCGTATATGCCTATGCAAAGAAAGCAAAAAATAGAAAAATTAATGATGAGAAAGTGGCCACAAGCAGAAAAAACAAGAATCATACGCGACAAAAAACCAAGACACATTTCAGTTTGTTAGTGTTTGATTGCGATTTTGAAGATGTTTTATTAATCCTTATATCTTTAAATAAGCACGAAACATGATCTTTCACCATTTAAAATTTTTGTAAGCAAATTTGAGGGGTTGAAAGGGCGGTACTTAGCCTCGCTACACCACTGCAAGGGACTCTGCCTACCGTCTCTGTGTTCGACATTAACATCGCCAGTTCATATCCTCTCTGAAGAACAAGTTTTGCAATGTTTTCAGAACTGGACAACGTTAAGACGAACGACTGGCATTGCAAAACTAAAGACCACCACTGCGCGTGTTCGTTCGTCACATGTTTATTCATATTGGTGAGAAGGACAGAAGTGCACACATGGCAACAAATCTGTTGACCATATGTACACTGAGAACCTACTTGTTTGAACTCATATTTGCAAAAAAGTACAAGTGCAACCAGTGCCGTAACGACGCTAAGTGGCACCCGGGGCCGGCCATAGAAGTGGTGACCTTTCCACCCCTCAGGTTTGTTAAGAAGAATTTGAAATGAAGGATCGTGTTTCGTGCTCGCTAAACGGATACTAAAGCATCATGAACATCACAATCAAACTGAAATGAGTTTTGTTTTTCATTGTCGATTATGAGTCCTGCTTTTTCTGCTCGTCGCCACAATTCTAATAATTATCCTAACTGTTCTTATTATTTCTGCTTTCTTTACATATGCATACATGGACCCTACATATTTCGTTAAATTGTCTTCGCTGTTGACTTTCATTCTACACCTAGTCGCACCACATGGCTTTAATCGCTTACTGATTCCAGGAGGATCAAGCAAAAGTAAAGAGGTGGCAGCATCCTTGCTGTATAGATGTGTATGCTAATATTTCGTGCAAAAAAAGTATATATGCTGCATATAGTAGGGCATAGTAATAAATTCGACAATATAATGTCAGTCATGTAAGGAATATTTCATTGTGCACTTCACATTTCAGCAGTAATTTAACTGTCTTGGAATGACTTTGTCGGTACGTGCGTTGGGCCCTCTTCGCAGAGCCGTATCAACCGCCCTTCATACCCCCGTCGAATTTGGGGGGCACGCTGTCACAGCGGCCCAAAATTCGGTCACGTGGACACGGCTTTTTCAGCTTAACCCGCCTAAACAAAGCTTCAACAACCCAAATGGTAATATGAAACAATAGAGTTTTTGTCGATCCGTATTCTGATCCGTCCTGTAATTTATAGACAGAGCAGTACCTGCTGCTATTACCTAGAGCAACATCGCCTGATCATTTTCGATACGTTTGTGTGGTAATAAACGTATTTACGGTTTGAGCGTAAATCGTCAGCTTTCATTCCTTGGAGTGTTGAACGTGAAGTTACCCTGTATGCAGAGTTGCATCACAATCGTCGCCAGAAAGTTTCAATAAGGGGCTTTGCGTGTGTGCGGGGGGGATTGACATTCTAAAAATTGACAAAAACTCCATTGATTTATAGTGTTTCACGTTTCAATTTGGGGGGGCTTGAAGGTCTAAGCCCACCAAAGCAGCCCCGTGGCCACGGGACTGAGTTGTATATGTCCAAAAGTCAGACGTCCACTTGATGAACGTATTTTGTCTAATGACTGTTGAAAAAAGATATTTTGTGGCTATCCCAGGTACTTTTCTCGTATTTTGCACTGCACAGAAGCAAGATACCTTTGGTGCTTGCAACAAAGTGACACATTTGCACAGCTGCTATTCAGACAGCAAGATGTAGTTGATATGTGTAGTTAGAATTTATTTATAAATCATTGCCAAGTTTGTCCCAGCCAGTGTTGACAACTGGCATTTATATAAACCAAATTTCAAAGTTTTTTGCAGATTTTGAAGGTGCTTGGTATATAAATTTTTGATTTGGTATATATGAAAGACTTGGTGTGTATGTGGTATGTTTGTGTCGGAGGGTTTATTTGAGTTTTACACCAAGTTATTTGTTATATTGAAAAGCATGAACAGAGAAATCATAGTGGTGTTAAATCTATATATGAAAAGTTCAATGAGTTTGCTTGACAAGGGAGTACGCGTGCGTTTTGGGTAAGGGGAAAGCGAGGCTGGAAGAGAGCTGAGAAGTTACGAAAAACTTGAACTTAGCTCTAAGTATGTGTTTTTAGTCAGCCAATGCATCAGTTCAATGTTTGGACAGCTGCGTATGATGGTGGCAGCAGATTTATAGAACGATGGATGGAGTTTGGATAGCTTGCAAAGCAAGATTCTGATGGTGCTTGTAGGTCTATCCTTTATGCAAACTGTGCGAAAAGAATATTGCAAACCACAAAGCAGCTATTACACAGCATAAGCATGCGGTGGACGAAAAAAGAAATGAAAATGCAATTGCAGTTTTGGAAGGTTGAATTTTCCAGGGGCTAATCAATCTGTCACTGCTGAAGTTAGGAAAGTAGAAAATGAGCTTACAGCTTCTCTACGATGACAGTGCTCAAGAGCAACTGTCGACCATTAAGTGAAATTGGAAAAAAGCATGGAAAACCAGCATTAAACTTTAAGTTTTTTTGTAACAGATGAATTTGGTTGATTTTTAGACAAAATTTTGTATATTCATTGAAAGAGGAGTTGGAAACATTGGTCCCAACAGAGTAGCGCAGTTAGTGGATTACGGATGTTGACCTTGTTGCGTCCACATAGGCCTTAGTCTATATTTGTTAACTATAGTCTATTTGAGATATAAAGTGTTATGAATCTAAACACATGCCATGAACCACGAGATTAACAAGTCTAGATATGAGAAAGGTTTATGCATGCATATTTCAGCCAGTTGAAAGCACGATGGGCATGCTAATCAAGGTGCCTGCATGCCTAATTGTTTTAGCTGTTATATCTCAAAAAACTTACTGCATCAACAGTTGGTTGTTTGCAAAATTAACGCTTGGCTGGAATGGTGAGTTACCACTACCTGTTCCTCATTTTGACATATTTTTAACTCTATCCAAATTTAAATGAGGTTGTTTCAATTGGCCAAAATATTATTTGGTCTGTTGTAATTTCTGAAATGTTTGTAATATTTGCAATTCTGAACCTCTTCTAATTTACCCAGATGGTTCCAATTTTACCCAAGTTTAAATGAAGCTGTTTCAATTACCCACATTTAATTGAGACTGTTGGAATTTGCCCAAATTTTTTAATTGTATCTATGTTTCAATGAAGCATCTGTATATTACCCAAATTTGAATGAAGCTGTTTAAAGATGCCCAAATTAATAAGGCTGTTTGAAGTTATCCCAAATTGAATGAAGCTGTTCCACTTGGCCCAAATTTAAATGGAGTTACTGCCATTTGCTCAAAGATAATTTAGTCTGTTGGAATTTACCCAATTTTTTCCGATTTATGGAGATATTTTCAATTTCGCCCAAATTTGAATAAGGTTGTTCTAATTTGCTAAAATTTGATTGAGGTTGCTAAAATTTATCCAAAATGTTCTAATTATATCCAAATTTGAATAAAGCTCTTACATTTCACCCAGACACTTCTAAATGTACTCAAATTGCAATGGAGAGCACAACTTTGAATAAGACTGTTTGAAGTTGCCCACAATTGAATGAAGCTGTTGTAAGTTGATGGACTTCATCCAAATATTTCCAAATTGTGTAAATATGTTTTTAATTTCACCCAAATTTGAATGAAGCTTTTCTCATTTGCCCAGTTTTAATTGAAGCTTCACACCCAAATGCTCCTAATTTATCCAATTGTTTCTAACTTTACCCGAAATTTGAATGAAGCTTTTTATTTAGCCCAAATTTGATGACGGCTTTTGGAATTACCAAATGATTCCAGTTCACTAAAAAGCAGTGTCTATTTTGCCATCAAAGGTAAAAAAATAATGATAAAAATCTCAGCAGAGATTTTGACTTTGATGGCAAAATAGACACTACCTAACTTGAATGTGAATGTAGCTGTACAATTTGCCCAAATGTTGAAAGTTATTGCCCAAATAATGGCCAATTTTCAGCGTTGGGGATGCGACCGCATCCCTTGAATCCCCATGCCGTACGCTTGTGGTTCTGAGAGCCGCATACGCCCCCAATCACATTTGTGCGGCCCTCAGCAGTCTTTGAGTAAGAATAACACATCTATTAATTTGTGTAACAGACTTCGTTCTGCTATGAAACAAAACGTAACAACTGACTTGTGCTAGAAGTTCTTTAGTGCAGCTCTCTGACAAAGTCATAAGTCTGGATTTGGCCCGCTTCAGAAAAAATGTTGAGAACCACTGCTATAGAGGTTTGAGCCAGAGGGGAAACGTAGGTGAAAGGGACCCACTTGCCAATATGGGCAGGGGCGGATTGAGGTTGTGTGGGGCCTCTGGCTAAAACTTCAAAGGGGCCCTTTCTATATATATATAACTGTTGTTAATAGGGAAAAAATAAATGATTCAACTGAAGTGTTTGTCTTATTGAAACTAAAAAAGCTTGAGCGACAAAAACGAATCATTAGCTGATATGGACGTCACAATATGAACGAAATAACTGATTTCAAAGTCTCCATTTCTTGCTGGAGACTTCAAACCACATCGATAAATGTTCACAAAACATCGGTGGAATGTTTTGAATATACAGTGGCACACCGTCGATGACCATCTCGCTACCACGACCACTTTAACGCGGTCTTCCCTATTCTGATGCATTACTTTTTGTTTCACTAATGCGACCACCATGGTATCCAGACCGCGACCACAGTACAGCTGTTACAAAACTGCTAATCGAGCACTGCGTGACACAGCAACCATAATCTATCGGCATCCTTACGCTGGAAACTGGTCGGGCCTAACCTATCAGCAGCAATTTGCTCAGCTGCATCACGTTGTCCTGATCGTAAAGCATCGTGGATACAGAGATGTAGGCGTGAGTGCATGTGCAGTAAGTGCCAATGTGACGTAACAAACTCATACTGCAAACTTTTCTGGAATTTGTACTGCCGACATCGACTTTTTCCTTGTGTGATTTCATAGTAGAGTAACCAGTAGCGGATACAGGCCAATTTGGTGGGGTGGATGCGATATCGATTTGCAATGAACCCAATGCTTCACAGGACCATATTGCGTAAATCAATCACTTTCGCATAGGCCTACGTAGATTTCTGAGGAAACAAGTCTAAACTTGGTTTAGAAGAAGCTTGAGCGGTAAAACTGGTCAAACTTTAACACTGCACAGCTACGGAACCAACAAGTAAGGTGGGAAGGTGGGCACATTACAACCTTCCCAAGTAAGGTGGGAAGGTAGGCACATAACAACGATCTGCTGACGTAGTCACTGGCGTTGGCGCAGGTACCTCGAAATAAACAGTTCACGTGACGACCTAATACTTATTCTCATTGTAGGTTACGTTTGTTACAGCGCAATTACCGGTGGCAGTAGCCAGCACAGTGTAGTAGTGCTGTTTGACTTTGTATGTTGCAGCAAGTGAGCGTAGTCACTTGGATGCGGTTTAGATCAGTGCTCTTCGAATGGGGAACCTTACAGTTTTTAACTGTCGTTTGGAATAGTCTGCAACGCCCGTAGTAATTTGTGTATTACTATAACTATGGGCGTTGCAGACTATTGCTGGTAATTTTGATGTTTATTATTTCTGGAAATTTCGTTATTGTTGGTAATTTTGATGTTTATTATAACAAATGCTGGTAATTTTGATGAAATAATAACAAGAAGCGGGGCGATTCTGTTTATTTTGAAACCGAAATCAAGAGAACGGAAACAAACAAACAATTCGTAATGAGTGAAATCACGAAAGTGAGAAAGCACGATCATTCGTGGGCGTCCGCAGAAATTTTTCCAAGGGGGCAACGTCGACATTTTATTCATTTTCAAAATGCTGACGATCAGTGTCCCTCTAAGATAATTTTACACTGAGCCTGTATTTGTTTTAGTGAACATGATTATTTTAGGGCTGAGTATGGCGTTTTCAATGAATTACAAACTTTGTGAAATATATAATAAATAAACAATCTTTCCAAAATACAAGCAAAATACACAATTCATTCAAATAGCTTCGTGTTTTCGTGCTTTTATATTGCTTTGGAATGTTGCAAGTGCGCAAGAATGAGATTTCACTGCGCAACAGTTCTGGTGGTCCTGAGTATTTGCGCCCCTTAGAGCAGTGGTTCTTAACCTTTATACGCACTCGTACTCCCTGACCTTTCATAAAATTTTCTCGTACCCCTTGTCTGCAATCAAGAGTAATTAGTAGTAACACAATTTCATCGCAACGAATATAACGATACGATGTACTTACAAAGTACACCAAAAATCAGACACAGGTAATGTTTTCTTTGTTGTTGTTTTTCAGTAATCATGCTGTAGCATGGGCCTTCATTTGAGATAGCCACTTGCATGTCATCATCGAGCTCTTATAGATTTCTGGCCTTAGTTTTGATGTGCAAGCGAGTTGAGAAACTGCTTTCACGTAAGTAGGTTGTTGAAAATGGCACAAAGACTTCTGAAGATGTGTTTGTTAACTGCGATAAAGTGTTGAGTTGCGTGCACCAGAAGGTACCCCACTACATTGAATAGAACTTTATTTTAATTTTTCTACTCGTTTTTATTTCAACTAGATCTTCCTTCATAACATCATTGCCATCCATAAATTTTAGGTTAAAAATAAACGGGTCCTGTCCCGCATCCA
>Ga0210059_1017131_pt1 | contig 10367 bp, 12 predicted proteins | sample Ectturendosymbi2_FD_188042 | JGI IMG/M metagenome (GOLD analysis project Ga0210059, IMG submission 188042) | Ecteinascidia turbinata endosymbiont from Florida, USA - Sample 2 (SPAdes) (version 2) | ecosystem: Host-associated > Tunicates > Ascidians > Unclassified | place: Key West, Florida...
CGGTTTCTTTAGGATTTGTCAGACCTAGCCCATCATGCCTGAGAGGAAGAGCCTAGTATTTGTCTTTCTGCATCACTCACCTCTTGTCCTACGAGAGCAGAAATCAATTGATCTCTGATGGTGTTTTCCAGTGGTACAAATAATTTCACTCATGTCTGGTACTGTTCTTTGGAAATGGGTCCATCTGGAGCATAATCGTTTGGTGAATGCTGAGTATGCTGCTTGAGGATCATCGTGTGCATAATTTGAAAGCAACTGAATGTCTTTTACCCAATCCTAAACCTTGTTCTTAATGTATTGTTCCCTGAATGATTCTGTCCCAATTACTGATCCAAGGTGGTGTTCACCTTGGTCTGTGATTTTGACTTTGTCTTTCAAGAGTTTTTGTGCGGATTGCATTAAACTACTGTCTTTTATTATGAGGATGGTCTTCGTAGGTTTTGGGCAGTACCCAAAGTCTGGTCCTTTGCCTGTATATATTCCCACGATTTTTTCACACAATTGCCAGTGGTCCAACTGCAGAGCTATCATCTGCATACCATACCTTTTTCACTTCATCATCTGCATACCATACCTTTTTCACTTCATCATCTGCAATTTCATTGCTTAGTGCTTGTATCATTGGTTGTGTGGATAAACCATGTACATTGTCATTGCTGCATTATCACCTTGTGTCACACCCTACTATGACAGTATGTGGTTCCAATTTTCCAGATATAGCTTGGTGTGTGTGTTTTAGCTGTTGTGTAGGTATGTTTACATGGGAGGACACAATCGTTTGATGTTTTCTAAACTGAGTTTTCTGTTGAGTAAGTTGAAATGCATTGTCTGCATCCAGTAACAGTAGGAATTAACTGTTTTCCTCTTCGTAACTTTTCCTTACAGGATGTATTGCTGCTTCTGTGCCTGATTCCAGTCCCGTACATTTCTGTAGTGTTCTTCACACTGCATGGATGATGTCTTCCTTTAGCATTTCTGTAATTGTTTTACTAATGATTTGTCATAAGCATTCACGAACACCTACTGGCCTAATGCCGTTGTCTTTTTTCTTCAGTGGAACAAGTCTGCATGCAAGGAGAGTTGATGTGTGATCATGTGGAAAATGGTGTCTGTCGCAAGGCGCCTGGCCAAGGTGGCAATTTTGTCAGCTAGCGTTGGTGAATGAGTGCCATATGGTATTTACCAAATCATTTCTCTCCATGTTTCCATGTCAATCTGTGTTGGTCCTCCAAACCATGATGAGCTTTTAGCATTGGATGCAATTTCATCTTGAGTTATGTTTTTAAAGATGACCCTCTCTGTTTTGGTTTCATACTTACCAGTTATGGCAGATTGTTTTAGTTCTGCTGCTTTTGGGTGCTTTTCTTTCAGCTTGTTTATGACATCTTGTTTTCCAGCAATGTCATTGGCATTATCCACAAATCTAAGGGCCTTCGTCACCTGCCCTTGTAGCATTAGTCTACAGAAGGCTTTCCGGTCTGATTGTTTTATGGTTTTGACCGATTTTTTGAGTCTTGTTTGAATAGCTTAACACTCTGAGATCAGTTCTTGTAGCTTTCTGTGTTTCCACCATTCCATTCTTTTGTTCAAGTATTTGAAGTGTTCTCTGTTCTTTGATTTGGGTGATGGCTTCTGGAGCAGTAGTGGCAGAAATGCTTGAAGCATGTGGCTTGCTACTGGCTACTATCTTTTACTGCAATTAAAAAGAGTCCTATAAGACAGACACTTCTGCAGTTAGTGTTTTTCCAGCCTTTGCTCTTCAGATTTGCAGATTTTTTTCCATTGTGCAGTTTTTTCATATGCCAAATTGCGAGCTTTTCTGATTTCCTCTATGTCTTTCATCTTGCCCCATGCTATAGGTGTTTCTTTTTGGGTGATTCCCTTATCTTGATCCTGGCAGTTATGGCAGAACCATTTGAATGCATTCTCTATGCAGTAGTTTTCATCATATTCCTGATATTGTTCGCGTGTCATTCCGATGCATGTGCAATGGTACCATTTTGTGCACCCTCCATCACATACTAGGCCATTACCTTTATTGGTGACAATTCTCCCACAAACTCCACATTCATTCATCCTGGATACCCCAGCAGTCCCAGTGGCCTTTTAATTCCAAACAGGCAGCTTTAGTTAGTCTACATTATACATTTACGCCTAGAATATCCCTGAAACTTGTTCAAATAGAAACTGATCATAATTATTTCATGTTAGATGTTGAATAATCTGCTTCGTGTTTATTGAATATCTTAGCTGTGATCCTTTGAACAAGATGTTTGGTAAGCAATTACAGTATGTCTTTGATCTGTATTCACCACAAACAGGTACACTGCCAGGTAGCAGTAGGGCAGCAGGCAGAAAAAAATTGAGGGCAATGTAAATGTATGAAAAACATAACAAAGGATACCACAATTATGCTTGTTGGTGTTCGGAAACAATGTTGACCTCAAGCGTAATGCAGTAACAGAAATTATAGAAAAACATTTTGAATTTTCTGGGTGTGCGAATAGCTGCAATAAATTTGTTTCAAATTGTTTTTGATTAACAATGAAAATACCTATAATACTGTTATAAAAAGGCATCACTGGCCCCGTTGCCCCTCTTTTGATAGGGCAGGGGGGCATTGGCCACGTAATTCTTTTGGCCCCCCTATGTTCTTGACCGCAAAGCAAACACTTGATTTCTTCTTGGTTAAATAATGCAACTGGTGAATATTGTGTAATAATATACATTGAAATCTTATGGAAAAATTAAAAATGTTCATTGCAGAAGTATAAAGAAGTCATATAAGGAGTAGCCTAATTGTCCTACACAGACTATTCACATATATAGCTGTTCCAATGCCACAAGGAAAACTGAAAGCTAAAGTACAAATACCAAGTGCTTCTAAGAAAAAGGGGAAAGTTACCAAGCAATCAAGCATCAAACATAAAGGTTAGTAGGAACTCAAGCTGGTATTAAATGTGCTATACCTGCCATAATTTGTGTGTACAGGTCTTGCCTATTTATTCCTTGATTGTAAATTGTTGGCAAAATAATAAATTCAGTGTTTTTTAAAAAGTTGTTGAGAATACTGATTGAGGTAGTTATTTCTGTATTAGAAGTGTTGGAAATCGGCTGACAATTTTTAAAAAAACTTAAATTTGTTGTTCTCTCAGGTGTGTGACAGGTCCATTTGTTGTTCTGATAACATTTGAAAATGCTTAACTGTCTGCCTTTCACATGGAGATGCCCTGTACTAACAGGATTTTTCATATATACTTGCTTGGCAGTGTCTATTTTGCCATCAGCGGCAAAAGCACTGCTAGAGCTTTTTTGCCATTAGCCAAATCCAGCTGGTTTAATTGGTTATGTGACAAGGACATAACGCTTGGATCAGCATATTATCCTTGTCACGTGACCTAAAGCTCTAAACACAAACCATAACTTTAACCCAAAATCTCAATCTGTGTCTGGTTTTTTAAACTTTTCAAAAAAGTACATAAAAAACACTCTCATCAAGTGTCATCTCTATGAGCAAAGCCAAAGCAACAATGAGAGCTGAACTGACAACCACAGCAGGAATAATAAACACTTACCCACTCACAAGTGTTCACCATACTGCTAGTGTCACAGAGTCAACATTATATGTGGACAAACTGGATACAGTTAGAGTGGCAAAATAGCTCCAACAGAGATTTTGCTACTGGCAGAAATATGGACACTACCTATTTGCTTTGTACTCCCAATGGAGTATCTCTATAATGGTGAGCAATATCCACCTTTGCTTGTGCCAGAGGCCACACAGCTATATTCACAGTGAATGCTGCATTTATTTGATGGCAGGTCAATGACAGTACCACTTGTTAGCCTTTTCCTTGCATCTGAGCACCACTCATTAATGCTAAGGATGAGGCTGGACACTCAGACAGGCTGCAGATGCTGTTTTTCCAGTAGCTGCTATGTCAGGACTAGGAGTGGAACTCATCTTCAGTGCACATGCTCAATCCGTTGTACCACTTGGCTGGATGCTACACTGGGGTATTTTAAAAAATGTTGATTTAAGCTGATACAAAAACCTTTTCCTTTGTTTTTTTCAGGGCGAGTTATTGCTCCTAAAAAAGCAAAACTAGCAGAAAAATTCAAGCTTAAAAAGGTAAGAAGTTAATTGTGATCTGTTTTATGACCTTAAATTGGCAGTGATGTAAACTCAACAGGTATGTTTATTTTTAATGTTCTTGTGTAAGCAAGAGTATGAGAGGATACTGGATTGTATTGCTGCAATGCTACATTTTGTTTCATTTGGAAAAAGCCGCACGCAATGCGAAATTCAACTGAAGCTAGTCAGTTGCACAATGTGTCATTCAAAGCTTACTGGTGTAAGCAATGGGAAAATAGTTTTAGGTCTGCCAGTGTCTTACCTTAAAGCTAATCTTTATTGGCTAAAACTTATTAGTTTAGTTTTGTGTTTTGGTTAGACAACAAAATTTGTTTTTATGAAGATTTCTATAAATATTATGTATAGTAATGTTCATAATCATGAATAATAATCATAATGCAAATTTGTCCCCCTGCAAAACACCTGGCTGCCAATATACATATGCTAATATTTCCATAGCAAACCAGACTAATTTGTAGGGATGACATGGTAGTCACAAACAAGTGCATGGCTATTGGCTAGCAAATGTTGTAGACAGTAATTGCCATAGTGGCAGTTCCTTGGTTGCCAGTTGCCTTGATGGTACTGTTAACAATAGTACTTGTATTGTCTCATATACTTACTACATCTCTATCTATGGAAGTTTTGTATGGGTAACAGAAATTGCCTGTGATATTTAATGTCCATTGTTGTGCAATAATTGTTGCAGAGATCCCTTTTATATTTTGTCCCTTATGCATTTCTAAGCTTCTATAACAGTTGCACTTTGAAAAGATTTTGTTCTACTGTTGTAAAATAAAAAAAAAATGTAAATCTTTGCAAAAAGTTCAGTCATAAAAGAAGCAATATCTTGTCTTTAATGGCATTTTTTAAAATATTTGATGGCATTTAATATTTTGTATTTGTTAAGCAGCAAATTTCGTGTGTTTCAGTTTGGTATCTATAAAAGAAAGACGTCAATTGTCAATTGATCTTATTATGCAGGCATTGACACAAACTATAAACAAACAGATAGAAAAGGAGGTCATCCTGCAAGCTGGAAAACAAAACGTGGGTTTAAAAGTGGTGGAGAGTAAAGCCAAAAATAACAGTAAGTAAAATTAAGTAAAATATACTTAGGAATCTAAAGTGTTTGATGTAATCTCGAGCAGTGGTACTCAATATGCAGGCCACATGGGGCCCACAGCAATGTATTTTGTGACCCACTGCCAGGCTGTACATCAACATGACTGTTGCACTAGTGATCACACGAAGAAAATGCAAAATAGAGAGCGAGTGACGTAACAGATAAAGAAAAACGGTACAAATGAATGTATGAGAAAGTGCACGCGGAACACACAAACAAGAACATGGCACAATTCTCAGATTCCTATTTCATCATCAAAACGACTCTTCTGTCGATGCGGCGCATGTTTTGCTCCTTTTGTTTGCGATGGCAATGAAGAAGAGGGAAGTAGGTGATGAAAACAGTTCAACTCATATGGAATAGAATTTGGTTTGCGGAGATACATCGTATCTGCCAAAAAGCGATTGCTGTGCCAAAACGAACGAATCTACAACGCCACCGTGAGCAGCTTCATCTCGAGTTTAAAGTAGTTTATCCACCTGACAGCGATCTTCGGAGAAAGAAACTCCGAACATTGCTCGTTGGATTTCAATTTAAGCCCAGCAATCCATTTTCCGCAGTATGGTTAAAAGCAATGACAACGTGACAGAAGCCTCATTCAATTTTGAATAAGGACTGAAGATATGTTGGAAAACGCGAAATTAGTTTCCATGTGAAATAAACTGCGATTGATTTAGTTGCCGTTATCTTTCTGGCTTATAACTATGAAAAATATACATGCTTGCAAGTTTTAATCATCGCAGAAGTGTAAAAGCAGAAAGCAGACAGATTCCTCAGAAGCTTGCCGCCAGGCTAAAGTTCGTTTTGAAGCCTCATTCAAATGTTGCCAAAGTCGATAAGGCTGCTACGGAGGTTACATTTCTGAAAACTACATTTGTTGGTTATGCTAACCAACTCTTTTCTGAATTTAAGAACAAGGATGACATCATCAGGAAGATTTTAAAGTTTTACTGATTCAACCGTGATTAGGAAAGTAGAGGTTTTGTTTTAAGCAATCTCTTATCACAGTTGTTGAAAGACATTCAAAGTGTAGCGTTTTTCAGTCTAGCAATAGATGAATCAACCGACCGCACAGACATTACACACCTTGTAGTTTGGGTCAATAGTTTCAAAACACGTCCAACACATTTTTCCTGTGGGGGCGAAAATTTTTTAGGGGGGGTTCGCCCCGCCTGGTTACGGGCCTGTGGACTTCAATACACCACAGAAAAAATTTCTTGCGTAGGCCTACTTTATCCGCATTCTCAATTCTTGTGTAGTTTAGCAAAATTCGATCTTGCAAACCAGGGTGTGCGCCAGCCAGTCCAGTCGCACACCTGCAATGCTCAACTGCCCGTATTTGACAAGACTTTAGCGCAGCCTCATTTTGCAGTTGTAAATTGCTCTGACGTAGTGATGAGTGTGTTTCACTCCCCTGTTTTAACGCGCAGCCTGATATTTTTGCAGTTATGAACTGCTGTGTCGTAGCGTTGAGTTTGTTTTTCTCCGATACCCTAACTTGGAGCGCTGATAGTTTATATTCAGTGCAATGACACAAAATAAGGGGAATGGATGTAGAAAAATATGCATATTATGTCAACAAACTTTGCCAAAACGTTGGTTTGGAAACATGGAAAGACGTCAAAGTGTGACGTCACAAACAGGGCACACCAAAGACAAATGACCACCATATGACCCTGAACCAAAACCCCCCCCATGAAAATTTTCTGCGTACACCACTGGTTTGGCTGCACTTTCCTGAAGGAGACGTATTTTCAGAAGAAATGTTGCCTTTGTTACCACTAACAGGCCAAACTCGGAGACAAGACATTCACTCTGCGCTGATGAGTTTTTTTCGTGGACCAGGAAAAACCATCAACTTAAAGATTTTGGTTCCTGTGACTACCGATGAAGCTCCATTCATGGTATAGGAAAGGAAAAAGGAGTTATTTCTTTGCTTAGAAATGATCCTGAGATGACAGAGTTCTTCTCATATCATTGTATTTGTACCAAGAACAACTGTACAGCAAACTGAGAGGTGGAGATCTCAAAGTGACAATGTTGGTTATCCTATGTTCCGAAGAAATTGTACGCAGCATTATGTGCGTTCAGAAAATCTTGAAGCTAGCTCCCATTCGTCTTGGAAACAGATGCGTCTGAAAATGCAATTTCCGCCACATTAAATCAACAATATCGTCCTGCAGCGTTTTCCTCAAGAACGCTCAACTCGAATGAACGTCGCCATGTAAGCGTGGAGAAGGAAGCCTTAGCCATCGTAGAAGCTGTAAAGAAATGAGCGCACCTTTTGACCGGCCGCCGTTTCAAAATTGTAACTGATCAGAGGTCAGTGGCTTTCATGTACAACAACGAGGCAAAATAAAGAATCATGGCAAAATAAAGAATGACAAAGTACTGCGTTGGCGGATGGAGCTTAGCGAGTTCGATTTTGACATTGCATATCGTTTCAGGGAAATTAAACGCTGCTCCTGACGCCCTTTCTAGGGTCTATTGTGCTTCCATGGGTGAAAATACGCTGTACAACATTCATGTGTCGCTGTGTCATCCTGGCATCACCCGTCTTAATCATTATGTTCGCGCAAACAATTTACCGTACTCCGTCGACGACGTTCGTAAAGTAGTACAGGATTGCACGGTATGCGCAGACGTAACGCCGAGCTTTTATAAACCGCCAGATGCTCAACTGGTTAAAGCCAGTCAACCTTTTGAGCGATTGAGCTTAGACTTTAAAGACCCATTGCCGTCCTCGACCAAAAACCATTATATGTTGAAAATTGTGGATGAGTATTCACGCTTTCCTTTTGCTTTTCCTTGCCGCAGTGCTGATGCTGAGACCGTGATTTCTTGTTTGAATCAATTGTTTACGTTATTCGGAATGCCTGCCTGTGTGCACTCTGATCGCGGCTCGGCTTTCGTGTCACATGATCTCATTTTGTACTTGCGCCATCGAGGCATCGGCTGCAGCAACACTTCTATCTAATGGTCAACGTGAGCGATACAACGGGATTATCTAGTCGTCTGTGAAACTCGCACTTAAATCTCGCAAGTAGGGATGGGCATTTCGGAACAGTTTACTATTCCAGAATTATTCCGGAATAGCCAAACCGAATCCAGAGTACCGAATCCTATTCTGGTTTTCCCTGCAATGCATTGCACCTGAGAATTGCTAAAAAACGTCATTCCCTCAAAAACCAAAGAGGCCCACACAGCGCACTTTCCACTGGAAATCAACAATTTTTATCATTTTATCACACATACAATACATTTTCGCAACATTGAACAACAAATTTCTTAATTTTCATGCAGTGGTGCATTTTTGCCAGGCGGAAGTGGTTACGCCAGGAAAGGCCAGATTTTGACAATACTTGAATAAAACTCATTTTTCTAGGCTATGCAGTAGATGTCCTTAGACCCAATCAAACTTGGCCAGTGGCCTAAGACAACTACAAACAGCTTCGGCTAAATTCATACCAATTAAACACATAAACTGCTTTTTCGCATAGGGTTCCAGAATCCCAAACCGAAACTGCAAATATAAGAAAATAGTATGGTTATTCGCATAAATCGGATATTGAAATGAAAATGTTCGTTTTGTTTGTAAAGTTAAATTAAATCGCTTAATCGCATAGTTACCTTCAAAGGAGTGTGAAAGGTGTCTTAATCGCATAGTTAACTAAAAAGTCAGATGGTGTGAAAACCTGTGGTGTCTTTTATCCGACTAAGCAGCTGTTGCCGAAATGACTCCCTTCGCCGACGTGCCAAAATCAACACCGCGCATTCAACTTTTAAGCCAGCTATGTCCAACCGCGGGCCGCATGCGGCCCAGTTTAGGTGTTCGCTGCAGTGAAAATATCCTACATACTGACAACCTGTCCTTATTTTCATAAACCAAAATTTGAAATTTTAATGCGGGTGGTCTGAGTGCCACTTTATCACTTCTGTTACCATTGCAATTAGTATTCGAACGCTTTCAGTACATTAGCTTAAGCTCAGTTTAGTTTGCCAACATCAAAGTAAGCCATTCAATATGCGGCCCTCATTAATATGTCATTCAATGTGCGGCTCTGGTCAAGACAGTGACATGGTTTTTGGCTCTGTAAGCCATTTGGGTTGGACATAGCTGTTCTAAGCTTCAGTGCACTGTGTTCGGCGCGGTGTAGCCCTAGCCGTGTCTCGTCCCTGCGGGTGCGAAGCTTTTCCGCAAAAGAAGCACTTTTCAGGTTAATTTTATGACATTGGGTAACTACCGGACGCATGCAACTACTGTATATTTAACGCCCTTGCACCAGATGTGTTAAATTCTCAACAGAACAAAAAATGTGCACCTGTACTATACATTAACTTCGAATTTTAGTTTATATTCCGAAGCACTGAGCACAGTACACTTCACAGTTTAAAATGCGGGTATATGCCGGACGTTCCACTGCGGACAATGCACTGTTTCAGTTTCGTTACTTGTTTGACTTCACACTTTGTTTTTTACATCAATAAGATTCGTTTTGCGAATGCCTTAACCCAGGCGTTCCCAACCTTTCTCTTACCATGTATCCCTTCAGCATTCCGACAAATGACCATGTATCCCTTCAGCATTTCGACAGACGAGCATGTACCCCTAAAATTTCTTATGACAAAATATTTTATCATGATTGTTCATAGATATGTTTAACAATAAGCATATAATGACTTTTGATAATAATATTAACTGATATATGTGTAAATATTTGGAAATAAATACGATGTAAATATAATATATTTCCATCTTCTATTGCTAACCTTAAATATACTCCTTCGGGTAGACGATGTACCCTTGGGGGCACATGTACCCCAGGTTGGGAACCCCTGCCTTAACCGAATGATACATAACAAACACCATTGGGATTATAAAAGCTTCATGACGCCACAGGCCAACAAATCAGTTAAGTCTTTACGTACAGCGCCCATCTGTATCGGGACCAAGAGATTTTAAGAACTTCACGAGGCATTTGAATATTCCGCAGTTCTACAAATCTTCATACACGTCAGCTGTGAGATATAAACGTGTTCCCAACTACATTGCGCAGCTAAAGCAGCAGAAAAATAATGGCCGCATTCTCCGACTGATACAGGCAA
>Ga0210059_1017133_pt1 | contig 10366 bp, 6 predicted proteins | sample Ectturendosymbi2_FD_188042 | JGI IMG/M metagenome (GOLD analysis project Ga0210059, IMG submission 188042) | Ecteinascidia turbinata endosymbiont from Florida, USA - Sample 2 (SPAdes) (version 2) | ecosystem: Host-associated > Tunicates > Ascidians > Unclassified | place: Key West, Florida...
AATCTCCTGAGCAATCAGCGACAAACAAAGTGGTTGTGCGTACATGTTAACGTCTACAAACCTCTACGCTAGCGACTCACACCTACGGCCATCCCGACGTCCCCACACCCCGCTCTGTATGTTGGCGACTTCAGGTGCCAGCATGTCAACTGGGGCTACAGCAAAATATCCTGACGGTGAAGGTCTGGCCTCCTGATCAACCATCAACGGGCTCTGGCTGTTGTATGACCCGAAGGAAGCAGCTAGTTCCTTCTCTCAGCGTCTCTCAACGCGGACCTGGCCTTCGCGAGTGTCGGCCATGACAACCGACTGCCTGTCAGGAGTCTTCTAGGAAATTTCCAGCGGTCACAACACCAACCCTCTCTCATAACGACACCCAGGTCAACATTCCTGTCTACAGCCAGCTGAGGAAGCGTTGGAACTTCCGCAAGCCTGACTGGAAGAGCTTTAGCCTTCCTACAGGTGAATCCCGTGAGAGACTTCCACCTCTGTCTGGACACAACAAACATCAAGAAGGCACACCAAGGATTTTGCTACTGCCTGCTATTTATGGGAGAAAATGTATCCCACGTGGCCGTCACAAAGCAAATACTTTTGAATTGAAATATTTCAATGTTTGTATGAATGATAAATTTCTTGGGGCTTTTTTTCAATTTTTGATTCGGTACAAGCAATGATAAAATTGCAGGTTTATTTGACAAAATATGGACAAACTGGATTCAAAAGTAGTGATCATACACCAGCATGCTGTGTGAACTTATTACACTATAAATCAACTATGGTTGCAAAAATATTTCAACACGTCTACAAAATTTTTAGTTGGAAGATTGAACCACAAGTTGAGGAAAATTGAAGCACTCACCGAACATTTCAGCTCGGTTCCCTCCCAAAAATATTTTTGCTTTTTTCTGGTGGCTGACCTGATCTCAATCATTTTTGAACAATCTCGCAAAGATGTTTTAACGTGACAAGTGAAAGAATTTTGCAAACGTTTTTTGATTTACGTCAGAGTTGTGACATTTATCGTTTGTTATTTCATGGCAGGTTATTTCCAATTTTTTGGAACAAATCCACACTGTATCGTACAAGTAGAAAACTGTTACGCTCTTTTGAAAAACTCTTGAGATGTTATCAAGCACAACTAATGGGATGGATGCACCCGATAATTTTTACACAGATCAATCATTTGTAGCTTGATACAAGGCAACACAAAAATAGGGCATTCTTAGCATTTTTCAAAAAGGATCAGTTTTTGGGCTTGATGATTATAAATTTTGAGAATACGGCATCACACAAACATCTTGTGCAAAAGTCTAAGAGTTTCTGAATGACGAGATCAGAAATGACGGAACATTTATTTCTTGTTTTTATACACAAATGCATTAACTCAGTTTTGAAAATTCCAGTTGCAAACGCTTGTCGCACTCCGCAAACTTGTCCTGGGCATGACAGGTATGTGCTCTCCTAAAGTTTCAATTGTGGATGTGTGCCCTTTTGATTCAATTGATTTGTGGATGTGTGCCCTCCAAAAGTTTCAATTGTGTTTCAATTGATTTGCGGAACCAACGTCTCCTGAATCAAAGTCCAGAGTGCTTTTGAAACTGTGTATGAAGCTTTTAGCTTCAGTTTGACACTGCTCGGTGTGCTCTCAAAGCAGTTAGCCTATCCCGTATGGTAGACCTAGGGTCTAAACAGAAGCACACCTTCGTGCCGGAATGAATGCAGTAACGTCAGTATAGGTTCGTACTTTAAAACAATCATGGTGTAACAACGCACAACTTGCTGTGCTTGTTTTTTATTATCATTTGATAGCTCAGGCAGGAATCATAGTAAACAACTGACAGCATAAAGTATGATATTGCCCCTGAAAAAGAATATGCAGTAGAAAATTACTTCATCATTCATCTGCAACCAAATATTGAAACAGAATATCAGCTTAGTTGTGGCAATTAAATTTCATCCGACTTTGCAGTCACGAAACAAACACGTTTTCTTGAAATAATCTTAGAAATGCTTGTTTTTTCTGCTCAGGTTTTGCACTTGGGCGCTGAGTAAGTTAATTTGAGGCAGTGAAAATATCCAGAAAATTGAATTAAGCAAACTGCATCACCACCCAGCCCTCTTTTTCAATGAATTCAGTGTTCAAAGCACTTGCAACCTAACTATCCTATCTCTCTGTACAGATAAAGAAACTCAGTTTGAAGAGGAATGAAATCGGAAATTCCGGAGCAAAAGCTCTTGCAACATGTCTGTGGAATATAGATGAGCTTGACCTGTTTGATTGCGGCATCACAGAATGTGAGGAACTGTGCAATGCTATTCAAAGTTTGAAAAGACCGGTGAGCTTTACCCTCGTATCGACACACACTGTGTTGATGTTTGTTTGGTATGCAGGCATTAAGATCTATCAGTGATTGTTGAGTAATTGTGAAAGCTTCATGTGCAAATGTTATTTCATAAACCAGAAGCAGACTGCCGTGCTAAGGTTGAGCGCTTTAGTCTGAGACCTTGAGGTTAGGAATGAAAAGAACTCGGTGCCGGTAAGTTTTTTGTCTGTAGAACGCACACACTGTTACTGTACGTTGTACTTGGGAAGCAATTGTTCCAAAATCGAGCTTGGGAAGATATTCTCATTTGAATTGTTGAAACTCAATCTGATAATGCCTAGAGGTTGGCAAAGAAAAATTAAAATTTCCATCTTGACAAAACTAGATTGAAAATCACTGTAAATTTGATTCAGCAAAAGTATCTACATGTTCCACCCGTTATATTGGACTGACGACCAAATCTTGAAACAGAACACAAAGGCAGTTCTAACAAACAAAGCTTATGCGCTTTTGCAGTCACCAAACAAAAATACGTTTTCTTGCAATAATCCTACAAATGCTTGTTTTTTTTCCTAAAAGTTTTGCACTGAGATGCTGTGTAAGTCTATTTGAGACAGTGAAAATGTTCAGAAAATTGAATAAAGCAAACTGTATCACAAGTCAGCCCACTTTCTTAATCACTTCAATCTTCTACGCACATGCAACTTCAGTTTTCCATTTTTCTATGTAGATAAAGAAGCTCAGTGCAGGTACGGAAGCTCAGTTTACAGTGAAACAGGAAGATTGAGTGTGGAAGTTCATGCATGCGAATGCTCACTTTATTCGAACTATTTGGTGCAGCCTTCTATTTTATTTGGTGTGTGAACCCCGTTCCAACACCTCTTTTTAAGCACTACACCCTGCTTATAACAACACATTTTGCTTTCACTGTGTTGAGAATTGTCACATCAGTTCACGGAAAACGGCCAGACATGCAACCAGCTGAACCGTTGCTTATGTCCCAAAGCAACATCTAAAGAAAAGCAAAATGCTACTATATGTTATGCGTGGGAATCATTGTTCCACAATCGAGCTTGGCAAGATATTCTCATATTATTTGTTGAAACTCAAATCTGTTAATTCCATATGCCCGGTTGACAAATGAAGAGACACAAATCCGACTTGACAAAATCTGGATTGAATACCCACTGTTGTGTGGCTTCATTGAAAGTGACTATATTTTCAACTCGTTGTGTTAAGTTCGCGAGGCATTCAACCACCTAATACAGAAATCGATTTTGAACTCAGTTCTAACAATTGAATAATTTCATCCGATTTTACAGTCACCAAACAAACACGTTTCTTTGCAATGACCCTACAAATCCCTGCTTTTCAAAGTTTTCTGCAACAAGATTTGCACCTGGGTGCTGTGTATGTTTGTTTGAGACGGTGAAAGTGTTCAGAAAATTGAATAAAGCAAACTGTATCACAAGTCAGTCCACTTTGTTAATCACTTCAATCTTCAACGCACATGTAGCTTCAGTTTTCCATCTCTCTGTGCAGATAAAGAAGCTCAGTTTGAGCAAGAATAAAGTCGGAAATTCCGGAGCAAAAGCTCTTGCAACATGTCTGTGGAATATAGATGAGCTTGATCTGAATGGTTGTGACATCACAGAATGTGAGGAACTGTGCAATGCTATTCAAAGTTTGAAAAGACCGGTGAGTTTTAACCTCGTATCGAGACACACTGTGTTGTAGTTTGTTTTGTTCTAGTGTGCAGGTGTTAAGATGTGTTCGTGGTTATTCAGCAAATGTGGCAGGTCTGTGTGGAAATATTTCATGATTTTTTAAAATTTCAAATGAACTTGATGTAACTACTGGGCGTGAAAATGTTATTTCATACATCCTACGCCTAACCTACGCAAACTTACACTTCCCATTGAAGCTGCTTATGTGGCGCCGTCCTGGCCCCACAGTATTTTTCAAACGTAGGACTCGTAACCAGCGAAAATCCAAGTACAATGCGGTGTTTTCAACACCTTCATTCATCACAATTTCTTCTGGAATCGTGTCAGTGGTGATTGTTTTTCGATACTGCATGGTCCAGTTTTTTTTCAAAAGCACCAAGTTGAGGCGCAGAGCGTTTAAATTGTGAAGCTGTTTTCTGCTTCATTTGTAGGTGTTTCTTTCTTGGCAGGTCAAGTTTTATTAGTTGCCTGGAGATACGGTTCGATAGTTGTTGATGTGTCCATTGTCACCTGTCTTCTGAAGATTAAGTTCAGTTCGTAATTGCAAATGTGTGCTGCAGTGGTTAGTCGGTCTTCTATAAGAGTTTTTCACTTCACCTCGTAGAAATATGATCAGACATCCTCTTTTCCTAATTATTTTGCCATCAGGATTTACTTGACCACCCCAATGACCGTGGCATCAGGCGAAATGATATTTTTTCCCAGCTAAAAGTACTTAAATTATTTGATATTATGCATCCAACAAGAGCGCCTAAATATTTTGGCGATTATATCCATTAAATCCTAAATTCGCACAGGCGTAAAATTGGACAAAATTCTGAGGGAATTCATTAACGCCAAAGCACGTAATATAATTTTGTCTTCGCAAAGTCATTTTTTATCATAGAATGGAATAACTTTAAGAGATAACAATTGACCACAGACTAGCAGTAGCAAACATTACTTCCGGTTGTTCGAGGTTTCTATTGCTTTCCACTCAAAGTCTGATAAAAAACGTCCTGCATGAAATTACGATAAATAGTCAAGGCTAGCTTAACCATTTTCCTTCTATGTTTCGATACTTAGCAAGACCGAAACGACGCAGCATTACATCAGCTGACACCTAAGCATTGGTGACGAAGATTTATTGGGAAGTCTCGAGCTATTTTCAAAAATTGGACGGGATATTTTCTGTAAGTGCCAAAAGCTGTAGCCTAGTCATTAAGTGGGCTTATCGACATTAATTTTTGGCAGTTGAAGCTAAAAGCTCTGCAAAGATAACGTTGTTCAGTTTCAAAATAACCTCTGTGCTCCTGTATGACGTAATGGTGTCGGAAGTTGACGTTCTTGAAGCGAAATAGCGCAGTTGGTGAATTTGAGCAGGGCCTCTGAGAGAAATTTTGCCAAGGTGTGTGCGACGGTCGATACCCTAGCTTCTGGGACCATCGTCGAAGGTGGCAGAGCTTGTTACAAAATAATAAGAATATGGATAGAATAGTCACCGTGCTATATTTTGAAAACAGATTAAATGTTATGCTGGCAACTGGTATACATAAGTAATATTTTTTTTCAATTTTGCAGTCATCCAAAAGCTTGTATAAAGTGTTGCTCTCATTTTGATAAATTAGAGGCGATGAACCTTAGCCTGAAAACACAACGCAAGGGCAAACTATATATTTGTTGTGATTGTGTTAAAGGCTTTTATTGCTTTATTTCAAGTGACGGTTACCGAAACAGTTGCACAACGTGGCTTTGTTGAATTTGACGAGTATCGTTTTGAATCGAAGCTGTGCCTGAAATTGTTTGTCAGTTTGGGGAAAGCATTTGTCTGAACCGTTTCGTGTTACTAATGGGGTTAGACAAGGGGGAGTACTGAGTCTATGCTTGTGTGCTGTTTATTTAGATGATTTATCCAATGAACTAAACAAACTCAAAGCAGGGTGTTGTATTGGTGAATGAAGTCTTATTAAATCCCTTGATGTTTGCTGATGATATTTTTGTGTTTTGTCCTAGTGTACGTTGGTTGCAAAAAATGCTAGATGTGTGTCAGGCTTACGCAGAATCGATGGTATTATTTGCAACTGCACCGAAACTGTTTGTTTGACGTTTAAGGCTAAGAGTGCAAAAAGCACAGGCACCCCATTACTCACATTGAGTGACCAAAACGTAAAATCTGTTAGCAAGCACAAAAATGTTTGGATTGTATTGGATGCTGAGATCTCAGACGACAAGATATTCAGAGATAAGTGCGTTATCAATTTTGTGCACCAAACAAGCTGCAAGTTCCTTTTTCCCGTTGTTCAAATGCAGTTAAAAATGTACTTTTTCGTTCCTTTTGTACGCCCATGTATACATCATAATTATGGTGTAACTTCAGGAAGTCTTGCATGCAGCCTACAATTTTCGACGCAGTGTTCTATACAACCTGCCGTGGAGAGCGAGTGTCAGTAGCCATCAGGTTCAATGTAATACTCCTACATTTGAAGCATTAGTACGAAAATGCAAGTGCTTGTTTCTCAATAATTCCAGAAAGTCTAACAACATATGGTTTCCTGCTTTGACGCAGTCCGATTATTTGTATTCGTCCCCATTCCTTGAACACTACAATCGCATTTTACTTCGTGAATAATTGTTTGAACATTGCAGTGTCTGTTTGATTGATGGCGTTCATGTCACAACGCATTTGCATTTTACCTGGACTCGACCATTTTAGGAACTGGTATCCTACTCTGCAGTAGTGCTGTATCAAATGTTACGTTTCAGCTAACAACAGTGTTATGAATGTGACTGTAACCTTATGATTCTGCCTTTAACGAAGTTGCAAAAAGTGTCTTTAACTCTGTCTCTGTGATAACGCCGGCTCCAATGCCTCGTAAAACATTCTGTTTTGTCTGTTTTTATCGGCCTGCGTTGGGCAGAGTGTGTGTGCTCATACTATGGACTTCGAGTCTGCCCACAAACATATAAATTAAAAATTCTTTTTCTGACAAATATTGGATACCTTCTTCACGACACATCTAGCTATTTTATCCATTTGCCGACTTTTGCTTTTCTTATTTCGATGACAAATAAGTGTACACCTAGTCAAACGTACAACCTTATTGCCGACTTTCAGCACAAAACTGTTTTATTGTGTGTCTTGCTGCTTGCTATGATTTGACCCAACGCTGCTTTGCTTGATGCTGGTTTCGTTGTTCGATGTTTGGCTTCAGTTTTCATGAAACAAGTGCTTTATGCCGTCGTTCCTTGCAACTGGTTATGTTTCATTTAATGAAGATATCTTTTACTGTGTTTTCTCAACTTATCCTTAAGATATTCAGCTATTCATCCGAACGTTTTAGTATTTTCTGCTTGTTTCCTTATTGCAGATATGTGCAAGTCTGAATTTTAACAAAGTAATTAAAACTGAACCCATTCGATCTATGCCTCGAAAGCTTTCCGTAACTCTTTGGCTTTTAATCATTTGAAAATGGGCTTCATAATAAACTTAGTTTGCAATAAAGAAATGCATACGTCAGACTTTGCTCAACTCAGAAAGCTCGCAAGGTCAAATTGATCAACATAAATCCGCAAAATTGATCAACATAAAAATTTTGTGGAGCGGCCTGGTCTGCAAGCAGCTGAAACATTTCTCATGTCCGAATGCAATGTCTCATTGCTACTCAATTATTTCAAGCAAGATCCCAATAACAAAGTCAAAATTCCCTGAGCTCTGGTACCTCCCATGAAACTATACAAATATAACATGTCTTTTTTTTCTAAAAGGTATCACGAAATGGAAATATAACAGGTTATCTATCTATAAACACAAACTATCGAGTAAATCATATAGTAATTAACAGAAATTGTCAGCGTTATTTGTTGTTGTGTTGGAGGGAGTAATGGCATTTTCTACTTCTTTCCAATTCCTTCAATTTTTTTTGCAAGGTAATGATAACGAGACGAAGGCGGTGTTGAATGTTTTTTATTTGTCATGCAGATGCGCAGCTCGTTCTTTATGACGTTTATATTGAAACGGCAGGTAGACCCAAACATAGTGAGGATGCTTTGTCAAATTGCAAAGCGTGGATGATTTTGGACACCCCCCTTCCTTTGAGCAAAAGTTATTTGTCAGGTGTTCAATCACAAAATATTTCTTTTACTGTTACTTCCTCCTGGAGCTGGAACTCAATTAACTCCAGTGTTCCCCACAAGAAAAGTTTGAACTGAGAAAATGTTGGTTTTAATCAACATGAGTATTTCAGGGAGACGAATTCCAAATCAATTAAAATTTTGGATTATTAGAATAGGTACAAAACATTACTAAATTACGAACAAAGGAAATATCAATTTCAAATAGGTCATCCTAGTTTTCGTGCTAAGGCAATGTTTTGGAATGATGCCCGTGCTCGAGAATGAGATTTCATGGTGGAAAACGTTTGGAGGTACTGCGCAGTTACACATCTTAGAGCGAACCATAATTAGCTCTATTTGAATTTTGGTTGTGTTCACCCATTTCTATGTTTTCTTTTACTTCATTTGAGAATTTGTTAATGTCTGTCACCAAAAAAGAGTTTCCAAGTAGCAGCAATACCTGTTTTCGAAAAGAAAAATCACCAAATGGCAAATAAGGAAAATCGCCAAATGTTACTTCAGTTTTTTACCTCTCTGTGCAGGTAAAGAAGCTCAGTTTGAGCTTGAATAAAATTGGAAATTCCGGATCAAAAGCTCTCGCAACATGTCTGTGGAATATAGATGAGCTTGATCTCAATGGTTGTGACATCACAGAATGTGAGGAACTGTGCAATGCTATTCAAAGTTTGGAAAGACCGGTGAGTTCTAACCTCGTATCGAGACACACTGTGTTGTAGTTTGTTTGGTATGCAAGTGTTAGGAGGTCCTTGAGGAAATGTGCGGGTCCGTATGGAAAATATTTCATGATTTTGTTTAATTTCAATTGAACTTGATGTAACTACTGCGTGAAAATGATATTTCATAAAACAGATGCAGCCAAGTGTACAACGTATGTGCGCTGGAGGTAGAGAACTGATGTTTATGAATGAAAAGTATCTCAGTGCTGGAAAGAATTCATGAACAATAATTTTTGCTGAATTTGGAAAGGTATTCATTGCATTAACAGGCAGTTTTTTACCAACACACATATCAATTCGTATAAGTGTTGGCAAGAGCAATGAGTAAAACTCATTTTTTGCAATGCTGGTAGAAACCATCACATTTTATATTTCCTCATATTGATAATACATATTGTGCAAATGCAAGGACTGTGTTCTCTTTCCAAGTATAATGTTTTACAATGAACTTGAAAACTTCGCTTATGCTAGAGTTCTGCTGAAAGCAGCCATTCATTTTTTTCAGGTAGTTGTACAACTTCTGAAATTACACCTCATCGCTTTGTTGCATTTGACGAGTTGCTTACTGAGTTGAAGTTGTGCCTGGGTGAAACAACTCACCAGATTAGCAGTGTGAAGATTGTATGCCATAAGGAATATCGTGATAAGAAACCAGATGCAGCCTTGAATCATCCACGTATGCCTGCATTGCTGCTTGCAAACTGTCCATCTGCTAAGCACGTAAAGTAACCGGTACAGTCGACAATGCAGTGTCAGTGCAGTCGCAATAGATTTACAAGTTGGCCACGTTGTAGAGGAAAAATTCCATCTTAAAATATTTCAACCACGGATGCAAAATTACATGATGCTGGTTTAGCACCTAAATCCACGGGATTTAATTGTTTTTCTGTCTCAATATCACAAACTGCTTTGTGGATGCCAAGTAGGCGTCCCCCACTCAAACTACCATTGCCCTCACATGGCATTAAACGGTTGATTTGTGAATGCCATGCACCTGCAAACATCCTGTCAAACCAAATAGCTCAGCTTTTACATCAGCAATGTTCTTCCGCATGTTTCCTACTTTTGCCATGTACCAATTTATGTGGGGAATGTTCAAAAACATATTTTAAGCTACGGCGCAGCTTTGAAACGAATCAATATCTTAAGAATTTTTATTGACCAGGGGATGTTCAGCTCAAAATCTTGGCCGCAAAACTTGTTTCATTGCTTGATTTTTAAGCAGGCAGGAAATATGCACCAACACAAATTTTGCACAAAGATCTTGACTGTGAATGCTTGCACTGTAGAATAACAAGATGAATGTAGGAACGAGATTTGTAAACGAAAAGCAACCCGGTATTAACTCTGTGGACGTTTGCGAAAACAGATGGCCCAGTAAATTGATAATCGGAATCAACATCCAATGCATTATACTCCAACCAGTGGTGTGTTTAAGGGGAGGCAAGCGAGGCACTTGCCTCGGGCCCCCCCTTTTTTGGGG
>Ga0210059_1017134_pt1 | contig 10365 bp, 6 predicted proteins | sample Ectturendosymbi2_FD_188042 | JGI IMG/M metagenome (GOLD analysis project Ga0210059, IMG submission 188042) | Ecteinascidia turbinata endosymbiont from Florida, USA - Sample 2 (SPAdes) (version 2) | ecosystem: Host-associated > Tunicates > Ascidians > Unclassified | place: Key West, Florida...
CTGGTTATTTAGGGTTTTAAAATATACCCGACTACACCCGTAATCACATTCATTTCTCACGTTCTTTTCTGAGTGTTGGCTAGTAGGCCCCCTACAATGACTAGTGGGCCCTTTCAGCTAAGTTTTTCCCTTGGATCAAGCCTCTAGTAACGCCACTGAACACACGAGGCACTGGAGCTGCTCAAAAAAAACTGATAAAGGTTTTTATTCGTAAAATCTTTTTGGAAAAGAGATTTCACGCGCCATTATGATTTCAGTGAAAAGCAGCCACGCGTGAAAGTCACACGCCAAACTTTTGTCACGAGTGTCACGCCTGAAAATCTCCTTGTCACGCACGATATCTCGTCGACAACTGCCACGTTTTCCAGTCTGGGATAAAAATTTTCAGCTAAAACCTGCTAAAAATAGTGAATTTCTGCTAAAAAACTGCTATTTTTGAGGTTTTTCAAAGTCTTTCACTCACTATCAATGGACAAGACATTAGGCCTGTGACTTCCTGGCGTAACTGAAGCGCCTGGAAAATCATATGTGTCATGGAATAAAAATATATGCTGCCAATGTAGTCTTTGAAACCCAATGCGCTCACTAAGCACAGAGGCAAATATCAAGGCTTCACCAAGCCATCCAGTTTCTTGTTATTATGATGCAATTATCTTCTTGAAGCAAGCTTCGCTGCGTCATAACAGAAACTCCAATGCTAATAGCAATGGCACATTTATGCATCCAAATGATTAAAGGCAGCTAGTTGTGCCTGATGGTCCTTATGTTTCCCAATACAAAGCGTCAGAAAGAAGGCAAATAATTTTTTTATGAAGAAGGTGTAAAAGTTTTCCAGTGACGTAGTCGAGACCGAGACCTGGTTAAAATTTCGAGACGAGACCGAGACTTCAACAAAAACCTCGAGACCGAGACTCGAGACTTGAAGTTCGAGGCCGAGACTCGAGACTTCAAAATTTGCGCATTTTGCCGAATTGAAAAAAAATGTCGTCATCACTTCTGACTTGAATTTTTTCAAATTTCTGGCATTGTTTCGAAGTGTTTTGATTGTTTTTTACCTGTAAATACAGTACAACAAACAAGTATACTTGAATTATAGAAATTTTATTAAACCATTTCTTTGCAATATTCAAAGTCTCAAGACCTGAAACCTTCGAGACCGAGACTCGCAAAAATGGGTCTCGAGACTTGTCTCGAGACCAGAGATGATCACGGAGCCGGAGTGCCGGAGTGGACTCCGGCCGGAGTTTGCATTTTAGGCTGGAGCAGGAGCCGGAGCCAATATTTTAGGTTCGAGCCGGTGTCAAGCGAAATTTCTGACTTGCGAAACTTCTGACTTCACACCACGTGCTCATGCACAGAGTAATATTCTACATATCAAATACGCTGAGAAAACAAATGATTAGGTCTTAGGGATTCGTGTATAGGTAAGTGTGTCGGGTTAGGGTTTGGGTTAGGGTGAGAAAAAGAAAACTAATTGAGGTCAAACACAAGTTCAAAAAATGTCAATGGTTAAAGTTATTCCCGTACTATAGTTTGTTGTGGGTACCTGACATCTAACAAAAATGGTTTAGTTTGCACAATACATACTAAAAACAATTTCCAAACTTTATTTCCTTATTCTGAGAAGCAAAACAACTGAAAAACAATAACAGGTCAGAAATTTCGCAGAGGTCAGAAAATTCGCTTGACACTGGAGCAGGAGCCGGAGTCAACACTAAGGTCTGTGCAGGACCCAATCAAAATTTTTAAGAGACCTAATTTCTGTAATGATGCTTGTTGTTGTCAAACAGAATGGAATTAATTGAGACGTGTTTTCTGACCAGTGTCGTTATCACAAAAGTGTGACACTAGGTGGGAATACCGAGCATTTCATGACCAATGATGGTTTCAAAGTTATGGCTTAGCCAATGCAAAATACACTGTGTGAGTGACAATGCAGTTCGGGAATTTCAGAATCCATGCCTTAACTATGAGAATGTTTGGCTAAAGATTTGGGCAATAACACAAACACATGATAAAAAATGATGGCTAAAACAGATAATAGAGAAGTAACAGTGTGTCGAAATGACCTATGCTGCACTGTAGCAGGCCTAATGACAGGATTTGATGATGGTGTTAGAAGTAATGTGCAGTAGTGCAAAATACAATGTTTATTCGCATTGTGCAGATTTCTAGTCTAGCCACCGCTTGCACAGGACCAGGGTAAAGCTAGCCGACAGTGCGCTCAGCCGACAATTGCACATGCCAACCTCTGTTCACATTTTAGAGCTATACTGAACAAAGTTGGATGTTTGTCCTGATAGTTGTAGCTTTGAATATAGCCTATATTTTTTGCATCTCTATTGCCTATGATTATAAATTTGAAAGAGATTGTAGCGTAAGCTGTGCGTAATGTAGGCTAACTGTTCACGTTGTTAATATTTTTGTTTGACTTGCTTGCACATTCATGTTAATGGCTCAGTTTAGAACAGTCATAGTTTAGAGTTTTATCTGAGCACATGGTTAAAGTACGATTCAATATTTGTGAACAGGTGATCAACTCCTGTCCTCGGATATTTACAATGAGTCTTTTACAAAAATTGAAAATTAACACTCACTTCAAATACTTGTCATCTATCTGGTTAATTATTGAAGCTTGAACTACTAACTACTGTTTCAATGGTCTCCACTTCATAATTTAATTACAGTAGAACGTATACTTTCAAGGTGTGTATTTGACAAGCAGCTTCATCTATTGTGCCTCATGAGACAAAAACAGTTGTGAAGTTATTTTGTCAGTAGCAGGACACATTTGTTTGAAGTGATCATATGACAGGTTTGGAATACATGACCTACAGAGCAGACCATAAAGTCTAATTCAAATGTGGGCAAGCTTTTAGTGGCTGTTTGTTTACGTTGTGTAAAGAATGGCCTAAGCCAAAACTTTAAACCTCAGCATATTGTGTCTCCGCATTTTGCTAGTCATGTGACCACTTCAACCATCTGTGTTCTATCAAAGGCAAAATAGCCACGACATGCATGCTATTTTGCCTCATGAAGCAAAATAGACAGTATCTTTTTAACATGAATAACTTGGAAATAGACAGTATCTTTTTAACATGAATAAGTTTTCGAAGTGTTAACAGGAGTCAGAGTTGATGTTTCAAAATTTTTCGGAGTTGTAGCAGGAGCAGGGTCTTAAAGCATGGAGCAGAAGCGGAGTCGGAGTCTGAAAAATGTGACTCCACTCATTTCTGCTCGAGACCGAGACCAAGTCTCGAGACTCCATCACTGAAATTTTCATCTCTAAAAATGGTTGGAACAAATATTTTGGCCAGGAATTTGCTTCCTGCTCAACCTGCTCAACGCTTTTCAAATTCCTGCTAGAAAATCAGCTAGCTGCTAGATTGCAAAATTTCCGGCTAAGAGTGAGAAAAACTTGCTAGATCTAGCAGCAAAACAGCTAAAATGGCAACACTGGCTATCAGTGTTGCCAGATTTCAAAATGCTTTATAACTTCACAAAAATATTAACCCACAAGTAGCCAAAATTAGCAAAAACCTATAGCCAAAAATATCCAACTCTGAAAACTAACGAAAAACATTGCGGTTTTTCGATTCCGTAGACTGCAAAAAGTTACTCTCTGGCACATTGGCACATAGGAACCACGCAATCTTTGAAAAACCAATTTGTAAAGGCAGTGTCATCAGATTGTGTACATACCAGAGGTGAGCACGGATAGGATCAAGATTGGATATCCTGCAGGCTACTTGGGATTTTTCGGATCAGGATTGGATTTGGATATTCATTTTTGAAAAAAATTGGATCAGAATATTGGTTTCATTTCTATAACGAATTTTTCTGAGAGTGATTCAAGATGTCACAAATGATGGTTGCAGTGTTTTCTTTGCTATGTTTTTTTATGTTGTCAGTATGTGCTGCACTCATCACAATCAATGGTAATTCGTGTTACTTTAGTGTTAAGTTTTTCCAGCCAAGTGGAAGTAGTAAGATGCTCTTATATTTCTGTATGCTGCTTTGTTTGTTGTGCTGAATGACATATGTGTGTCTTGTGTAGGCTAATAGTCTGTTTCATAGGTGGCCAACTTGTCTTCGACTGGGATCGACTAAGAAGATTTCCTGATAGCTGGTCGGTAATAAAGTCACAAATACAATATCATATACCAAAGTTAAGCATCACATGTGCAAATACAGTGCCCCTTTGATGCACAGATCGAAGGCAAAGTGTCTGTTACGCCTAAATCACGATTGTCATGCAATAATCTGCCGAGCTAGCCTATGGTCAGCCACTGCAATAGGCCACTGCAATAGAAGAATATCCGTGATATCAGCCACTGCAACAGAAGAATATCCGTGATATATAGGCTACGTCACCAACCAACTGATGGATACGTTTATGAACTTTCTGGAATATTGATCGAAAAATGTTCTTTTTAGGTATCTTGTCAATCCAATGCAAAATCAGGCGCGATCGACCAAGTGACACTTGGCAATCATTCGGTCGATGCGATCGACCTATTGGCCACCTCTGGTCTATTTCAGCGTTTAAAGCTACAATTTTTTGGTTAGAATTTCGAATACTCTACCTAAAGTTTCATACAGTCAACCTTTGCTAAAAGACAGTATGAGTTTGTAGTTTTTGTAAGCTACATACTTTTACTGCATTTCATTCTGTGATCTCTGACTCTGAGTTACAAAATCTATTTTCTTTATTTTACCAATTGATTGAATGCTGGAGCTCTTTTGCCATGACAAGGACTATATCCTTGGATTAGCAGATCGTCTTTGCCATATAACCTAAGACCCTAACCCAAATGGCAAACCTGTGTCTGATTTTCAAAACTAATTAAAAAATTACTGTAGCTTACATCAAAAGTTTGCCCATAAAAAGAGTCGTCTCTATTAGCCGAGCTGAAAGGACAATGCTGAGAGCCCAAACAACGACTACTCGCACAGCAGGAACTCCCACTCAACCAGGTTCATTGTACCCAGTGCTAGTGCCACGAACTCAGGGTTATAAGTGGACAAAGCCAGGTACACTACAGTTCAAATGGAAAAATGATCACAGCAGGGTTATACCTCTGGCGGCAAAATACACTATGTTTCTTTTTTCTGATTGAAAGTGCACAACATGTGATGTTATTTTTATGGATTGCGTCACAAAATGACGGGGTGTTTTCTTTTGGAATTGGCTATAGGTCTGCTGGCGGTGACACAGAATAAAACGCTGAATTTGTAACATTACTGTAGAAGCACAGTCATGGTAGTCATGTAGACGTGTCTTACTGTGTAAATGGTTTTCGTGTTGACTCTGGCCATGATTGGGCACCTTTCATTTTAGTAGTAGTGGTTGCACTTTTCATGGTACCATTTTTGTTTATTGTCTCAAAAGTTTCCAAACTTTTGTGATCAGATTTGTGGTTTAGGTTTAAGTGTTAGGTTTAGGGGTTAGGTTTAGGGCTTAGGCTTAGGGTTTAGGTTTAAAGTGTTAGGTTTAGGTTTACTACGTTTCCACCAAACGTAGTGCACTTTACTTCACACTTGTAATGGATTAGTGTCATGATACAAGCGACGGATGAATAAGTTTTCAAAAATGATGGTCCACTGATGGACCTATAACCACTGCCTGTTTGTTGCGTATTTAGCCAATATCGCAATCGGATACGGATGGATATCGGATACTAAATTTCAGAAATTTTCGGATAAGGATTGGATATGGATCAGGAGTAAAAATCAATATTCGCTCAACTTTGGTACATACTACTACCGCACCTTACATAAAGATTATAACATGTATCCACACTCACAGCCTCTGCCATTTACAAAGCTACCTGCATTTTTAAATGCAAAACAAAACAACTGATTATTGCCGTCAGAACGTTTTTGAAAATCAAAGTTTAACAAGTCACCATGCTGCTGCATGGTATAATGGGAATCGGCATTACGCTGGTTTTTATTAGAAGCATAATGGCTATTTATCTGATCGATGTGCTCTGATTTTACAGAGATAAAACTTGCACCAGGCATTCTCGACATATTTGCACTTATTGAATCCATGGTTTGAAACCGTTCATTCGTTCACATTCTTTGAAACCTGACCCCACTTCTTTATCAATAATAACATCAACACCAGAAGTTACTAAGAACATCTGAGTGTTTTATAAAAAACTAAGCTAGAGACCTCACACGAACAAATAAAATTGATGACTCAGTTCCTATAACTTGTAGAACATTGTCCACAATTGAACAAACAGCAGTCTTTTGTTTAAACGTGTTGCAGCGACAGAAGTGACAGCACTTTGCAAAAAACAAACGAATCTTGAGGACAGAATCGCTTCTGATACAAACTATTTTCACAGAATACAGACAGCAAGAAAATTTGCTAATGCGGGTTATGAGCCGCATTATGCCGTTGCTGACAGACATGTGATTTTTCTGCACATTTGCAAGATGATTCTGCAAAACAATCGATGATTTTGTGCTTTTGTATGTCTTATAAGAGATATTAATTGAAACAGCGTTGAAACGATCGCAAATGTTGTCTCCCAAGTGAGGTATCTTTTGAAACATGACCATCAGACATAAAAATGCTTGAGAAATGCAGTGTTTTTGAAATCAGTGTAAAATTCTTTCCGCCATGCGACAGAATTGGTGGGTACAGAGATAAGGAGTTTTGTCAGCATGCCCAATTTTACTTTGCAGAAAGAAGAGGGTTGTCTTGATTCAGTTGTTGAAAAAGCCATCATGAAGATGCAGAAAAAAACTCAACGGCATACGAGAGGCTTATCCACGCAGTTTATCGATTTTTGCACGTCTTACAATATCAACATATCAACTACACGCTGGAATGAAATGATATTTTCTACGTTGTTTCTACCCATTGGATAAGAATATTTCGCAAAAAATTTTGAAAAGGCCGTGAGAGATTATTTCAAATAAATGTTTGCCATGATACGAAAACAGCATATTATTTTTCGAAAACTCGTCAGAAAATTTTTCTGTAAAATTGCATTGGCAAACGCGACATGTTTTCAATAAGTTCTCGGAAATTATGTGAAAGCAGGACAAACGAATGAAAATTGAATTGCGCATAAGCAAATGCTAGCTGGAACACTCAGCACTCCTGTGGTTTTATTGCAAATGAGCGAATGTAGCATCTTTGTATTTGCCGTCATTTTTCCGGTCCTGACTCATTGATTTTCTACTGCACCACCTGATGCCCGGATACTTGCAAGGAAAACTTTGTTTCAGCAGCAATACGAAAAAACGCCCTTCTGAATGAACGACCCTTAGCATTTGAGACGGCTTTTTTCGTAAGAGCTGCCGTCACGGCTTTCATCATATGCCTAAACACCAAAAAGGAACGAGTGATCAAAGCACATTGGTGATTGGATTTGCGTGTTGCTTTATACTCCATGATTAAAATGTTGAAAGCTCATACTTTTTTTCAAATATGTCATTGCAATTCTGGTCCATTTTGACAATGCTGTTTTGCCCAATCGGACATGTTGGAAAAAATACTTGCAAAACTTGTAAGCTGGATTTTACGTAAATGTTTGACTTACTTTTACCAACGTCGATTTTCTGTTATGCTACCAAAACATTTGCAAGATTGGAAATAATTTGCATGACTTTGATCTACGAGTAAGTTCACGTTACACGGAACAGTTTCACAATAAAAATCAGAATTGTTTAATTGCGTTCCCGATGAATTTGACGGTGTGTGTTGAAGAACTTGGTACAGTCTACTCAGAACTGCAATACTGTATCGCGCCAACGTATTAACGATGTTAGCTCTCAGTTGGTTGGCGTTCACAAACTGAAAATTGGTCATCGCCGCAATCTTTTTTTTGCTTTAATTGAATAACTTGAATGTGGTGATAGTATTATCACGTGCTATTTTTTTCCGAGCGTCAAAGCCATATCTTGTTCTGTAACTTTAACAAAAACTTGCAATGGGTAATGCACACAGACAAATACGCTGATGTCGAACCAAACTAAAAAATGTCATATTGACATATACGTAAAAACAAAAAACTGGAGCTACACATGCAGTGAAGTACTGACTGAATCCACTGCAGCATTTATTCCAAGCATTCAACTCACTTTTACGCAGCTTTACTAGCAGCAGTAGCCTATATTTCCAAGCCCGAACTGCTTTAAGATTGCTGATGATGTTGATTTTTCCGAACTAAAATGGAACCGATCGTTCAGGTCAAAAGCAACCTGAGCTAAATCTTTCCTAATGCAGCTAGATCACTGCAAAAAAATCATCCAAAGTCAACACAAACAGTGAGAAGAGCAGTTACTACCAATGTGTGCGGACGGGAAAGTTCTTGTGAACTTGTTCCTTTGGCCACCACTCACGCCAAAGTAGCGAATAGCGCTAACAGTGAAGTACGATAGCTCGCTACCGCATGTGTTATTTTTTCAAAAAAGAGCGCCACTAGCGCTATCGCTCCTGGAAAATTAGCTCGCTACAGTAGCTCGCTATTTGAGTAGGTCGCAAATGCCCACTTCTGAATTTAGCCCATGTTTGAAGTTGCGGATTATTTGAAGCTTCACTAGTAAATGGTTGGTTTGAGGAAGAATTCTAGGTGATATTAAAGATTTTTGCCTTTATCTGGCAAGATTTTTGCCAGCCCCATGCCAGTATAACTTGAACCGTTTTTTTCAGCACAGATTTAATCAATTGTGTAGGCTATATGCTGCAGTAGAAATGTTTGCGAAAAGGTATATCATGATTTATTTCCTACATTTGCACCTTTTTCAAACAACTAGTGTCAATGCAAGATGAGGGCATCCTTGACTCATCCAAAACAAGCCTCAGGTTGGATGCTTTTGTATGCTATTTTCTTTCAGTTAAGGATGAAATTTTCAACAAATTTAGTGTTTTAAATCTTCTTGGTTGTTATTTATGGTGTTATTGCGATCGGAAATCCCGAGCGGTATGTGCGCAAAGCTTCGCACCGTGGCAGCAAGCAACAATAGAGATCATGCTCGCAATCTCTCTTCGCGTACACTAGTCATCGTGTTCAATCGTTCACACGTTAGCATCGGCAGAGCTTACACGTCGCAATCTCTCTTACTATTGCTTGCTCGCGGTACATATATAATGGTGTTATTCTTCACGCACATCCCGTTCGTGGTTAATCACACAATCAACGCAACACCACCGTAGAGGTTGCAACAGTGTCATGGATTCCCATAAAGACATGACTAAATCAAATCAGGATACCAACGACCAAGCATTTTTTCAATGGGGGAAAGTGTGAAACCTTGTAGTGTATTCATGGTGAATGAAATGGGGCGCGAAAGTAAAGAAGTGGGGGCGATGCCAACATGCTATCGCCTAACTTTTATATGTTGCCAGCCTTGTCTTCCCAACTTTCAGTGTATTTAAAGTTGTGTATCACGAACACCCTTTTGATTTTTCTGTTTCTGCTATGTCAGTCATGCTGTAGTCTCAGGAACGAATCCTTGGGTGGCCGTATCTTAAGCTTAATCAAAAGTTCTCATCACGGTTGGCTGATTTTGATGACGTCATCAAATGGCCCCTTTTTAGTCTTGCCTCGGGCCCCCCAACCCTAAGCTCACCACTGCTGGCTCTTGCGCAGTGTCAGTGCGATACCGGCAAATAAACTGTCATTGCAACAAATGAATGAATTAATCGGCTACTAAGTATTATTTGCAATCTTACACCTTTGCAATTACTGTATAATGCGCTGACGTAACAATCAGTTGCGAAGTGCTTGTTGTGATCGTGAATGTATCAGTCTTCGATCAAACAAAGCGCTGCTGTACACTAGATCACGGAACAGCTCGGTAGGCAGGCAGGGCGGGCTTAACCATTGGGCAAACCGGGCAATTGCCCGGGGTCTCCCACTTTTGGGATATCGCTTGGATATCAAAACAATCCTTTACTGGTTTTTCATGTTTTTAGGCTGTTCACCACGCGTCAAAACAAAATTGTAAACCTAGAGCTTTTTGATTTCTGCATTTAATATAGGTTAAGGAGACTGACAGCTTTGGCATTTATCGTTTTTGAGTGACTTAAAAGAACTGAACCAAGCAACAACGCGCTTTATGACCCAAGAATTAGATCGAAATCGGTGCATCCATGGGTTTTCGTAGAAATTTTTCCAGGTGGGAGCAATGTCAACATTTTGCTGTCCTTTTCATGGTGCTGAAGATGCAATGTACATGGACGTTCACAAAACGCTTTACCCAGGCCCGTCGCCAGTATTTAGCAGCAGGGTGGGTTCAAAAACCAGAAGGGGGGCCACATGTTTGGAATACTGTATTGGATGTATCGAGCAACCAGGGGGCCAAACGTGAAATGGGGGGGCACAGGTTTCAAATGGG
>Ga0210059_1017135_pt1 | contig 10364 bp, 9 predicted proteins | sample Ectturendosymbi2_FD_188042 | JGI IMG/M metagenome (GOLD analysis project Ga0210059, IMG submission 188042) | Ecteinascidia turbinata endosymbiont from Florida, USA - Sample 2 (SPAdes) (version 2) | ecosystem: Host-associated > Tunicates > Ascidians > Unclassified | place: Key West, Florida...
TGATCAGTGCACTCCTGCAGTAAAAAACACTTTATATCGTGCCTATTGCATGCCAATGTATGCTTGCCAATTGTGGAGCAAATACACGCAGACTAGTATGAAGCGATTACGTGCTGCATATAACAATGCCTATCGAATTGTGCATTGCATACCCAGAAATGTGAGTGTTCGCCCACACCAGGTTAGCCATTGTGTCACGACCTTTGATGCCGTGCTAAGAAACAACTTGTATCGATTTTTTATACGATGTACATCTTCATCCAACTTTTTTATTCAATCGCTTCAAATGTCTGATGCTTTTTACAAATCTTCATTTTTCCTCAATTATTCAACACTCCTGTATGGAGAACAAATGCAGTAGTTGTTCGTGAATTGTTTCGGAGTTTGCGTCTCACCAGTATTGCTTTTGTATAGTAAAATATGTGGACACTGTGTACACACCAAGCATAAAAAAGTAAGAAGTGCTTAAAAGGGTCTTGCTCCTCTCAAGGCTGGACACGTACTAACACCGGTTGTGTAATGCCCTACTATATGGTTATCAATTTTCTGTGCTTTTGCGAATGACGATAGAGCTGTGGAGAGGATAAACTGCTTTGCTCCTCCCAGTGTTGATCATATGCTAACACTGTTTCTGTAATGTGCGCTGATGTATAGCTAACCACTTTTTGTGTTCTTGTGTCTGTGATATGGACCATGAGTCCGCAATGAAATATCCTTATATTATTATTGTTATTATAAGAAAGCCTGCTGCAAGGTTGTTTTTCCCACAATTTCTTTTTCATCTAAGCTCGCATCCACCGGAAAAGTGCTGGTGACTTCACTTGGGTAACTTTAAGTGAGGGTAGCTTTTGATGTTGGCAGTGTCTAATAATCATGCCGCCAACATGCCGGCGGCAGTGTTGCCACTGCTGGTTTTTTTCACTAGATCTGGGATTTTTCTGTTTTATCTGGGGTTTTAGGGTTTTTATTGAGTTGAGTTGATTTTATTTGGAGATAATTAATATTCAGATAGAAAAAACACAATTAGTGCAAGGACGCCAGGGCATTGAAAGGAACCGGAAGGTTGTCGAGTCGATGCCCCTCAGCAGTTAAATTTGTTTTATCACTGTCCAGTTTCAACTCGTGGTGGTGCATATATGTGGGAAGGAGCTCTGGGTTTTTTTGACTCCGGTCAAATTTTAGAAATGGCTTGTGTTGCAGCCTACTGTATTTTTCATTCAAGAATACAGTAGTTACTAGCTTCACAGGCGTAAACCGTAATATGCCGGTAATGTGCAGAGTCAGAAGCCAGTACAGCTGAGTAGGGCTAGGCCTAAACAAATTGTTTGAAATCTAATGTTCTATAGGTTAAGCACTTACTACGTAGGCAGGTCAGCACTGCACTCTGATCTGTCCCTGATATGTAACTGTAAGGGCTGCTTGTGCATGATGATTTTGGAATGCTTCTTTGTTATGCTATTAATGAAGATGCTGTGGTTGAGAATCTGTTCATTGTTTTACAGGCGCATTGTGATAGTTATGAATGTAAAATTTTGAATGTTTAATTAGTAATCAAATATTACAATGAATGCAATGATTAGGGTGAAAATAAAACTGTAAGACCTTGAATGTGTCATGTACATGTTTCATTTGTGCATTTAAGTGAAAGCAAAAGAAAACATTAAATGTTTTTCAGAAAAGATCTAACTCACTTTTTGTGTTACTTCATACATTTGATTTGCTGCTAGCTAGCTTACTTGTAACTTGTCAGTAGGTTTAAAACTAGACATGAGCTTGTTAAAAATTTGACGCAAATAATGCATATTATTACCTTGAATTTTATGTGCAAGTACCGCTTGCATACATTTCAAGTTTGGTTTTGACTTTTAATATTTTGTATGTCTGGGTTTTTTTATTATTTTCTGTTTTTTTTTTCAATGTAAATTCTGGGATTTTTCTTAGTAACAGAGTGGAAACACTGGCTGGCGGCAACAGGCTTTTGTAGAAACGAAAAAAATGTAAAAGATAAACCTCAAACCTAGCTTTAACCTTTACCCTAACCATAGCCCTAACCTTATGCTAACCTTAACGCTAACCCAAACGTTAGCTCTAATCCTAACGCTAACTCAAACGCTAGCACTAATCCTAACGCTAACCCAACGCTGAACCTAACATTTAATTAAGCGTACACTTTGGAAATTTTTGAAAAAAGTAAAAAAAACAAACAAAATAGAAGTTGCCAAGGTGAAAGTCGAACTGAATAGCAATTTAGCATACCAGACGTGAAACATAACTGCTATACTACAAGTATGACGATATGTATGAGCAGCACGCTGTTTGCATGACCAAAAACTGACCTTTTTCTTTGATTAGTGGCACAATATAGCTCCAGCCGAGCTGTTGCCACTGGCATCTTGGTGGCAACTACTTTAATTGTTTTTACGCCTGTTGTAGGGAGTAAGGACACTTCATCACATTATTCATCAATTAAATAACATGTGGCTGTGCTGATAGTAAATTTTCATTGTCATTTCCAGTATCTGTTTGTATCATTGCTTTTTCTAATTTTTTTGTTAGTCACTTGAGTGTATGAATGCCTGTTTGTGTAAGTGTTTTCGTTTTTGTGTGTCTGCTCTGTATTGCTTTTAATTATATTGATTGTGTTAGTTTTTCCTTTAAATAAGAAAGTTTAACTTTTTTTTCTTCAGCATACTAGAGCATACACATTGTTATCGCATGGTTCTTAAACTGCGTCGCGCCACTCGGGTGCATTTTTTTCCAAGGGTGTAGCACAAATTTGAACTCAGTGAAGTTTTATTCATTGAAACAATAACAGTAAAATATAGGGCCTAACAGTAAAACTAAATTCAGGGCAGTTTATAATATTACCAAAGAAAATTGTTCAAGTGCGATCATGCTGACAATGGATAGCCTGTTTTCTACATAACTGCACTCTGCAGTTTTTATTTAGGAAAAAATGTTTACTAATGAACACATTGAATAATTTTATTTTACTTTGCATTAGAAAAATAAAGGTTACACAATAGTAGTCAGTCATAAAAATAGTTAACTTGCTGATTGATTAGCTTAGAATGAATTTTAGTTAAGGAAGTGGCTATAGATACGCCTGTGGATCTTGAAATTTGAAAAGTTATTCATATTCCTACGTCACCTGTGAAGTAACGGTAACGCACGACGAGAGTGCAGTAGGCTTGGTAGAAACGAAGCTAACATAAAAGATAAATCCTAAACCTACCTTTAACTCGAACCATAGCCCTACCTTAACATAACCCTATGCTAAGGCTTAACCTTAACCTAATGTTAACCTAACCGTAAGGTAAGGCTAACCTAACCTAACACTAACCTGTAAAGGTAACACGTAATCCTGATAAAAAGTAAAGAAAAAAAAAGTAAAGTCGGCAAGGTGAGAGTCAAACCGAAAACCATTGGCATAGCAGCTGTAATGCATAACTCCTACGCTAAGAGATTTTCACCATTTGAATGACAAACTGACCCTTTTATTTGAATTGCGTCAAGCCAGGCGTATCCATAGTGACTTCCTATAGTTAAATTGGCTTACTTGTGTGATATCCTTGTTAAATTGTATAAGCTCAATATTTCTATGCAAGGGCCGGATAAAAATATGCTTGATGTATCAGATGAAATTATGGCTTTCATCAAACAAGCTATATCGTTGTGGAAGGAAGATATAGCAGATGTTTCTGGAAGTTCTCACTGCTTTACTTTTATTTGAACAAAAGTGCAAATCAAACAAAATATCAGTGTCATTTTTATCGTGCTTTCATCAATTACATATAAAACTTTGATAATATGTGTCTTTATTAACATCCTATTGATGGTGCGTTGTAAATCCAAACTTTTCCAAAGGCTTTGCAATGAAAAAAGTTCGTGACTCACTGTCATAATCAGTGTTAAAAAATAATACAAGCAATACAAGGTAAAAAAAACATCAAGCGAAATGATACGATCAGACACTAAATGCATGCAAAATAACCAAAGTCACAAATAACAGATTACGAAAAACAAATGAAAAAAGTTGGACCAATTGTTGGACAAAATATTCATGTGACTAATTTAACCAATGTGAGTGGCAATAAAGAAGTAAAAACAATATTACTGATCCAAAACACAAATGTTGAATCAAATACTCACTATAGACATCAACATAACACAGATGATACTGGGCAAGCATTGGGTGAACAGTTGAGGTATGTGCAGATGAGCAGGTGAAGCATACACATAGGTGAAGGAAGTGAGCGTTATGAGGCAGAGAGCAATGTATTTAAACATTTCATTACAAAAGCAAATAGCAAGGGAAGAAAACAAAGTTGTGATTAACAAATCCAGTTAATCGCATAGCCAATTTGCCAAGCTTTTTTAAGCGTTTAACCGGAATAGGCGATTATCCATATCAAACATCTACAAATTTACTACCCTACTCAAGTTCTGTCCACATGCTTGCTACCTGACACCGTTGATATGTTATAGCTTGACACCGAACGCAGAGATTTCTAGAACTGTGGGATCAAATGTGCTTCTAGATGTTCTAAAAATCCTTTGCTCGTAATACAATATTTTAAATTCTGAAATCCTTCAGTGTTTAACAAAGCAACGGTCATCAGTTGAAACGTAAATTCGAAGTTGTTACAGGCCTGCACGTTGCATGTTGTCTTAAACATGCACAATGTGTATGTGATGTAATAATCGCCTGTATCAATCGTGAAACGATTTGTTTCCCGCACTCGCGGCTATTTTTCTGCTTGTTTTGGACTGTGCAATGCAGTTGTGAACACAATTATGTCTCACAGCTGTCATGTATGAAGATTTGTAGAACTGCGAGATAAAATGCTTTTAGAAGTTCTAAACTTCTCTTGGTCCTGATACAGCTGGGCGCTGTACATAAAGACTTACCTAATTTGTTAGCCTGTGGCGTCATGAAGCTTTTATAATCCCAATGATTTTTGTTATGCATCATTCGGTTGGGGCATTCACCAAATGAATCTTACTGATGTGAAAAAAACAGAAAAAGTGAAGCCAAACAAATACCGGAGTTGAAACAGTGCATTGTCCGCGGCGGAATGCACAGCATAATTCCGCATTTAAAACTTTTAGACACGGCATAATTCCACATTTGACGACTGTTATTTTCTGCTAGACGTGGCATAATTCCACATTGTAAACTGTGAAGTGTACTGTGCGCAGTGCTTCGGAAAAGTAGCAGTCGTCAAATGAAACTAAAATTCTAAGTTGGTGTACAGTAGCTTACAGGTGCACCAGTTTTTGTTCTGTAAAGAATTTAACACATCTTGTGCAAAGGAGTTAAGCATAGTTGCTTGCGTCAGGTCCTTATCCAATGCCATAAAATAAACTTTAAAAGTGCTGCTTTTGAGACAAAGCTTCGCACCTGTAGTGACAAGACACAACCAAACAGCCCTGTATACAATGTGCTGAACCTTGGCAGTTGAATGCGCGGTGTTTATTTTGGCACGTCGGTTAAGGGAGTCATTTCGGCAACAGTTGCTTAATTGGATTAATGGCACCACAGGTTTTCACTCTTATCTGAACAGCGCACTTTTCACTTCTTTGAAGTTAACTATGTGATTAAGCATTGTAAGTTTACAAATGTATGGTACATTTCTATGCGAATAACCGATTTATACAAATAACTGTTATGCGATTGCGCAGACTATTTTCTTCACGTGTGAATGGCTTTGGCTTGGGATTCTAGAATCCTATGTGATAAAGCGGTGTATGCGTTTAACCGGTATGCAATTAGCTGAAGTCGTCTGTACATATAAATCGTGAAGAAGTAACACAATTACCCACGGATGACAATGGAGTGAGCAGCATTGATGAATGTATGTCCCACCAGACACATGGCATCACCAAATGAGGTTGAAGAAACATGGGTATAAACAGATTACAGAAAGTTTAGCAGCAAACATTAATCCAATAAGTGTTGGGTACATGAAAAACAAAAAACAATAAACAAAATTAATTTAGTTAATGAGTGGAGTATTTTTGTTTTAAAAAAGGCAATATTTCATTCATAATGTCATGACTCAAGAGGTTTATCCACCTCTTTCACAAATATGATCGGCATCATGTCATTGACACCATAATTCAGCTTTACATTATTGTGGGCCTAGGAATTAAACTGAAGTCAATATCTATGAGACCCTGGAGGTGAACATGGCTTTGTTTGTCTCGATAGCCTTATATTGCAGTAAGGATACTCTTCAAAAGGCCAAATCTGAGCTTTGTTCTAAGTCGTGAGAGATGCGTATGGCTCTCTGCATTTTTCAGCAAGTCTTTTGTTGATTCTGGTGCTGTCCCGCCTCTTGTGAAGACAAGGGGATTGAATGAACACTTCTCAATGTCAATCACTCTTTGGTTGTACTGATTCTTTTCTTTTTCATGTTGTTGGTAGACCTGTGACAAGGGACTTACCAGAATAAGACTGAGGTAGGATGTAGTGTTTCCAACCTATGTTTTCCAAAACCTGCTCTTTTTGTATCTTCTACCCGAAACCTGTTTGTTTCAACCACCAAAGTGTTTTAAAAATCTTAGAATTGCTGTTGCATTCAGATATTAGTAAGTTTAATAACACTGAAGTTACAAATTGGTGCATGTAACGGCCAAATTAGCACATTTGAACTTTTAACTATTATCATGAGGCACGAGGTGTGAGTTTTGCTTGGTATCTATCGTACGTTCGTTGTTGGTCTGCTTATATTTTTGTTCAATTGACTTATTTTGATGGATTGTGGCTAGAGATCGACCGATATGGCTTTATTGAGGCCGATACCGATATTTCCAAAATTTTTAAATCTTGTTTTTTGCTTTGTTATCAAAAATATGGTGTATTTTGTGCCGTACCTTTTTTCAAAAACTTAAAAAATCAGGATTTATGAGCTAAACTTTTTGAAATTGCAGAAATTTCAATATTTGATGAACTTGTTAGCATAGTATACACTGTTTGCAATCAATAAACACAGTGCCACGAATAAAAAAAGAATGTTAAAATAACAAAAAATAAGAAAAGAGCACTGAATGTATAAGAGAACTGCCTATGGGGCTTAAAGCAAAAACAGTGCTTGAAAGTTTAAAGATGGTGAACAATGAAAAGGAAGAAGGAAGTACAAAATGAAGTATCAAGTTAAAGAGGTTATAATTAGTACAGCACTGTATTCAATTGCCCATTGCCAAAAATGAAAATTTTTCCTAAACAGCATAACTTTTTTGGTCTATGATAATATGTTTGTTAACAGTTACTATACTACATAAATCTTGTGAAATTTTGTTTTTGTGTATATTTCACGCATCAACCTTTCAGACTCTTCTGCAACTCAGTAGGTTTTCAATTTGAAAAGTCATTCCAAGTCTTAATGAATCAAGTTTGGAATTTTGATGTAATATAACATTAAATAAATGCATGTCCTTAAAAAGCAAACTATGGTACTTGCATTAGTTACTGCAACTAAAGTACTGGTATTGGTATGAAATGAAACACCTCAACTGATTTGTCAATACTCAGTAGTTCCATATCAACAGTTTAAGTTTGTCATGCAGAAAGCCCAATTTTTCTGCATTTTCACCAAGTAGCCTGCACTAAGTTAGCCGGTCATCTACAACCTGCCAAAACAAAAGCAGCTTTAGGCTATAACCCAGAGGTCGGGAACCTATGGCTCGCGAGCCAGATGTAGCTCTTTTGATGACGGCATCTGGCTCGCTTGATATTTTCTTAACACGATTGTTACGGATGAAGCTTTTTTGAAATTTTCCTACAAAGCCATCAGCAACACCATGTAGCACCAGAAGTCGCATTAACAGTGAGAAGCATGTTATTAAAGAGAAAATTTAGATATTTACCATTGTTTCAAATTGTTGATTTAGCTTAAAATACACACGTTAGTAAGTTAGTTGCACTAAGCGTTGAAAAATATTATATGGCTCTCACAGAAATACAATCAAAAATATATGGGTTTCATGGCTCCCCTAACCAAAGAGGTTTCTGACCCCTGTTATAACTGATTACTGCCCGTCTGCCAGGAGTAAATTCGACAAGAATAAGTCGCCATGACAATAGCTAAGATGCACATGTGCGCGTTACACATCTGATGATTGTGCAATAATGCTGCGGTAGTTCTGATCCAACCACAAACACTGCGCTACTAACTTGCGTTGTTGCAAACACTGCTTTTACTGATGTGTTTAATAAACAGACAACAACAATTGTGATGCAACAATGAAAACTGACTACCGCGCTGCTATCGAACCAAATGACAAATCACCACATCAAAGTATTTGTGAAATGTTGGAGTAGCGGTTCCGTAACTTGTGTGCCATATCCACAAACCAGCACGTTGCAACAGCTTGGATTGTGAGATCACAATTATCATTATCATGCCTCGTGGAAAATGTGGATGAAGTTAACCCACGAACTCGATATTTTAGCTTGCGTACAGTATAAACCAGCATGCTAGGCCTAACACATCAAGTTAAGAAAAGTAGAATTTTTTAAAGAGATGTTATGTGCAACTGCTTCACAGTGACAGTTGTCGTCACTAGTGAGTAGCGATTGCCTTTGTAATCATATTCATACCGCCATAAATGTTGGTTGACATAACGTAATTGATTTTTCATGCAAACTTTAAAGAAATTAATACTATGGACTTCGTGTCTGCTCATAAACAGATAAATTAATTAAATTAACTCTTTGGCGTCTGCTAAGCTTTGGGGATTTTCGGAAAAAAACTGCCTAAACGCACGTGGCTTTGTGTGGGAATTTCTGCGGTCCGGTATGCTCTGCAGACCTGGTACAAATCTCAAAAGACGCGGCAAATCTTCTAGTCTACACTTTAAAAAAATTTTTTCGCTTGGGTGTTATGGATTTTTTATGAGTGACATCATAAGTGGAGGACTTTTAGGCCACCTTGGCCCACTTTGCCTGGCCTTGGGCGCCAAACGTTAGGTGGTGGTATTTCGCTGAAGTTTTTATTGGAAACTAAGCTACAATGCGAGTCTTTTGATACTTTTGATGACCTGCTAGGGTTTCGGGTTCAAAAGTTGTGATGTAAGTTAGTACAAATATGAATTTTTTATTTTTTGGTTCTGAAAGTTCGAGCTGATCTGATCATGTAGTCAGTTATGTAGAATTATTCCATGACAGCTTCTGTGATAACAAATCTGGAACAAGGGTTCACACTTTGAAGCCGGTCTATGAATATATCGTACCTAGATTTTGGCCTAAAACCAGCAGTTTTCAGTTGCCTTATCAACGCCATAACTCCTCTGCTGATCACGCCAGAGACCTGTTCAAGGGCTCAAACGAATCGGCTAGTCTTCTAGTCTGCACTCGAAAAAATTTTTTGTGGTTGAGAGGGTTGCGGATTTTTTGTGAGTGATGTCATAAGTAGTTTTTGGGTCATTTTGGCTCATGTTACCTGGCCTAGGGCCCAACCGCTAGGCCACAGTATTTCACTAAAGTTTTCATTGGAAACTAGGCTCGAGTCTGAGTCTTTTGAGGTTTTGATCGACTTTTTAGCGTTTTGGTTAAAAAGTTATGATCTAAAACAGTGGTTCTCAAAGTGGTCAATAACATCCCCAGGGGTCAATTGAACCATCCAAGAGGTCTACTGGAGCCTCCAATTCAAAATTATTGTTAATTGGGCAAGGAATGCAAACGGCGTTTTTGAACAAATCAAACAAAATTACGAGGGCTGATCAAATCTCAGCTACAGTAGCTTGAAAGAATGATTGATTGGAATAGTTTTTTATTAAATCATGCAATGGGATGACATTATGAAAGCTGTTCTGTTTGTTATGTCACAGACAATATTGTAGTGCATGTGTCGCAGTTCGGCAGTTGTTAGACTTGTAGTACAGCACAGGGTTGCCACGTTGACCCTTTTGGGACCAAATTTCAGAAATTTGGTCCCAAATAACACTTGTTGGCCCCGAAAACTCCTTTGGCCCTTTTCCAGGACAGACTTGGCCCTTTGCAAGATTAAGATCTGACCACCCTGAGTCCTGTCTGAGAAACTATATTTTTTCATTTTTTGACTAATTGACTGCAGATTTTCACCAAATTTCTTTATTTTGAAGGTTTTCGATTGCAAAATTTTGTTACGATCCATAGAGTTTGAGTTATATAATATGAAAGTTCAGTAAGTTCCTCAAAATGCCTGTTACTTGCTGCAGTTGTAGAGGTAGCATTAAGAACTGTTAAATTACCTACCGTATATACTCGTGTATAAGTCGAGTTTCTGGGACCTGATTTTAACGTAAAATTTCTGGGGTCGACTTATACACGAGTAATGTTTTTGGACATGTTGCTGCTGAGTCGAGTTAAATGTGGTATG
>Ga0210059_1017137_pt1 | contig 10363 bp, 3 predicted proteins | sample Ectturendosymbi2_FD_188042 | JGI IMG/M metagenome (GOLD analysis project Ga0210059, IMG submission 188042) | Ecteinascidia turbinata endosymbiont from Florida, USA - Sample 2 (SPAdes) (version 2) | ecosystem: Host-associated > Tunicates > Ascidians > Unclassified | place: Key West, Florida...
TCCAGATTTGCTGCAAAAAGTCAAACTTCATCTGCTGTCAAGTAGATTTTTAAGAGAAGTTGTGTTTCCTGAGGTTGGTAGAATATTTTTGGGCACAATTAAAATTTAACTGGATTGGCCTAAACACTTCTCTAAAAAGAACGCTGTTTGCAAAAAATAGCGACTTTTTTGAAGGCTTTGATTCGCAACCCAATGTAGAGACGAGTTTTGGAATACTTAAGATTGAGGTGGTTTGTTGCCAGGGTACCCGAAGTAAACTTTAATGTGAATGAGCGACTGCATTTTATCATTTTCTTGATTAAACCTAAGGTTTGCACGATCTAATTCATGTAGTCAAAGACTCGCCAAACATTTTGCGGAATTATGTTTAGGGAATTATTGTTTGAAAATGCTGCCCGTGTTTGCTTGAATTAGATTTCAGAATAACATTGCCCAGCCATGTCTTTCGTTATCTAAAGCGTAGATAGGCTTTGCTTGCAGCACTGGTTCCAGTTCTACGCAAATTCAAAAAAAGATGGTGTGTGGGAGGAATAATAATAATAACCAGTAAATCACACTTCTTTTACTCAGCCGTTGATTCGTGAGTCTGATGCATGTCAGAAGTTCTTCACATCGGAGTTGTTAGAGCGCTTAAGTCTTGCTCCTACCATAAGAACGGCTGGAGAGAGTAAGTAAACTCTATTGTATATATGCTAAGCTATGTGTTTGATTACGTTTTTTCGGTTTTTAGTTTGTGTTGTCCATCCAAAAGTAGCTGTCTGCAAGTTTAGATATTTTTACATCAAAACGTTGTAATTTTAAGTTTGAAATGCTTTTGCGGTTCGTAATTTTTTATGGAAATTTGTTGAAATGATTGAAACATAACAGATCACGGTAGGGATGCAAAACCTTTAAGACAACTTGTTCAAAATCAAGATTTTGGTTTCGTTTCCAAACAGTAAACATGACTTACCAGTAGCAAGGAAGAATGATGCTTAATTTTAATGCTCTTGTTCATGGTTGAGTCGTTATTTCAGTAGGGGTGCATCCTCAACCTTGCGTACATGCCAAGAAGCTATCAGAAAAATTTCATTCCGCGTAAATTCACAATGGCAGCGAAACCACCAACAATAAGCACAACTATTTCACTTGATTTCCTTGTATGTTCATTGTACTTTGCGATCCATCTCGTCATAGTTTTTTTGCACTCTCGTAACAGTTGCATTAAATATTTTTTGGAGAAAAGTAAAAGAACATTTTTGAAAAACTGGTGGCAAATGTCTCCTTCAAGCTATCAGGCTCATTAGTAAAACAAAAAAGTTTGAAAAAAGAAGAAACGCCTTTGAATTCTGCATTTTGACTATTAGCGTCACCTGGTACCGTGATCGTGTGAATTTCTCTTAAAGCGTTGATTTAAAGAACTATTTCGTAATTTCCTTTAAAAAGCCTATTGGTGGGGTTGAATTTTGGGGAAATGAGTTTTCAGTGAATGTAACGTTTCATAAAACTTTTGTCGTGCTTTTTTGTGTTTATTTTGTTTTTTCAAATGATTCCTGCTTTGCTGTCAAGTTGCAAAAGCAAGTGCTTTGAAAAGCCATGCTTACAGTTGATGTGAAATCGGTAGATACCTTCAAATCATAAACGCAACAAATTTGGGATTTTATTTTCAGAAGGAACAAGCAAATTTGTATTCGCCAAAGACACCTCTATAAAGCTGTTTGATACTCGGACCTTGACATTCACCCAACTTCCAGTAAGTAGGTTTTGCTGATTTCGACAAACCTTAGAATTGATAAAAAGTGAACTTTATTTAGGGACGAAAATAGATTTACTCCTGGTTGGAAAATGCGGAATTTTGCTGTAACTTTGTGATAAATGACGTGTTTTGCAGCTTTTCAGGATTGTTTTGAAAACAAGAGTTTGGAACTTGTGTGTTATTTCACTTCTTTCGCATTTTGGGGAATGTTTTCTTCAGTTTTTTTTTAATTTGATTTTGGCACTACCAAGGAATCTAACTGTTTTACTTTTACTTTGTATATCGTATAATTTTGTTTGCACTTTCTATATTCTGCTACATTGCGCTTTCATATGCAGCTGGAAAGATTTTTGCAAATGATACCCGGTTTTTGCTAGTTTATCGATTTTATTACTTCCTGCTATATTGCATCTTCAACCTTGGATTATTTTGTTTCGAAATAACCTTTTTAAATTATGTGAAACAAAGTTAAATGGTGTGTGCTGAACAACAGCTATATTGTTTTTGTTATATTTTAGGGTGCAGAGAATTCCGGCTGTGTTTTCAATTTTTTTTAATTCTCAAAACTTGACCATTACCCGACTTCCAGTAAATAAATTTGGCTGATTGCGAGAAACCTTAGATATCAAATGGATTTTATCGTAGAACTAACACGCTTTGTCTCCATGATGTAACACGCGCAAATGTGCTTTGTTTGGTTTGATTCCGTAAAATTTTTAAAATTTTTACGCAGTTTTTAGAAGTTTTCAAAAAGAGATTTTGCAGTTTAGCGTATCTTAGTCTCTCTGGACTGTTTGGTGTAATTCTTTAGAATTTGGTTGTGGTTTGAGTTTCACGTTTGCACGTCTTTTTTTCGTTTTTTTACGTTTACTATATTCTGAGGTATTGCGCTTATACGGTACATGCAGATAGAATTATTTTCTTAAAACCAATACCTTGGTGGCGAGTTTGCCATTTTTCATTACGTTCCGCTGCTTCAAAACTTCTGCTTTGTATGGTTTTATTTTCATACGATTGTTGCGAAATCATGTGAAAGAAGTTTAAATGGTCTACGCCAGGGATCTCAAACACAATTGCTTCGAGAGCCAAATGAGGAGTTATAAAATAACCTGAGGGCCGCATATGACGCTGACGCAACAATGGCGGTACCTGAACCTTGCTAGAAACAGCTTTTTCATCTTATTTCCGGAAGAATATATCGTAAGTTATAGGCAAATCATTTCTAGCCGTCTCTACGTTCGTTTAAAAGGAACATGTTCACTCGCTAGCCGAGCACTTTTGAACAACACCGGTGGATAAACTAAATAGCGTAAATGTTTAATTACTTGAACATACCTAAAAAGCATCTCTGGTCGCAGAAAACGCCCTCGTGGGCCGCATTTTGAGACCCTGGTCTACGCTGATTTCTAGTGTTAAGGGATTTCCAGTTTTGTTTCATTGACGTTTACCTTCTTTTCGAACAGCGGTTGCATATTCTATGCTGAATAACACGCCTTTTTTCCGCCTAGGTTTTCATCTGCAACATCAACAGAACAGTTCTTATAAGAAGGGACTTTTCAAACAAAGAAAATCGCCACGATATGCCACTCTTGGTTATGAAAGCTTGTCTCACCTAATTTTTCACCGATCTTGTTAAACAAATATTGAACGTTGTTTTGTTATAGAGGAAATTTCCACAATTTTCAATTTTTACCATGTGTCAAGGCTGTGCGATGCGAGGAAAGTTGCATTTTCAAATTCAAGAAAGATTTGCGAAACTTTCTGAGAGATCGCAGTATCGCGCACCGTCTATTTTTTTCTGAAGTCACGAAGCTTGTAAGAGTATAACTTGTGCAATTTTCGGCCGGAAGAAACGGCTGAAGTGAATATGTTTCTGTGCTTGTCAAATGCTCTAACGACAGTGAAAAATTATAAGAATCGATACCTTGAAGTCAGTGGCGTAGCCAGCCCAAGATTTTTTGGGGGGACAAATATGTTGACTTCAAGCGAGCAACAATGTTTTGTTTGGGACACCGCCTGTCAAAGCACAAAACGACAAGATATGCAAAAAAATTTGGGGGGGTATGGTCCGCTTGCACCCCTGTGGCTACGCTTATGCTTGAAGTAAAGTTGTTTACGTTTGACGTTGTTGGTTCCCATTGTGATCTGAAAGGCATGGCTTTTTTCAAATTCAAAACACATTCTGTGAATATAGCAATTTGTTTTGATTTGCTTTTATGCTGATAATTGTCACAGGATCTTCCTCACCAGTGCTTGAATAAATGCGTGGTTGCTTGCCAAAACAAGCTGTTTGTGTTTTCGTCGGATAAGACCAGGATCATGTATTTGCAACTTGATGTGGATGGAGCTGAATGGGGTGAAATTAAGAGTAACATGGATGACTGGGCAAATATCAACGCTGTTTGTTGCAAAGGTTAATAATTTTGAAAGAGTTATTCACTTTTTTTTATAATTACTTCTGTTTTTGTGAGATCGATTGCTGTAAACCACTGCATTTGTGGGATAAAAGTTAACCTGAATCGTTTGTGGAGACGTGGCGTGCCCTGCGTGTAGGCGAGCTACGTTGTTTTGCTCCAAGTCATTAACAACAGACCAAAATCGTGTAACAGGATGTATCTCCGTTTCCCCGTAGGTACTGGTTGCACTATTCAGTGACATGCGTTGAGGTGGTTGTTATTAACTTGAATTTGAGACAACGCTTTCAATTCACAAGAGGAAATGAGAGAACTACCATAACTTTTATACTCACATTCGTTTATTTGGGTTGATCAAGCTGCTTATACAGTGCTGCATCCTGTTGCACTATTTTGTTTTGTACTAATATTTCGCTTTGAGTTAGAATCGCGAACTTTTGAGAAATAAGTTTTCGCTAGTATTACTACCAAATTTCAGCACTATTATTTAATGTTGTGACGTTGTTCACACACATTCCAACGTTTATACGTCAATCACTGTTTCATCGCTTACATCGTTGGCAAAGAGACGAATTTGCAACTTTTTAGCGCAACAGCCTTTCCTTTGATCAAGCTTATCGTTCTTTCGCCATGTTATGGCCGTAGGAGAACAAAAATGTTAGGAGGTGCGAAACATTTTCGCCCAATTAATCGGATTTTTGCCCGAAAAAGGAAGGAAATGGTAAATTACTGCCAATGAGCAAAAAACAAGAGTTGTCATTAGTGTCTTCCAACATGATAAACGGTGGTAGGGCTCAAACCTTGAGAGGACATACAACTATCATATCGTCTTAGAGGGTTAATGGTATACTGTACACAAGATCAAGTAAAACATTTGTTCTGCCGCCAACAGCAAAAAGGGTTTGCAATTAACATTTTATAAACCCTGCACTGGATCCCATACGCTTCGTTACTTAAGTTTTTTTTCAAAAATTTGATATGTTGATCTGTCAGATTAATAAGAGAATTTTAAAAATTCATCAATCAATTTTCTCGATTTTTCGCAAACTTTACCACACCCCACCTCCAACAGCTACATGTCATACCCACCAGTTTTTCCTTGGCCCTGCGAACAAACAGCTTCGCGTTATGGGAAGTACAATATATGGAACATGTCGGTGTACAGGCTGTCCAAAAATATGTATCCATTTTTGATCAAATAGCTTTCAACCTTTTTCTGCGCATGGCCCAATCAACTAGAAAAGGTCTTGGTTGGGGCCCAAAGCTTATAATCTCATAGATTTGACACTTTTATAACTTTAGCTTAGCAATAGCTGCTGTGCTATACCAGTAGCAATTCTTGTAAATACAGCTTCAGCTAGCGTTGTTATATAGGAGTTATGTCACAAACGCAACATTCAAACCAACAAGCTCATACACGCATTGTGGTGCACCAAAGCATCTGTCTCATTTGTTTTTTCGACCGTCCTTGAAACATAATCAAACAACCAAATTCAGTTTGAAATGCGATGCAACTCGAGTGGGTAATGCAGACACGACAAAACAAGCTTCTAGGTTAGAGGTGTGCATTGCAATTGTTAGGATTTCGTATGTTGTTTGTGTTTGTTTTATGCAATTATACAACTTGGTCTTTATTTTAAATGCACAATCGTGACGTTTCGAAAGCTAAGTTGGTTTTAAAATCGCATCGGGGTCATCGCCGAGCTTTTATCAGATTTTCAAATCTCAGTTTACTTGCATGGAGGGAGTTTAGTTGTTCATTATTCGCCCAATTCCACGTGGTATACAACGATGAGATAACTGGCTCATATGTATGAAAGCTCTGTTGACTTCTTCCTGGGTGGAAAATGGTTTCACACAGACAGCAAGCAGATCCGTGAAAGACTTGACTTCTTTTATAAAACCACGTTTATTTGTGAGCTGACTTGACTTGAAAGGTATGTTAAAATTTGGTTTATGCACCAAAGAACTCAGTTTTTTGGTACAGGTCGCATCATAATAGCTGGACATTGTAATGGACGGTACTGCTCCCAGTGGCTTGACCCGAAAGGGAATGGATATGAAGCAAGTTTCAGTGGACGTATATTGACGAACATACAACAATCGTTCTCATGTTTCTTAGAGCACCTGGGTGGGTTTGTTGTTTTACTTTGATGCGTGAACATGCTTCAGATCGTTTTACATTTACTTGGAAATAGATTATATCTGCTCTACCACAAATCTGAAATCCCTGGTCCTGCCGAACTCGTCGCATTGTGCCGGTTCATGAAGTGCTCTGCGGTTTCCAATGTAGGTCCAAATTTTCGTCATTGCATAGGTTGCCCTGTACCGCACTTTCCGGGTGGATTGGGCAAATCGTGGGTCCTCCGTTTTTGCTTTTACGTTTTCAACCAGTATCTCAAATGAGTTCAGGTTGTATTCTGCATAGACGCTCGTTACGTAGATCACCAGTAGCAGTGCCATCATCCGTCTGTATCCATATTTCCTTGACACTGACACAGGCGGTGGTGGTAACAATATATTGTCTACGTCGTCTCATTCGAGCTCACCAGGTTTGTTTGACATTTGACTGCTTGGTTCAATTGTTTGTCTACTGAATCGTTCTTTTTTCTTGGCAGATTGGTAACTTGAGCTATTAAGGCCAGTATTACTATCATCAACAAACCGACGATAGTCCACATGGCCACTTCACTTCGTTTGGGTTCCGGCCTGGAATCCGGGGTACCCGTTTCGTTTTTGGTCGCAATGCTAGACAAGCTGCATAGCGCGTACAAGGAGAGTACGATTGCGCCTTTGGCATGCTTTGGCGGCATATTTTTCAGTATACAGAGCTGCAGTTCCCAGCGTGATTAATGTCACCGCCAACTGTAGATAGGCTGCTATAATCAAGAGAATGTTTCCCATCTCCAGAGTGACTTGTCTGTCGGATATTGTCAGAATTCTCGTCCACACTTATGTTTATGTAACTTTTATTTGCCCTACCACATAAAAAAATAACAGTTTAGGGGTAAGCTCATAGTTGAAATCGTCAATTTTGTGTGAGGATAATACTGTTTTTGCTTTTGTGCAAGTCTGATCATGAAGCATTCGTGACTGCTGTCACCTCTTTTTCCTCATTTTTCTAACACAACCTGTCTTATAGTCGTGTCTGTTAATTTCCTGATTTTTTAAGGCCTCTGAAGGCAGTTGTGATGTGGCCGAGTCATATTTGTTGAGTCACGAGCCGAGCTACCAGCCCATCTCCACACAGTCTCCTCGTCTCCTTTAACACTTTTCGACAAATCGTAGTCTACTAATCCACAGCACAAACTAACGTCAATTTGTGCGGCGCTGGCGATTTTGTTTGCGACATCCTGTAACCTATGACTAAAGGTATAGGGTAATGCATAAACAATTGATTAATCGTTATATTTTAGTGCGCTTAAATATTTACATTTAGGTTGCTTGGTCGGCATTGTCCAGGAAAGGAAGTATCACCTGGATTCTTCCAGTCCATTTAAATTTTCTAATAGTGGTTCAACGAGCAGTTTGTTCGGTAACACTATTGCCAGACCATCAAGTGCAACGTACCAAAGCATTTGGTTTCTGCCTTTGGATGGTGATTGCTGGATGGAAGGTTTTTCTCTTGATGGTTGCGGTGAAGTTATAATTACAAATGCTGTCTCATGCGGGAAGTTATATATTTTTGGTGAGTTGTTGTTTCTTGGAAGAACGCAGGTGTCTCTGAAAAGTTTTTCCTTGTTTGTGTAGGCGCTTGCAAGTATTGCCTTTTTTGTATCATTTCGCAGACTGCAGAACACAACACACACTGGTAATTTGATTTAAGGAAGATTCAGCATGAAAGCAGCGAAAACTGTTGTTGCACAGGGTCGTGGTCAGAGAGGTATTGTAGTGCCTGGACTCTCCCATTTCAAGTTGCTGATTTGCAAATTGTTAATTAATGGTCATCTTTTTTAGTGTTTCGTAGAATATGAACTCACATGATTCTATGGGTACTTCCAGGAACCAAAACCTAGCGACTTTCCTCGCAGAGATAAAATGCTTGCCTAATTCATGACCTCGAATTACCCAAGACTAGAAATTTATATGAAATGAATGAATGAATGAATGAATGTATTTGCCAGCAGACACGAAGTCCATAGTACAAGCACACACTTTTTGGACAACGCAAGTTGATAAAAACATACAAAACAGAACGTTTTATAACGGCAACAGCGTCGGAGGCAGAATCACAGGGATACAGACACTTTCTTAACAGAACGTTTCGCAACGGCGTTGGAGGCACAACCACAGGGTTACAGACACGTTCTTAACACTTTTGTTCGCTAACCCGTCAACACTTGGTACAACACTACTGCAGAGTTCCTAAACTGGCCGAGGCCAGGTGAAGTACGAATGCGTTGTGTCATGACACGCCCTCACGCAAACAAACACTGCAGTGTCCGAGCACTCAGTCACAAAGTAAAATGAAAATAAAAGATAAACACTAAATAAAAATATTTTGAGTTTTGCACAGCAACAAAGATCCTAAAATGTAGTCAACGTCCACAAATTCAACTCGTAGTTTGACGGCTATATTTCCACAATGTAAGAACTTCATGATCATCCCATGCTTTAAGGCAAATGCAGATGTGATCGTTGGCATCAGTAGATAACAACAACAATTTAATCATGTTTTCTTGGAACGGGCAGATGTACTACGATAGAAAACTTTCGTCCACGTAAGAAATACTATATATTTTAAATACATTCATGTGGACCTACCTAAAAAATATTAAAATATCTATGAAACTAGAAAATTTTCATGAAGAAGTTGTTCCATTTTCATGTGACAACCGGTCACAGCCAGTCACAACTGGTCACAGCCAGTCACAACCGGTCACAGGCTGATATAACCACTCAAAACCAGCCACAACCAGCTATAACCAGACATTACCAGACCACAAAATTTTCATGCAGGAAATGGTTCATTTTTTTGTGTTTGACTATATCTAACATTTTGTTAAAAAACAGTTCACAGATTTTGTCAGAAATAATGTCAGCAGAGTTCCCTGTGTCTCAGAATTCTGTCATTTTTACAACAAATTATGTGCGGAAAACACCACAAACACAAAGTTAACTATTATCTTATGAATATATATACAACGAAACCATACATACTTGTTATCTTTCCAAATCTTGACTAGTGATTTTGTCTCTAAGCAATGACATCACATAGTAACCGCGTTCTCTGTGAGAACACCATCGCTAAGAAATGGCTTCACCTGGTAACCACGTTCTCTGTCAGAACACCGTTCCAGATATCTGGAAATCTGTGTGCCAAAGCCAGTACAGGAAAAATATTTCAATTCACATTACTTGTTGGTTGAGATTCTGGTTGTATTTCACTTCCCGTTCCACTTTCTTTACTGATTAAACGAAAAACGTCAGACGCAGAAAGAATTTCCTCTTCGTTCTAACCACCGATTTGAATCAAACGTCGTCTGAGATAACTGAATAATTCGTCGACGTAATTTTTATTAACTGCATTTCGCCTGTTTATCAGAGCACCAAGACCAGAAATTCTAAAATTATTCATTTGTAATGTTTATTCAACTCCAGTGTCGAAAAACCTGTCCACATATTCTTTGTTCGCTGCGTGTGACCTAGCTATGGGTAGAACAAGACTTGTAATTTTAAAGTTACTTATTGATATATTATTTTATGCTCCGTTTACAAAAAAATCATCAACGTAAGAGTTAGGTACGGCATCACGATTTTTAACTGGGGTTGAAATTCCAGAAAGTGTGTTTTCATTCATATTTAAATCCTGTAAAGCCTCTCTATTAGAAGCTTGAAAAGTTTCTATATTTATCAAAAAATTCAAACGTTCTATTTCAGCACTTCTGTTTTCATCTGATTCAAGTATTAAATTATGAGTATATCTTTGGTTTTCAGTTGTCAAATCTCGAGCCAAATCATTCACTGTGTCATCTGAAAATTTTGTATTTACTGCGTCATTGGGCATTTTTGGAGAGCTTAACAAAACAATTTTGTGATTGTTCATTGACAAATCAGAAACCATCTGCTTTTGACCATCATGTATCAGATACTTTAATGATTCGAGCTGATTGTTAATTTCAAGTTCACTTTGAATTTTTCTGTTCAACGTTTGAAGATTTACAGCCTCGTCTTTAAGTTGTGGGTCAGGTAGTCCAACAATATGATATTCTCC
>Ga0210059_1017139_pt1 | contig 10362 bp, 9 predicted proteins | sample Ectturendosymbi2_FD_188042 | JGI IMG/M metagenome (GOLD analysis project Ga0210059, IMG submission 188042) | Ecteinascidia turbinata endosymbiont from Florida, USA - Sample 2 (SPAdes) (version 2) | ecosystem: Host-associated > Tunicates > Ascidians > Unclassified | place: Key West, Florida...
TGACTGCGAGTTCAAAAATACACAATAGAACTCCTGCAACGTCGGCAACGATGTGTTTCGACATTGGCAATCGCACAACACCGACTCCAGCAAAACCGCGGTTGAGGAGAGCGTAGACTTACGCAGGCGATTGCACTCATGTAAAAATCATGTACTCTTCCGAAAACCATTCTTACTGAACAACACCTTATAAAAAAGAACCATGCAAGTGAAGTCGACACCGAATTTCAGACAAAAGATATAGCCTGCTGAGATATTCAAAATAATTCTTCAAAAACAGCCTTTTAGCTAAATTGCATTGCAAGGTGTTTATTATATGGCCTGAATTTCTATTCTTTTTTGAGTCCAGCTCCTTGAATCAGAAAACCGGTTTGTTTAAGGTCGCCTGGCTCCCACTGACAAACAAATGACAAGAAAACGGGTTACAGATCAGTGAAAGCAACTCTTTCACCAGGAGTGTGACACAAAGCTGCCGCATAAGAAACACGGATTTGATTAACTGGAAACTGTAGTCAACGAAACAGTCGGCCGCCACAGCATGCACAATTACAATGGCATTGCAATCGTGCGCTCATTCACCATTCTGAAATGCGCAATATCCCAAAAAGCACCGACAACCTACCTGCGAATGTGCGGCTGAGATGCAGAGGCCCACTGTCAGCAGATGTCTCTTCCGAAGGAGCCACGAAGTCATCAGCCTAAGGTACAGCGAGCAACGTCACACATGCTCACCGTATTTTTGTAACTAAGAAGAAAAAAGTTGTGGCGTGGTGCTGTGGTAGTTATTCATTGGTGTTCGTTTACTTTAACACCAAAAATTTCCTGAGTGCTTTTAGCGTCGCACGTTTGCTCGCTAATCGCTCTTTCTTGCTTTCCGTGGCGTTGCGATTGCTTCTGCGATCGTTAGTGTTCGAGCGGCTCAGCAAACTCTTGCGTTGAGAATACGTCGGCAATAAAGCACGAGATGCAACTGGCAAGTCTTCGCAAAACAAAACAAACTGAGCCGAAAGCTTTGAAACCCCGATGCGATCACAAATCTGTAATGCAGCATCCACGAATTTTAAACTTACCTGTGCGAAAGACGACTTGTTAGATTGATCAGATCGGTTGTTTACATTTTCGGTTACCGTTTCTGGAAAAATGAGAAGAGTCTGATGAAATAACAGGTGCCGAAAAGCTTCAAGCGCAATGTCTGAAACACCAACTTTATACGCGAAATGCCGGGCTGGAGACGCCGGCGCATACTGAATGACTACGCCTCAAAAACAGCATGCTCAAATATTGCAGCATGAAACACATTCAACCAATCAATTTAACAATCAAGTTGCAGCATCAATGAAAAAAGAAAATCTCACGCATGAGAACTAACCTCTATCATCTTCGGGTACTATGCTCATAGTTTCGGGTTCCTGAGCAACGTAACTAGAGTTTTCTTCGATAAAGCTGGAAGGGCAAGAGGAGTCGGATTGGTAAATTAAGACCAATAACATTGACACGCCACACGTACGAATACAGTTGGTTTCATTTAAGTTCACCTATAAGATGTAATACAGTGCAGCTTGAAAACGAAGGCTGAAAAGAACTTGAACAGTGGCTCTCAAACGGGTGCCACTTGGCTCACTACGGGAGGAATTTTTAATTCCTGGGAGGAAATTTGTTCTAGGAGTTGGGAAGGAAAAGCTGTGGATGATGAAACCTTAAGTTTTTATTATTTTTTTATTCAACACATTAAGAACTGCACAAGTAGGTTGGTTTAGATGGGAATGTCTACACAGTACGCAAGGACAAGCTGCTGCAACTGCAGTAACTAGGGTTGCCAGATGGCCGGTATTTCAACGGCATGGCCGGTATTTTACTGCTAATTTAGCAGAGGCCGGTATTTTGAAAATCAGTGCCTGAAGCCGGTATTTTGAAAATAAGTAATTTGCTGTAACTTCAAAGAGAACTTAACGCAGAATTTCTCAAATTATGTTGACTCTAGTAGGGAATCTTGTCGGGACAGTTCTTTCAGCGAAGTTTATTTGCTGCTGTTGACGCAATCCTTGGTGCGATTTTCACGTCACACACACACCGAAATGTAATGAGCCAGCCAAAATACGGGCAATTTATTAATTGTGGCTTAACAGTACTGATTGTCTCTCTGTTTTCCCTGTGCCGCTTACGAAACACGTCACAGCTTAGATCGGGCACTGTTGACATATCAAAATGGCCGGTATTTTTACAAAACGCATCTGGCAACCTTAGCAGTGACTGACGTTTTAAGAGTCTGTTTGGTTCACAATCGCCTATTGTTTCTTTACACTGGATAGTGTGAAATTTTTGCAATTATCTTTTATGTGATTTTTGTTGGGGAGGAATTGATAGCGTTCGAGTTTGTAAAGGGGGATATGAAAAGAACTTTGAGAGCCACTGATCTAGAAAATTCCACAAATCAGCCATTGATGACACCGCCACGAAAAATCTACTAAACGTACTAAAAAATTGCCTTATCATATAATTAACACACTTAATCACAAGATCATTGCCTAACATGAGTTTCGTTAACTTAAATGTGACATGTAAACAAACAGGAACATATGCGCTACATTGACTGTAAGTAACGATATCAACCTGTAAGTACAGAAACATCACCTCACTGCACAAGTGAGACTTGCAACGACTGGGACGAACTGAAAATGCTCACTGTAAAATCGCAAAACCGCGCTGCCAATCAGCACGTACTTCGCAGCCGATTGCAAATACACACAACGAAGGTCGCCAGCACTTAATCAAGCGCAATATCACGACACACATTTTTTTTCAAGCTTTCTATGGCTAGTCGGCAGAAAGCAACTGCGGCCGTGTCAAGAGCAGGCCCGTAACCAGCTTGGGACAACAGGAGCAGCGAAGAACTTTCTGAGAAGGGCCCAAATTTTTTTAACTATGTCCAATAGTATTAAACGATGTCCAACACATTTCTCCAGGGGAGGAGAAAAATTTTCTAGAGGGAGATTCGACCCCGCTGCGCCCCCTCTGGTTACGGGCCTGGTCAAGAGCCCTATACAGTCAGTCTATCCATTACCCAATGGTTCTTAACCTTTTCTTTATAACGCCTCCATTAAGTACTTGTCCTTTGTTTCAAGCCTCCCTGGCGATAAATAAGTTGTAAGAACAAATGTATTGTTTGGTAATTTTATTTATGAAACTTTCAATATTGTACAGCGCTTACGGGCTCGCGTCCCCCTGGGAATTTACTGACGCCCCTGGGGGGCGCGACTCCCGGTTAAGAACCACTGGTCCATACAAACTGAATGCAGGTAGACAAGACTCAGTGCTACATATCTAAAGGCAAGGTTTTTGCACACGAGCTCACAACCAGCACAAATGTAGCTGGTTAGCAGAAAACCCAGAGCTTAATTTTAATCTGCATAATATGGCGTATTACATCTTTCACATCTTGTGAATGACATGACCAGTTTGTCACTGTTAAGTAAGAGAAGCACTGATGCAAACTTCTAAGAAGTAGCGAAACAACAGCACCCGGGGATTGATGAGCGTAAAACAGCGGTTCCCAAACTTTTCTGATCGCGCACCATTTGTGGGTCCTGTTTTTTCACCGCGTACCACCTTCAAAACACCTTGTTCCAGGAAAACTCATTCTACCCAATATAATTCGATCAAAAGTTTGGTAAACCAGGCTTGACGCAAATGCCGCATGAACAAAATGGCTGTGAAAGATTATAAAGGCCATTTTTCGAAACTAATAAGTGCACAAAAATGCAGGAATTTATTAACAGAACCCGGTAAGTAAAAGCAAAATGTTTTCTTTTGTGTAGAAGAAGAGAATGGTCTCGCGTACCACCTTGAAGGCCTTCGCGTACCACTAATGGTACGCGTACCACAGTTTGGGAATCACTGGAGTAAAAAAAAAAACAACCGCGATGAATTTTGTGTTTCCGTCCTGCGAACATTAATATTAAGCCCGTCACGCACCAGCGAAAAATTGCAAAGATACAATCGCTCTTGGCCCTAACCCGCTTGTCCTTTCGGTGATAAATTAATTTTCCAAAACACTACATCATGTACGGTACGATTTGACGAAGTAAAAATGTTAAGTCATTCAACATCGCACGACTATCGCATAATGGCCCGCAGCGTCTCTATTAGAACAGGACAGTGTTCAGCAAAGCATCAGTGGTTCTTACATTTATAAACTATCGAATAGAATGCATCGTTCGCACTAGTGTGTTTTCTGGGTCAGCAGTTCTTAACCCGCTCAAAGATTCCTCTTTGTTCACCGACCCAACATTACATTTGCAGCGTGCCCGCCATCTGGCTTGTAGTCAGGTTTCAAGGTGTGGGGGATAAAATACGTTGTTACCTGCGAAAAATTTGTTTTATTACATGTACAATTTTTTTCTGGGCACAACAAAATTTGGGGGGGCACAAGGCGCAAAAAAATTCGAGGAGCACTGCCTCCAAATTCTCCCCGTGGCTACAGGCCTTCCCGCGATTCGTGCAACCCTCACCTGATCGCAGACTATCGGGAGTTTGGGTTTCCCTTGTATTGCAACTGCTAAGAATTGAGTCGCCAAGTAATGGTACAATTGTCAAAGATCATTCTGATCAGAAATCTAGTTGCAATCCGTTGTTAACGACGGTGTTAACAAGTATTTTCACACCCACCTGCTCTTCCGCATCTTCTTCTTGAGATCTGCCGCGCGGCTGCGCAAGTTATTCAAGAGGCTGAGAGCGCTGGAAGTGGTGGACGACTGATTGTTCAATGTGTGAAGAAGGTGAGGAATTGTTGCAAGCGCTGTGAATGCAGAGATTTTTGAAATGTTACCGGAGCCGAAGCAGCGACGAGTTTCTTCACACAGACAATGGCGAACCAAAATCGAAACCGGCAAACCATTATCAAACCAACATGGGTCTTCACCAAATTCATCATACTACCCACATGATGTTTTGCAAAAGCGTACTGCTGCACGAACATGAGTGTGGTCGGTGCGGAATTAAATGGTTTGCGTTTACATGCTTGGCGGTCTCAGTTCGAACAACTGCGGGCAGCGTTCCCTAGCTTTTTTCTAAATTTTAAACGCGTCCAGTAAAAGGATCTGCTCACGGTTTCGGCGATTATGGTTGTGAATGTTGTAATGGCACAGCATGATTTAAAAAGCGTGTTCGTTTTGTTTTTCTGATTCAGGACGTTAATATTTTTCGTAGTACAACATAACAATCGCAAGTTTGCTATGAAGGCAGCATGGACAGTGGTTTTTCGTACCGAACTTTTCGGGAGATTTGTTCGATAGAAAAAGTCGTTTTTTCAGGTACTTGTCGCTGTGGAATCTAATCGTACTTGTATGTTTCAAGTGGTAGAAATATTGAAAAACCTCATAAATAGGTTTTACCAAATGGGATTGCACTGCCAACAATTTTTGCAACACATTTAGAGAACCAATAGGACTTGAGAAAAGATTTACTGAACAGAGAAAAGATTTACTTGCTCTCCATTTTTTATTTAGTAGACTGCAGTTGGTGTGTTCAGTCCGTCATCGCCCCTGCGGCTGATAAGATAAACCTGTGTTCCCTATCGCACACAACCAACCAATTTGCATATAAGATTATCTCATCTAGTTTGAAACAGATAAAATTTCAGGCAATACTATTAGCATGCAAAACTTGGGTGATACAACAGCATTTGACCTGGTTCGAATACGGGTAAAACCATCCGCGCAACTCTTGCAGTTTTACAAAAACTTGTCCTTTACTTGAGTACCCAGCTGATAGAAGACCCTGGAAAAACTCATCCATTTGCCCCACTTAACTACAACCACGAGGGTGGGTCTAGCATCATTAGAACCACAGGGATAGGTGTGTCTAACTTCATCACAGCCACAGACATGTGTCTGGTTCCATTGCAACCCAGGGTGGGTTGCTTTTTAGACAGATTTATCTGCAAAAACAGACACATCTTTTACAACGGACTACTTCGAAAAAAGCACATTTGATAAGGAAACAACTCACACCAGATTGATAATTTCTGGTGAAAAACTTTTTACAACAAAAAAATTAGTCACCTGTGTTGGCACTCTGGAAATCGTCACTGGAATCAGATGACCTTCCGTGTTTCGGTGAACTGGGCAAAAACATTGGGGAACATTAGAAAAAAGGACTACAAAAATGCTGAATGTGAAAAAATTAAGAAAACTAAACAGGTGCTGTACATTAGGTCTCTTGATAGCAACTTAAGCAAATCACCTTTCCAACTGCACATCTTCGACGTTCACCTGCTTATTGCCATGTGCATAATTTTTCTCGGACTGAGACACAGAATGACTTGGAGCTTCAACAGGTGAAACTTGGTGCGGTGATGAATCACCACTGTTAAAGTAAAGTTATTTGCACATATAAATTGCTGCTCTCAAAGCATAAAAAATGTTATTACCAAAATTTTTACTTTTACTTTAGTCTTTCTCAGTCACACTATACAGCAACTAAAAAAGTTTCCTTTAAAAAATTTTGATTGGAACAGAAAATTTCAGTGCAATCTGTACATTGCACACACATGCATTAAGTTAAATTAAGAATAAGAAACTCAGTTTCACAATTTTAACACAACACAGTAAAAGGAATCAAATAAAACAACAGCTCCAGGTGCACAAAACTTGAAATTTCATATATGCAATATTTTATAATTAAAAATAACTCACTGAACCATAGCAGCAACTATTAGCCTGGGTTGTTTTCTCAACGGCTCAACAGTTTTCATAACTTCACTTGATGTTATGATACCTTGCAATGCAGTACGAGGAGTAACAAATGAATTGCTGTGGGAATCTTTACCATGACTGTAATGCATTTGAAAAGAAATATTTGTTTTTTTTATCATCAAAACATTCCCACACCTCATTAAAAGAAACTATTAAAATGAACAGGACTCATATATTTTATATATGTACACAAAACAGAACTGTTCACAATTTTGCAAAACTTTTCTTATGGTTATCAAAACAGCTGATTGCTCAAACTGTAGGAACAGTTCGCACAAGATTTGTGCTTTGGCACATGGTGATATCTAACAAGTAGATCACTCCACCGTAGCCACCATCATCAGGTGGTGTGGGGATCTACTTTCATACCAATAGCATCAAGAAGATACAGAACTGTGAACATATACAGTAACTATGAAACATATTAGAAATAATAACCTGATTTACATGGTAATACAAGGCACTAGCAGTTACTCGCATATTACAGTTTTCCAAGCTTTTTTCATGTGATTAACAATAACATGTAATTATATCTAGAACGACTATAAAAAGTTGATGTTATCAACAGAAGTGCTTTATTTAAACTATTTGAACTTTCCCAGTGCTCAGGAATGACATTGTACTAATCCATGGCAACTGAGATGCTGCCTCTCATCTTAACCCTTTCAATACTGCAGGGTTATTTTTATCCCAAAACATAAGCTGCATCTAACGATTTTGCTAATTTTTCAGTAAAATCAAGTTGGGATGGGACAAATCAGTGTTTTTGGCATGCGTTGTGTTGGATTTTATCTGTATTCATCACTTTGAGCATGTCATTCATACCTTTAGCTATTTACCATACAAAAACACTGGATTTGCTACTCTTGCTATCCTTGTGGGTAATGCCACTCACTTTTCTCACCACTGTATATATTTTACCTGTATTTGTTAATTTTAGTTCATGGAATTCTTCCACCTGTATATATATATATATAACCTGATTATGTTTAAGTGTTATTTTTGTTTCTGTTTTCTTTTACTGGGTATTTCGATAAAACTGAATATTATTATGAAACTAGAGTATAGCACCAAAATAGGTTGGAGTTACACTGGTAAAAACCAAGTGCTTCGAACTAAGATTTAAGTGTTTTCATACACTAAATAATCAAGAACATTTTAAAATGAAACTCAATAAATGAAGTTGCTTATCCCTTTATTCAAACAAAAATTCTTAAAATTCCACCTACTGTATGCTTGACTTCTGTAAACTTTCATCCACATCATCCAATTTTCTCTCAACACTGTGTTTAGCTTTAATAGTACTTAGCAAATCACTATTGAGTATTAAATTTTCTAACAATGTCCGGGGTGTTGCAGAAGTGTGGTTTTGCTGCATTTTTATCAATATCTTTTATAGCATGAGTTATACTGAAATAAATACTGCAGGATAAAAACAAAGTAATTTGTTACAAATGCAATCCAATTATTTCTTTATGTTACAGTATTGTCTAACTAGGCTATTTCATTTTTAAATTACATATTTAGTTTAATCGTACAGTTCATAACACAAGTGCTAATAAAAACACCAATGTTGCATGCGCCAACACTTGACTCAGGTACACAATAAAACAGATTCACTGAAAGTGTCGACTAACATTCACCAAATGAACAGACAGCAGTTAAAGAGCATGCAACATAATGCAAAAACAGTCAGTTGAAAAAGTATTCCATGGTGGCAAAGAACTTGCTGCAATATGCAAAAAAGTAGGAATTACACAGGATCACCAAAACGACTTATAATTTTCACTAAAAAATGAATTTGGTAGTGTGATGATCACAACGGTGTCACATAGTCACTGAGACACATGAGATTAAAGACAATCACAAAGCACATTCATGACATCCCCAATATAACAATAAGGTGAACAATCAATGAATGAGTCATCTCAGCCAGTGAACTCTATGGATATTTGAAGCTACAGGTACCTTGACTTGTCATCTGACTAGTTTTGAACTTTTGGTGATGCAATCCAACTGCAACAAATGAATGCTGATTGTTTGTAGTGCATCATTTTTGTCAAGACCTATTCATTGTCGGAATTAAATTTAGCTTTGAAACCTTCCCAATTTGCTATCTTTCATAGTTCGGAACCTACAAAATCTTTAAATTATAAAACATAAAAGTTACATTTCCATAAAAAATAACATTCTTTTACAATTTTTAGACAATAAAAAATTGTTAAATATTTATTTGTATCATCTTCACAAGAATTTACCGGTTTCCTATATGGATGAATCTAAATATTTGAAAAAATTACATATCTCAAACAATAACCTTTTATTCAAACCATGATTTGACAATAATACAGTGTAGCAGATGATAGAATTAAATTAATTTTCAAAAATTTACATAATTACCTTTGGCAGAATGTTTAGACAACAGTATGTTTCTCAAACAATGACTTTGAGCCACAATTTGACAAGCTAACATGGGCAAGCTAACAACAGTTTTAGAACTTCTTTAACTGTAACATGCGGGAGAAGTTTTTAACAACAATGTATTTCTAGAACAATGATTTTCATTTGAGCCACAATTTCACAACCAAGTACGAACACAAAGTCAACACTTTCAATATATTGGGGTGGTTCAAAGAAAGATGTGCCAGCAAGCACTGACCAGTCCAACACAGTTGGTTGCAGTGGTGACAGTTGCAAAAAAACAGGCTGTACTGTTTGTAAACAAATCAAATGTGACAGTCATTGCACCCCGTTTTGTTTTTTTTTGTTGAGACATTTCAGTCATTATTTTTGCTGTGACATTTTGGTCACTGAAATATTTTAGCCATTTGTCAAACAGTTGTGTCAAAACTCGTCATAACTAGCAAGTGTTCACTGACCTCTATATTTTCAGACGTTCTGACCTAAATGACTAATTTTTTAAGTCATTTCAAAAACATTTCTGTTTGTGACCAAAACAAAAAACAGGAGCTTGCATCAACTAACTACCTTGGCTAGTACAGTAAGGTTGCATTATTCAGGTCTTGTCAAGTGTAAGCAGCCCTATTAATTCTTCTAAACAGTTAACAGGATAACTGGGAGTTTTTTTGCTATATGATACCCAGATATATTTCTGTTGCCGTCGGTTAACCAGATAAGTAACACTAACAATGAGTTTTACACTTTTTAACGCCCTGCAAATCTTCACACTCTTTTATGAAGCTTACTACCCAGTATCCAGCCCGATTCTTCTGTAAAACTAGAAGCACAAACAAACAAAGGGCATTCAATCAGTGCATGTGGACTTTCTTTGCTACAAACCCACGTCTCCTTTAAACGACTCCACAAACCACAATTGATGCATTCACATTGTGCTTCATAAGAAATGCGTTGCCGAAGCAGTAAATGTTAAGAAAGCATGATTTTCATCATATGCAGCGCTGGCTTTATTCAGGTTTCGGTTTGACCCAGTGTTGTCACTGTGACCAATGAAATTGAAAAAAAACGCATTTTCCAGTGCGTTTTCCAAGCGCACCAATGATATAGTTGGTGACCAAACACGTCCGTGAAGTATCACAAAGGTAGAAACAAAGCGATAAAAATTCTAAACACAAAAATCCATACAGATCCC
>Ga0210059_1017140_pt1 | contig 10361 bp, 9 predicted proteins | sample Ectturendosymbi2_FD_188042 | JGI IMG/M metagenome (GOLD analysis project Ga0210059, IMG submission 188042) | Ecteinascidia turbinata endosymbiont from Florida, USA - Sample 2 (SPAdes) (version 2) | ecosystem: Host-associated > Tunicates > Ascidians > Unclassified | place: Key West, Florida...
TTTGTTGTATTGCATTTGGGTTTCCGTCAAAGGTGGGACCAGATCCGGATTACCGGAGTCGACTCCGGCAGGATTCTGCGTTTTTCCTTCGGACCCGGACCGGAGTCAAAAATTTGTGAAAAACCGAACCCAGATCCGGAATCACTTTTCCATTTCGGCAATAGCAGGAGTCTGTGCGGTCATTTCTTAGGTAAAAACATGGGTAAATTACGGTTGGATCATTGATTGTAGCCGGAGTCTGAACAGGAGTCGGATTCTCAAATTTGAAGAAAAGCCGGACCCGGATCCGGATTCAAATATTTTGGAACAGGGGCGGAGTCGGAGTCTGAAAAAGTGACTCTGGCCACCAGAGATGAACACGGAACAGGACTGGATCAGGACTGAAGCCAATTTTTGCCGGATCAGGACTGGATCGGACTGCATTTTTTTTGAAAATTGGCGGATCAGTACTGGATCGGACTGAGAAAATGTTTGTTGTTTTAATGTGATTATTCTGAAAATATCAAAAATTTTAGTTGTGATCTGATTTCACAGGTTTGCTAAATGGTAGTCTGTATTTTGCCATCAAAAGCAAAAACTCTGCTGGGACTATTTTGCATTTCGAACTGTATCCACTTTTGTTCACATATAACGTTGGGGTCTACAGTAGTAGCAATGTTAACATATGAGTGCTTAGTGTCTATGCCTGCTGTGCGATTGTTCATTGGTTCTGCTCTCACTATTTCCTTTGGCTTAACTTGTAGAGGTTACACCTTTGATAGAAATGCTTTTAATGTACTTTTTCAAAAAGTTCAGGGTTTAGGTTTAGGGTTTACGTTTAGTGGGTATGTTTAGGTTTCGGTTTAGAGTTTACCTTTAGGGTTTAAGTGTACGGATTGGGTTTCAGGTTTAGGTTTTAGGTACAACTTTTAGGTTTAGGTTTTAGGTTCAACTTTTAGGTTTGGGCTTAAGTTTCTTGTTTAGGTTTTGGCTTCAGGTTTGGGTTTAGGTTTTGGGTTTAGGTTCCAGGTTTAGGTTTTGGGTTTTAGGTCGTGTAACAAGGACCTTACGCTAATCCAAGCAAGTGTATTGTCCTTGTCACTTGACCAGTCGAAGCAATCGGATTCTCCTAGCAGCCAAATAACTCCAGCAGTGCTTTTCTTTCTGATGCCTAATAATAGACACTTCCTTGTTACATTTTGGAAATACCAAAAGGCTGTGTCTATTTTGCCTCATGAGGCAAAAGCACTTCTGGAACTATTTTGCCTTCAACCAATCGTATTTGGCTAAAGGCAAAATAGCTACTGTAGTTATTTTGCCTCATGAGGCAAAATAGAAATCTATGATTTTTATTGGCGGATCAGGACTGGATCGGACTGACGATTTTCAAAAATTTTGCAGACAGGACTGGATTCGGACTAAAAAATTTCACAGTCCGCTCATCTCTGCTAGCCATCTCTGGTTTCCGTTTTGCGAAGGTGAAACTTGGGATTCCCCTAATGTAAAACCCTATTGAAGGGACACAAGTGGCGAATGCAAAACATTTCACACTAGCAATGAACTGGGGTTTCCTGGTGGTTCGCCCTTTTGGCGTCAGAATTCAGAAACTCGGTCCCAAATAACACTTGCTAGCACCAAAATTTTCGTTTGGATCTTTCTTGGCCCTTTTCCAGGTTAGATTTGGCTCTGTGCTTCCCAACATGCACGTGGTTTGGTTTTGTTCAGATTCGATTGTCATTTTGTTGTTGATCGCTTTACTAGCACTTAGGGCTACACATGGAAATTAAGTTGTTGTCTTACTACCTTTTAATATGTACTGGTTTTGTTGTTGAGCTTCAACTGTGATTGGGGAGTATTGCTGTTTAATACATTGCTAAAAAATATGAGTTCATATGACTTCTTGTTCTTACTGCTGATAAATTTGGAAAAATGGTTGGCGCTTATTTGGCCCCTTGTTAAGTTTTAGAGTTCGACTCTTTTCTCGACTAGATTCGGTACCTTGGCAAAAAGTAGATCTTGGAACCTTGCCTGCAACATTCCATAACCAGTTGGGGTAGTGCATCCAATGGTGTTAGCCTTAAAATAGACCCTTTGTAAGTCTGTTCTACTTTCAGTGGATCTGCATGATAACTATATTTGTAGTGTGAGTACAGATTTACTAGAGGATAGGTATAAAAGAAACTTCAAGAAACCAAAAAATGTTTTTTATGACTACAACACTTGTAGTAATTCAGTAAAATAAATTATTTTTAGTGCGCAAGCAAATAGAGTTTAACCTAGTAAAGGCTTAGTTAAAACTTAAAAATAAGTCCTACAATATTCTAGTTAACTATATTTTTTTATTTCAAACCAAAGTACTGCATGTTTCTTCTAGGTTATAATGGCAATGTTGGTTTTGCTCTTTTGTGATATACATTATCATATTTGGTTTACTTTACATGCGCATGCTTTTCATCCACTTGTGTTTTTATTTTTCTTTGATGTTGTGCTTTGTTACTAACTTCTATGTAATGTGCAAATTCTTTGCATTTGCCGCTTTGTTTTTCCTTGAAACATTTTCATTTTGACATTGATTTATGCCAACAACTGAGCAGACCAGTTGACCCACCATGCCTTTTGTCAACCCTGTGTGTCTGATATACGTAGTTCACACCAATTAGCAGAATGTACAAGTCTTCAATTGCTTTTCTGATTTTTATTAGCATGCATTGACTTTTTCACGGCACAGATTAAAAAAATTAAATACTCTGTTTGCTTATTTACGAGGAGTAAGCAGCTTTGCTCACCCAAAACAATTTTACATGAAAGATTGCCTGAAGGATTCAGAGTTTTCAAAATATTACATTGGAAAGCTGTTGGCAAACAGCCAATAACATGTAAGTTAGCCTATGTGAGAAAATCTGTAAATGCTACCTACGTCATATATACAAAGCAATAAAATAACATGGGGAAGAGTAAAGAATGTGTCAAGATGGGATTCACAGTGTGGGCAGTGGAAGGATTTTTTCCAAGGGGGGTCAGTAGGGGATTTTCCCAAAATTTTTTCCAGGGGAGGGCCAAAAGTGGTGAAATTTGTTTTTTACCCCTCGAAATTGAAAAAACAACCTTTGAAATTGAAAAAACAACCTTTTTTGCTAATAATTTTTAGCAGGGGAAGCTTTGGCCCCTCCTGCCCCCTTTCCGATGCCCTTGATTCACAATTTGTTGCGTTGCCATACGTGCCTTCAAAGATCACTGTGATCCTGTCACAGGATGAAACAGCAACTCAAGATTTTTGGTGTTAAGTGAGCTTGTGAGCATGCTAGTGCCTTCCAAGGAAACAATGCAACAAGTTGACGGAAAAAATATTGTATCTCTTGTGTTTTTCCTGTTGTGGAACAACTGATTCAAATCTCAGTTATTGTAAATAATTGGCAGTGAACCTTCAAGATTTGTTTCGAAAAGGTTGTTGACATTTCATAGACCTTTAGATAACAGACTTGCATACTTTCTTGAACCAAGGTTTAAACATTGAAGATAATGTTTAAAAAGAAGTTATGGAAGTGAAGATAACTCATATGGCAAGCAGACTTGATCAGTATGAAGAAGACAGTAGCACCACCAGCTCAGATGATAAAAAAGAAAACCTTGCAAAACACTTAATTATTTGGCTTTCATTAAGGGAAATGGGGAGGTACTTGGAGTAAGAAATCATACACTTTGACGAAGACCCACTAATGTACTGGAAGAAAAAAACAGAAGAATTTCCCACTCTCGATGCTTTAGCCAAGGACTAGTTGGGACAAACAAGATCATCAGCCTCGACAGAAAGACATTTCTTAACTGCAGGTAACTTTTACACTACAAGAAGAAATTTACTAGGTGCAGATCCTTTTTGCAACCTAATGATTCTCAAGCATATAATTCAAACATATTTGAGAAAGTTAAATTGTGATTGAACAACTGAATTGTATTGTGTATCGTCTTCACTCCCACACGCAAAGTGCTAGTCTTTAAACATGCATCGCAGTAAAGAGAAAAAAACACAAATACATGAAAGAACACAGGGATATATGCATTGCAGTAGTATAGAGTGTACACTTCATGGCGCTAATGCATTTACTGTACTTTGATGAAATACAAGCTTTTAAGACACACGCATGAATGACGCCATCATAATTATTATAATGAAGAACTGCAATGACTTCCAAGTACATTGATGTATAGAATGCGTGAGGGGGTTGGAAGCTGCGAAGGACCAAGGGTCATTTAGGCTGCAGACCTCCCAAGGACGAAGCTGCTTACAGTGCAAAGGGAACAGTGTATAATAGTTAGTAAAAGTCTTTTGCTTTGGGTATAAAATATAATATGTGCAAAGCAGTTATATGGTAAATTGGAGTAAAATGCGTTGCAGGCAAGGACAAGCCACCAGAAGAAAACAGTTCAAATTTGTCACATTAAACATTTACTGTTTTTGTACATTCAAAAATATTCGTGAATGACAAAGAGGAAATGCGTCAAAAGCTATAGACCACTGCAACACCGTAATAGCGTCACGAGATTTAAGTAGGTTCAAAACCAGTTGCGCAATCATGCTTTGCAGAAAAGAACTCGTCAATGCATGCATGAGAACGGAAATGCATTTGTTTTGTAGGCATCCCACAACTTCATACACTGGTTTGATGCAACCAGTCTCTGTGAACGCAACAAAAGCCTAACAATGTAATACATGACAGAGATACTTCATGATTTGACACTTTCCACTGTAATAGCGATACATAATTAAATCAATCCACTTGCTTTATGTACAACAATAAATAAAAACATAAAATATGGTTCTAGTAGCTGAATAGTACATATTTCTTATACTCTGTCAGAAAAAGTGCCAAACACGTTTTATTTTTTATCTCCAGAGGAATTTTTGACCAGATTTCTATTGCACTATATTTTATCATTTTAACACCTAAGTTTGAACGTGCTTTTGGTAAAGCAAATTGTCGAGTTTTAATTTGTCTTGTTTTGTATGAATGAACATCTGTAATGAGTTTGAAATAATTGTTAAACGTAGCAGGTAACTGAGAGGTAGTATATTTGTACATAAATTTGCTACTTCAAGGTTGTATATATCTTTTAGTTGGAGAATTTTTTGCATTTTATGAATGGTAGTAACTTTGTAAAGCATCTCATGGTGCGGTTTAAAACAACTGATGTTGGCTGCAAATGACATGAAGCTGCTCTTCCCCAGGCAATAATCCCATACTGTGCTTGTGAGTTTATTAAGCTGTGATACAACATACGTAATACTTGGTTATTCACATAATGTTTGACTTTATACATTACACCAACATCTTTGGATACAGTACAACACAACTGTTTACAATGCTCTTTCCAAGTCAGTTTTTCATCTACATTGCACCAAGGTACTTGTAAGTCAAAGTTCTTTCAATAGGATTACTTTTTACATTTATTACAAGGGATTCAGTGCTCACATGTTTGTTTGTGATCAACGTATGTTTTGTTTTGGAAATATTTAGTGAGAGTTTGTTTGCGGTTAGCCAATCCATTACTTTTGTCATTTCATGATTAACCAACTTTGTAATTTTCCCAGATTGTTGTCGCTTTCAATTAAAAATGTATCATCAGCAAAAAGTATACTTTTCATGGAATTTGACTTTGGTAAGTCATTTATAATTATTAAAAAAAAAATGGGTCTAACACTGAGTCTTGAGGGACCCCAGAAACAATTGAATTTAAAGATGATTTAATATATCCCTCTTGAACGTACTATTTTCTATTGGAGAGATAAGACTATTAGTTTGAGCACATTTCCTCTTACGCCGTAATGCTCGAGGTTTGTTCGCAAAATAGAGTGATTCACTGAGTCAAATACTTTTTTTAGATCTAAGAAAACTGCACATGATATAAGCTTTTTATCGAGGTTCTGAAGAAGGTTTTCATAGAAGTCTGTAATAACCAGGGATGTGGAATGGTTGTTGCGAAAACCGTATTGTTGCTGACTCAACAAGTTGTTTTTGGTAAAATAATCATTAAGTCTTATGTACAGTATCTTTTCAAATCATTTTTGAAAAGTATGTTAAAACTGATATCGGTCGCTAATTAGTAGGAATTTCGCTATCTCCCGACTTAAAAATTGGTACTACTTTAGACACTGTCACATATGCTTTTGTTTCTAACATTTGATAGAAGTGCCAATAAGCATTTTGACAATTTCAAAGTGGGCACCGGAGTATCATCATGTTCACATGATTTTTTAGAGTCTAATCCGTTAATTAGTGTAAGTATTTCTTCAGGAGTGGTTGGTAATAAAAAGATAGAATTAACTTGGCATGGTAGAAGATATTTTTTTATATTTGTATCAGTAGTTTTAGATGGGCCAGTAGTAGTGAAATTTGTCTGAGCCAAAGTAACAAAGTTTTGATTTAATGCATCTGCAATTAATTTTGTGGATGAGTAAACTAGTCCATCAACTTTTAATCTTTGAGGAAAACTAGATGGTTTGGTTTTGCCAAAAATGGCATTAATTAATGTCCAAGTTCTTTTTTAGTTTCTGCTGTTTTAGGCAAATTGCTCTTTGTAGTATTTGCGCTTAGCTAATTCCCTGACATGAGTGACGCGGTTTCGGAATTGTTCGTAAATTTAGCAAACTGTAAGTGGTTTTGATCTTTTGTAAACGTGAAACAAGTAGTCTCTATGTTTGATAGAACAAGTGTTATCCATGGCTTTAGTTTCGGTTTATATTCCCTTCTTGTGTATTTCCAAACAGGCATACATATCCGCAAGACTTTTCATGGACCTTACAATAAAATCAAATTTTTCATTAACATTCCATTCTGATTGTTGCTTCGGTAACGAATTTAAAGTTTCGTGCAGATCGCAATCAAAAGCAATGATATCAACATTACTTGTATCTCTAAAAAATGTTTGTTTGACATCTCTTTTTAATCGAGCTTTACTCACAGTCAAAAAATTGGATAGTGATCACTAATATCATGCAGCATAATATATGGCTTTATTTCTGTAGATAAATTATTTGTATATATATGGTTGATGCATGACTCTGTTTCGTTTACCACTCTGGTTGGTTTATTTATAATTAGGTAGCAGCCAAAACTGCATGAAGTATGTATATACTTTTGTATTCTGCTATCATTGGTTGCATTAAGTAGATTTATGTTAATATGGCCTAATACATAATACGCATAGTCATTTTTTGTGATTGTTTCAGAAAGTGATTAAGAACGCTCTTCTATGTTATATTGAGGGTGTCTGTACACTATTTTGATTATTATTTTCTGACATTTTCCTAATATTTCCAGCCATATGTTTTCACATCCATACATTTTGAACTGGAGGTCATGTCGTTGTAGATACTTCAAATTATTTTTTTATGTAGGCACCTACACCTCCAGCTTGTGTTTGGGAATTTTCGTTAATGAAATTATAGCCAGGAAGTGTGGCTATAATTGAGGTTTCCTTAATTCTGGTTTCCGACAGCGCTATAATATCTGGCGGTTTTGAACATGGAGTTACGATTTCTTCAAGCTTCTCTGTATTTTTATACAAAGACCTTATCTTACAATGTAGCAAGGAGAGATCATTTGACATCAACTTATCAGTATGGCTCACAAAGTCAGCATGTGTAGCATACTGTGAGAGAGGTAGTGATAGATTGCTATCACAGTGGTTGTTGCTACTTGTTAAGCATTCACAGTCAGGAAACAATTCAGCATTGCAGTGTTTACAGTCATTCATCTAGGTTTAGGTGGGAAGCACACTTTGCACTGCTGTGCCAGCTGCCGTATATTCAGAACAGAAAAAGCATTCGAACATATAAAATTAACACACATATGCATTTTCCTTCTGGCAGTTTGTTGTTCAAGTATAAGTGGTCGCTTGCACTGAACGTTTTGTTTCAGAATTCGCGGAAGGTAATATCTTTGCAGTAGAATTAGTTGTTAAGTATTTTGCCACAGCCTATCTGTTTATAATCAACATCAATTCCTTGTTTGAACAATTGGTGAAAGTAAATACTGACAGCTATTGTGCCTTTCCTTGTGTCTCCTTCTGTTCTTTTTCTGTACTTGCCGCTTCAACATGTTTTTTGTTTGTTTGGTTTGTTTAACTTCTGTGATTCTTGTGCTGTTTGTGTTATCACTATCTACACAATTTTTCTATTTGTTATTTTTGTATGTACTTTTCAATTTTTTGCTTTCAAAGGTAAAAGCAAAAATGTTCTAACTGTAAAAGATAACTAATGTGCAAGCTTTCCTAGCACCACTTCTGGAATCATCCACCATATCTGCATGCATTGTTTTTGTATTCTTGTTCTACTCAAAATATTTGTAATTAATTACAAGTTCAAGAATAATTGTAATTTGAGATTTTTAGCACAGAGTAATTGTAATGTAATTCAAAAATTTGAAGGATTTATTGTTATTATAACTGAGTTGATTTGATGTAATTGATCCAACTCTGCATGAGCTGTATTACCATTTCAAGGAGGGCTTTTTGGTCAGTAGAAAAACTTGAAATGTGTGGCTAAAATAGACCAAAGTATCCAAGTATTTGCATAATGCACATCATTTGATTTCATGAATAAAGATAATGAATTGTGGTTGAATGTGACATGTGTCAGTTCATGCTTTTTTCACTCACCAGCCTTGTCCTTCAATTGCTCTTTTCCCCTTGCAGAGATTGACATTGGTGGTTTATCAACTGTAAGATCAAGTAGATTGTGACCAAAGTCACAGATGTATTGCTTCAACTCATTGATGTGTATTTCCTAAATAACATAGAATTTGATGTGCTTGTTCAATGCCATGTTGTAACTGAAGCTACCAGTTCTCATTGTTTCAATGGATTATCATTTCTTTTGGAAAAAAATCAAAGGTATTTTATATTAAATTTTATTTTGCAATGTCAGGCTGCAGTTAACTAAAGATGCTACCATTTACTTTATCTCATTTTCATATACTTGGCATATGATAAACAACAGCAAAACAATTTCAAAGATTGACCTCTGTTTGTGTTGGTTGAAATATTATTTGTAAAACATCTTTTAGTAATTTTCATCTTATAAATCCATTCACATTTCTACTGTGTGAAGGTTGTCCCATTACTCTTGCAAATTGTGACAACTGTGTGCTATCATGTTACAACTGTCTTGTTCAAAATTTGATGGAGAATTCAGGATCAATTTCTGAAATAGACTTAAATTGGTGCAACAAGCAAGTATATGTTTGCTTTGAAAAAGGTATGTGCTAATGATGAACTATGTTGTTTGTTATTTTGAAAAACTTGGTTGGAGAAAAATATTTGTCTTATGAAATTTACAACCCCATGATTAGTACTTCGGTTTTTCTCACCTAATTTTAATGTATTTCAATTCACTTATATTTGGTTCCTATACCAAACTTTTTGCTTCAGCCTATTTGAACTACTGTTTTATAATCTAATGCCTCTTACCTACTTCAGCATATTATAGACCAACTGGAAGGTCGTCTAGTGCCTTTTCGTTTTGGTGAAAATATCTGGCCATCTTAATTTTTTCAAGTGCTTGGTTTGCTAACAAAGTTTCCTTGACAAAATTAAGCAATACTACACCTGATTTCAGTATTTACTGAAAGGAAAATATAACCAGATTTTTACATTTCAGTAATAAAATAAAGTACATTTAGCTTAGTATATTTATTGTATTATACATACTTAGTATACATAATGATCTTACGAGAGAATAAATTTTGCTTTTTCTACTTGATAGGCATCATCAGATATAATTCAAGTAGTAATCAAGATAAATGATACTATTTATATTGTCAAAAATTAACTTTTATGCTCCATGATGATCAGGGAACTTCAAAATTTAAGGTGGGCATTTTTTCCTTTCTTGTGTAATGCAATGTAGTAAAAGTGGGAAATACTTTTTATATTAACACTTTGGCACCCGGTGGTTTCGAGGATTTTTGAAAAAAAACACCTAAACGCACGTGGCTTTGCGCGGGAATTTCTCCGGTCCGATATGCTCTACAGACCTGGTAAAAGTCTCAAAAGATGCGGCAAGTCTTCTAGTCTGCACTCGAAAAAAAATTTTTTGCTTGGGGGTTACAGGTTTTTTATGAGTGACGTCATAAGTGGAGGGCTTTCAGGCCACCTTGGCCCACTTTGCCTGGCCCTGGGCGCCAACCATTAGGTGGTAGTATTTTGCTGAAGTTTGTACTGGAAACTAGGCTACAGTCCAAGTCTTTTGATACTTTGGATGACCTGCTGGGGTTTCGGGTTCAAAAGTTGTGATGTAAGTTAGTAAAAATATTTGACTAATTAGCTAATTAATTAATTTGTTTATTTTAGATCATAACTTTTGAACCAGAAACGTTAGAAAGTCG
>Ga0210059_1017141_pt1 | contig 10361 bp, 8 predicted proteins | sample Ectturendosymbi2_FD_188042 | JGI IMG/M metagenome (GOLD analysis project Ga0210059, IMG submission 188042) | Ecteinascidia turbinata endosymbiont from Florida, USA - Sample 2 (SPAdes) (version 2) | ecosystem: Host-associated > Tunicates > Ascidians > Unclassified | place: Key West, Florida...
ATAGGTAAATCCGACCCTGAGTCTACACGTACTTACTCAGTGAATGTAGCGAGTACGTGTAGACTCAGGGTCGGATTTACCTATAGGCTATATCCTAGGGCCTCAAGATCCAACGGGGCCTCCAAGAACTGTGGTACGCATAGAGTCAATGGCCGGTATATGATCATTTAGATTAAACTTCGTCAAAAATGTATGTCTTAATTATTATTCACGCAATTTAGTTTCATTCAACTTTCGTGGTGATAACGCCAGAGTCTTCCAACGAGTTTCCATACGAGTGAATCTCAATATGACGGTTGGTCAAGCCGCATGCCAACAATTGTGTCGATAACTCACAGCACGCTGGCTGCGTCCTGCGTTTGCTGAATCGTACCGATTGCGTGACTCTATCAAAAGAACTTGTGGCTGTTCATGTTTGAAATGCACCTGATCAGTCGCATAACTGACGAACTGCCCCCCTTGCCAAACTAAATGTAAAAACCGGGCCCCAACGTAGCTTGTATTTTGGTATTTACCATTCTTTTGGTTTCAGTAGATTGTTGTTTTTTCCGTTTTTCGGAGTGTTTTCAGGTGTTTTCAGGTGATTTCGGTTTTTTGTATAGCTGTTCAATACCGGGTTTGCTATTGTTTCTCAACTATTTTCTGAGTGCTAGTCAGTGGGCTACCTTCAGGTAAGTTTCACCATTGCTCAAACCTCTAGTTGCGTCACTGCACCTGATCAAAGCAAGGTTGTACTGCAGATACGAGCTATGCGTAGGGCTAGCAGCAATATCCTACAATAAAAGCATAGTTGTTTCTTAGGTAACTGAGCAATACTGTAGTTTTGTCAGCGTTTGTGTCGCGTACAGCTCGATTGGTATTTTTAGATGTGATTGTGTTCTATTTGAATTTTCTTCAGTAAGTCATTCAAAAATCAGATTGCTATTGAGTACTTGCGCAAGTTTGTACTGCTCCCATGCTGAGCAAATCAAAGAAGATCTTGATGATATTGAATAGCAAGAAAAAACGACTTTACCAACTGGCAACTGCAGAACTCTTCCTCAAGCAAACAAGGAAAAAGCAAAAAAATGATAAGCGCGTTTGGGTCTGATGCCTCAGATTAGTGTTTTTTAGTTCGTGCAACCACACGAAGCCTTATTTCTTAGCTTGATGGTCACTAATTGCTCATGCGAAAGGTCCTTTTCAAGATTCAAGAGAATAAAAATCAATTAAAGGACCGCAATACTCCAGGAGAGGTGTTAACACCAAGCATTCGGTACATTAAAAGTGACAAACTTAGGCAAACAAATTGTGATGATTTCTTACATAATTTTGTTATGAAGAAGGCAGGACAAAACCTTTTTAACTGTTCACTGTGTTATGTTCAGCCTTACTTGATTTGATGATTGTAGCTTTTTATTTCTTTATACATATTTCAATAATGACAGCATAAGCGAAATTTAAACCAGTCCTGTCGCCACTGTAGGCAGTGGTGAGCTCAGCCCTTCCAAATTCAAATATGAAACACTACAATTCAGTAAAGATTTTATCAAAATTTCAGAATGTCAAGTACCCTTGCGAAAATTTAAGCCCCAATTCAAGACTTTCTGGCGACAGTTCATATTTTAACTCCACATCTTTTCACGCGATAGTTTAGTTGCATTCGATTCTTACCAGTCTGAAAAGTAAGAAACACGCGAATAGTGAACAATTGAAAGCTCTGGAAGGTTTTCTATAGGCTTTAGAGAAATCAGCAAATTGGGCTCTGCTTTCTTCTTTTTGCGATGTTTCAAACTTGCGCATATCTATATTCAAGGAACTTCATTCCACAGGTGTAATAAACAAGGAATCAATCACAGATTTTTATCCCTTGCTTATTTCACCTGGAGAGTTAAGTTACGCGAATCGTGAACCTAACAGTTACAACCATTTGGGTGCGTTTTACGTGAGGTGTTTTGCTCGTGTGTGTCAGATATTTACAGCCGTGGTAAGAGAGTTGCAACGAGGTCCTTACGTTGTGCTTTAAAGTCTTCATGCCTCCACGCATGCTATATAGGTGCAGTGTGTTTGTTTTTTTGCAATACAAATAAGAAAACACAGATGTGATTCTTATAAAAAGCGTAGACCATGTGTTTTGTCAAATATTTCAATTGTGGCGATTTCGGTTGGTTTGCCTGTGGCAGTCAATAATCCTGTTCCCGCCAGCCAAGTAGGATTCCAACAATTTCGTGCAATTTAACGCTTTTGCGTCAAAGGCAGCAACAAACGCAGTGATCGTGGGCATTTCAGCAATGATTGAAAGCTTTTCAATGACCATACTTTCAGAGCATAATTTTCCGATTTTCGTGAATTGATTGACGCTTTCCATTTTTTTCTCGCAACAATGGGTGAGGGGTACTCACAAGTGGATTAGCTTAGGGTCTCGCATCAGTTAAATCCGGTCCTGCGTGTAGTACTAATTTGCATGACATCAATCGCAAACCTTTCACAAGAGCCCCATTTAAAACAGCCTAGGGCCCTGCAAACGATGTAAAGTATTTGTATCAGGTTTGCTATTTTAGGGCATGTAGATTGCAAATACAGTATTAGCAAGTAGGCTGTAGTGTGAGGTGTTAAATTTGGACAACTCAAGTTGCTTAAGTTGCATTGCCTGAACCACTTTCGGAGATAATGCAAGTTGCCGTACCTAGCCTATAGCCTAACGCTTTTTGGTTGATTTTGAAATGGTGGTTTTCAGAATGACTCGTAAGAACTGTCCATGATACGATAAAGATGCAAACCCACCAAATTGATTTCTATCGTATCAAAATCAGCTTTTATTCTCCCACCATAGAGAATAGAAACTGTACACTACCTTCTGTACACCAAGGTGAAGTTAGCCGCACTTTTCTCAGGCGAACTTTTCGCGGAATGGGAGGTTCGGAGAAAAAATTTTATTCACAAATCAGCAAAAACCATGTCGTTTTCTTAACTGCAAATGAAAGGGGTTCATTATTCCATCATTGCAGAAGACGTCGACTGAAAAAGAAACCGTTGCAATGAAAAATACTTATCAAAATTAAAGAAATCCGGTCAGAGTATTTAGTCCAAAAACATGACATAAGCGAGTTTTCAAACAAATTTCAAACCACTTTCCAGAACACATACGTACACATATTTTATATCACTGCCTTTATAATTTCATGCAGATTCCATACGTGTCAACAATTTCAACTACACTATTCGGAATCGAGAGATTTTGATCAAAATGTCAGGTACGAGTTTAGGCACAGATAGCGTCTGAGACAGAGAAATCTTCGCTGACAACCTGTTGTTCATCCTAATTTGAAACCACTTTCCGGAACAAGTTCGAAAACATATGTTACGTCACTGTCTTTGTATTTTAATGCAGATTCCATTTCTGTCAAAAATTTGAACTACGCTATTCGGAATCGAGAGATTTCGTACAAAATGTTGCCTACGGTTTTACGCACATGTAGGGTCTGAGACAGAGAATTCTTCGCTGACAACCTGTTGTTCGTCCTAATTTTAAACAACTTTCCGGAACACGTAGGAACACATGTTTCATATTACTGTCTTTGTAATTCAATGCAGATTCCACATGTGTCAAAAATTTGAACTACACTATTCGGAATCGAGAGGTTTCGAACAAAATGTTAGGTACGCTTTTACGCACAGAGAGGGTCTGAGACAAGGAAATGTTGGCTGGCAACATGTTGTTCAAACAAATTTTAAACAACTTTCCGGAACACTTAAGAACTAATATTTTACATCACGGTCTTTGTATATTAAAGAAAATCTGCAAATCCATTTGGATCGTTGTTTTCTAACAGCTTCTCGACAGCACACTGCAGTAAGGATGTTTGCCTGGAATTTAGAACAGTTCCTCGAGAGCGCTGGTTAAGCAAAAACAGGAAGGTGTTCAAGGCACGCCCGAGTTTACAATTAAGAAACTCAGACCTGCCCTTTATCATTCGACTTTGCGCTCAGTTTAACAAGAAACAAATTTGTCTTCACTCATGGTTTTATTAATATAACTTTAAGCACTGAGCTATTAATCTCACATACGTCAGAAAAATATTTAACAACAACAGGGTTAATGTGAGGTCATTTCTTTCATGAAGGAGAGAGTAACCCGAATTATCATAAGACAGAGACATACAAGCTACTAGGCTATAAATCTCTTTTGGGTAGTCTAGTCCAATGATAAACCTACGTGGACTAGCTATTTCAGCTGTTAAGCTTGGTGCGTCCATAACCCAACTTGCTGCTGCTCAGGCGGTGGCCCGAGGAAGACTGACTCTAGTGAAGTTTTTCTGGTTCTGAGGTCCACACACTACGTCGCACCACATCACGTGACTAAATGTCATTCTTGACTCTCATTGGCTAGTTCTTCGGGTGACAGGACGTCGCGCTCCATGACGCAACATGGCGCTGCTCCTTGCGTGGTCCAATCGCGACACTGGTGGTCACGCTCTCGACGCGTGATCACGTCTAATCCGAAATCGAAGTTACGCATCAGTGCGTATCTTTTTTATCTATTTAAAGCGTGAAAATTATTAACAAATCATGGTGGTTTACTAATGCAATTTGTTTCTATAATGTTTTGGGTCACTCTCATCCTTAATACAATTCACGGGTCACTTACACAATATATGTCCACTACATTCAAATGAAGACAGTTCAGAATATCCACCTCCTGTTAAGCTGAGTGTCTTATTTTTCATTTAGTTTCCGCTTCATACTTCCTAGTGAAAGTCCATTACTCTGTAAAGCTTTAATATCCTCGGTGTTCCTCCAATTCACACTTGTCCACAATAAATGACACTAAACTTTAGGTTATTCTTCTTGACTCTTGTTCTCAGTCATTAAAGTCATTTCTTGGCTGTAGTCCGAAATCTGGAAATGTTTCATGTTGAGATTGCAACGCGAAATCAACAACACCCATTCGATGAATGAACTCCCATTTCTACACATGTGTGCAAGTCATTTCATGAAAAATGCTCGGACTATTGTAAAGGAAAAGTAAGTCACAAAGATACTTATGACCATTGGGGATTGTTTTCTGAGATAAACGTTATTAATTAGGCTACTGGTTTCTTGTAACAAGAGAATGTACAGTAAATGATAATTATGATATGCCGTGTAAAATTTCTACTGTTTCAGGAGAAACTTACACGTGCTGGGTAGACAAGCGGCGCATACGAATATTGTAAATAACCATTCTATTCTTACCCAAACAAGGTGAGAGAGGCGAGTTACTGTTTTCAAACTAAACTGTAGCCATAAAACCACAAGGTTCCAATAAATGACGTATGTCACGTAGCAATTCAACATTTTTTGTTGCTGTTTCAAGAAAAATTACAGACTTGGAATGCACGTTTTAGGTGCAATGCTGCAAAGCCAAAGTCTTGCCGAGCTTGGAGAAATTTTACAAAACGTTGCAGTGCTGTGTACTACAACCTACGAAAATAGAGCGAGAGAAAGCTTCAATTTTTAAACGCCGTGTTTACGGCCCGACAAGATGTACAGTAAAATTTTATACGAAAATGTAAGTTTTTGACACTATAAACGAGAGTTCGACTCTAAATAAATGCGCAGCTTTGATGTCGTGTAGCTTTCTACTTAACATGTCTTAAGGCTTGCATTTACTATGCCCGGAATATTTCAGAATGAAAAGAAAATTGACTGCGGCTGTGACGAGCATATTGTCTTACAGAAGGGAGCAATGTCCTCATCCAAATTCTTCATTAGTTTCATTAATGAAGGATTGGAAATAGCAAAACAACCGACAGATGGATCCCGCGAAAACAAATTCCTTTCCCCTGCCTCCATTGATGTTATAAAAAGTCGATGTTTGCCGTACTGCCTTTTCTGGTCGAGCATTTTGCTCGGTAAGTGTTTGATTTTTTGATAAGTTTCTTTGAAACCGTTACTGGCGGTTCACCGTTAAATTTTAACTGACAGCAGATCTTGGTAGACATGGACAACTGAAATTTTATCACGAATACTGAAACTACTACACTACGGTCAGCAAAAATCCTCTTCGTGTAAGTTGAGACGATAAACTCAGATATTTCCTGTGTTTTGTGTTACCGTTCATTTTTATTGCAAACTTTGCAGGCTGTTACGCTTCTTTAAAGAACTTTAACCACAACAACCGCACCCAAGGCCAAATGGAGAAGTCGCAACAAGAGCTGAAAAGGACGAGGTTACAAAATAGAAGATTTAAAAATTTGGCAGAAATAGCCGTTGTATACCATTAGAGTATCAACGGGCTAATCAGAGAATACGACAATGGTTACGAAAAAGTAGAGGTACATTATCCAGTTGTTTCAGTAATAACGTTCATATTATTACACATTTGACTTTTCTTGTTTTGTTCATCTGTTGAATACAGTTTTTGACGTTTTCATAATGTTTTTCTAACAGCGTGATTCAGCTGGTTGTGAAGAACTTGCGGAGGAATATTGGGGGAAAGGAATACGTAAAAATAACACAGTCAAGTGTTGTCCAACAACTGTTATTTCTTGCAACCTTTCTCAAAGGTTTTCACTTTCAGCAAGGATGACGTCCGGTACAAATGTTTTCACAATTAATGTTTAGATTAGTTGAAAAAATTGCATAAGCAAATTAAATTTTCGCATAAATTCATCACATCTTTTATTAAAGGTCTAAAAGCAAAGATCGAAGAACTACCAAAAACAATTATGTGGTTGCAACTGTTCTTCAGCACGGCTTTTGAAATGCGACCTTACGCGTGGAAGCTTGCAACAGTTTTCAAAGGAGAGCGTTGTTGCATGGTGACGTAAGCTTTGTTGGTTTTTATCATGTTCAAGCCGCAATAGCCGGCAAATTTTTTACAAATTGTCTCTCTGTTGCATGTGAACCGAAAGAACTAACCCAAAAGGTAGAGAGTGCACAAGATATCAGAATAAATTAACCCTGGGATAAGTCTGATTAACTTATTGTCAACAGATTGCAAAAGCAATCATTACAAAGCTACCGAAAAATGCAGAAAACTGCTGTTTTGACAGCAAAATTACTTCTCTCCAGCAAAAAAGGAAAGATTATGGTCAAATGATCTCTGCTATGCCCGGTAAGCGTAATGTCTTTGCATTTGTACTGTGCAGCATTACACTTATATTGGTCGTTGTTTGTTTGCTATGAGAATTCAAATGTGTGATTACCAAGCCCGCAACCAGGGATGGACGGTTTTCAGCAGTCGCCTTGATGTGGAAGCAACAAAACTAACAGCGGCTGCTGAAAACCGTGAAGTAATTGGGAACCTCCAAGGCAGCCACTCTCCGTTCTTCCCAGAATAAAAATGGGCGTGACAAGCCAGTGAGTGATTTAACTCAAATTAAAGACTGACCAATATTGAAAATGAATTTGACTTCAGGAGTTTGGTAATAAACCAAAACCTTTAACGCCGACACGCCTCTAAATCAAAAGCAGCGCACATTGAAACGACTGTGCTTTGATAGAGAATAACAACGAATTTCAGTAAAATATTTTTTGACAAGTGTTTCTGACAGATTCGCAGACAAATGAGGCTAAAGAGTATTCAACAATTGAAAAAAAGCGACGTACGTCATCAGGCTTCTGATTTTTCTCAGAGCACATTGCACTGTAGGGGCCGTGGTTTAGTCCGAAAACTGACTCGTGACTGGAGAGTCGACATGGAAAATAAGGACAAAAATAAAACTGCAAGTGTTAATCTGGAAAAATTTGTTCAAGAACAATTTTGCCGTTTTTCTTCCAGAGTGACAAAGGTCCACAAAACTGCAGCGCACATCAATGCTATTCACTGCTGTATCACCTCCTGTATGTGGGCTAACCTCATAAATGGAAGTAAACAATCCAATAAAAGCCACAAAGCGAGTTGTATATGAAATGAAGGAAACAGTGGCGTCATCACTTCAGGCTGTAGAGACTTTGCAACATGAATTGGTGTATAGTTTTTTTCTTACTTTGCTTCCGCTGTACACACGATCCATAGAGAGGCGTAATCGCACAAATGCAAACAGTAAAACTTGATTTTTCCAGATATATTATGTAGCTTTCCCACAAGAACGGTTTGGACGATATAAGCTTGGTGTGCATGCGGAAAACGAATTTCTTAAGTGTCTCCTTTGAGCTTTTAGTTCCACACACAGGCAAAGAAAACACTACTTGCACAGTTGTAGACAGAACAGCTTAAAATAACTGATTAGCACCTGAGTATGCAATGGTTTGAAACAAGCTTTGCAATTGGATTAAAGGTAAGTATTGCGTAGTTAAAGTATGCAGCTGACTTTTTCCAATAGTCAACGTTCACATCCCTAGACAACCTATGGAAAATGATAACTACTTCCTTTCACAAAGGAAACCTGCAAGTGACTCCTCCTCTGGAAAAGAAACTTAGCAGCAAAAAGAGCGTTGGTAAGCATTTGTTTTATCCAATTGCAAGATTTGTACTCAGGACTTAACTGTTATCAACACCTTTGGCTTCAATCAATGGTGAAGCGAGGCAGCTGGTTCACAATTTGAAGATCTTGCCACCACGTACAATAAACCAAACACATTTATTATTTTTTATTGTTTTTAGGTTTACTGTTGTGTGCCTTTCAAAAACGAGCACGAAAGATTCTTTGTTTTTTAAAGAATAAAATACATAGGGCTACCCTGTGAAAATAATCTGGATCATCATTGAATTATATCCAACAGGCAATTGCTAATAGGATGGATTCTCTTGCTGGCAATATCATGCTGCCAGAGACCAGTTTCAGGAGGACATGTCTCCACAACATATGATTTAGGGAAGACTTTTGGTTAATATCTTTAATTTCCCCGTTTTTTCGTAATAAAAATGATGCAGATATACATTTTTCGTGGTTACGTTACTGTTAAAAACCACCAGCATATAATGGGGAATAAATAAGATAAACGGCATTGTCGTTGGGTTATCTACAGACACAGTGTACAGATTTACTATGTCATCTGAATTATCATGATTGTTGAAAATTGTGGTCGTTAATTTGAATTAACCGAGTCAGTTTGTGCATAAACGTCTCTCAATCATTGACTGAGTCGTGTCGTCTTTTTGTGACTCGAATTCCTGCGCTTGCCTGTAGCATGCAGCACGATTGCCACTGCTAGTAGAGTAGTTTACCTAAAGATCTTGTGGTTTTTATTTTGATCTATGTAGTGTAGTACACCAGCCCGTGGTCTAGTGGTAAGTGTGTGCATGCTAGTGGTAAGTGTGTCCGTTTCGGTGCTGGCAGGTCGAGAGTTCGACTCTTGGCCGGGTCTTACCAAACCTTGTAAACTGGTACTGCAGCCTTTTTACCAGGCGCACGGTGTACGGAAGAGCTGCAGGGAACTCATCCACAACAATAACAAAAAAAGAAGTGAACTGAAACTTGAAATTGTACAAATTCAGTCATGGCGCTACAAGACCATTATAGTTATAAAGCGCCAACAACAAACCACCATATCAAACAAAACAAAATATGTGGTTCAGTGGTTCAAGTGGGAATCTTGTGGTTTTTAGTAGCAGTACATTTTATTTCGAATCTGATGAAATTTGATTTGATTATCACAATTTTTGAACAAAATTTGGTCTATCAAAGCCCAATACTCAGCATTAATGTGTTTTCATATTAAATGCAGTGCTAGATATAGCGCCATTGTACAGTACCAGTTGCTATACCACCACTGTCAGCAGTGTCAATGTTGAAATGTTCCCAACGCAGTTTCTATTTGAATAAGAGCTGATGATGCCTACGTTCAGATTTTTAAGGGGTTTTATTGGTTCAAGACGGACCCATAAATTTCCTGTGAGGATCCATAAAAATGGTACTTCCACATTAAATCTGGACAACCACCAAAAGTTTTAGTTAAGCTGAATTGTTGCTTCAAGTTGAATTGTTGCGTCCAAATTTTGAATTGTTGCTTCGAGTTGAATTATTGCGTCGAAAACCGATTTGCCTCACACCAAATAAGTGCAGTGCAGACAGTAACCTCGCCTATTTGTCACAATCTCTGAAATCCCATGCAACGCAACAATTAATAATTTGACATCTTGTACGAGATAAACAATTACATTACGCAGTTTTTTTTTGAGGAAAATGTTAGGCACCCAAAATGGACCTGTACGGACCCGATTTCTCTGATTCTAAGGACCCGATTATCTCTAATTCTAGGGACCCGCTAATAATTTTCTAATTCTAGGGACCCGATTTTCAATTCTATGGACTCGAATCGCGTCCCTCAAAGACCTTAAAAAACTGACGTTACGTAATTATTAACCCTTTGGAAGCCACTGAGTTTGGCGCTTTTAGCAAGCCATCTTTTCCACTGGGTCAAACGTTTTCGGCAAGCCAAGCCTTTTCCAGATT
>Ga0210059_1017142_pt1 | contig 10361 bp, 7 predicted proteins | sample Ectturendosymbi2_FD_188042 | JGI IMG/M metagenome (GOLD analysis project Ga0210059, IMG submission 188042) | Ecteinascidia turbinata endosymbiont from Florida, USA - Sample 2 (SPAdes) (version 2) | ecosystem: Host-associated > Tunicates > Ascidians > Unclassified | place: Key West, Florida...
AAATTACTTCGCATTTGCAGCGTTTCTTTGTACATTTCGGAGGGAGAAAAAAGTGGTTTTAAAAATTAAACATCTGAAATTATTATATCGAATTTAGCAGATCGTTTTTCAGTTGCCAAAAAAGTCAGAAAATATTTGTGTGTGATATTTGTAGTGTACACATTGCTACAATCGACACTTCCACTGGAGATATCCTGGATATGGGGCAGCCAGTAACCACTCTAAGTGGCGATCATGACACGTATTGGAACACTGAAAGACTCACTATTTCTGCTCCAGCCGAATATAAGCTCGTCTTTGTTTCCACATCTGGTGGGTGAAGTTATCACAGTGGTTCTTATATTTTAGGTGTGGTGGTAGATAAACATGTCGGATACGTTAGGCTAATGTCGCTCTAGGAAGAAAAGTAAAGATAGACGCTGAGTAGACCCATCAAAACGAAGGGGTGAGATAAAAAGGAAAAGCAATAAACACCATTGATTTAACTTGCCATTACTGTGGTTTTGGTAATAATGAGCATTTTCCACGTTTTTGCATTTTCGTTCATAAGTTGTTAAAATGATTTCTCTTCTTATTACAAGTATGAGCATATATGTTCGTCACAAACATCACTATGGATAATGTTTGCACAGAGATACAAAAAAATTGCTCAGGGAAAACGGAACTGAACCAAACAGCATCATGGGAAAATCTTGTTTAGGACACATGTCGCTCCTATTTGAATTTCATGGAGACAGTGCAAATTAAAAATGACGTTTGTGTTTTGCGTAACATTAGCACTTGATTAGTGACATTTGGCTGTGATGTAGACTTCCAAAACTTTGGTTTTGGACACGTTTTACGAAAACCAACATTGGTGTTTACTGTATATAGTGATCTTTGCTGATTCATAATATGTCCCTTTCTAATCTAAATACTTGCAGCATGTGTAAAATTTTGACTTAAGGTTTTGTAAATGCATAAGCATTACAATGATGTGGTTGAAATCGCCAATTCTGTCCAATCGTCCACCCTACAAAAATCCTCGTAAAGCAAAAGCAGAAAGGTTTGTAAATCGCACTCGATATAAAAAGGTTTTAACAAATCATTACTAATGAATTGAAAACGAAACAAAGTTTGCTGCTGTACTTACAAAGCAGATATGTGAAACACTATTACGAGCGACAGTGTCTGTAGCTTTGGGTTGGGAAATCAAAACTTTCATCCGATCTTTCAAAAAGTCTTTGTTTAATGACAGCCTGGGTAAGAATGGCGATAAAAAGTTCTTACAGGTGTTCGGTTAGTGTTAAATAGTTTCTTACAAACTCTATTTATTGCAATAAACTGGAAGTCGTGGCAGATTCCGAACACAAATGTTCATTTCTCATCTGAAAGAAAGTTAAACCAACCTTACAATCTGTTTATTGCTACCTCACAAGCTACACCAGGATTCCCGTATTTCATTGATGCAAACCGAGATTGAATTTTTCCAATAACAAGCAAACCTCTGCTGATCTGAACTTGAAGGGGTGGCACCGTCTTTGTGACTGCATCAAACACATTTTCAAGCTACATATAAGGCATTTACATAATTTCAGTCACATACACCGGAATGAAGCTGAAACAAATCTTCATTTTCAGGCGGTCAAGCTCTGGACGCCATTGCCATTGACGATGTGAATGTGCAAGACAAGCCTTGTGAGACCGGCTACTTTGTAATCAACAACTACGCCGAGCTGCTTGAAACTGCCTCTCCTGGAGATTACCTTTACGGTCCACTGATGTACACAGATGATGGTTACGCTTTCCAGATCAAAGTGCGAAGCAGAAAAAAAACCGGAAAAATATTTGTTTTTTATTTTAACGCTTAGGAATTCAAAGAATGGAAAGTTTTAAAAATGAGCATATGTGTTTGCATCTACTTTTACTTTCAGTAAAACCACATGCATTAATACAAAAAGGCGTTGTAGTTTACAGTAAAATGCTAAAAAGACACTGGAACTATTTCTGCTTAGCAATGGTTGATTCAGAAAAAGGTAAGATCTTTTATGTGAGCAATATTAAATTTCATAACGATGATGATGACCAAGTTCTAATTTTAGAATTTTATGGTAATTCAGCAGTTCGACGTTTTGCTTGGTGTGACATTCGTACCAAATAGTAGTCAGAAAATCTTTCAATTTGCTGCTGCTCTATCAATAAAACACACTGCACATCTTTATCCACTTTTCTATTTGTCCCCATTGCCCATTTTCGTTCAATTTGTGTTTCTTCCTATTTCTTCTGTTTTCTTTGAATTAGTTCTAATGTAGTGTTATTCTGATTTGCTGTTGAATTGTTTCTTTAGATTCATTTTCTTTTTTATCCATACATTTTGTGCTGCAGTTGCGGTCTATCAAAACGTCTAAGCAATCACCTGAAAAAAAATCAGCCTTAAAAAATCTTGGTCCTACACCTGATGTATGAATGGTTTTAGGTTCTCTGTTTTTAGAGACATACAATGTCCCTTTGTATTTGAAGTTGTTTTTACACTGGAATCCTATCTGCGAAAACTAATTTGCAGTTTTTTTCGCTTCATTGTGTTTCAATTGACTTACATGACATGTTACTTTTGCAGGTATATCCAGTGGGAACTTCGAGCTCCTATCCAGGGTACATGTCACTGTATTATGCAGTGGCACAAGGTGTAAATGACGACAAAGTGAAATGGCCCATGCTGGATCGTTTCATAAAGATGTCTGTAGTTGATCAGGGGTCAGTAGCCTTAACTCGCATGAACCAGTTCAGTAACTACCTCACTGAGACTGGTACAACAGCTTGGGATAAACCAACTACAGTAAGTTATGCCGCATATCTATTTGCGACAGCATATCAGCTCTTAATGTTATGTAGCAATGCCTATAGCACTAGAATGCCTAAGAATGTAAAACGTCTGTCAAACGTGCGGTAAAAACGATCCATTATCAGTAGATGATGGAACTGAAAGCACTGAGGTCAGGAATATTTGTTGCGTTTGCTTGTTTTGCAACTTTTGTTACAATCCCTGATCGTTCTAAACTAATGGTATCTGAATCTTCCATAGACAATTTCATGCTGCTTGTACACAAATGCATAAAGTGTAAGCTTTCTTTAAATTCTAAAGAGTTGACCTGCTTCGTATATCATGCAAAATGTACTTTTTTAATGTTTTTTGCAACATTTCCTATTCATTCCTTACAAAGGAGCGCAATAGTGCTTATGGTTACCGGAACTTCATGGCCATCAGTGACATCACCGGCACGCGAAACTTTGTGAAACACAATTCGTTGATGATTTCCATTCAAGTTACAGGTAAATGAAACTGCATTTGAAGGTGTCAATTTCGCTCGCTCTTTCGTTGCTCTTTCTTATGCTACAGGGCTGCATTTTGTCGAAAAAGGAAAAAGATCAAAAATGTGAAAAAGTTTGCAGCAGCTTGAAAAGAAACAAAATTTCAACTTGTGCAAATTAGCAGCAGTAGTTCAAAAAATGACGAAGTTGTTACATACATGAAAGAAGAGGTTTTCAATCTTTAACGATTGCAATTTTAGCAACAAAGTCAAACGTTTCAACAAGTAATGACTAAACTCACATAAAAGAAATATTGCGTCAACGATGGAGAAATAAATTCGTTGAAAGATCTTATCGCGTGAATTTTTGGTTTGGCAACGGCTAAACTTCATCGAATCGCTGATCCCAGTCTAAATGATAGTTTGCGGTTGCATGCTGCGAAGATAGTGACTGAAAATAAGTGCTGTTCAGCAGCCATTCTCAAGCCTGATGACTCAGTTGAGCTCGAGCACAGGTCCTGGTGAATCCGGCAACTCCTAATCCACGAACACATACAAACGTAAATGAAGCAATAGCAAGACAAAGTTTTTAGAAGAAGACCAGTCGAAGATTTTCCATTTTTTCCCCTGCATTTATGTGACTAGATTGTGCGAAAACATTTGCTGGCGGGGAAAGCAGTCCTCAGTTAGTCCGCAGTCAATATTGGGAAGTCGTGTGCTCGGATCAACAGCGGAACATCAGTCGCATTTTTCCACATATTTTTGCAAGTAGTATTTTACGTTAAATATTTTTAAACGTGCTTTAAAACGATATATTAGTGTTACAAACTAAGCTTGATATTATGGCCAAAACTGAAACAAGCTCAAGTTGATGTGAAAAAGTTTCTGCCAACGACGAAAGTTGATATAACGGAAATTTAACTCTCCAGCAACTAAGCAGTGTTGAGTTGTAAAGTAATCAAAGCTTCCGTAAAAATTTCAGAAGCGTTCATATTGCATCAACATTGAAAAAACAGCTCTGTAATATATGCTGCTGGGATTCTATGGCCTGTTTCCAACTGCAGAGAACTTTAAGCAAGTATTTAATCAGATTGGCATCAAAGTGATGATGTTATGCAACTGTTACAAATCAAAACAGCCACATTTTTGTAACGTTAAGTACATAAATATTTTTACAGATATGAGCTCCTGGGAAACTCTTCGCGATGTTTCCTCTAAAGTGGTGCGACCCCCGAACGTCTTCACAATGACACGTGATCACGACGATGATTTCTATCCAACTGGTGAACGCTTCGAGCAGCTAATGGATGCACTGAACCATGACGACGACTACGTTTCCCAGGAAACAGCAATTACGATTGCTGCTGTTGCGGCGTCAATCGCCTTTGCATTGATGACCCTTGTTTTTGTCATCCTTAGCTGCCAGCATCAAAAACAGATTGCCGCCATCGCCTCCTCCTTGATGTAAGATGCTGGTTGTTGAAAGTAGTATTGTAGGGCAATTATCCTAACAAAAAAAACGTACCATTCTGCCCATCACCGTGTGAAATTGTTTTAGATTCAGCTTTCCATAAAGCTTTTGTCACCATAACACTGATATATCTTCGTGTGATACTTGGCAGTTGATCGATGACATGTGGATTACTTTATATATGAAATTTGTCAAATATAACTTGGTTGCAGGTACTTTCCACAAAAATACCGTGACCTTATCTAAGTAACACATGGTACCTTCACCTGCAATTGTGTTGCTAGGTTGCATAACACTGCATATTCCAGCAGATCATTAATTCCCGAGCAGGTGTATCCAGGATAACTGCCACCAGTTCAACTGACATCGTGGGGTTCATTTGCCATACACTCACAGCAACTGGTGAGGGGGGTTAAATGCCCCTTCCCTACATTTGACAATAAAAATGATTTACAGAAAAATGTTCAGAAATTTTTTAAATTATTAACAACCTTTGTCCCAATGCAAAATGTGATAGAAGTAGTTTAAAATGTTAATGAATTTGCCAGATGTCTTGCTTGTGTTAATCACTGGTGAAAAATTGAATATCTTTATTCAAGCATTGCATTTTCAGTAAAAAATATCAAATGTTCTGCAAACGCTTCAACTTCACAGCTAAACTGTTGTTTGTTCGGCAGAAGAATTGGTACGTAGTATAAATTAATTAATTTATTTATTTGTTTATGAGCAGACACGAAGTCCATAGTACGAACACACACACGCTGCAGAACGCAGGTTGATAAAAACAGACAAAACAGAACGTAGTACAAGGCATTGAAGCAGGCGGAATCACAGGGTTACAGACACTTTGCAACTGCATTGAAGACAGAACCATAGGGTTGCAGACACATGCTTAACACTATTGTTAGCTAACACGTAACACTTGTTACAGTATTAACAACGAATTATGAGCGAAAAGAAACTTTGTGTGAAAAATTTTGTGTTTCCATAAATTTTGATTATGATTATGGTTATGCAGACACCTGTCATCCAATCAACCACATGAAACGTGGAAAAACAATTCGCGAGAAATGGATTCTATAGTTCTCTGTTTCAACTCAAATTGGCATGTTGGCTGGAATATTTGATACAAGACACGGGCTCCAGGCCAGAAACAGAATTTGCTTGTTCGGGACCTAGAGTTTTTAGCGATTATAAATAAGAATTTTAAACTCACAGAAATAAATGTGATAAGCAAATTTGGTTGATATATACCATGTATTTGGGAAAGTGTTGCTGGCTGACTCCAAAAACATCGCGATTTTTTACTGGGAGAAAACTGCCTTCAAAAAACATTCATCGGTGCAATCCGTACCGTATGGTTACTTTAAAGCAAAAGTTCTCAACCTTTTTCCCGTTAAGTATCCCCGAGTCATAAAACCATCAACCCGAACCCCAGGTGTTTTCAATCGGCACACATTTTCCTCTAGTATAAGATATTACAAAATAGCAATACATGAAAACTCAACTGCCATCCAAGTACTCCTGGAAATCTTCCTGTGAACCTCTTGGGGTTCGTGAACTCCAAGTTGAGAACCACTGCTTTAAAGGATTTAATTATTCATATTATAATAAGCTCATCGAAAGATAAGCTTAGTTTTGTTATCGGATTGTGCCTACACACAACCGAGGAAAAGTTAACACCTAGAATGCGCGTATACCAGAAAAAGAACGAAACGGGGTAAAAATAGCATTTTGAAGCACCAACAGTAATACTTGCTTTTTTATCGACAGCCGCCAAGGTCGTTCGAACCCTGGACCTCCTGACTACGAAAGAGCTTGTCACAACGCCAAGAAAGGAACCGTCAACTTTTCGATGCAGTGATTCGTTAAAAATGAAAAGTTGTTAGAACTGCTTGTCAACACTAAGTGCATAATTGCTGTTGACTGATCAGGAGTGGGTTAATTTATGTATTTACTGCAATATATCTTGGTCCAAATACATTTGTGATTCGCATTGTACCCACAAACCCTCAGGTCTTGTATCCGTTGTTGTTAAATGAATACTTGGGAAGTGCATTAGCATTTTGAATTGGTTTTAACTAACAACGCTGCTAATCGATAATTAAACTTGTTAACTTTGTCGTGGAGAAGCAAACAAAGAAGTTTTTGAAATGCCAATAATCACAAGCTGCAGTTACAGGCTGTAACTGTAACTTAAAGCTCCATATTCAGTATTGTTTAAAAGTCCAATACGAAACTTCGTTCAATATCAGCAAATCCCTCAAAGTTTTATGAGGACGCATGGACATTCGTGCAGGCTGGACCACCTCCCTAGTTCCTAGAAATTCTTCAACACAATTTATTCCGCTTAGGTTTAGAATGGAACAATGCAATAATCAAGAAAAAGTTATAGACGCAAGCCTGTTCAGTTTGCAGAAACGTAGAAACAAGGGCAAACGGTGTTTGTTCCAGCAGCCTCTTCAAACTCAGTTCGAACCCAAGGCTTTGAATGATTCAATTGTTTGTTTCGAAACTGACGGACCTGTGCATTCGACGACGACAAATATTTAACTTAATTTTCTAATGAAAGTCAAACATGCTGGGTTTTGTTTGTAGTGATGGTCTTAGCAACTTGGTGGCCCTTGTGCAAAAGTATTTGGGGCCCCGCGCTTGCGTAAATGAAAGATCGAAGAAATGTGATTGTTTTCAAAAATTAGGGTTTGTATTTACAGTAACATTGATATCTGATGCAGCGATGCTAAATTTTTCACCAACCCATACACCTTCTTTGGTTACATCATCTTTCCCATGCATGCACCATAATCCACTACATAAATAACACAACGTACACCCAAATATAACACCCAACTAAATGAAAATAATATTTTAATTGAACTTAACCCTAAAAAGTCTTTGAGTCTTAACTACATGGAGTAGTGATTGCATTCACATGATTCCTTACATACTAGAGCATCATAGCAGAGGTAAAGCTTTAACAACAGTGGAAATTCACAGTGACTCTGTAAAAACAGGTTACACTAGAAATGCTGTAAGCTTGAAACACATAAAGCATACATCAAATTAGCTGCAACAAATCTGCAACATTTTGATTGGAATAAAGCGCCTGTTTACCATTTGATGAGGGGCCCACAACATCTTGGTTGAGGGCCTCTTACATTTTGACTGGGGGGTCTTGTCCGTTGATCATAGGCTATTTATATTTTATATTTTTAGTGTACCTTCCAGTGGCGTAGCGAGGCTAAGTGCCGCCCGGGGCCGACCATAAAGTGCCGTCCTTTCCACCCCTTAAATTTGCTTACAAAAATTTAAAATGAAAGACGATCAAGTTCCGTGCTTATGAAAGATATAAGGAATAATCAAAGATTCACAAACTGAAATGGATCTTGTTTTTCATTATCGTCTCATGAGTTTAGCTTTTTCTGCTTATAGCCACCTTTCTCATCATTACTCTTCCTATTTTTTCTGCTTTCTTTACGTATGCATATATGGAGCCTCCATAATTCGTCAAATTTTCTTCCCTGTTGGTTTTTATTTTCTGGTAAGCCGCACCGCTCGGCTTTAATCGTTTACTCCAGGGTTTCTCAACCTGTGGGCCACAGAAGAATTTTTGACGGGTCGCAGCCAATGATTTTATTGAAATTGAGTAGGGTTTTGCAAGTTGAACCTTTAAACAAAAACGTAGGTAGCTAATGGCCTGCTAATGACATAATACACTCTCTTTTGTCATTATGCGTTAGAAATTATTGCTACACGGAAATTTTCACGAAGCCCACCACGTTGTGCACAATACGCAGTTACTGAAGGCAGTTTGAGGCAGACAGGCGGCTCTTGTTGCCATGAAAACGAAATCTAGAAGGAGGCCTAATGTGGAATACCATATGACGTTATCTGTGCATCATCATATATTGAGCCTCGATTATCTATGCTTTTTAACAGGGCCGCAACCGGCTGATATTTTCAGGGGGAGAGCAAAATGATTGTAAGCTGTTGTGATACCTAACAACTACACATATTTTTAAAAAATTCAAAGGAGACAATTGCCCGGTTTCCCCCTTAGTTGCGACTTTGTTTTCTAACAACAAACAGCCTCGCCTTTCGCAGTGATTGCAGCAAACGTCGTGTTACTAAAAGTTCCTATTTCTTCTCTGGGCTTGAGCTACAGTCATCGCAGTGGAGAAGTTCAGCAGTCGGTAGGCCGCGGACTCCGTGTTTGAACATTATAATGGCCACATGCTTGAAAGGGTTGAGAACGCCCGATTTACTCATTCCATGGTATCAAACAAAAAAGTTAAGAGAAGTGCTGTCGGCATACCTACTTTACAGATGTACACATTAATTTAAAAATCATATATGCTGCATATAGCAGGATATAATAATAAACTTAATAATATTATCTTAGTGGTGCAAAGAATCTTTTATTGTTAATTTTACTTTTCAGCAGTGGTTTATTTCTCTTAGAATATATAAAAGGCTTCAAACGTTAACACTGTCGGCACTTGCGCGGGGCCCTCTTTAGGTGCGGAACCCATTTTGATAAAATAGGTCAAATAGGCTTAAAACCTACTCTGGTTGCGAAGTACTGGCTTGTAGCCATCATGAGGACCTGCAAACTTGGTCTAGTTATTGGTTTAGGTTTCTTCCAATTACGCGTACATAGTGTTTTTCCTTGCCTTCGTTCGTTATCAACAGACGTTATTTCGAAAACTGTATTACCAAACCTTGCCAGGTGGGACATCTGCCTCACTGCTCAGCAGTGACTGTAACGTCTTCAGTTCGATGAAATCGGTCTCAACAACTTTATTCAGTACAGCCATTGCTAAGTTGTGCAGCTGTTTTGGTTAACATCCCTTGTAATAAAAGCTTTCACCACAATCATAACTAAACATAACGTTTGCTCGTTCGTTATGTTTTCAGACTAAGGTTCATTCCTCTAATTTGTCAATATGAGAGTAACACCTTTTGCAAGTTTATTTTGTTAAAACTATTTTTTTTCTATGACTGCCAGTGGCGTAACTGACGTGGAGGCAGAGTGGTTAATTCCCCTGTGGCAAGCTAAATGTAAAAACCGGCCCCGCAATTAGCTTATATTTCAGTTTTAGTATTCTTTTGGTTTTCAGTAGGTTGTTGTATTTTTTGCGTTTTTCAGAGTATTTTCCGGTGATTTAGGGTTTTACACACATTACACACACTATCCACATTCGGATTCATCATCTTTTCTCAAGTTTTTTTGTTACAGGGGACAGTGGGTCACTTTAGGCTAAATTTTCCCCCTGGCTCAAACCTCTAGATACGCTACTGGTGACTGCAAATGTCAAGTGTACCGTTGAACAAAGGTGTCAAACTTTTTACAAAACACACGTTGCCTATCGGCTGGCTCTGATTCGCTCTAGTTTACTTGCAGTTGAAGCCTACAACCTGAGCTCTAAATTACCCGCGCAAACGCACCAACTGCACTGTCTCGTTTCAATAACGTCATCTTACGGCACCTTTACGTCATATAGAAAAACAGCAGTTTTGCTGAAATTGGGCAACTTTACGTTTGCAGATGTGTTCGCTTCAACCGTCAAAATTTAAAGTTGATAAGCCCAACTAGTGACTAG
>Ga0210059_1017143_pt1 | contig 10361 bp, 6 predicted proteins | sample Ectturendosymbi2_FD_188042 | JGI IMG/M metagenome (GOLD analysis project Ga0210059, IMG submission 188042) | Ecteinascidia turbinata endosymbiont from Florida, USA - Sample 2 (SPAdes) (version 2) | ecosystem: Host-associated > Tunicates > Ascidians > Unclassified | place: Key West, Florida...
AGACGCTACTCGCTTAACTAACCCACAATAAGAAAATAAATAGATAAAAGTTCAAACCAGTTTAAGCACACCTAACTTGTACTAAAACAGCAAGCATATGGCGAGTTACAGCGACCCCGGAAAAAATTAAGGCGACCCAAGTGGGGTCGCGACCCACAGGTTGGAGACCACTGGCATATGCCATGGGATTTACAAACTGCGTTGTCATTATGTTCTTAGGCGGAGAGAATGGGAGCCTGGAGATTGACTTATCCAACACAGGCAATGACGTAACTAAAGGTTTGATCCAAGGGAATTAGTTGAAGGAGCCCACTAGCCAACACGCGTTCCGCGTTCTACATGTTCAGGGCACGGTCACCTCGGTTAGACGGCGACAGCTGTTGCGGTTGCAACTACAGAATTTGTTGGATTGGATTTCAGAATGACTGCTGAAAGTGAATCGACCTCAGATAAAAGCGTGCCAGTGGCTGCAAGTGCTGAACTTGAGTGAGATGTTGGATTATGGCCACAGCCGGTAACATTTAATTACAGTCGTATTCATTCAGATTAGATTGCCAGCACAAGAATACCGATTTTTCAACATAACGTCGCAGTTATAAAATGCAGCAACGTTTTTTTTCAGCGGGAAGACGTTTAGACATAGCTTATTTAACCGTTAAAAAAAGAGATGTCTGAACTGAATGCGCCTGGTCATGTTATTCACCGGCAAGGAAAGGTATTTTGTTTTTATTGCCGTTTGTTCTCTGCTGAAAATGAACTCGTCAGTGGTTTTCACGACTCGAAAACTGCCACATCTAGGATGGAGGTTCGTGGAAAGTCTGTTAGTCAGTACTCACCGTCCTATAGATATTGCTTTCGTGCAGCGCTCTTCTGTTCAGGAATGCATCGACAAACATCACGAAACAGCTATAAGAAGCGCTGCATGTCATTGGAGGTCGATTCTGCAGCGTGGTTTAGATTTAATCTTGTATTGCACAGAACGCGGACTTCCGTTGCACTGCCATGACGAAAAATTTGGTAGTGCAACAAATGGCAATTTTATGGAACTGTTAGAACTTACAGCTAAATGTGACCTATTTTCGGTCAGTCATATTGCAAAAGAAGATAACCCGGGAAGTGGACGATCCTCATATTTGTCGTGAAGAACGTTTGAAAAACATTCGATTTGATGGCTCAGACAGTACTGGCGGAAGTTATTCGGAAAATTAAAAAGTCAGTTTGATGCTCAATATCTACAGATTCTACATCAGATGTCATTTGAATCGCTATCGTTTAATATCAAATTAACCCAGGCTTCTGTTTTCCAGATAAGTCATAGTCAGAACTCCAAAGTTTTAATTCCCAGCCACAGTGGATCAAGCAGCAAGTTATTTCATACACGAGGGGATCAAGATTGTAGAGGCCCATTTCGCGAAGAAATCAGTTGTCCAAACACAACGACATTTTCGTAGGGACTTTCCAGGCAGAAACGTTCCAACCAATCTCACAACATCGCGCCCCCTGGACAAATCCAGGGGGGCGGGAAGTGTACAGGTTTAACATTGAAGGTCGCGGTGGTCGGCCACAGTCAGTCAGGACAGAAAATCACACTGCGACTTTGAGATAATACTTGAAGAGTCTCCAACGAAATGCATAAGACGTTTGTCCCAAGAGGCAGATCTTTCAAGGAGTTCTTTCACGTTTATGCGCATAATGCACCAGGAACTTCACTTGTTTCCGTACAGAATACGGATTTTACAACTACAGACCGATGCAAATAAGGCTGAGAGACATGTCTTTTGGCAAACCATCAGTGAACATGGAAACTGTGATTTATCAGCAGGATGAAGCAACACCGCATTGCTCCAATGCTTCACTCGAATAACTCCACCGTTTCTTCCCTGGAGACAGATCCATCTCCCGTTATACGGACCACCCTTGGCCTGCACATTCTCCAGACCTATTCTCTTTGGATAATTTTTTATGGAAATACCTAAATTACAAGGTCTATGCCAGGGGTTCCCAACCTGGGGTACATGTAACCCCAGGGGTACATTTGCCTATCTGAAGGGGTACATTTAAGGTTATCAATAGGAAGGAAAACTAAATTTATATATTATAATTTCCAAATATTTTTAGATGTGTCAGTGAATACTATTTTCAGTAACTTTTATATGTTTTTCGTTTCATATATCAACTTTGAGACATTAAATCGTAGTCTACCATTTTTTATATATTTAGTAATTTTGAAGTTCTATTAAAAATTAAGTGGAGTTTTGTTATTTTACCTAAGAAATTTTACGGGTACATGCGCATCTGTCGAAATGCTGAAGGGGTACATGCTCATCTGTCGAAACGCTGAAGGGGTACACGGTCAGAGAAAGGTTGGGAATCCCTGGTCTATGCTAACGATCCCCAAACTATTTATGCGCTGAAGAATAACATTCGAACGGAGAATTCCCAATGAGATGTTGGACAACGTCATTACAAATTTCAATATGCGAGTAGCCACTAGCCACAGTGATTTAGCGATAAGGAGCTTGGATCGAGCACATCATAAAATATCGAGATGTGCTCGCAAAATGGTGGTGTACGAGGAAAAAACTTACACTACACAAAACTTACATGTCTGTAAGACAAGTCTATGAAACACAATTGCAAAGTATGGTTTTCAATACAAAATGCTACTTTTATCAAAAATGAATACATCTTTTTGGACCACCCTTATCGCGTATAGATCAACTAACTATTGTTGTTCGGTATGTTACTGACCAAGGTCTTGTTGAGCATGTTTTGACGTTCTTAGAACTTGATATCGGTGGGCATACCGGCGCAGCACTGGCAATGAGAGCGCTAGACTATTTGGCTCTGTATAGGCATCGACATACGACATTGCAAAATCCACAGGCCAATCTTACGACAACGTTCCGAATATGCCTGGCCTATTCAACGGTGTAAAACTGTAACCGCACATACTGAAGCAGTTAATTCGCTGGTAACCTACGTTCCATGTGCAACTTTTTGTCCAAGCCCAGTACGAAATTCTGCTTCAAATTGCTGTTCTGCCTTTTCTGTTCTTTTCAACTTCGTTTAGAAACTCTATTCGCGTTTCATTGGCTCGACACAACGTTGGAGTCTACTGCTAAAGCGTCTCCTTTCTTCGGTTCCTGTTCCAGAACTGCTGTTAGATACTATAGGTGGGTGCGTGGAGGTGATACTGCGGATGCGCTACGAATGGGATTCGCTGGAATTCGATCTGCTTTGAAAGAGGTGGAGAAGCTCAAGGCACACGAACTGCTGCTGTTTCAGAAGCGTTGGATTGCAGAATGCACTGCATCAATTGGAGACGACGATACTAACCGCTGTATGCATGGGCGCAATTTTGTTGTGAAATGTGGGGGGGACAACTTGATGTAAAACCAATATAGTCGTCGGGCCGATGCGGAAGTGAAGTTTTGTAAATACAGATTCCCAATCTTGTTTTTTAAAGGTGTTTTCAAAGCAACACTAATCACTCTTTGCTTTATCCCTACAAATGATTTAGAAAATAATAAACTTAATTTTGTTGTTGGACATGGTACTGTAGTTCAGCTTGGTTGCACTACTATCAGACTATGGTACAAACAAGCACACCAATATAGTAGAACACACCAATTGGGTTTTTATCAGAGCTGTCACTTGGAGTGCACAAAACGGTGAATCCCCTTGGTCGCACGTGCATTTCACTCTTAAGTAGAACGCATCGATTTTCATGCATTTTATGAGTGTGAGTTACAACGCGATTTGATGTCTTGTTTAAGTTGCTTAAAAATACGATAAATTGCAATGTACGATATGTATAATATTGCAAGATATGGTAGCTAAATATTTTTCTTGCACATTTCCGCTCTTTGAAAATGCTATAAATCTTTACCTACTGGGGATGATGCATGCAGCCCCACTCCTAGCCAAATCTCCATTGATATCCTCTTACAGTAGCAAAAAATGTTTATACAAAATTAGCGTAGGCTACTTCACAAAATGATTTACAATTCATTTTTACTGCTGATGGGTGGATGATGCATCATTTCAATCTCCCATTGTCCCCTGTACGTTGTTGGGTACCCTTTCGATTGTCCAATCATCGTTTGTCTAGTAGCCTTTCCCATTATCAATCAAACACCCAAGCAGAATTATCCAGGCCAACTAGAGAAGACTTCAAGATATCCAAAAGAAAACGAACCAGAAGTCTTTCTGAATACATACCCATATACCAATCTAGCCTACAATATGATTTCTGCATACCTAATCATCTGGCGACCAGGGGAGGGCTTGGCCCCCCTGGAAAAACTTTCTCCCCCCTGAAAAAATGTCTTGGACATATTGTATGCATAAAATTGTTTTCGTACAGGTTATCGATGTAAAATTTGGGTCTCCCTAAGAAAATTCTTCCCCCCCTGGTGTCCAAAACTGGTTACGGGTCTGCTGGTGACTGTTGCCGTATGACTTCTGTCAGTTATGCCACTCAGCTCAGTCTTTTCACAATCAAAATTTTCAGGTTTAACATCAAATTTTAATAGGCGAAAATAACGTCAGAAGTTTTATTCTGGAGTTATACATGCATAGCGACACGAAAATATATTTGAGATTAAACAGAAATAAAAATTAACAACGTTGGATTGGCAAATAGTACCACGTTTCACCTAAAATAACACGAAAAGAATGTCCAGCAAAAGTAGGTGTTACATACGCTCATAGGCGGCGGAACCTGCGGGGCCGCATGGGTTTAGGCTCCCCCACTTTTTTCTGAGAGAGCGCGGCCCTCCCACTTTTAAATTTCGAATTTTCCCTAAATAAGTTTAAGTAATACAATTCGTATTGGGTCCATTGTTAAAGTAAATTGTTTTTGTGTAAGACTAAGAACAACTAGTTACATATATGTGCTCAAGTCAGTGTAGTGTATGATAGATAGGGTGTTGTGTAGATAGGGGTCGTTGAGGGCTTATAAAATTTTGAATAACATTGCTCAAACATGCTGACAAAAGTTAATGACGTCATATTTCAGTGCTTGTGATGTCACAGTTGCCAATTCAAATTACAGATATTTTCTAGTTTTCTTGACGTGCACTTGTGACCCCCCACTTTGAAAATAGTTGCGCCACCAATGCGTAGGCCACCTATAAAGCAAATGTTTCGCACTTGGGTGAAAATATTGCTGCATTGTGGATATCAATATCTTTTGAATTGGCTGGTCACCCTTGTCGTGACATACAAGAAATACGGCTGAATGTATAAGCTATCTTTTATTCCTAGTCAACTCAAAAAGTTTTGAGCTATAGGACAATATACGCTAGATCAATACTTCTCTAAAGTTTTGATGGAAATCCTGTTTACTAATGGTTGAAGACAGCCTTTTGCAAAACTGCCGATCCTAAAACTAAGTCTTCACAATAGTGCTGCTGTTTGTCTTCGGCAAAAACTTCGCAGAGGTTTGCCTGAAAATGTAACTCTTTAACATTATACACTTGCATCGTTAAATTTTACTCTGTCTGTTTCTGAATACGTGACAACCAACGTTACAGTAAAGCCAGTTAGCCAATGTTTTTGTACGAAACAAATCACGGCTGTGCTGTGGTCTCTCACGTGTGCAGCCGTTAAACCTCACTGTTTCAAGACAGTGATTTTTGTTGCAGTAAACCACACTGAATAAATGTCTGACAGAGGCAGTTAACAATCTTTTGCGGTCTCTAGAAACTTGAAAAATGCTAAAAATCATTTTTGAAGTAAAAATTTATAGACATATCAGAATCAGTGGTACCACTCTAAACTCTGTTTCAACATCAACATAGCTATGTATAAGATCTAATATGAAAAACTCTTCACACAAAACGTGACAAACGTCACATTTAGTTTTGAAACCTCTCCAAATACAAACCCTAAGAGAAAAAAGTGGAGGGGACATGGCATATTATGTCCCCCCGTCTAAAAATGTGGGGGGACACGTCCCCCGTGTCCCCCACCAAATTGCACCCATGGCTGTATGGGATACGGTTTTGCAAAGATTTGGTTGCACGAGTAAGAAGTTGCAGAGCCCAACATTGGAAACAATGGATGCTTGCTCATACAGTGTTTCCATGAGTGGATTGTCTCCAGGTCCGATCGATTGGGCGCGAGAGTAAGTTACGGTTATTAAGTGAAACTGATTATAAACGGGACTGCAGCAGTCGCTTAAAGTGGCATTGGACGAAAATCCTAGCTGTCATACTGTTTCCATTGGCCGCGAGAAGTTTTGCAATGATGCCTTCACCATTCGTATCGATAAGCTTGAGTCGAATTTAGAATTCTGTCACTCACAATGCATACACGAACACTTGCAATGCATTGTGCATGAGGCAAGTTGCATGATGGACATGACGAAGGGCTTACAGCAGGAGAGAAGATGCTCATTGAACTGAAGATCTGGAACCATGATTTGTCCAAGAGCTGGTAAACGTCGCTGCTTACTTTAAAAATTGTAACGCTGTGAATTGCTCCGCGTAGGAAAGATCCAACGTCGATGGAGATTTAATCATTCCTGTGCTTGATACGTCATGGATTAGCTAAAGCATTCCCAACTGTTCTCATCGCCTGCGGCCAGTATTTGTCATTGGTGATTACCAACTGCTCCGGTGAACGCAGTTTTTCTAAGCTCGCTGCGAGCGGGCTTGGTTGAAATCTGCCGTCTTTCACCAATCATATGTGACACAGTGACAATCTTTGTTAACATTGATCAGTTCTCTTGCCATTGTGTTTTCATTTATTCTACTTTCCACTAAATCGGTTACTTCTTTCCACGATGGCTTTTTGCATTGTTTCTGCTTATTAGGTGAGTCATATGAAGCAATAAATCAGTCCATCAATCAAAAGACGGGAATCACGCACGCTATCTACCACGGGCCAGAAAAGACTGCAAAGTCTTGCTGTTCTGTATGTTGAACATGCTTTCGGTGTAAAGGCAAGAAACGACAAAATTATCAATGATTTTGCAGTGAAAAAGTCCTGCTGATCACCGACAACGTAACAGGCTGTTAGGTCTCGTAAGAAGTATAGGTCACAGTTATTCCAGTGCCGGCCTTTGAGACGTGCAAACTGCAAACCGTGCAATTGCACAGGGCCCGCAAATCAGGGGTGGCCGAAAATGACTCGCGTTGGACCCCATTTCCAGGTTTGAAACGTTTTGAAAAAGTGGTGACCCTCTTTTTTTGTCATCCAATTTGTTTCAGCGATTTTTGACATTATTTCAGAGAACGTCTTTCAAATCTACTTTTTAGGGGCCCGCAACATCGAATTTGCACAGGGCCTTAAAATGCTAAGGCCGACTCTGGTCACTCAATAAGTATGTGATGGGAGTGTGGTCAGATCACTTCACCGCTGCCTTTTTCGTTATTTTCACTGTGACTGTTTTATTCCTAATATAGAGAGAGTGCAGAATAAAATAATATATTTATAAATTGGTAAAACTATTTTTAAGTTAGTATAGCAAACACGTGTAGTGCTAATTTGTACGATGTAAGGCGCAAACCTTTCAAAAGTGTCCCCAATTTTAAATAGCCCGAAAGTGAAAATCCAGGCCTGTCTTTATGTAGTTGAAACTAACCAATGGGTAGTCAAATTAATTTTACTATATCAAATGCTTTTTTGAATCCCCAGTCCAACATCTTCCCACATTCTTATGGTCCTATATTTATACCATAAAAAAGTTTTACATCTACCGGTGAAGATTACCAACCACAGTGCACTGCTTGCAACTATAAAACTTGTTTCTACAGGGGCAGCACATCGAACCTGATGATTTGGCCTCGCGTTCTATCTTCTTCTGAAATCCACAACATTGCACACAACTGCATCTGCCCCAGAGACTACTCCGTTGCATTAACACCGGACAAAGTGGAATTGGTGGGAAACGTCGACTATGTCTTTGCTGGAACATGCCTCGTTGTGTAACAATTATGCCAACTTCGCTTCATAATATCAACATAATCTGTAAAGCTAGGTCGCATTACTGCGTAAAGGTGTTACAATGTATATAATGCAGTTTGCTTATAAGCCATAACATTGCATATAATGCAATACGCGCTTGCGAACTTGACAAACACCCTCTATAAAGACACAGCTACGTAACATTTAGCAAGAAACCTGCAAGATATTTCAAATTCACTAAACTTTGTCGTTCCGGCCATTGAAAATTACTTCACGTTTACATTTGGCACCTATGATTTCAAAATTTAATTGATGTTTTCTGGCTTTCTCTGCGTTCAGTAGAAATAAGTTCGATGATTTCTCAATTTTGACTTCGCTGCTATCTGAAACGAGTGCAAGGTGAGAACAATGAACTTTCTTTGCTTTTCCCAGTTGAGTGGCAGTTTGTTTTTGAGGAATTAAGACTCATAAAACGCGACTCGTTTTCGTTGAATGTTGTTCTGCACCAAAACATCATGTATTTGAACGCATTCGATGTCGATGCATACCTTGATATTGTGAATAGAGGCATTGGTTGTTGTCAGAAAGGTTTTCCCTCCAGGCACTCGGAAAGCACTACACTTGTTCCTGTCACTCACAACAATCGTAGCCAGGTTATAAAGTATTCGGCGCTGGACAGCAGAGAGTTACTTCAAAAGTGAGCTAAATTTGCGTGAGCGCATGGTGAGCCACTGTTTCGAAATAGGGTAAAAACAAAAACATTCAAAAACACGAAAAACATAAAAGAGATCATGGAAAAAATTTTGATGAGATATGAAAAGCGAAACGTTCATACAATTGAAGCAAACTTCAAGAAAAACTTTGATGAAGACAAATCAAAATTTTGAATCTTGTAACAAAAAGTAAATCGATGCTTTGAAACGGCTTGAAGGATTAATTCAAAAACACACAAAATGTTGCAAATTCCTGAAAAATTTTATAAAAAAATTTGTTAACGAAGGTTAGGAAATTTAAATCCTTTGAAATAATCACCAAATATTGCAACACGTTTCAAAAAAATGTAAACAAGTTTTGAAAACGCTTTGAAAGATTTTTAAAAGAACTTTAAAGAAGTCTTTAAGAAAAAGTGTTGCAGTTGGTCGAATAGGCTCTACCAAAGCTGGTGTAGACTGGGTTCGATTCCCATTCGGGTCACACCGAAGACTTGGAAATCAGTATTTTCGGCCTGTCCAGCCTCTTGCTCGGCATTTTCGGCCTGTCGGTATTTTCGGCCTGTCCAAAAATCAGTATTCTTGGCCTGTCCAGCCTCTTGCTCGGCCCTGATGGGTGGGTGCAAGGAAACAGTTCACGCGCAGTACTGCCTCTGACTTGCCACCAGCACTCACTACGAAAGTATAGCCGTGTGGCCCACGGCGCAAGCAAGCGGAGATGGGCGCCGCAGAATGATACTTCGAAAGGCGTACAGAAAGCGAGTTTAACAAAACTGAACAAAGTCTTTCAAAAAACTTTTTAGCAAGTTTAAAAAATATTTGAAAGGATCACAGAAAACTGATTTTTGAAAAAGTTTGAAAATTTTTGGTAAATTTTAAATAGAAACACTTTCAAAAACTTGCAATTTGATTAGTTTTTCAAATTTACAAACTCAATAATCAATTTAAACACTTTTAAGAGAACGTTTTTGTTTTGCATAAGAATAAGGAGACTCGATACAAATAAAAGAAATCGCCACACAAAAAATCAAGCCTGTTAAGTTTAGGTTCATCTTGCCACTTTACAAAACTATCTTTATGCAAAATCACTCATAAGATTCCCTCAATTTTTACAGAAAGTGAGGGCTCTGCAAAAAATTTAAGACTCGTAAGTGCAGTTGTCGCTAGTGTCAAGCATTTTTACATTAAAATCTTTTTTACACTCCCATCATTTTCATTTATTTGAAACGTATTTGAAGACAATCAGTAGAAATCAGACAATAATAAAAAAGGCTGACCTTAAAACTGAAAGACGATTTTCTACTTCTGCAAAAATACAAGGATATGTAATCACTGTTTATCAATAGCTGGCCATCAGCTAGATTATTGCAAGCAATGAATTATTACAAACTGTTTCCTGGAAAATATGCAATTGAAAACATCCTGTTTCTCATTTTTCTGGATTTCGAAATGCATTGCCACTTGTTTTGGTAATATGTCGTAATGACTGACCATTTAAAACATACACTTAAAAGCACTAGTGTTTCTGTATGCTTTCGAGGAATCAGTCCACTGCCATCTGCTTTCGTCTTTTTGCGATGATTCAAGCTTGCACATATCTCTATTTAAGTATGTACTTTCCACGATGGGTGTAAGCAAGGAATCGATCAGCAAATTTTTAATAGGAAATCGATTTCACGTAAAATTACGCATCCTCAGTCCTGAAAATTGCAAGCAAAGCTTACAGGTGAAAAG
>Ga0210059_1017145_pt1 | contig 10361 bp, 4 predicted proteins | sample Ectturendosymbi2_FD_188042 | JGI IMG/M metagenome (GOLD analysis project Ga0210059, IMG submission 188042) | Ecteinascidia turbinata endosymbiont from Florida, USA - Sample 2 (SPAdes) (version 2) | ecosystem: Host-associated > Tunicates > Ascidians > Unclassified | place: Key West, Florida...
CCTCAGCAGACTTTCAAAGGGGAAACGCAGGTGTGAGAATCGAAATGTGCAAAGTAAACCAAGCAAACCTGCATGATAGTGTAATTTCGCGTGTCGAGTGCGTCAGATGCGAAATTTCATTTTCGGGGCCCAAGGCATTTTTAAATATGGGGCCCTTCTGAAAGGCAGAGATGGCCGTAGTCACATCTTCAGATTCCGAATCCGCTCCTGTTTTAAAATTTTTGAATCCAGATCCGGGTCCGAAAAATTTTCAAATTTCAGAATCCGACTCTTGTTCAGACTCCGGCTGCCATCGATGCGGCTGAAATTCAGCAATGTTTTTACTTAAGAAATACCTTATGCGAAAACCACACAGACTGCTCCTGCGGAAAATGAAAAGTGGCTCCGGATCCGGGTGCGGTTTTTCAAAAATTTTTGACTCCGGATCCGTAGCCACCTTTGGTGTTGGCCCTTCTGGCACGCCAAAAAGACAGGGTTATTGGTTTCGTCTTTTCAGTAACAGCTCGTAGTGCATCTGCTTTGGCAGTAGTTTTCTTTCGCTTGCTAGGACCACCCTCATATGGACGCTTTGACATTTTCAAGTTAACGCAAGTAAGCCTACTGTAGATCCACCGTTATCCTGATTACTTTGAAAAAAGAAAAAAAAACTGATGCGTGACGTTCACTTTGCTAACTAAGCTAATAAGCTCAAGCTACAAATTGGTCTTACTATAAGGTTGCTAGACGTCCTTGTGCGCCAAGAATTGTCCTTTGATTTGCTATCAAAACTCGTTATGTCCTTGATTGTTGAAACACATCTTGTTGTCCTTGAATATTTTCCGGCGTCCTTGAAAATTCTTGAATAGATTTAGACTGCTCATGTTTGAACTACTCATTACATTGAACATTCAAGAATCAAGAACAGGCAATGTAAATTAACAGAACAATGTGTAGATTTGTTTCATTTTCAGCACCTTCAGTTGTGTAGTAAAAAGTAAATTAATCAAGAACGGTTGTGTCATTATATTCATAACGTCTTGTTTAGTTTTCAATTCGTGCACGGTTAGCTGTAGCCTGACTTGCCCATACCTCAAAACTTGCTAAAAGGGTGAAAATAGCCATGGACGTTCGCAGAAATTTTCCAGGGGAGGGGGCAACGTCATCATAGTACTTATACATTTTAGGTTACTGACACTGCAATACAAATGGACGTTCACAAAACGCTTTGCTGTTTCTACACCACAAAGAGAATGACCCATGAAAGCACGCGCTATGGGGCGCCTTTTGTTAAAAAATTATATCTGACAGATTTAGCTAAATCTGCGCATATTTAGCTAAGTCTGCACGTATTTAGGTATATCTCCACGCATTTAGCTATATCTGCACACATTCAACTATATCTGCGCATGTTTAGCTAAATCTGCGCGCATTTATCTATATCTGCACGCATTCAACAAAATCTGCACGCATGTAGCTAAATCTGCGCGCATTTAGCTAAATCTGCGCACATTTTGCTAAATCTGCGCGCATTTAGCTAAATCTGCACGCATATAGCTAAACTTTCACGCATATATAGCGCTGAAGCATGTGGGCTGGGATAAATAGCATGGTATCCTGTCTAAAGAAACATTTGGTGTTCTGCATCAGTGATCCTGACAAAATATAGGCTACTGCTAGGCGTATATACCCTGGGATTGTTTGAAGCAAGGTTTAAAGCTAAAAATCTAGGCTACGGCGTAAACCCTGGGATTGTTTGTGTTGTTTCAAATCTAAATTATAGCGGTTTTTGTTATAAATTGGTTTGTGCAGAAAATGGATGGCAGTCAACTTGTGGTGGTGGTTTTGGCATAATTTCTTGTGCCTAGATTCAGATTTGTCATTGTCGTTGCCAAATACAGATACTTTTAGAAAGTGTCCTTCATTGTTGCGTATCTAATGTGTATTGTCTGTGCTGCATGTGGACCGATTGTGAATTGCAATCTGCGGGCCTGAGGCAGAAACACAAATTGCCTGTATATGCAGTAACTACATTCTAAAACCTGAACTATCCTTAACTGTTTCTTAATGCAGTATATCAAAGAGGGTTTTGAAGATTACAGCTGTAGACGCGTCTGAAAAATTGCAAACATTGCATTGTCTTGATAATTTTTATATATTTGTTCAATTGGACTCCAGCAACAATAGCATTTTGTGAAAGCACATTTGCCCAGTAAAGGTGCAGTCCAAACCTAGGTAAGATTGGGAGTGTTATTTCACTTCTATCGATTTCAAGGGTGTTGCAGTTTTTCTGGTAGAAACAGGCTTATGAAGGAAGCAGCATTTATTTCGATTGATGCTCTACACAACTGATATGCACCTGTTTCAGGCAAGGCAGCCTAGAACACAGCATTGTAGATAGGGCTACTCTCAACCAACTGCGAGAGATAAAACCAGTGCCAAATGTGGAACACAAACAAAAGCAATGTCAAATATTTTTGTAATCTGTCAAGCTCTGAAATGTTCACAATCTTCCAGTCCTGTTTCCTTGTAGCGATCCTCATTAAACATTTTTGTTTCAAAAATTTTTCAAAAATTCACAGTATCAAGATAGGCTACTGAATCTATTGCAATCGTCTTCCATGCACTGAAGGTTATATTTTTAATACACTACAGCCTATAATATTTTGTGCTTCCATCTAAGTGTATTTCCACGATTGGCCCACAGCCAAAATGCAAAAATAATCCACGTGGGCATATAAGCAATACGCATTAGACCACTAACAATTACAATGGAGAAGACTTTCAGCACCAGTGGCCAAGTTTGGCAACGCCAATGACAAATTTGTATCTTGGCCCAAAAATGATGCCAACACCGCCACCACAAGTTGAGTGCCATCCATCGTCTACACAAACCAATATTATAATAAAAACAGCCATAATTTAGACGCGGTGCCACCTTGCTTTAAACCAGGGGTGACGAACCTATTTGCTATCGAGGGCCACTTTGTCAGTTGCCACTGAGTTAGCAAGCCGCAAAAACTTTTTAGTAGTGCTATGAAACCTGTAAAAACGAAAAAAATTGTTCATCAACAGAATCGGGTCAAACAAAGTTCAAGAATGCTGGTCTTGAATGAATGCTTCGCGGGTCGCACGAAATTCTATTGCGGGCGGTATGCGGCCCGCAAGCCGCATGTTCGTCAGTCATCACCTCTCCATTAAACAATGCCAGGGTATTTGTGCCTCACACAAAAAAGCAGTACCCTAGCATTGGTCAGGATTACTGACACAGAACACCAAGTTTTTCTTTCCTATTCTTTTCTTTCTTTCCTAACAAGATACCATCCTATTCTTCACAGCTGACACGCTTCAGCGCTATGTACGCATGCAGATTTTGCTATGTGCGTGCAGATTTAGCTAAATGCGTGCAGATTCAGCTAAATGCAGGCAGATTTACCTGAATCTGTGCACAGATTAGCTAAATGCACACAGATTTAGCTAAATGCACAGATTTAGCCATATGTGTGCAGATTTAGCCAATTCAGTGCAGATTTAGCTAAATGCGTGCAGATTTAGCTAAATGCGCACAGGTTTAGCTAAATGCATGCACATTTAGCTAAATGCGCGCAGATTTTCCTAAATGTGCGCAGATTTAGCTAAATGCAGGCAGATTTACCTAAATCTGTGCGCAGATTAGCTAAATGCACATAGATATAGCTAAATGCGCAGATTTAGCCATATGCATGCAGATTTAGCCAATTCCGCACAGATTTAGCTAAATGCGTGCAAATATAGCTAAATGCGTGCAGATATAGCTAAATGCGTGCAGATTTAGCTACATGCTCACAGACATAGCTGAATGCGCGCAGATTTAGCTAAATGCACGCAGATATAACTGAATGTGGGCAGATTTAGCTAAATGTGCACAGATTGAGCTAAATGCGTGCAGATTTAGTGAAATGTGTGCAGATATAGCTAAATATGCTCAGATGTAACTAAATGCGTGCAGATATAGCAAAATGCGTGCAGATTTAGCTAAATGCGCGCAGATTTTCCTAAATGTGTGCAGATTTAGCTAAATGCAAGCAGATTTACCTAAATCTGTGCACAGATTAGCTAAATGCACACAGATTTAGCTAAATGCGCAGATTTAGCCATATGCACGCAGATTTAGCCAATTCCACGCAGATTTAGCTAAATGCGTGCAAATATAGCTAAATGCGTGCAGATATAGCTAAATGCGTGCAGATTTAGCTACATGCTCACAGATATAGCTGAATGCGCGCAGATTTAGCTAAATGCACGCAGATATAACTGAATGTGGGCAGATTTAGCTAAATGCGTGCAAATAAAGCTAAATATGTGCAGATATAGCTAAATGCATGCAGATATAGCTAAATATGCGCAGATATAACTAAATGCGCACAGATATAGCTAAATGCGTGCAGATTTAGCTAAATGCGCACAGATTTTCTTAAATGTACGCAGATTTAGCTTAATTTGCGCAGAAATAATTTTTTTGCAAACGGCGCCCCATAACGGGCTCTGTTTGTATCCATTTTGAAATCTTTTTCAAGTGAAGCTGTAGCCACAAAAGTGTGCTTTCTGTCATCCGTTACAGCGTTTTGAACACTTTGCGTGATGGCATGCTGACTTGCAACTCTTTAGTTTTTTAGTGACTTACTATTTTAATTCATTGCCTTGCAGATTTTACATTTTTACTTTTTTATTCTGTGGAACTGACGATGCTCATTTGAGCAAAATAAATATTCCAGTTTCAAAAACTGTGACCAGATTTTTGTGGAAGATTGTGTGAGCCTTCATGTGTAACATTTTGATATGGAGCAATTATCGCCAAGGCATGTACGATCGAGCCTTTCTGGTAGTCAGGCAGATTCTAAAAGAAGTCAGTTCAGCGCTAGAGTAAGAGAACATCTGTTGCAGCGTTTGCTGAATTGGTACATAAATCTCATTATCCTTTTATCATTGTGAATTTCACCATGGGCGTCGGACGGGGGAGGAAGGCCCCCTGGATTTTGAAAATTCCACCAAAAAAGGTTGTTTTCTTGGTTCCGAGTGGGAAAAAGCAAATTTCACCACTTTTGGCCTCCCCTAGAAAAATTTTGGAAATATCCTCTGGCGGCTTCCCCTTGGAAAAAATCCTTCCGACGCCAATTCACTCCACACAACTGAGTCTGAAATAGACTTCAACTATCACCAACTACGTTTGCGGTTCTCTCATTAGTCTGGCCTGGTTGAACAGAACTCACTTCTGAAATCTTTTGTTCGAATGGTTTTCTACACTTCGGTGATCAGAAATGCTTTTTCTTTTCACAACTGCCTAATGTCCATTTTTGCGAGCACTTTCTGCAAACAAGTAATGTTTTAAGACAGTCAACGACCAGACCAACATAGTGGTGAAAAAGCAAGAAAGTTAGATACTCGCAAAAGTGCTTCAAACAATGAGGAATAACGCGACTATCGGACAAACTTAGAACTTACTAAAATTAGAATACCACGCAGGAATAAAAACTGAACAGACGAATTATGAAAACTAGCCACAGCAAGTATAGCTTTGCGCTTAGTACTCGCTGAGAAGTCAGAACTAAGCATTAACGAAAAAGACGTATTCTGACAAACCTTTCACAGAGGTATTTCCAACAAGACCCCTAGTTTTTTATTGTGTGAAAAGAAGCCTGCATAAGCGTAAGCTTTTCACACAGGCACATTGGCCACAATCTCACACCATAATGGAGTTTTCAAACTTGCGGAAGCACTGTTACAGATCACCCCTGCTGCTTTTCACACAGGATGAAACGTGTCTTACGGTTATCAGTAGTCAATGTCTCGCTGCATCACCTGCCAAAGATGTCTGAGGTCTCCGGTCAGCAGTCACATGCGGAAGTACGCAATAACTCTCGTAACTTAAAGTGTACCTTTGAGATTCGTTGCCATGTTATTGTTACGCAACAAAGGATAATAGTAGAACAATGCGCCGGCAAGTTATGTAACATGACTCTGCAGACGATGGAGTGGTCATGAGTGAACTGCAAGCTCATCACTGCATCACACCAGAATAGTGAAGCTGGCTCTTGTACGGTGTAGGTGCCATACCGGTAAATAAAGTGTTACTGCAAGAATTAAATCAATTAATCGGAATCACGATGCTGAGTTCAGATATTCTAAAAATTTTTGTTTCTTAGTCCCAATTCCCAGGGGCAGGGAAATGACCGTTTCTCCCCTATTATGGACGCTCAGGAAGTAGCTCACGGTAACTCATTGAAAAACAAATGTCCTTGAAAAAACTTGAAGTGATCTGTCTGTCTTAGCGTTGAGTGCTGTGTTTTGCTTCGGTCTCGTAACTTGGGAGAGCTGATAATTTAAGTCCATTACACTGACACATTGTACAACAACGAGTAAGGAGAGTGCGTGTAGAACAGCGGTTCCCAACCGGGAATTCCCAGCGCTTGGGGGTCCGAAACACGATCTTCAGGGGGCCGAAATCTAATTTTTAAGTATGAGAGTTTGTATGTTCATGGATATAGTTTTTTCAAAAGAACCGATGTATTTGAAAGCTTGCAAGTGCTATTACTCAAAAGAACATTATCCAGCCTAAATTATTCCAGCTAACGTTACTAATTAATCAATTTAAATTGGTATTTCTGCTTCACGCTGCAGATGGCCGGTGATGCGATTGCAGCGCACTGTGAAGTTTGAATGTTGATGGCGCAATTATAGCGAGATTGTTTTTTTCTGCTACAGAACACGAATTTTCTGGTGTTCTAACCATGCAAAATTACCAGATATTGAGTACAAAAGTGCCCTTTGCAACAACATATTTGTGCGAACCTGGATTTTCTTCTCTACTTCATTTGGAAAACAAGACCGGAACCGTTTGAACCCCTCGAACGATTTGCGCGTGGCTCGGAGTACTTGTGTGCCAAGGTATGTACGGATAATTTCAGAGAGGCAGCAACAAAATGTCACTGGGTTTCTTTCTAATGACCACTAAGTTGTGAAAGTTAAACAGTCGACTGAGTTTTTTCTTCTATGCCAGCGGTTCTCAAACGTTTTCATCTCGCGGACCCCTAAGTCATTTATTTATTTTTTACGGTCCCCCGAATACTGCAAACAACGAATAGACAACAGACTGCTGGCTACTCATGAACAAAAGGCACTCATGCTGTTGTCTCCAAAACAGACTCATCTGAGGTTCAGCGAGTTTATGCTCCTGACAACATTTTCCCACAGGCTTTGATATTCTGGGCTTGATTTTGGACAGAGAAAACTGGTCGAACATCCATTCTATTTCGATATTTCAGCTTGATTTCAACAAAACTTGACACCAACCTCACACTGACACATAACCGTCACCAGAAAGTCTTCAAAAGGGGCTTTACGTTTGTGCAGGGCAGCTTTACATTCTAAAAATTTACAAAAACTCCTCTGGTTCATAGTGTTTCATATTTCAAATTAGGGGGGCGGCTAAGCCAAACAAAGCCCCCCGTGGCGGCGGGACTGCACTGATAAGTAGTAGTGAAACGAAGAACTTCTTTTTTCTTTGCCATTATAAGCAACTGTATTGCAAGTTTGTAGCTGAGATTCTCTGAAGCCCAGAAACAAGACAGCTAAATTGAGGAGAATTTCATCTTAGCTCCATTATCGGCACACAAATCTGAGAGTTTCTTTAAAGTCTTCTTGGTCATTAACTTCGTTTAGGTCAGTTAAAAATGGATCTCCCAACCGTTCAGCTCTTTTAGCTTGCACTACCTGTTCTTGCCTCTAACGTTATAGGCTGGCTAACATGTGCTTATACTAAGAGATGGCTAACTTGTCTTTCTATTGTTCTGTTGACTTTTGTAGTTGTGAAGTAACAACGACGATTGACAATCAACTTCAGTTACGTAACAATGACCTTTCGTAGCACTGTGACGCTTATGCTCTAAATGTCCAAATTAGTTGGACTACGTAGTCAGTAACACAAAATAGCAAATAGCCAAAGCAGAGGTTAAGTATTATTGCTTTACTGCGGACATATTTTCAAACTGTTCATCACTCTTAGCTTCTTGAATTTTTTGTCACTGGACGGACGCCCAAATACCAATTTTTTCACCCCCAGGGGGTCCGCGGACCCCACTTTGAGAACTTATGTATTATCCTGTCAAAATGTATTACGAGCAGTAATTAAAAAATTGAAGATACTGCAAAATCGAACTGTTTTTGTGATTTCTGTGCTTTTTTAAAACGAGGGGTTCGAACGAAACTTCATTTTTATGAAAGTGTGCCAGCTCCAAAAAACGTTGGGAACCTATGATGTAGAATAATGTGCATGTTGTGTCAACAAACTTCGCCAAAACGTTGGTTTGCAAACGTGAATATGACGTCATATTGTGAGGTCACAAACAGTGTGTAACCAGTAACAATGACCCCCGTATGCCACTGCTCAATACTAGAATTCGGTAAGGGGCATACAATCAAGCAGTCGCCCCGGGCATCAACAAACCCCTGCACGCCACTGTATGTATGCTAATATTTTGTGTAGCATTCCTGTCTTTAACTAAAACAAAGTACAGTAGAATTGGTCTAATTCGTCATCGTTTAATTCGTCACTTTTTCGTCGGCCCCGGCAGAATTCCTATATTTTGTGTACATTTCTGTTCGTCTAATTCGCAATCGTCTAATTCGTCGATTCGCTCAATTCGTCACCTCTTTCGATCCCTGAGAAGCGTTTTTTCGGCTAATCCTTCATTTGCAGTTTCGGTTGTGGAATTCAAACAAATTAAGGATCTTTATCTGAGAATTGCTGCACCTCGCAATTTGTTTATCGAAGTTATGCACGTGGTGCGAAGCGCGACCCGACTCCCCATTGAGAAAACGCAGAAAGTCTTTGAAGTTTATTAAAGATTTCAACCGTGCCAGATTAAATGCAGGAGTTTAGATAGAGTAGAGCAGTGGTTCTCAAACTGGGGTAAACTTCCTCTCAGGGGTAATGTGCGATTCTTCGATTGGTAACGCGGAACCAACATCACAATGTTGCTCGGTATTATGAGTGATCATTGCAAAAGAAATTTTCGACCTGAAATACGAAAATAATTTTGTTGAGGGTAATAAGACAGAATTGCTGCCTTGATTTGGGTAACGGTTCGAACAAGTTTGGTAACCACTGGAGTAGAGCAATTAAGAGTATAATATAGTGTAAACAACCATAACGTCATAAATTTGTATTTCACTGCAAATAAAACACTAGCCTATGTATAAGAGTTACTATAATAAAGTATACGAGCTGCTGTGGTAGAGTTTCACCTGTTTGCGTAATTCGTCGCTTCGCCTAATTCGTCACTTTTTTCTAATCCCCTTGAGGTGACGAATTATGCAAATTCTGCTGCATATATGCTGCATATAACAGGCTATTTAATTTGACAATATGATCTTAGTGATGCAAAGAATGTTTCATTGTTCACTTCACATTTAATAGTTTAATTCTTTCAGAATACATAAAAGGCTTCAAACGTTAACTCCGCCGGCACTTCAGCGGGGCCAATCTTAATAAAATAGGTCAAAAAGGCTTAAAACTGGCTCTGGTTGAGAAGCGCTGACTTGCAACCTTCATCGTGACCTGCGCACTTGGTCTAGCTGTTGGGGTCCTTCCAATTACACATTACACCTGCATAATTATTCCTTGTGTTTGTTCGTTATCAACTGAGCCGTCGCCAGGTCTTAATAGGCGCTGTACTTTGTTGCGATCGGAAATCCCGAGCGGCATTTGCGCAAAGCTTCGCACTGTGGCAGCAAGCAACAATAGAGTTCACATGCCATGATCACTCTACCATTGCCTGTTCGCGCCACATATATGTATGGTGCCGCTCTTCACGCACATCCGGTCCGTGGCGAATCACACAATCAACGCAACACCACCGGAGAGGTTGCAACAACTTATGTACAGTGGAGTTTTGAATTCTACAATTTGACAAAAATCCACTGACTTGCAGTGTTTCACATTTCAATTTGGGTTTTAGTAACCACTACTGAATATAAATATTTTTGGTTTTGTTCAATGCAAATATATTTGAATTTTGCTTGTAACTTCTACGAATAATGTTTCTTTTGGCATGGGCTTATCTGCTAGTGCATCACGCCTGCTGCACAAATGTCGCGAAAACGATACTATTCGCGTGCTTAAGCAGCAAAGCCAGCTCTGCTGTGGTTGAGGTTTAGAATCAGCGATTAAGTAACTTCTTGTGCCGTCTGGAGGTAGCCGCAACCGAACTGCGGCGTTTGTTTGGACAACTTCGTTTCAAACCTATTTTGTCTAGACAAGGTCTAAGATGAAAATAAAAGTGAGACTTAAGGCTGAATAAGAGGTCAACTTTCGTTCTTTCTATACTCAACAAGTCGTTGTTGAAGTT
>Ga0210059_1017147_pt1 | contig 10360 bp, 6 predicted proteins | sample Ectturendosymbi2_FD_188042 | JGI IMG/M metagenome (GOLD analysis project Ga0210059, IMG submission 188042) | Ecteinascidia turbinata endosymbiont from Florida, USA - Sample 2 (SPAdes) (version 2) | ecosystem: Host-associated > Tunicates > Ascidians > Unclassified | place: Key West, Florida...
AGATTTCATTTTCATGGCAACAAGAGTCGCCTGTCTGCCTCAAAATGCCTTCGGTAACTGCATGTTGTGCACAACGTGGTAGGCTATGTGGAAAATTCCATGTTGCAATAATTTCTAACACATACTGGCCAGAGACTGTATAATGACATTTTTAGCTGAAGAGCTACCTATGTTTTCGATTAAAACATCAAAAACATTCAACTTGGAAATCTACTCAATTTCACCAATATCAGGCCATGGTCCCTTAAAAATTCTTCCGTGGCCCACAGGTTTAGAAATACGGCCTTAGAGTAAATGACAGCCGCGGGGAAGGTTTGTTGGATACGTTCATGGAACGAGCAAATGAACTGCAACTTGATCCGTCAGATTCTCGGGGAAAATGGTATGACAATGGTGCAAACATGCAGAAGAAACGCTCTGGGGTCAAAGCAAGAATATTCCAAATGAATCCCATAGCTGTCCATGTGCCACGTGCGAATTATAAACGTGGTTGTGGTTGACAGTGCCACGTCATCCACTTGTGCCTTGAGATTTTCTGGAGTGTCGACAAGGTTGCATGTATCGTTTTTTTCAACGTTGGGTCATTCTAATGAAACAAATGAAGTTGTCTTTTAAGACCCAATCAGACATTCGATCGGAATGCCGTATCACGGCCACTTCGTTATAATTTGAAAGATGTTTTATTGGCATAACAAGAACAAGAAGCCTTCTGCATTTGATGGCGTTACAAGAGCCAGAGGGCTACAGTGATTTTGTTTGTTTTGCTGTATGACCACGGTTCGCCAGTTGACCAGCCCTGCCATGGATAAATGAAAACAACAACCAAATCATGAAAAATAATGCCACTGATACAGCAACGCTTTAGAATATTTTTGTTAGAAATCGATATAGGGGGCCTTGAAAACACTTTGGCGAGGGCAGCGTTGGCTGCTACGGCTCTGATAATGAAACTGAAATGTGAATTAAACAAAAACCGAACTTTAAGCCGGAATTGTTTATCAAAATTAAATCATCACTTGGACGTTGTTCAATTGGTTTTTCGAAAAAACGTTAGCACCATTGCTGTGGCTGATGAAAACACCAGAGCTGCTGGGTTAATCTTCACGTTTTCTTGACAGGCATTAAGTTTTGTAACTGATGTCAGTGTGAAAATGAAGCTTTTGGAATTGAAATCCCTTCTGGTGAAATAGAAAACGGCTACATACACCAAGAAACCCGCAACCACCGGGAGCATTCGCGGTCAATGCTTCCCAAATTGTATTTTGCCGAGAACAAATTGTTTTGAACACATAATGAAACAAAAATATTCCTCCCTAAAATTTATATTGCACCACCAAACCTTGAAAGCATTCGAAGCCAAGAAACGTTAGGACGTAGGCGTGAAAAAATTTTTCTTGAAAATGATCAAAAACAAGAAAGTTACGAAGTCTCCTTCATTCCCTCACCTATGTACAAGCTCTGGAATCTAGATGAGTAACCAGCCGTGGGAAAATTTATAATTCATGGGGATTTCTTCGTGAGAAAGTGTTCAAAGCTTTAACTGCTAGTTTATTGCATATGCGAAGTCATTTCTCTGCTGTGTACATGGTTTATCTGCTGAATACATGGTCAGCCCGTCAAACAGATAGAGATGGGGTTCATCTTCAAGTCTTTCTGCAGTGGCGTACGCAGAAAATTTTCATGGGCGAGGTTTCGTTGGTGGTCATTCATTTTTATTTCGTGTGCGCTGTTTGTGACGTTACAATCTGAAGTTATATTCATTTTTCCAAACCAACGTTTTGGTGAAGTTGGTTGACACAATATGCATATTCTTCTACACGAACTGTCCTTATTTTATGTGTCATCGCATTGAACATAAATAATCAGCGCCCCAAGTTAGATTATCGGAGGAAAATACACTTGACACAGCAGTTCACAACTGCAAAAATACCAGGCTGCTCGTTAAAGCAGGGGAATAAAACACACACATCACTAAATCAGAGCAATTTACAGCTGCAAAATCAGGCTGCGCTAATGCTGCGTCGAAAACGAGCAGTCGAGCATAGAACGTGTGCGGCTGGACTGGTTGGCGCACACCCCGGTTGGAAGCAACAGTTCTATCATGCTACAGAATTTGGTTATGTAGCCAATGCGGTCAGCGATGCCCTGATCAAACATAGCAGGCAAAATAAAGACAATTGTTTCGGATAAAGACAAAGTGAACTAAAGCTGAACACAGTCATAAACAAACGTAGGGGAGGAAAGGTCTGCAAAAAGTGGTGAGATGGTACCTGGATGCAGACGATAACCCAGATTCCCACCAAAACCTAATTATTACTTTTTGGCCCGTTTGCAATGTTCCTTGAAATTTGCATGCAAATTCATTCCGTGATATTCGCATTAAGTCGACAAATTAACCACCATTATGAAAAATTTTCTGCGTACGCCACTGCAGAAGGACGTTATGAAGATGAATCCCATCTACATCAACTTGAAGGGCTGACCATGTAAACAGCAGAGAAAACATGTGTACAGCAGAGAAATGACTGCGCATATGCAATAGCTGGTTTGAACACCTTCTCAGGAAAACTAATCCCCATGAATTATAGATTTTCCCACGGCTGATTGCTCACCTAGCTTCCAGAGCTTATATACAGGTGAGGGAATGAGGGATATTTCGTAACCTTCTGTGCAATGAACTTTTGAGGAATGTGTTTTCCAGTAATGGCTGATTATTTGAAAAAAATGAACTGCAAGTTTTTCCGAGTCAAGCTGTAAAGACAGAAGCTTAAATTTGAAAACGTTCATCAGTTAATATTCAAATTGTTATTTATCCGGTTGTCATGAAGCAGATATATCGCTTTTTTCTGCGTTTTTTCGGCGATAATTTGCGAACCACGAAGGTACGTCGGCAAGTAAAACATTGAAAGAAATATTTTCGCGAGATCTTTCAGTTGAATCTCACAAAAAAGTATCTATGCATTTAAAATACTTGAGAAAATTGACAATTTTCTTGTTTTTCAAACGAGGCATTTTTGAACTTTTTGTTTTTGATCATTTTCATGAAAATTTTTTCACGCTTACGTCTTAGCGTGGTTGAATCGTTTTTTGTCTTCGAATGCTTGCGATGACTATAACTAACCACCAATAAAAAAAGTAACCTCCCATTGTTTTGGGGATGAAATCTTGGGACGTAAAAACGCATTTCTGGAATATTTTCCAAAAAGCGATTTTTGTGGTTTCACGCCAAAACTGTAGCAATGCCCGATTTTGGAGCGGACCATTGAAAAGAAAGTGGAAAATACAACCAAAACAAAAAAATCGAATTTTTTCGAACATTGTTAGTTTACTTTTTGTCAACTTTCTTTTTCAAATTTTCGTCATAATTTTAGCAATTTTTTAGATTTTCAAATGGCATAATTTTATTGTTTTTATTGTTTCTGCTTGAAAATTAGTAGGATGTTGTAGGATGTAGATGTGAACACGCCCTGAAAGTTTTTAGTTTTTTTGTTTTAGGAACCGGTGATATGATTTTTTATACAAGAAATGACGAAAATCCCGACAAAATCAACAATATCCTCTCCGTATAGCCCCAAAAATATTAGCACAATTTTTTGTAAGTTTTTTACAATTTTGGTAAATGCTTTTGCAATCTTTTTTTACAATTATGTTTCAAACATTTTACAATCCATGGCCGACATTTTCATGTAAAATGAATTTTTTTAACGTGTCTGCACATTTTTCTACATGCTTTTAAACAGACCTACTGCTTTATGTCTATCCTCTTTTGTCGGTTTTTCCCCCGTTTGAGGACACAGATTCATTCCTAACACCTCAAAAGATGCACGATTGAAAACATTTTTTTGCAATAAATAACGGGCGGGCGTACCTTTAGCGGTTCGCGAGTTATCGCAAAAATCGCACAGCAATGTCAATATATCGAGTACTGGGGACCCTCAGGGGATACACCAAAGAAGTGACTGCACATATGCAAAAAAATAGAAATTAAAAGATTGAACACCTTCTCAGGAAAAATAATCCCCATGAATTATAGATTTTCCCACGGCTGATTACTCACCTGGCTTCCAGTGCTTATATATAGTTGAGGGAATGAGGGATACTTCGTAACCTTCTGCACAATGAGCTTTTGAGGAATGTGTTTTCCAGTATTGGCTGAGTATTTGAAATAAATGAACTGCAAGTTTTGCCGAGTAAAGCTGTAAAGACAGAAGCTTAAGTTTGAAAACGTTCATCAGTTAATATTCAAATAATTATTTATCCAGTTGTCTTTTTACGGGCAGAACCTAAAATTGCCTGGAATGTTTCTTCTTAAATTTAGTGTTTTTTCATGAATGTGATGTTTTTTCTTGAATGTAATATTTTTCATGAATGTAATGCAGCCTTACAAAAAATCAAGTGGAAGAAAAACTGAAATCACATTTTGAACATTTAAATATTCAACATAAAGGTTAATATAAAAACTGAAGGAGCAGCACTGAAGACGCTTTGTCGGATACCACTTGAAGTCTTTTCGAAAGACGTTGGTAATATTCCCTACAAGACAGGGTCTCCAAACTTCGGCACAGGAGACATTTCGGACACGCCAAGCCATTTCATCCGGCCGCAAAGGATGCCCCAGCTGTAGAGAAACTACCTGGGCGCGCATTTTAATAGGGCGACTTCTGCTACCAACATGGGCGTCGGAAGGATTTTTAGGGAGGCAGTAGTGGATATTTCCAAAAAATTTTTAGGGGGCTCCAAGGTAGTTAAATTTGTTTTCTCTCGTCGAAACTAAGACAATAACCTATTTTTGCTGAAATTGTCAAAATCGATGGGGGAGTTGGCCCCTTTTGCCTTTCTTCCGAAGCTCATGGTAACCAACTGAAGAAACGCAAACGAAAAAGTATGTTTTAGTTTTAGACCGTGCTTGAAGTGAGTTGTCAGCTGCAGAAAATTTAAAGAAACGGAGCTGTGCACGTGCAAATAGCTGTTGACAATGACGATTTGAAAAGTTTGCTCCACCGAACTTTCTGCGACAACAACATGGCTGTGAAATAAGTGTTCGCCACAGAACGGTGATGTTGAACAGCAACGCCAAATTAACTTTGTGCTTCGTGGTTTGCTATAGCAAGCACTAAGAGAACCTAAACAAAAATATTTACAGGTCTTAAGGCGGCGATTTTTACACTAGACATTCCTTATTGTTGGCAGGCAAATGATCTAAACTTTGATGATATAAACGGCAATGATTGGTTGATCTGGATGGAGCATGTCTTTAATTATTCTAAGGTTTCACAAAAACTCTTTTCAAATGCTTTTGTCTCGGACGTTCTTCACACTTTGGATTTTTCCCAGTAGATCCTCAGCAGCAAAATGCTTTTGGAAATTTCTTGTAAAAAAGCATCATTTGCATACGTGGTATAATTAAGGCCGAAGAAGAATGTGACTGCTTATTGGTGAAATCACTTGAGGTTAATGACCAGCCCGTGGCCTGGTAGTTAGTGCGTCCTCTTCCGTGGAAGTAGGTCTGGAGTTAGATTCAGACGCCGGGTCTTACCAAGATCTTGTAAACTGTTACTGCAGGCTTTTCTGTTAGGCGCACTGTATGCAGAAGATCTGCAGGGAAATCTTTTCAAGGCAGCAGTCTTGAAGGCACAAGCTAGTCAAGATGATACAAGCCCTTGCACAAACTCAGTTGTGCCACTGCAAGACCGCTTATATCTTATCAGCATGACGTTCCTTCATATGTTGGTTCAAGCTACTTAACCACTCTTTTTTAATAAACAAGATTTGGTTTATCAAAACTCGACTTTACCCAGCAACTGTGATTGTCATCATTCAAGTTAGTTCAAGCAACTATAAAGGTCACTATGGTGAAGTTCACGAGACGCTGTTGCACACTTATGTTGTACTATTGCGGCTCTGATTTTTGTGCGATTTGAAACTAATCGGAGTAAAAGTTATGCTTTGCAGCATTAGTGATTCATACGTTTTTCGGTAATATTTCAAAGTGTACATCAAGTCCAGTTTGTCACAATAGGCCAAAATTTGTAATTAATATATTATTTTGGTGCGTAGAAATTTAATCACGAAATCACAACCTTCAATAACGGACATGTTCAATCAATTGCCGGCTAGCCACGCATACTAGGAAACACACAGTCATTAACACATCCAGTAATTACTAGACAGATCATCATACAGACACTTTATCACTCAAACAGTTAATCACATGTATTGCGAAACTAGCAGCTTTTCTTCCTTGAGGCCATTCACACTTTTTTGATTTTTCAAACAAATGCCTTCAATCAAATGCCGTTTGCACATTGAGACGTGATACTTGCTAGCTTGCAAGTTTATAGTTTTTTAGAAAAATGCAGGTTTAGACGATGCCAATGTAACATGAGTGATAATTACATGACATGTGGTGGCACGTGGGAAAGCAAGCCGTTGGTAATTCATAAGCAATATGGACTTGTTAAGACATCGACAATAAGCATAAAAATATTCAGTGGAGTTGTAAATGTTACCAGAACAGATAAAGGTCAAGGGATGTTAACAAAAAAATTTAAGAATCTTTGTCAATAGTTCCTCTCAACACAATCATGGTGGTAACAAAGAATGTGATTTAGCTTGTCAAGCCGATGGTGAATAAAAAGTAAATTGGGTGAAGCACAAGCTATGAAAACTGCTGTTTTGCAGTCTCAGTAAGCACCTAGATTAAATCAGACGACATTCCTGACCACATGTTTTCCACACAGTCAATGTTGTAAATAAACTGAATTGAACAAAAAAATTCACTTTTTATGGGGAAAGAATTTTGTTTCTATTGTGTGTTTAAAGCAATTTTTTTGGGTCACAGCAAAATTTCGAGGAGCACATAAATGTAGGGGGGCACTGTCCTCATATGCCCCCGTGGCTACGGGCCTGACTCTATACGTATTCATCCGCATCAAAGAGATACCGTAATTAATATTCCCGACGAATTTCAATATACCATTCTTTATGACTGGTTTCGGCGAAGTTAGGATGGTAATGATGGGAAGAAACGAGTTAATATATGGATTGACTTGAGTTAAACTATGGCTAGCAGAAGGAGCACTCAATGTTGCACCATCAACATTGTTTCATTTGTAAACTGCATTTCAAGCTTGTGTCTAGCATAAACCCTATCGCCATTTACTGTCTTGCATAGAAAGAAACATGAGTTGCATATGATGGCATCTTAGGTGAAGAATAAGGAATGGTTTCTTCGGCTGCTCCTAAGAGAATACTGTTAGATTTTGAGAGTGTAGCAGTAATTACTTTAAGATCAGCATTTCCAAATGCAACAGTTAGGTTTGTTATTTTCATCTGACACAAAGTGCTATTTCCTTCGCCGTTTGCCTCCGTGGTAGTACAAAAGCAGTAATTGGTATAATGAGTAGCCCGAAGCCACGACTCGTTACTAAATGCCATTGGAGCTTTGCCAAGTGCCTTGAAAAAAGATGCCGCGAAATAATTGAACCAAAGCTGGATGATAACTAGTGTGATTGATTTTCGTCCCGGCCGTAGCACTACAGACCAAATTTTAACTCTCCAGCAAATTTTCGAGAAATCTATGAGTATGCCAAAGACGTCTACACATGCTTTGTCGACCTCGAAAGCATACGAACGGGTCCCTCGTGAAAAGCTTTTGGAAATGTTGCGATAGTACAGTGTTGACGGTTGCCTGTTATGTTTGCCGCCAAGTCAATGTATTCCTGCTCAGACGTTTGTGTCCGTGTCGGGGGAGTTAAATCCCAACCGTTCACCGTTGATTTTGGACTCTGACAAGGGTGTGTGCTGTCATCACTCCTCTTCATTGTCTACTGCAGGGATTCCCAAACTGTGGTACACGTACCACTAGTGGTACGCGAAGGTCTTCCAGGTGGTACGCGAGTAACGTCCATATTTTCACAAAAACCTGGATTCACAGCTTTCTAGTTTTCGTATTGGGTTTTGTTTCTAAATAAATAAATTTTCTTGTAGCCTGCTATTCCTATTGTTTCGTAATATTATGACCTTTGATGCGCTGGTTGCAAATTTACGCCACACATCGACCAATTGGTGGAAGGTAAACAAAAAGAAAAATCCAATTGAATTTAGTTGTGGTCTTGTGTTATTATCTTAATGTACAGTATATTATCCTTCTGAAGAAACCAAGATCCGATCAAATTAGTTGTTCCTGAAGAAGTAGTACGCGTTGGCAATACGGGGTGCCTAAGTGGTACGAGATCGTGCAAAGGTTGGTAACCCCTGGTCTACTGAAACATGAATTAGGTAGATAGTCACAGCCGAGTCCAATAGGGTGTCACAGTTGAAGCTGCAGGAACAACCGCCTATTTTTTGCAGACGATTTGCTACTGCTAGCATTTATCAGGGTCTTCAGCATGCACTCGATCGGTTTTCTGCTGCGTGCGACCGAGCCGGAATGAAAATTAGCACCAAAAAGACCGAAGTATTTTGTTTCTCCAGAAACCCAACGCAGTGTACGCTGCATATAAGCGGCTATCCACCACAGCAGGTGGAGAATTCAAGTACCTGGGATGGTATTTGCGAGTGTCGAAAAGCGGAGCAAGGAGATTGATATACAGATTCGTAGAGCTAACGCAGTTGTGTGTGATTTTTTTCGCTCTGTTGTCACAAAACGGGAGCTTTCAAACACCGCAAAGCTGTCAGTTTTTAAATCGGTCTTTGTTCCGATTCTTGCCTATGGTCATGAATCTTGTGTTATGACTGAAAAACTATTATCTCAAGTGCAAGCAGCAGAAATGGGACTTTTGCGAAGAGTCCACGGTGTGAAACTTCGCGACAAAGTGCGTAGGTGTGAAATTCGCTGTGCCTGTGTCCTGAATGTCCAACCATTTCTCCGAATCGAGAGATCCCAGCCACGTTGGTTCGGCCATGTGGCCAGAATGCCCCACAAACGACTGGCGAGGCAAGGTCTGCTGGCTAAACCCACGAAAAAGCGGCCGAGAGCTTGTTCAAGGACCAGGCGGAGTGAGTCCATCTCCAACCTTGCTTGGTCCCGTCTTAGTGTGGAGTCAGCAGAATCACCTGAGATTGCTGTTGACTGTGAGGTGTTTTGCATCCACCTGGAACTGCTGTCCCTAGTAGTCCCCCGATGAAATGCGGGTATGAAAATGAATGAATGAACAAAGTATATAATGCAAACATTTAACGAAATTGACTTAAGAAGACTACGAAAGTAATGAAAACTCACGATTAGCTCTTCACTTCTTACCTGCTTCAGCATTTGTTCCTCCAACAGACGTTACTCATAAGCTTTTTTGAAACCTTCTGACGCAGGCATCCAGCGTGCTAAGCTTCGAAGCAAAGAAACCAAACTGTCTCTAAAACGCCGTACCATGGATCCTGGACACCTGCTCTACTCAGCGCTCACCTGTCTACCAGTGCTCCCTCTAAGAAAAATTTACACTGAGCAAGTGTTTGTTTTAGTGCGCATGCAATTGCACAACCAAATAGACACACAGCGAAGCGTTTCAAGCGGTAAAAGTGTTATGCGATATTTATGCGATATTAAACTTTAGATGTTGCAAGTGCGGTAGAAAGAGATTCACTGTGCAAATGCTTGTGGTGAACGGTGGTACTGCGCATTTGCGTACTTTAGAGGGAACATGGCTGTCCACCGAGTGGGAACGCACGGCGTCAAAAATCGAGACACCCATTTGTACCTGCCGCTCAGCAACTCATCAGTTCATCTGACAACAACAACATACGTGCGGCGCTCTGGGCGGATCACCAACGCAATGGGGAGTGGTTGGTAAACACTACAAGACTCCGGACTTTCATCCCCGTTACATGCACCCACCCTGAAATGACCCTTCCGTCAACAGTGTGAGTTCGGCTTAACCGCCTCCGCACCGGTGTTGGATGTTACCGCTCCTGCTTGTACAAATGGGATATGGCTGCAAGTGTGGCGCAAAAAACCAACCGTCGACCATTATGTCCACCAATGGCCAATCCATCGTCCACCCCATGGACTGCACGCCTGACGATTCTGGACGATGAGACCATTGAATGGCTGCTCAACACCTGCCCCGAAATCTAGTTGCCTAGCAGTGGACAGTAACAACTCGCTCAAAGGAAGAAGCATCCCAGCAGGCCACGAACAGAAGTTAGAATTTTGGTGAATTTTGAACATAAACTACGCTTATTCGATGCAGATGACTGTCATGACGCAGTTAACGTCATGGTTCTGCAAACTTTCCACGAAAAAGATTGAATCATTTCCGGGCTGCATTTTGAAAGATTGGCCAGAAAAACGAACTCTATCGAGGGCTGGAATTACGGACCGCAAGCACATTTTGAATGTCATCAGTGGCAATTCTAAGGGGGG
>Ga0210059_1017148_pt1 | contig 10359 bp, 6 predicted proteins | sample Ectturendosymbi2_FD_188042 | JGI IMG/M metagenome (GOLD analysis project Ga0210059, IMG submission 188042) | Ecteinascidia turbinata endosymbiont from Florida, USA - Sample 2 (SPAdes) (version 2) | ecosystem: Host-associated > Tunicates > Ascidians > Unclassified | place: Key West, Florida...
ATGGCCGTTGCGATCTGGGTTCGTTGAACAGTGTTGTAGCTGTGTTCAGTGGAGGAGTTACATTTGTGCTAAATTTTGGTAATCTTCAAATTTTGTAACCTTGAGTTTTGATCTTAGCAACAGTGCGTAATTTTTTCTTTTTGTTTCATATGTCGACTTTTGCGCAGGACTGAAGATGTGTAATACACGAAACTAGTTTCCTTACGCAATAAATTGCGATAGATTCGCTTGGTGTGGGTCACTGTTGTGGCTTTGCAAATATTGCTGAATGATACGTACAAGCTGAATCATTGCAAGGAGATGGGAGCAGAATCAGGCAGGAGATACCTCAAACAGCCGGCTGAAAAGCTCAAGGCGGTTTTTGTTGCAGTTATATCTGGTGTGTTGTTTCAGTGTTTGTCATCTCCCTGTGTTGTCTGCGTTTATCTATAACACTTGCTGTGTAATAATGCGCCATGACTAACCATTTTTATGTTATTGTGCTATTCGAGTACACTTGTGATATGGACCATGAGTCTGACGCAAAAAATTAAACTTAAAAAATTTGGCGATAATTGAGAATTTACAACACGAATAAGAAATCTTGGCAAAACGCCAGGGCACCGAAAAAAATGGAAGGTTATCGACATGGCAAACTGAAATGTCCGTCAGCTGTTTCATAATAATCTTGAATACATTTTATGTTCACAGTTCAATATCTACAGCACGCACCTTAACTTTTCATCCTAACGAAGCAAATACTTTGAACCAGAAGCACCAACACAATATAAGACACAGAAAAAGAAAATTAACAAGTAACAAGTTGGATCACGAATTTCTGATAACATTCCAGTGGCAAGCGAAATTTCTGACTTCACACCATGTACGCATGCACAGAGTAACATTCTGCATACCAAATACGTTGATAAAACTGAGTATTAGGGCTTAGGAATTCGTGTTTAGGTAAGTATGTCGGGTTACGGCTTGGGTTATGATGAGAAAAAGAAAAATAATTTAGGTCAAGGACTAAGTCCGAAATTTTCAATGGTGAAACTTATTCCCGTGCTATAGCTTGTCGTGGGTACCTGACATCTAACAAAAATGTTTTAATTTACACAACACACTTCAAATAAAGCATTACCAGACGTTATTTCTTTATTCTGAGAAGCAAAATTACTGAAAAACAACAACAGGTCAGAAATTTCGCAGAGGTCAGAAATTTCGCTTGACACCGGGCAACCACTATTAAAACGTTTTAAATTTTTATGTGTTGATGAAACGCTTGCGTCGAAACGAAACGATTTTCGAGTCACAAGCCCTTTGAGTCTGACTTGAATCAAAGGTATCTTAAATTTTTTATAATCTAATTGGAGTCGAGTCACAAAAACTGTTAAGTCACTTCTTGACACTGCTTTTTCAGAGCGAGTCAATCTCCAGTCAAATAAATCCATTGCTTTTTTGTTATTTTCATTTTCACCCCAGATCAACTGCTTGTTTCAACGGGGCGTTGGAGACTGTGTTAAAATGACTCGAGATAGGAGTTTAACATTGAGATTCGAGTCAATTTTACTAAAAAATGTGACTCAAGTGCAGTTACTCACTCTAGTAACACAATCACAGTCAATTGCACATACAAGACATAAGGACATTAAAACTAATACTCATAGAAGAAAACATTTTTTGTACCTATAATGATGTGTTTCCTATAATAAACTTTAACCTGTGTTATCCAACTTATCTTTTAATATTTCTGGTAGCAGCTTCGTCTTTCTAAAAACGATGCAATAGACAGTAGTTACCGCTACTACCGAGACAGTGACTTCCTTGATAATTTGATACATGGAACGCAGGTATGGCCGGAGTCACATTTTCAGACTCCGCTCTTCTTTCAGAATTTTTTAATCCGGTGTCAAGCGAAATTCCTGACCTCTGCGAAATTTCTGACTTATTATTGATTGTCAGTTATTTTGCTTTTCAGAGTAAAGGAATGAAGTTTGGCGATTACTTTTTTGATGTGTGTTGTGTAAATTCAAAAGTTTTGGTTAGATGTCAGATACCCACAACAAGCTACAGTACGGAAATAATTATAACCACTAAAAATATTGGACTTAGTGTTGAACCTCAATCATTTTATGTCTTTTTCTAACCCTAACCCAAACCCTGACCCGACAAACGTACCTAAACAACCAACCCTAAGACCTAATCATCACTTTTCTCAGCGTATTTCATATGTAGAATATTACTTTGTGCATACGCACATGGCGTGAAGTCAGAAATTTCGCTTGACCGGATCTGGACCCGAATTTTTTTTAATTTGCGAATCCGACTCCTGTTCAAACTCTGGCAACCATCGATGCAACCGAAATTTAGCATTGTTTGTTTTTAAGCAACGACATTTATAAAGATGACGAAGACTCCTGCTACTGCCGAAAATGGAAATTGACTTTGGATCCGTGTCCGTTTTTTCACTAAATTTTTAGTCCGGCCATGGATGCGGGCCCGAATTGCGAAAGCAATGCTGAATCCTGCAGGAGTGGACCCCGGTACCCGGATCCGTGGCCACCTCTGATGGACCGACATTTGATTTAACCTTGGAGGCAGTGACTCAAAAATAAAAAGTTTGTTGATATAGCCAAATTTTTCTTTATATTGTTGTGGGAACTTTGTTCGTACAACACGACTGGGATGATCATCAGTCAGATTACACTTTTATGGACAAACTGGACAGTACATATGAAACCATAACGATGGAACGAGACAAAGCCAAAACGATATAAGAAAGCAAGAAATACCTGAAACCGAGGATCGACAAGCTTTGCAAAAACAACTCTGCAAAAACAGAATCACAAGACCTGGCAAACCTGCAAAGATAAAAGAATAAAGTAAACTCTGCAAAAACAGCTTTGGAAAAACAACGCTGCAAAGACAACTTTGGTGCAGAAAAGCAGAGTCACAAGACTCTGCAAAAACAACTTTATAGAAAAACAAAGTCACAAGACTCTGCAAAAACAGCGTTGGCTTAGAAAAACAAAGTCACAAGACTGTGTGGAACAGCAGAGATAAAAGAAGAAAACCAACCCACATCCTGCATAACAAAAGCAAACCAGACCTACACATACGCGCAAAAGCATGAGTCACTCAAATGTGTTTCTTTATGAAAAAGTATGAGCAAACTCATGGCGCGAAAAAACACGACTGAACAATCTAGAAGATGGGCGATAATAAACTAACCAAGAAAACAGCCCACACTTGAGCGGATAACAGAGGCGACATAAAGAACAAACGTACTTTTCAAGTATAAATACAGACTGAACAAACCTCCAAAATTAGACTTGAAAGTCTCGAAGACAAAGACATCACCACCAAGAAGAATGAAGACTGGAGCTGAAGAAACGAACGCTTGGTCACCTGCATATGTACTGTCCGCTACCAGGGGCGGATTAAGGATGTGTGGGGCCCCTGGCTGAAATTTAGAAAGGGGCCCTTTCTATATATATAAAATTGTCGTGAATAGGGAAAAAACAGATAAACGAACTGAGGTATTTGTATTATTGAAACAAAAAAGCTTGAGCAAAAAAAACGAATCGTTAGCTAATGTGGACATCACAATATGAACGAAACTCACTGATTTCAAATCTCCATTTCTTGCTGGAGACTTGAAACCAAATCGATAAATGTCCACAAAACACCGGTGGAACTATTTGAATATACAATGGCACCCGTCGACGACTACCCCGCTATCATGACACTTTAACGCAATCTTCCCTGATGTAATGCATTACTTTGTGTTTCACAAACGCGACCACGCCGGTAACCAGACCGCGACGGCGCGGCCACAGTCCAGCTGTTACAAAACTGCTAGTCGAGCACCGGGTAACACGACCACCATATTCTATCGGTATCAATATGCTGGAAAACTTGTAACCTGTCAGCAGCAATTTTCTTAGCTGCATCACGTTGTCCTGAAGCATCGTGGTTCGTGGATACAGAGATGCAGGCGTGAGTGCAAGCGCAGTAAGTGCCAATGTGACGTAACAAACTCACTGTAAACTTTTCCGGATGTTCTACTGCCGACATCGACTTCTTCCGTTCTTCCGTTATATGATTTTAAAGTACAGTAACGTTAGGCTATGGCAGCACGAAAGACAAAGCGAAATAACTTTCAATCAAGGAAAGAATTGTAGAAATGAAGTGATTGCGATAATACATGAAACCTTTAGGAATGCAAGTGTGACGCGACCACCCCAGCCGGCAGCCCCACTAACACGACCAATTGACTGCCGTCCAGTGGGCAGGCCCGTAACCAGGGGGGCGCTGGGGGAAGCCCCCTGAAATCTTTCTTGCCCACCATGGAAAAACGTGTTGGATATAAGTTTAAAATTATTGGACATAATTTTAAAAAATTTGGACCCGTCTCAGAAAACTTTTCGCCCCACCTGGTGTCCCAAGCAGTTTACGGGCCTGCCAGTGTGTGGTCGTGCTAGCGGAGTTCCACTGTATATATCCAAATGAAATGAGAGGTAGATAAAATTTTCTTTAAAAATTATTTTCAGAAAAATCAGCTTTCCATACCAGATTCCCGACGAAAATAACACTTAACCTTAAAACTAACCTAACCAAAATTTAACCTAACCTTGCCTACCGTAATAGCCCAGTTTGATATGGCCTAAATTGCTGTAGTAAAAATAATAAATCTACTCATTGCAATTCAGTATTTCATTTTTTCTGTTCAAATAAAGGACAAATCAGTAAGACTATTTGTAAGAACAAGAGCATGCACTCACTTATTAATAGCTCTAGTGAAACTCAAAATTTTCACTAATCACGTATGGTTTTACGTTCATTCATAAACAGGAATGTAATGCTGACAAAAAAGGTGTGGGAACGCATCCAAAACAGTCCTTTGAAAACAGCTTCCAACTCATTTTAAAGCAAAACATGAAAAAGGTGTGGGAAGGCCATTCCCACGCGTTCCGGCCCCACTACATCCTTGTTCATAGACATAAACACTGCTGAAGTGTTTATTTTTCCACTGCACTTATAAAAATATAAAATGGCGCTCAACAAAATTCTTAACTAAAAGCACATCTTACGACGTACTAAAGTCGTAATCGAATGAGAGTTATTTGAGTTCAGCGTGAGCAAGCTTAGAGTTATTTGAACGAAATGTAAACAGAACTAAGACGTGCTTGATACGATTTAATTCCTGTTGTCAGTTAACGTTTCAAATTACCCGACATCCGCCGACTTTTTATTATTGCGTTTATTATGTTTCAAGTCAGTTATCAAGAATTGTACCAAATAATGGCGATTCACATAAAAGCAGTATGTACCAAGATGTCCAAAGTTGCATCTTGGAAGTAAGTAGTACCAGAATTCGTATTAAACTGCCACTTGACATTGTGTATTGTGTAAGGTCTTCACTCCTACACTCAACGCGCTATATTTGAAATAAGCATTGCAGTAACATAACAAGGGACACACAAATACGTGAAAGTACACGAGGGTATATACGTGACGTATATACCAAATCTGGCAGTGGCAGTCCTGCCTTATAACACCATGATTTATTATCCTAAGCTAAAATCTACTTACTTTCACCATTCCTGAGAGACATGACACCTCTTAACAAGTTCACAACTTCCTTCGGGGCTGTCTGCAAGACCGATGTTCAAATGACGTGGATACCGAATGTGCATCCGAAACCAAAATAAGATAAGCGGATGGAATACCATTAATTTTTTACACCTTGGAGTACTAATTTTTTGTAAGTGTCGACCAGACCGCACACCAAAGGATTCATGAGCGCAATTTGCTGAGGGACACGGGGGGCGTGGCCCCCCACTTTTTCAGGAGGGGCGATATAATCTGCCATGTCCCCCCTCCACTTTTTCTATTCAGTTTTTGTATTTGGAGAAATTCCAAAAATAAAAGTGACGTTTGCTACGTTTTGCGTTAAGTGATTTTCATGTTAGATGTTACACATAGCTAAGTTGATGTTAAAACAGAGTTTCGTGTGATATGACTGGATTTTGTTAGTTTACAAATTTTATCTTCAATAAAATTATATTTAGCATTTTTCAAGTTTGTAGAGACCGCGAAAGATGGTTTACTGCTTCTGTCCGATATTTTACCCGGTGTAGTATACTGTTAGAAAAGTTATTTTCTTGAAACAGTGATAGTTTTACAGCTGCACATGTGAAATACCACATTATAGCATGGTATTTGGTTCGCGAAGAAATGTATCTGGTTTTGCTGTAACGTTGGTTGTCACGTATTCAGAAACAGACAGCGTAAAATTAAATGATGCTAGTGCATATAGGCATACCATATTTCTGTGATTGAAAACCAGGACGCTTCAGAACAACGAGCCTTAGAGGGAAATCAAACAAGTTCCGGTGCGAAATAAATCCTTTCAATAACAACCTATAATTGCAAAAAGAACACCCCCTCCTACTAGCCACCATTACTGAACTCGCGAATGCGATAACAATCAACCCATTACTGGACCAGTTACCCACTACAATGACGTGTCAATTACCTTTACATCTAAAACAACGAAACAAGATCACGCATCATTCTTCAGTATGTTGGTCAAACAGACCAATCATAGGATGCTAGTATTCGTGTAAGGCTATGCTGCCTGACTGAATGCCTAACCGGGACTTTTGGTTGTCCAACCGAGACGCCGGGACAAAGCCTTTAAACCGGGTCTGTCTCGGTTAAAACAGGACGTATGGTAAACCATAGTGTATATAATGTTAGAAAGTTACATTTTCAGGCAAATATCTGCAAAGCTTTTGCTGAAGATAAAAGCAGCACTATTGTGGAGACTTAGTTTTAGGATGGGCTGTTTTGCAAAAGTCTGTCTTCAACCATAAGTAAATAGGATTTCAATCAAAACGTTGGAGAACTATTTACCTAGCTATATATTGACCTATAGCTCAAAACATAAGGACTTGACTAGGAATCAAAGATAAAATATACACTTATCCTGACCTCTTGTAATGCCACGACAATGGCGACCAACTAAACCAAAATATATTTTTTCGTGACTCTTACACTTTGTGATTGTGCTGAATGCATTGGTTCGTAAGTCATCTGATGTACTTGAGTTTAACCAAAAACATAATGCAGCAATATTTTCATCCAAGTGCGAAACTTCTGCTTTACAGGCAGGCCCGTAGCCAAGGGGGTATTCGGGGGCAGTGCTCCCCAATTTTATTGTGCCCAGAAAAATTTGTTTTAAGCATTTAGTAAAAACTAAAATCCTGCCCCGTGAAGATGCATTTCCCCACAAAACTTAATACCTGTTTACACCCAGTTTTGCTGGACATTCTTTTCGTGTTAATCAGGTGAAACTTGTACATTTTTACCAATTCACCGTTGTGCGTTTTTATTTCTGTTTAATCTCAAATCTATTTGCGTGTCGTAATGCAAGTAGATGCAAGTAACTGCAAATAACAAGTAGATGGAAGTAACTCCTAGAATTAAACTTTTGACATTAATTTCATCGTTAAAAGCTGATGTTCAACCTGAAAATTTGATTGTGGAAAGACTGAGCTAAGCTGCATCACATAAAAAAGTCACAAGACAACAGTCACCAAACGGTCAGGTATGCAGAAATTACATTGTAGGCTAGATGGGTATGCATGCAGGGGCCAACAAACGGAGATTGAAAGGATGCATCCACCACCTGGTAAGAGGATATCAATGGAGATTTGGTAGGAGTGGGGCTGCAGGCATGATGCGCAGTAGCACTGAAAATATTTGTAGCTTTTACAAAGAACGGAAATGTGCAAGAAAAAGATTTATCGTCTTTGCAACGTTAAGCAACCTGAAAAAGACTTCAAATATTGCTGTGAACCACACCTCGTATAAAATGCATGAAAACTTATTTTTCTACTATTTCTACTGTAAGAGTGATATGCACGTGCGACCAATCCGATTTTGCATTTTGTGCACTCCAACTGACAGCTCTGATAAAACCGAATTGATGTATTCGTGAATAGTCTTCATTGATTTCAAACGAAATTGTCATCCCCACATTTTACAAAAAAATTTCGCCCATAAAAGGATTAACTACCTTTATGTCAAGGAAACAATTTCAACGAGTGAGCATAGAGCGCCTACGTATTAGTTCCAATTGGCGATGACATCTTTTCTAGCGTATTGTTCACATATTACACTTTTTCACCGGCGTAGGCATTGGGGACCCCCTAAATGTTGGGGCCCCTGGCTGTAGCCCAGTCAGCATCCCCCTTAATCCGCCACTGTCCGCTACGTTCATCGAATGATCGACAACTGTACTGTCCGCTACGTTCTTCGAATATTCATCGAATGACCTGTGAAAGCACTGAAGGCTGGGAATCTCACCTGGCCTCTAAACGTACGACACGGTCTATTTCTAATCTATAGTATAGATTCAATTTCTAACGCATGACATAATCTAACATGATATGTTCTACGTATCTATCGTTGTCAACAAATTACAGAATACTAAATTAATTATGTGTTGACTTCGGGCAATATTTGGGCAAGTTAAGCAGGCTTAGCTCCGTGACAGCTCAACCCTGGTGAAAGTAACCGAACCCATTAAATAATACTTCACCTAAACGCACCATTTTGTCTGGTCGTATGCAAAACTTAATGTTAATGCCAGTATATGGCCACCAGTGGTGAAAGTAGAATGATTTTCTTACCGGAACGATCCAGTATTTGTCAATACCCTTGCAAAATTTCAGCCATAAATGTAAAAAAGCAATCAAGAGCACGTCTACTCTTGACCCACCCTGTATTGTACATTTTAAAAATACAAAAAACGTACGGTGCATTTTGAAAACCGCCATTTCAAAATCAACCAAAAAGCGTCAGGCTATAGGCTACGTACGACAACTTGCACTATCTCCGAAAGTGGTTCAGGCAATGCAACTTGAGTTGTCTAAATTTAACACCTCATATTACTTGCTAATACTGTATTTGCAATTTACATACCCTAAAATAGCAAACCTGATACAAATACTTTACATCGTTTGTAGGGCCCTGGGCGGTTTTGAAAGGGGCTCCTGTGAAAAGTTTGATGTTTGATGTTGTTGCGATCGGAAATCCCGAGCGGCATATGCGCAAAGCTTCGCAATGTGGCAGCAAGCAACAATAGAGTTCACATGCCATGGTCACTCTATTATTGCTTGTTCGCACCACATATATGTATTGTGTTGTTCTTCACGCACATCCCGTTCGTGGTGAATCATACAATTAACGCAACACCACCGAAGAGGTTGCAACAATGTCATACAAATTAGTACTACACGCAGGACTGGATTTAACTGATGTGAGGCCCTAGGCTAATCCACTTGTGAGGACCCCTCAACCATCGTTGCGAGGAAGAAATAGAAAGCGTCAATCAATTTGCGAAAATCGGAAAATTACGCTCCGAAATGACCGCCATTAAAATTTCTCAATCATTACTGAAGTGCCCACGATCACTGCGTTTGTTGCTGCCTTTGACGCAAAAGCGTTAAATTGCACGGAATTGTTGGAATCTTACTTGGCTGGCGGGAACAGGAGTATTAACTGTCAGAGGCAAACCAATCGAAATCGCCACAATTGAAATATTTGACACAATACATGGTCTACGCTTTTCATAAGAATCACATCTGTTTTTCTCATCTGTTTTAAAAAAAACAAACACACTGCACCTATATGGTATGATTGGCGGCATAAAGACTTTAAAGCACAACGTGAGGACCACGTTGCAACTCGCTTACTACGGCTGTAAAAATCTCACACACACGAGCAAAACAGCTCACGTACAACGCACCCAAATGGTTGCAACTGTTAGGTTCACTATTCGCGTAACTTCACTCCACAGATGAAATAAGGAAGAGATAAAAATATGTGATTTATTCCTTGCTTATTACACCTGCGGAGTGAAGTTACTTGAATACAGATATGCGCAAGTTTGAAACATCGCAAGAAGAAGAAAGCAGAGCCCAATCGGCTGATTCCTCTAAAGCCTAGAGAAAACCTTCTAGAGCTTTTAATTGTTCACTATTTGTGTGTTTCTTACTTTTTCGGACTGGTCAGAATCGAATGCAACTAAACTGTCGCGTGAAAAGATGTGGAGTTAAAAATCAGAACCGTCGCCAGGAAGTCTTGAATAGGGGGTTTAAATTTTCGTAAGGGGACTTGACATTGTGAAAGTTTGATAAAATCTTTACTGATTTGTAGTGTTTCATATTTACATTTGGAAGGGCTGAGCTTACCAATGCCCACCGTGGCGACTGGACTGGTTTAAATTTCGCTTATGCTGTCATTATTGAAATACGTATAAAGAAATAAAAAGCTACAATCATCAAATCAAGTAAGGCTGAACATAAC
>Ga0210059_1017149_pt1 | contig 10359 bp, 6 predicted proteins | sample Ectturendosymbi2_FD_188042 | JGI IMG/M metagenome (GOLD analysis project Ga0210059, IMG submission 188042) | Ecteinascidia turbinata endosymbiont from Florida, USA - Sample 2 (SPAdes) (version 2) | ecosystem: Host-associated > Tunicates > Ascidians > Unclassified | place: Key West, Florida...
TGTTGTTAGATGTAGTTTATGGAGACCTAACATCCTGCCCTTGTTTAATCAAGGCTGGTAGTATCTTTGGTGGTTGCAACATAGTGTAGCTGGAGTGCTGCCCTTTTCAAAACAGCCACACAATATAATATGATTTGATTTAGCGCTACAAAAATGTTTTTTGGCAGCATTACAGAAAGTTTCTCGAGGCAAGTGCCTCATTTTGCCTCAGTATAGCAATGGCCTTGCAAAAAGTGTGTAATCCACAGTGATGCAGTTGAGACCGTAACCGTGGAGACGGAGACCTGGTTAAAACTTCGTGACTGGGACTTCATCAAAATTTCCGAGACTCGAGACTTCAAAATTTGTGGATTTTGCCGCATTTTTTTATAAAATATTGTCCTCACTTCGAAGTTGAATTTTTTTCAAATTTATGGCATTTTTCTGACCTTTTTTTGGTTGCTTTTTATCTGCAAATGCAACAAATAAAAATCGTTGAAATATAGAAATTTTACTGAACCATTTCATTGCAATATTCAACGTCTCGAGACTTGTAGCCATCGAGACCAAGACCAAGTCTCGAGACTCCATCAATGGTAATCCATTTAAAACTCTACTAACTCAGCCTTAAAATATTCATGCTGTATAATCTCTAGACCCTTATAGGCACACTAAAGACTGGATTAGTCGTTTCGTCTTTACAATAACAGCTCGTAATGCATCTGCTTTGGCAGTGGCTTTCTTTCGCTTACTAGATCTACTCTCATATGCACATTTCGGCATTCGCAAGTAAATACAGCCTAACCTAGATGAGATCCCCCTAGTCTGATTACTTTGAAAAACAGAAAACAAGTTACACCTTACAGTACACCCAGGGTTTTTTTTTAAGGAAAGGTACCCAGTATGGATCTGTAGGGACCCGATTTCTCTAATTCTGGAGACCCGTTGATAATTTTCCCTGATTTTAGGGACCCGATTTTCAATTCTAGGGACCCGAATCGGGTCCCTAAAACGCCTTAAAAAACCTGGTACACGTGAAGCTCACACTGCTAATTACACCAATAGGCTCAAGCTACAAATTTGCGTTACCCATACATCAAGATACATGTCTATTTCTGGTCAACGGCAATTGAAATCAATCTTTGTTATGCACTGAGCTGTAAATCAGAATGACTCAAGATTACTGTAGTACAAAACAATTGAAGTCAAATAAAATACCCAGCTTGAACACGCGCGATATTACAAACTGTTAATATTTTGCTCCACTGAATGAATGTAGCCTTGGCTACAGTGCAGCCAAAGCTAAATCTTGCCTTTACCCGTATTTCACCCATAAAAAGCAAGGACACCTGGTCTGAACGTAAGTATACGACTGTCCTCATGCAATTTGAAAACGGCTTAAGACGTCCTGTGCGACAAACTATACGTAACAATAATTCATTCGCAACGCCGCCAAAAAGAGATTCCTTATCGTGATTCACCTCAACGGTTTGCGTTGCACGGTATTTCACTCATTTTCTGAGGTCGTACACACATTCTTCTGCAGAATGTTTTGTTGACAGCATAGTAAAAAAACATGAGTTGAACAACAACAACAACAGCACATATTAGCGTATTTGAAACTCTTGGCGCAACGCCGTACCGGCAATGATTCTTTCACCGGAACGGCGTTCCGGGCCGTTCCAGCTTACTTTCACCTCTGGTCACAGTGTTTTCAGGTAGTCAAGGTGGCGAATTTTCGCACTTCGTTCTCATTCTATAGTTGCGTCACAATGGACGGAAATCCAGCATTAACAATGCATGCAACTGGGCATGCTTTTAGAGCAGCGATAAACCTTTATAGTATGTTGTTACGACAACATATCTGATGTTAAGGAAATTATTTGATCTTTGATGGTTTGACAAACTTCATGTTGAAATGGATTTGATGTGGTTCTGAAGGTAATTATGATGATTTTTATTTGTGGGATGTACAAATAAATCTTGACTACTTTTGTAAAATTCCGATTGCAAATGGGCAATAGCAATGCGTGTATTAATTAGAGTTATAATTGTGTACTTTTCAGTTACTCTCAGGGACGCCGGAGAACGGAGGCATTGCTTCCCCTGTTCTTTCAAAAGGGAAGCAATGGGTACGGGCGGAGTTAACTTTTCATCACTGTATCATAGGAAATTTCATGGATAACAAGTTCTAGTTGAAACAAATTTATTGGAGCTATTCACGCACCCACAACATTCAGCATGGGTTTCTACACTCTCTGTTAATATTTTTGAGGTCAACATTTTGTTGAACAGCAACAAACATATTGGTGAATAATTTTTTGTTTTTGTAAGTTTGCATTTCCCTCAATACTTTTAATGACCCCTGCCCTACTGTTGCTGCGGCTGCTGCCTGTGTTTTATGTAATTTCACCTATAAACTGAGCATCTCCACAGACATGATTATCGAAATTCAGATCACAAAATTGCTAGCAAAATTTCTTACAGACGGTCACTGTCGTTAGATATTTTCTAGATTAAACTATGTGACACATTTAAATCTTATCAGCTTTTTGATAAAATAATCGATAAATTTTCAGCAGGAAAAGCAAGAAAACTTTGTCCTTGGAATTAGATAATTGCAAGTAAAGCATCAGAATGCAGTGTTTCTTTTATCTTATGCTGCCACGAACGGGCAGGGGAGCGCTTAAACTGAGTTTGTCCCCAGGCGCGGGAAACCCGAGTTGCGCTACTGCTTGAAGTGTCGTTTGTTTTTTGCAAAGTGCTTTCATGTCTGTTGCTGCAGCATGATACTGTGGATAAAAATGCTGTTTGGAATCTACGTAGTGGTGCTTAATTTCGTTCAAACCATCGCGAAAAACTTCTTGTAACTTACCTTTGCAATGAAATGTTGCTTTTCAGTTACATCGCGCGTTCTTTTTCTTGCAGACGTCACAGCGTTTCTTTCACATTGCAATTAATTTGGGGAAATGCTATTTTTGTAAGCGTGGTCGCAGGGGTCTTCATTTTCAGCTTCGTGCCTCGGATTGGTGCTAACTAAACTCAACAACTACATAGTTCCCTTTTTTCTGATTTGACGACTTTAGTCTTATGAAAAAATTATCGTCTTTGAGAACCGTGAATGACATTGTTATTACTCCACCGTAATAATAGCATTGTCTGTTTTCATTATCATTTGCATTATCTCAGATGCTTACAACGTTCACAAGCCCAGCAACAAAAATTTTGCACCTGTGAAAAGCGAAACGTTTCGCTGAACAAAAAAATGCACATCAACGTTGAATAAAAATTGCCAGTTTGTTTACTAAGCGATGTCAATCGTGAGCAACATAATCTATGCGATTAGATACATCCACTGTTGCTTTTCAAGTGACATAATCAGTTGTTGCACTGCGTGGTTTGCCCAAATCGAAATGTTTTTAATACAATGTTACAATTCAACGGTCTCGCTGGGCTACCCTCCTACTTGCAGCGGAGCTGTTATATACCTGAGCACCTTGGAAAATACTCTTCAAAACCGACCAAGTTGAAAATGCAATTTTTTACGGCTTAGCATTAACGCGCATAGAAAGCAAAGCTTCTTTGTATTCCATGGGTTGCACTGCTTGTAAACAAACCTACTAAATGGTTGCGGTTATTTTTTATACCGAAACATCTCGTCGTGTTGCCATGAATCCAGTGCACAGAGTAAATTTGCATTCAAATGTTGAAGTTGTCACGCGTTTAACGTTGTGCAACAACTTTCATGTTTTTGCGCACTTTGCATTGCAATCTTCGCCGATGAAGTTGTACTTTTGGTATTTGTCTTGCAAAATTTTTCCTGAAATCACTCACGAATATATTTTGTTTGCTCCCCTCTTTCTTCACTTGAAACATTTCGAAACATCTGCGTCACTTTGTGTTGTAAAAAGAATACTGCTAGACATCGGACTTAATTTGAGATATTCTCTACTGCTCCAAAGCAGTAATTTTCCTCCTCACTAAAAAAATCTGTCTCCTGTGTGAAACTATTATTCTTTGAAGAATTTTACACTTTCACTAAACGAGGAACTGAAAGCGCAGTATTTTTGTTTTCTGCTACTCATTCAAAGTTCTACTGTTCAGCAAAAATCAAATAAGGCTCCTTTGCCAAACACCAAATGGTTTTTCAATTGGAAAACTAGCGTCGTGCGTACAATCGCTGTGTTTATCGCTTCACAATAATTTTTTAGTTTTCAACATCAGTGATAACGCTGAAAAAATATTCGCATAATCTGTGGACGTTGCCAAATCACGATTCCCGGGTCACTTGAGGGCATAGGTTTCGGAGCATGCTACAGCACGTCCGCTCAATCTCCTACCGCCCCGTTTTGAAAACCTAACGTTCTGGGGGAACTACAGGAAAGTGTTCCCTTTGAGATGACGGATAAATCACTTCGCGTTAAACTTGTTATCGTGAGTTTGCTTGAACATAATTTAAATCAGAGAATCTCACATTTTCGCTCTTTTAACTCTACACGCAAAGCTATCATTGACGAAAGGTTTGGTTCATCTACGTTTAAACCTGACATAGCCCCACCAAACGTCAGGTAGTTGGGCTTTTTTCATCATTGCAATTTCGCTGAAATTTTAGTTGCCTCCATGTGTTTAGTAAAAATTACATGATGCCATTTTTTGCAAGTGGCCATCGCCTGGGCTAAACAAGCAGAGTTGGCGTTGAAAAACATTTTCTTTGATTAACATGCTTACCTGACACAGCCACACAACGTCAAGTGATTGATTTCTTTTATCATCACGATCTTGCTAAAATTTTAATCACCTCCATATGCTCAGCCGCAAATCACAAGATGTCGATTTTTGCATGTGATTGTTGTCCGAATGCAACACCAAACTTTGGATGCTACAACTTCGCATGAGAAACAGAATTGTTTTCTGACCGCTTGGCTTTGATTTTCCTCAGTTGTATAAATTCTTTGTGGTTCTTAGTGTTTTTTTGCATATTTTCATGCAAAAGTTTTTCAGATCTTGCGGAAAAGTTACGCATTGGCATTCAATGTACTGACAGGGAAACTTAATTTCATAATGGAATAAAAGAAATTTATGATAGGACATTTTGTATGAATAAGATTTAAGCATTGTGGATGCGTATAGTGGGATCTGAAATCGATGTGCTATAAAAATAATTAGGTTGTCTGATTCGCTTGCTAGTCACCTTTGTGGGGACCCGTAACTTGAATAGGCCTAGAGATATGTGCAAGTTTAAATCATCGCAAAAACAAAAGCAGACCAGTTGGCAGATTCCTCGAAAGCTTTTACAGTAAATCGAGAGGTTTCAATTGTTGATGTTAGGTTTATTTTTTTAGACCTGATGCCAGCTGCTTAATGCGCATTGCACACCTTTGAAACTAAAGCATTCAACACTTAGGCTGCACTTTCAAAAGCTGGAATGTTAAGGAAACGGTGGTTAGTCAATTCGCTCTCGAATATCTAAATAACCAGTCTTTGCACGCAAGCTATATAAACTACGTTCCACACAAAACTACTATCGCGTTTAAATGAACCATGCAGAAACAAGGACCTCAGTTTAAAATACAAGTCGTCGGTAATTTGTTCAGGGGTTTCACACGAAACATAGATCAACATAACATTTTTTTGAAAACATAAAATAATGCATAAAAATTTCGTGGGAGGCTTTGATTGCCTGGTTTGTCCCCCACTCTGGTTGCGGGCTTAATTCAATTTACACGTGCATTAAACTCTGTGACAAATATATTGGTCTTTTATTGCTTGACCATTCTTTTGAGTACTGTACACACAGAGCGAAACTTGCATTGATAATGGCGATTGCTAGCCTACAACAATCGACTCACAAAGCTAAATGCACTCTATATGGGCGTTTCTGCCGTCTACGTTTCATTTACATGTGCATACACTGTAAAGTAATTTTTCCTATATCATAACTTTTCAATGACTATTTTTTTCAGATCACTTTATTTCTTTAACAACTTTTTTCAAAAAAAGCATTTCAAGGTTAGGTGTTTCAAAATAGATCCTACGTCTGTAAAACAAGACCATAATTTTTTTTGAAGTGCAGCAAAAGGAGCGGTAGCGAATAGCGGTAGCGATAGCTCGCTACGAAATTTATTCAGGAACGTCTGCGGTAGTGCCGCTACTAAATTTAACAAATAGCGGTAGCGAAGCTATTAATAAAGTAGCGATTGCCCACCTCTGCTTTCCAACCCTATGGCCTGATAGATAAAAGTGGTAGACCTTCGCTAGTTTCTCAGTGTTGTCTGCCCCCAACCTGTTTCGAAATTTTGACCAAACCAAGCCAAATGCAAAAACAACGCGGTAGCAGTAGAGCGAGCAGGGCATGAGCGTAGGTTTTACATAAACATGCAGAAATATTCCGGGAATTCCGTGCTTTGACTGTGTGCTTGCCTCCACTACCTTCCACCATTTTACTGGTTGAAGCTGTTTTACAATCCTGATAGAGAAAGAAAATGAAACTGGGGAAAACTACAGATTTATTTGTCTGCATATTTAACAGCCATAACTGCTCCTACGGCTCATAAACCATACCCTAAATACTTGATAAACGTTTCTCCAAGCTTTCTCCTTGCATTAGGGTGACGTTTCAGATAACACCTATCGTAGATTTGCAATATGCTTAGTGCATCATGCTCAATTCACACAACTTTCTCCCGGTCTAGCCATTCATGACTTGCACCAGGCTTGTGATGTTTGTGGTTGACGCTGTACTTTTTCAAGCAAAGCATCTGAAAAAAACCTGATTTATGTCACAGTGGAACTACTGAAAAAAAAACTGGATTAAATAATTTCTTTGCACGGACTAAGAACCACAGTAAAATTACAATTTGAAACAGAGTGTTACTTCCAAAACGTGTTTCTTTGTCCTCGTTGGAGAGCATCGATCACATTCTTTACCCCTCCAACATCTACAGTTGCTTTAATACATGCAGATACAATTCCGGCAAACATGACGAAGGTCTGCAACGTATCGGTCCACACCACCGCCTTCATTCCTCCCTGAAATCACGATATTTGAAGCATTTATGTACCGCAAGTAAGTATCAGCGTGGAAAGAAGAGAGTGCGGCAAATGAGCACCATTCGTTTAATATTTTCAATAACTCTCTTCAACGATCAACTGCGACATATATCTACTGAGATTTTTTTAAATGTCAAAGCTTCTAAAGTGATAGCGCAAAACGCAGCCTTTTCTTTTCAGGTACAGTGGTGGATGCATATTATGCGCTTGCAGTATAGACTCATTGAAACAAGGCCTCTCCTACACAAGCATACAAGCCGCAATGTCTTCCGGTGGTGCCCCTTGTTATCGCTAAAGTTGCTGTATAAATGGCTCGAACAGCTGGTGCAACGGTATGAGTTGGACAGTGCTATCATGAAATGCGCAAATCCAATCAATACCCTTGCGCATCGGTCGCAGAGGTGCGTGACCAAGGATCGAGTTTGGACTTTGGGTAAGTCCTCAGCTCCCAAGCTGTGTTGATAAATGGATCCCACTAGAAGTAAGGGTGTGCAAAAATTTTGAGATTGAAGTTGTTAGACCGCTCGCTGTGTTTGATACAGGTAAACGATCCAAACGCAGTACCCATAATTCGAGGAGAAGACTGGTTTTGCTCCGCGAAGGGAAGCTAAGGAATTCACAATTATTTTGGGTGTATTAAATGAACTCGTTGGGAACTATGCTAGGTTATGGAAGGGTGTGATTGGCCAGCACGGCGATGCTCTCGTAAATAACAATGGAAATCTCTAGTTGAAACTACGCTGTAACAACGCACTGTACATTATGAACATTTTCTTCCAACTCACATATTTACACAAGTACTCCTGGTGCAGAGATTCTTTGGGTCAATGTTAACTCATTGATTTGTGTATATTGTAGTTCCAGGTACCCTATTTCAATCAGTGTTGGATGTTCATCGCACAATCTGTGCAGAATTGTCGACCAATTACCATCTGGTAGTCTGCAACTTTGGTCTTGAAAAAACAACAGGGTTTACACAAACACGTGGAACTAGGAGGTCCTAACAAATCAATTGGGAGGCCCTGGTGGAAAAGATGTATTTGGACCAATGCAGATAGTGTATCGTTCTTGTTCCAAGAGTCCCAGGAATACATAGTGGACGCAGAGGTGCAGGTTCATTTGTTCAAATGATCTGTAACTTCATCCACTGCTCCGAAATACTGAAGATACCACGCGGCCGAAAAAGCCGAAAATCTTTCGCATTCTCGGTACACATATGCGCGAAATTCCGCACCCCTTAACGGTGAAAATGTTAAAAATGCAATCTTGACGGAATTTCAAGCTTTGACAATTTCCGGGATGACAACAAAGTTCTCTGGTAAACCATCCAGTGTCTCCGTGGCAAAAATATAATATTGCCAGATCAATCAAAGACCAAAAATGTGTTCGTACTCAGCAATGAGGACAACCTTGGAAGATGGAGAGAGTATTTCAAAGAACTTATGAACTCAGTCACTATTACATCAACGGACACACAGGAGGTACATGCGGGGGAGGAAAAAACATCACTGAAAATTAGCACTACATTGTAAAGATCCAGGTGTTATGTCTTTCCAGAAATCCAATCCAGTGCAAGTGTGAAAGCACTACAGCAGGTCGATAATTTCAAGGGACGGAAGGCAGAACAAGGACATAGGTACACGGATTGTTAGAAGCAAATCCAGTTCTACGTGAACTTTATTGCTCTGTGGTCAAAAGGGAGATTTCAAACAGTGCAAAGTTGTCACTTTTTAATTAGGTATACGTTTCGATCTTCACCTATGGTCATGACTTTTGGGTAATAACTTAGGGAGTGCTTCCTCGAATATAAGCGATGGAGAGGGGGTTATTGCGAATATTTCGCTGCGCGGCACTTCGCGACAAAGTGCACAGCTGTGAAATTCGTGAATCCTTGAATGTCGAGTCACTTCTCCGTATAAAGACATCTCAGCAACGATGGTTCGGCCATGTGTCCAGAAGACTCAGGAAAGATTAGCGAGGTAAATCCTGCTAGCTATAACCACGGGATAAAGCCAAGGGACGACGAAGGACCAGGTGGTGTGAGTACATCTCCGGACAGGCTTGGTCCCGTCTTTATGTGGAGCCAGCAGAACTACCAGAGGCTTCTGAAAACCGTGAGGTAAATTTGAATCCTCCTATAAGCTTCTGGCCCTGCGACCTGCCCAGAGGAAGAGCGTGAGTAACAATGAATGAACAAGTAACATTGCGTTTCACGACCATTTACAGCTGCGATACAGCAACAAAAAAGCCTTGTTTGAAAAAAAACAAGGTTGAGGTGAAAGCGGCACATTAGATTTGGGGCTATCTTCTGTGTATGTGTAACGTCTACACAACGAATTTTTTTTTTGAGAAATTGTTTTAGGAACGAGTTTCCAGGCAGTTTCTTATATTTAGTTATTCAGTTTGAAGTGCGCACTGGATTGATGTCAGTTGAAGAACAATAAATCTAAACTTCACTGATGATGCCAATCGTTAGATTGATTTAGTCATGAGACGAATCTTGATCAAACAAGTATCAACGTGTAAATGAGAAAGTGCTGGAAACGAATACTTTTAAGTTTAGTATCGCTTAAGAACGCTCTACAACTAACAACTGCAACATATATCTGTTGTGATTATAAAAATGTCTAAAGTTTCTGAGCGTTCTTGTCCGAGTTCAACAACAACTATTCCTGATTTACAACGACTGCGGTTATCGACTGCATCTCAGATTTGTACAGTCTGAAATATAAAAATATCCATCAAATAATCAGGTCGGATCACATGTCCAATTTGAATTGTTATTAAAAAACTTCCCCTAAATATGCTCATCATTGCAATGCTCAAAGACGGACAAAGACTGTAAATGGAGGAGGCTAAAAACTATTCAAATGCAACAGTGTTGATCAACTAAATTCGTGCAAAGAAATCGGTTTCAGGTCCATTCGCTGAACTAGGTTAGAGGCACAGTTTTAAAAATTCTGCGTAAAGTTTGTTCTGCATCAGCGATGAAATTTTGTTATTAATTTCTCCTGTATCTAAATAAGTCGCACTGTTCTATTTCAAGAAAAATGAAAAACCTTTTACTGTAAAGTTTCCTAAAATAACACATTCGTTAGGTAGCAGACGTGTACTTTCGGATGAGTTAAAACTAACCTATGCATATAATAAATATCACGGCTAAAGCAAACGATACAACTGACATCTTGCAAACGTTTCGATAACTACTGTTATCATCCTCAGTGCATAGCAAAAGAACTGCAGTGATGTTGCTGCAGGTTCTTATTGGTTATTCAGGAGAAAAGCGCTGTAAAAAATGAAAAACGCAAAGGGCTGTTTCGGTAGTGACGT
>Ga0210059_1017150_pt1 | contig 10359 bp, 6 predicted proteins | sample Ectturendosymbi2_FD_188042 | JGI IMG/M metagenome (GOLD analysis project Ga0210059, IMG submission 188042) | Ecteinascidia turbinata endosymbiont from Florida, USA - Sample 2 (SPAdes) (version 2) | ecosystem: Host-associated > Tunicates > Ascidians > Unclassified | place: Key West, Florida...
ACCTTAATCGACCAGTCAAGGGGCAACGACTCGATAACCTTGCGGTTTTTTCGGTGCCCCGGCGTTTTTGCAATTGCTATGGTTTCTTTCTCGTCTTTGAAATTCTTAACTTTCGCCAAATCAACTCAACTCACAAAAAGTAGAGAAAGTGTCTCCGCAATTTCCACGCAGGTTTTTGAATCATGAAAGATGTCTGCTAAAGACTACCCCAGGTATGAACAGAAATTTGTTGAATAGCAAGCACAGTACGGTGTATAATCCAGGGTTGGTTGAGAAGGGCATATCTAACATCACTAATTTACAAGGCGCATGTAATGCATGCTCTGATCCTCTCTGAAAGAAAAATGAAAAAAAACGTATTATGGTAAAGAACCCAAAAACAGTACATATACGCCCAAAACCTGATTCAATATCAAAGTAAAAGTGAGTTGTAAAGGTGTTGAATATGAAAAAGAGTTGCACTCTTACGAAACTCAATAAATTGTCCAACATATTCCTCAACATGAACATCAGTCACAAATTTTTTTTCGGGGGCGTTATGCAAAGCTTACCTGAACAGAAATTAAGTACATAAAATGAAACTAGAAAGAAAGACACGTGTTTTTTACAAAATGTGTGGGCTTTTTATCTGTCTTGGTAAAGCATATCAACACAAAGCTAATGGTTTTGGAAGCTAGCGTTTTTCATAAACTAATGGTTTTGAAAATCTTGCGTTTGCATTCGTGACTGGTCATGATTTTAAATGCAACGCAATTACAGTGTTATTCATACCACAGAGCCAAAATTGCGCATTCGAGAGATTTTAACATGCATTTATGGCGTTAAGTCAATCTCTCGATTACGATCATGGAGCCACGAACTTGCAGCTCAAACACATGCAGCTTCCAAACACACCATTTGACATTTGATGCAGACATTTAGCTTATTAGTTCGTCGCCAGCCACTTGCCTGGTTAATCACATTCTTCAGAATCCCTTTTAATGTTAAAATTTCTCAAAATGTTTTCGTTACATAAAATCAAAAAATATATCTTCAAAAAAGTGAATAATTTTCATTCCAAGCATAAAAAATCAACCAGCTAAACAGCTTTTATTTGTTGGAGTTTCAAGGAAATAGTATTAAAGTATTTTATTTTCTTTCTGTGTGAGGTAAACTGGGCCTTTGGAAAGTTCTCTTGTTGGGGAAGAGGGGCAAATAGAAAAAGAGAGTGGAAAGTTGCGAAAGACGTTAAAAAGTGTCATCAATAATTTAACTTAGGGCACAACTACAAGTGAGAGTTTCAAAAACACCGGCTCCTGTACCGCAGGGACGTCTTTGTAATGAAATACAGCACCACAGTTTCGCCAAAGATGTCAGCCGCGCACCAGATATTCAACATAAATTATTTTTAAATTTACTTTCATTGCTAAGTGTCGGGCAACAGTGTGCTTCTAGCGCCTTCATACCAAATGAACACGCAACATCCACGTAGATAATATAGCACTGTTTCACCAGACTCTTGTCACGAATTTTTTCTGAAGGAAGCGAGGCGGTACATGGGGTCGATACAAAAACGTCTACATCTTTCTTTCTTTCAAAAGAACTCAAGGAACCGTAACGTGATTTGCGGAGTGCGTTGTTGCACTTTTACACCAAGCTATTGAAAAAGAATCAATGTTTTCCGCTGCACCGCATTTTCGTCGTCATCAAAGGCACTTCAAGGTCACCTTGTACTTCTGACAGATAGCGTCGTGGACTTGAGAATTGTGATAGCAAGCAAAAAGCTTTAAACGTCTACTTCTATTACAAAGCTTGCATTGCATCGACAAATACTTGCATTGTTTCAACAAATTATATCGTCAAGCTACTTGTATTTTGAGGCATTCAGCAGTATGCTAAAAAAGCTTATTATAATTCATAATGCCATGGCTGCATAGCTCAGTAGCTTATGTGGAGATGATATTGAAAAAAGACCTGCTCATTTGATTTTGTAGAAGTCTGTGTAACCTTTTTTCGGCTATGCTACCATTTAAAATGACTATAGGGCACAAATTACAAACAATGAACGTCGTAATAATGTTATTCTATTTTGTTCTTATTTTGTTGGCAAACCATCCATGTTTCAGGAAATTTGTACACCGAGATAATTTCCTGCGCACTCTTTTCACGCTGTTGTGTTGTGTAACTCATTTAGTTCTTTGAGCCGATGCTCAACATTACTAATGGCTTAAAACAAAAGTGTGATTAAACAGCTTGACGAAACAGCCTCCACAATTCTACTAAGTTGTTGCACTCATTTTGTCTCGGCTGACACAATTTTGTAAAAAATAAAGACCTCAAATTTAATTTTTTATTTGCTTTAGTTTGTCATGAAATAAGCTGCAAAACAAGCTTTATCATCTCAGTACTGTAGATGATCCTGATACGTGTTATGATCTACAAAATGATAAGTGAGTAGTAACCTCAACACTCCAATAAGTCAATACTTTTGCAGCTCGCTTCACCGGCCGTAGTACATAGGAAGCTGAGTTGAGCAAGACAAGATCCATTTCATAACAACCAGCAGATTAAAATTATACGCTTCCAAGAAAGAAAGTTGCAGTCGATTACCAACTTGCTTTATATATATAAGACAACGGTGGGGTCATTGGGATTGATAGTTGCGGTCTACCAACAGTAGTCATGTCAACACAAGATATTGGAATTTTTATATGGTCTACTAACGAGGCACTATTTTAGTCAAACCAATCAACTGAACTAAGCACAGCGGTTTTCTGCCTCAGTTTGCTGCAGCGAGGCGTTCCTGCCTGTAATATGTTGTTGCTGACTATATATTTGTGGCCTGTTGTTGCTGACTACTTGGCGCAAACAAAGCTGGCTAGCGTTGGGCTTAATTAAGACACGACTTTCACAGCAGCAAAAATATTTTCATGAACGTACAGTGAGCCCAAAACTATTCCAGACTGAATTTATTTGCATGTTTGGAGCAACAATATTGGTACTGAATTGTCTAGTTTGAGGGCGATAATAGCAGCGCAAGCGGGCACGCTATAGCGCCATTTTGTCTGAAAAAGAAACTGCAGGCCGTCACACAAACGGGCTGCGAGAGCAACGCAAGAAATGTACGACGTGATTTGCTGAGAGTTAAGGCTAGGTGACAGATTATTTTGAGACATGCAAATTTAAAGAAATAACCCTAAACAAAGCAAGCATTTGACTTTCCAAAAACTCATTCGCAGTTTTTACAAGTTGCAGATTTTTTTAAGTGTGTCAACGCACTTTCAAGTGTTTATCATCTGCACTGTTTTTGATCACCTTTGACTTTTATACTTTGAGTCAAACTAGACACATAGGTGTGATTGCTGGTAGGAGATTTGGCTTTTAAGAAAAAATGAGAAGAATTCAGTCAAAACTTGAGTACCGTATACACTCGATTTTTAGTCGCCCTTGATTGTAAACGGCCCTTGAATGTAAGACGCACGAAATGTGTTAAAAAATTATTGCAAACCGCCATTGGTTGTAAACTGCACTTGAACATAAGTTACTTAAGCCTCTGAGAAACTTTCGGGTAGTAGCACGTTTCGCATATTTGGCAACCCTGATAATGATGTTTACACCATTACAACTGCCTTCAGTTCATCATAATCTATCCTGTGACGGATGTGCACTTGATGCTGAAGAGAATAGAAAGTGAAAAGAGAGTTTGGTCAGAAAAACAAAGCCAAGGAAAGACTAAAAGTCATCTATGCCTTTCGATGAGGTGTTAATATAAAAAATATATACCACCCTTGGTTGTAAGCCGCCAATGACTATGAACAGCACGAAATGATGAAAAATATTTTATTAGCCGCTGCTTACAATCGAATAAAAACGGTATATATAAAAACAGCAAAACAACTTTGAAATATTCAAACTTTTTAAAATTAAACTGTTTTGTGGTGCGCAATATTTAAAAAAACTTTGGTGAGTTATCAAAAAGGTAAATTGTCTAAAGCATGATGGCAACAAAATGCTACTCCACTTTCACACAGCTGGATCCAGTTAAAACAAACTATGATCCCTCACACACTGTATGTCAGAAAATGAAACGTTCTGGTACTATGAGTTCCAAACAGTAGCTCCAGCCATTGTGAATGTCCCAGGCGTTGGCTTAGCAACAGTTTATAAACATGCCATCAAATTTCGTTCCTGCCATTTGCAGTAAAAGTATAGCTTACGCAAAGCAACTTCATTTGCAAACTGCGCTGGAATCAATCTCATCATTTTTTGTAAAACAATGAAAATCCCAAACTCTTCGCAGGTAATGGCCCGGTATATTAATAGCAATTTGCCTTAAACTTAAGCAATGACTAATAAAATCATAGCGTTTTTCGAATATATCATCGCAGAACACAGCATAATGTTGCAAAATGGCGACTGACCGAACTATGTAAATCAATAAAAACCTGCTACAAAACTCACTAACTTACAATAGAAGATTGTAACATGTTTGACTTTCTAAATGTAACTGCCTTAATGTAAATCTGAAAGTAATCCCTCAGTTATAAAGTGTTTAAGAACTTTTTCGACTTGCGTGTACCTCGACGACCAAAAAGCTGAGACAGCAATCGTTGAGTAAAACGCAAGGTATCAGGCTAAAATACTGCTCATTCTGAAAATGATTTTTGAAAGAAAAATGTTGTCGTCACATAACGTCAAAATCAGCATCTAATTTCAATAACCGATTCTCCATGCACTTCACTTGCTTTAGTAAGAAGTGTGCTGCTTTTTAGGCAGCCTACAAGGAATCGAGTAATTAGTTCTCAGTTTGGCAACACTGAAGGCTCGCAATAAACAAACAGAAAGCACAAAGTATTATCAGCTTGCATAAGCTATCCACTTCATGCTGAAAACACGGTTTCTCAAACTATTGCTTTTTCACAACATAATACTCTGCTTACCTGTATGGACTCCCCAGCATGGTATAAAACTAATAAAACTACTTAGTGGAATGTGTTGTGGGTTGTTTAATGCAATAGGCCTTGTCCAGCAGTTCAGAGTAACAAAAAGCAATAAGGACTTGTTACGACATACGATTTTAACGAGAAATGACTGCAACTGTGTAACAAAACGAAAAAGATTTCTGCTTGTTTCATTTTTTCATAGCAAACTTTTGCATTTTGATGCTACACTACGTACTGTAATTTCCGTTTTACAACAACAGGAAACTTCTCAATATACTTGTGAAATCTTTTGTTTCGTGTAACCTCAGGCTAAACGAATAGCACTTTTGAAAAACTGCACAGTCGATGTGAAAATCGTCCAAGTTTTTAAAATTATACTTAAAAGTCTAGGTTTGCTGCAAGCTTTTGAGGAATAAGCCGACTGGGCTCTGCATTCTTCACTTTGCAATGATTCAGACATGCACATATCTGTATTAAAGTAACTGTAGTCTTTACAAAGGCGTTAAGATTTCAGGGCTGAAGATGCGTAGTGCTACGGGAAATAGATATCCTATGAAACACATTTGCAAATTTATGGAAATCCGTCGCACTCGTGGAGACGAGTTACTTTTTCACAATTACGTGAATTCACCTGCCCATTTATCGCTTCTCCTGCAAAAACAGACGCAATAAAAGCAGTTCTTCACAACTTCTTCTGTATCCTTGACTGCTCCTCAGGCGCAACAGACGTTTAGCAGCAGAATTTTTCAAGACGGTTATTCAATATACAAGTATACAAAGGAATTCTTTATAATGAGAACGGATTTGATGAAAATGGATACATGCCATAAATGACTTTGAGTAATCCAAAATACTTCAGATTGTCAAAAGCATGTCAAGCACTAACGAAGCATGCTGAAAGATATTATCTAATAAACTAAAAATATCTACAAAGCAAAAGTTATAATTTAACAAATGCCCTTCACTTTAGACCCAGTTTGTCTGTAAAAAGATAATCTAGTCAAAAAAACATTCAAATTAGTTTTCTATTAATGAAAATACAAACACCACAGAAAGACTCAGTACCAAAGCACGCAAAAGTACTAAATTTAAACACAATAACAAACTGTTTCATCAAAACTTTCAGAAACCATTCACAGCATTACAGATAAATCAAGCATGTGTGTTCTTGTGTCAAACAACGAAAATACTTGCAGTGATGAAGTATAATATTCCTCATCACTTATCACCTCAACATCAGTTCCATCACCGCGTTGCGTGATATTGAACAAACCTAATGCATTATGTTTGGCAGTGTTTCAACTTTGCAGGCGAAGCATTTGTTAAAGGTATATATTTTAAGGTACTGTGTATTTTTTTTTGGTGCACTGAGTAACACAACTTCTTTAGTGTTTTTTATATCGCTTAGTTTGTAAAATGTGTTGAAGTACGCTATTCGGCAACATTCATGCACCCATACAGTTGCAATGGTCGGAAAATATGTTTGTGTGAAAGGTAGGCTAGTCTGAAATGAGTTTAGCATTTATCCAGCCAAAATTAACTTCTCTCTCAATGAAAAAACAAGATCTGCCCTTAAAAATGTGTATGTCCAAACCAAGCCGTTATTGACAATCTAAACGACTTTCGACGTCGAAGCACCTGAAATTTACTGACTGCATATTTCATTTTTGCACATTTCGACCTTGAGAAAACATATGACCGGGCTTCACGGGAAAAGCTTTGGGGAGTGTTGGGAGTGTGCAGTATTGACGTCCGTTTGTTACATGCCTTCAAGACTCAAACGTTAGTGTCTGTGTCGACGGTGCTTAATCACAACCGTTGACAGTGGGTGTTGAACTCCGACAAATGTGTGTGCTGTCACTCTTCCTCTTCATAGTCTATATGAATTGGACAGACATGCACAGCCGAGTCGCCGAGGGCCTCCACGTTGGAAGCTGCAGGATCAAACGCTTGCTTTTTGCGGACGATTTGGCACTTCTTGCAAATCTCTAAAAATATTCTATGCACGAATCAAAGCAATACTTTGTCGCATTGCTTTATGGTGAACAGGCACATTAAAGCAACACCAGTACTATATCCTTCAAAACAACAATGCTGCACTTTGTATGCCTGACACAGAAAAAAATGAGCCGAAATTGTGGCTCAAAATTTGGTTCGATTCCAGGCTCAAATATGAATCTTTAGAGCCCTTGATGAACTTCCCAGGGGTTCTCGTGACAAAGGTATGGCCAGAAGACCCCAATTTATTGAGGAACATGCTGATTAATTTCAGGGGATTTCCGTAATTAATTCTGCTATTTTGCCATAACTTTTGAATCATAAATGCTAAAAAGTCCATCAAACCCCCTGAAGACTCGTCTTGTAGCTTAGAATCAAAAAAACTTTGAGCCACAATATCGGCTTGATTGTGCGACTCGCAAGGGATGATGACGTCATCCAAATGTAAACAAATATGCATAAACATCCTCGCATTATGTAAACATCAACAAAAATCCCGAGATCTCAAGCTAAAAATTTCTTTTTACAGTCTAAACTACAAGTGTTTAGAGGGCTTGTACAGCTATCTAGCCTATTCTGGCGGCAAGTTATGGCCATATACAAACCGGATGTTATTTACCCCAAGTTAGCGTTTGTGGGGGTATACATTTTCACCAGTTCTTGGTTTGTAAGGCCATAACTTTTTCTCCAGATATGCTAGTAAGCCAATCAAGCGCTCTAAAGGCTCGGATGAAAGCGTAGTCCAAAAAAATTTAAGCCAAAAAATTGGCTCATTGGATTGGCGCCTAGGGCCGAGTAAAGTAGGCCACAAAAACGCAAAAACCCCCTCACTTGTGACGTCCCCCCAAGAGAACCCTAAACTCAAAACTGAATTTTGTTTTCAGTCGAAACTAGAAGACTTGCTGCATCCGTAGAGGGTTTGAACACCTCTCTAGCTCTAGCGGCTTGCGAGTCATGGATTGTTATGGAATTGAAAATTTTGGTGAAATAAGTGGCCGCTATGGGCCTTAAAGGGATTCCCGTAAACAAGCCTGATCAGCCGTGTCATGGCAGATTTCCAGGCTTGTCCATAGGAATGTCATTCTTATGGGAATCCTATGGGAAATATCCCATGGGATGGGACAGCACACATTTGTACAGTATTTCCCATGAGACAGTAGCCATGTCATAGCAACTTCATTATGTCAGAGCTAATCTTTGTTTTTATACTTTTCAATTTTAAAGGCTTTTTACTCTCTTTTCTTGATAGACTTGTATCTATTATTTATTTTGTGGTGGGACCCTAGACTGAATCAAAAAATAACTTTTTTTCAAAGTTTAAAGCCTTACCCTGTCAAAGGGTTCCATTTATAAATTTAAAAATTTTAATTGAATTGTATTCCATATTAATATTATAATGGGAATCCCGTAGGATGGGACAGGCATAAATCGCTATGTGATGCTTAATGATAATTTTTTAACCAGAAGAGCTGTTTTATTTGGTTAGTTGTATCTTCAATGCGACGAATTTTACCACTACATATTTTTGGTGGTATTCTTGAAAGGTATAAGCCTGTGATGGATATATGCAGAGTGAAGGTTAGAAGCACTAAAACGTGTGTTTTCATGCTTAGTCCATGCTTTGTGTTACAAATCACGGTAACTGCATTTTTCATTTTTAGGAACATCTGACGTTAATATTTTTAATTCAATTGTGGTGACGGCAATTGGCGGCAAACCGAAGCCTGAAATTTGTTTCTTGCCAGGGCGCTTGAGGCGAACGCTCTTGCCCACGGCGCTGCTGTGGTCGTGGTGCGAACGTCCAACCTTCCAACTGAGAAGTGGAAAGTGGACACTCTGCCACTAGTTCCCGCCCAGTGGTAGAGTGTCCAATATTTTATCGAATGGGACTGTATACTTGCTGGTTGCGTTAAACAAATGATAATGTTTCAGTGTACTATTATATTTAAGATTTTCACTCACGAAAAATGTACAAGGACATGAAGAGATTTTTGAGATATGAAATCAGGGCAAAAATTTCAAATGGCAGCGCTGCCTATACCGGAAGCACGTTTCGCAACAAAGAAAACGGCGCACTCATTGCATCTTCTACTGTAAATAGAGACTGAATCAAAACAAGCACGATAAAATCTACAAGTAAAGAGTTTTCTGGAATCACTGCTTGTGAAAATACGGTTTTAAAACACAAAGTCGATAGAGCATCTGTTTTCAAAGCGGTAAATGTGGCAAAAGCATGCTGTCACGTCAGTTTAGCTGCGCTACTGCTATCGCTACTGGAAAATTAGCTCGCTACTGTCCACCACTGCATATGACTAACGACTTATAAATCTACTCTACAAATTGTCAATGCTTTCGAAGTGTTACGTATGTAACTTTGGTTTTCATTTATTATCTTGCAAACAAATCAAATTTGATTGAGTTTCAACCAAAAAAACACTTTAGAAACACGGAATAGGCTTTTGTTATAATGCATACATTCTTGCCGTGTCCTCTTGTGTTAACGCTGTTTTGAAACAAGCACAGCCTAAGCAAAACATTTATTCTGCGTTTATTTGCAGGAAAATTTTGCTTTTATTAAGCAGAAGGAGAAAAAAAAGCGTTTTTGCGTAATTGCGAAAATTGTTAAACGCCTGAAGCTTTTCCTGTTTGTGCGGCAATTCCTAACATTTTCAATTAATTATATGGGTAGAGACAATAACAGTAAATCCAGCTGCAAATGGTCCTTGCAAACCTCTAAGCCAGTGGTTCCCAACCGGTGGGTCGCGACCCCAAAGTGGGTCGCGGAGGAGTTTGTGGGGTCGCGAACAGCAGCCTCAATAGTTTGCTGAAGTCTCGAATTTTTAGAACTTCCTATATCAACATTTTGTTACATCAGCAAAACCGAAACACGGACAGATCTTTGTGAAGTTCACATTATCTCCATCATAATTCCTATTTGATTTCTCCTATACAGTTTAAATCAACCTGACTGTAGAATAGAGTCCTGCGCGGAGCGGGTTAACCCGCGCGGGTTGCGGGTACCCGTATTTGCGGGGCAGGTGCGGGAATCCGTACTGCTATGCATGCGGTGCGGGCGCAGGATGGGAAATTCTTTGTGTGGGCAACTGAATGTGGAGCCAAAGCACATGAACTTAATCAGCTCAAAAATCGCAAAACGCGTGGATGTACTAAAGTTGTTTGCCAGCAATGCGCTCAGGCCAGTAAGCCCAGAGCAATTATTACAATACGATGTAACAACCCATTCTTGCGAAACATTAGCGCACGTTCTTGTCTGTGGTAGGCACTAGGCAAGTCAACATTTCACCATTTCCATTTTCTAATGCTACCGTCGTACTTGGTGAGGAATAATTCAGTCTAGTAGCCCTTCTAAATGGATAAGACAGCGCTTAACGCACACCTGGTCACAACTCGACTGAAACGTGGTTTTTCTCACCTCAAA
>Ga0210059_1017153_pt1 | contig 10358 bp, 5 predicted proteins | sample Ectturendosymbi2_FD_188042 | JGI IMG/M metagenome (GOLD analysis project Ga0210059, IMG submission 188042) | Ecteinascidia turbinata endosymbiont from Florida, USA - Sample 2 (SPAdes) (version 2) | ecosystem: Host-associated > Tunicates > Ascidians > Unclassified | place: Key West, Florida...
TTTATGTGTTTTGAAAAGAGGGTAAGCATAAGCTGGAGTATTACAACGAAAAAATTTTGCAATAGCTCCGGGTATTTTACGGTATAATTTTTCGTATAATTTCATACCAGTGGTATGTAAAAGCATACAATCATTGACAATTTTCAGTTTACGGAGTTTTATCATTAAACTATTACAAGTCTCTCTGATCTGTTCAAAATGTTCAGAAATGGTGCAACCAACCATCTTCACAGTTGCAAAATCTTTCAATTCTCTAAGCATGATGCTATTATAATCTTCGTAATTCAGTATCACTATTTTACCGTCCTTATCAGAGCTACAAATTACCACATACAGGAGAAACCAACCATTTACAGAACTTCGACAGAATACTTTAAAGCAGTGGTCGCCGGCCTGTGGCCCGTGTGGCTATTTATTGTGGCTCACGGTCAAAAATAGAACCAGTAGTCGGTTGACAAAATGTTTCGTTCTCTCCCTTCATCCATGTTATAATAAGTAAGCTTATCCCAAGGATACGGTTACTCAATGAGGTCGCAGTCTTATTTCACTATAGCAGCGTTTTATTCAACCTCGATCGACTCCATTCATTCTGAGACAGCGGCATTTTTTCTAATTTCTTCCTTGATAAGATTTTGCTATGAACATTTGAAAGTCATGTTTAAAACAATGGTAACATTGTCACATTACTTGAAAACCGATATGTTTCAACATAACATTTCATCTGTTCAATAAACGAGCACTTCTTGTTGAAATTTCATGCACATTAATCAGCCTCAATTTTTATTTATTTCAAAATAATTTTGCAACTCTGGGGCCCCAAAATGGGTTTTGTTCCACCTAAAAAGATTTCTCTTGGAGGCCCTGGGCACCAGGTTTCAAATCAAGCAGATAAATTAGCTCTTCTGGCGATTATTATATTTTATTGAAACAATCCATTCGGCTGATTACTCGAAAACTTTTGCCGCAAATCTAAAGGCAATTGTTGATGATAGGACGGTTATTCTCACAGCTGGTGCGGGATTGCACACATCTGAAGCTGATAGGCTACATTCAACACTTAGATTGCACTTTCAAAAAGTAGAATGTTAACAAAAACGTTGCTAGTCAATTTGCTCTCAATATCTAAATAAGCATTCTTACACGCAAGCTATATAAACTACGTTCTGTTCAAAGCTGTTATTGCGAATAAGAGTGATGCAGTCGAGACCGTAACATCCGAGACCGAGACCTGGCTCAGATTTCGAGACGAAATCGAGACTTTGTCATAAAAGCCGAGACCGAGACCTGGAAGTTCGAGACCGAGACTCGAGACCTCACATTTCTCTGATGGTAATTAAAGCTAACTTCTTGAATAATGCTGCAACAAAATATCTGGCACATTGCCAAATATCAAGACAATAAAAATCATCCGAAATTTGCGCAAACGGCCAAATACTGCAAACGTTCATTTTCACTTTCCTCTTAGGAATTTACAACCTCAAACCTATGGCCTTAGATACAAATTCCATGAAGAAATGCATGGACATTGAAAATGTTGACAGCATTTAGAGGGTCTACGCATTTTTCACTCGAAAAATGTCGATGAACCAATTGAATAATCGAGGTGTTTGCCGTTGCCATGCTTCAATAAATTTGTTTTGACTCAGAATTATTTTAATTGTTTTGTTCGTTACAAAAAAATACCAACCCTTCTATGTAAGGACAGGATGTGATACCCTGATGAAGCTCCCATGTTCTGGTCTCCTGCCTAGTATTGAAGTGGGCCTATGTTATTTGAGAAAGTGGAGAAGAGGCGAATCATTACTTTTCATTTTAAAACAAGCACAGTCGATGTAGGCGAGTGTATACAGCCCCAGCAGCACTGGTCAAAACAGCACAGTAAAGTGGTAACTCTACAGGAAAGGTTGCCTTCCATCATTCAATTTTTTTGCCAAGATATTTCGTCGTTTATATCATTTGCCAATGAAGTAACAAACTTTAATTCTAAATCTTTGGAGAATCATTAATCAATTACTTGTCGTGTGAGGACAAAAGTAATTAGGAAAGGTGTGTTACAAACAATGGCAAAGCTTGGTTAGCCAAATTACACGAAATATGTGGCGAAGAAATTTGAGTGTCAGTGCAGATGCCCAGTGTTAAAATAAAAAGAATGTAGTGAAACAGGTAAGTGCAAAGGCGCAGCCAGGGGGGGCTGAAAGGGCTCAAGCCCCCCGTTAGCAATCAGAATATTGATGTTTATTTCTTAGTTTTTCACCAACATTGTAAGTCGAGATCGGGTGCATTGCATAATGTTCTTTGGCAGTACCACAAGGCGGGGCGTAGCAACACATTTATCATCAAACCAAGCGGTTATCAATTTTCGAGATTTGAGAAATATTGAAGCAGCTTTCTTCATTCCTGCGTGGTTTGTACTACCATATATAACAAGAGCTGGGTGTTACCGTGCTCTGCCAACGTAGAAACAAGCTTGGCATTTGAACTACCAACAGTGTCGATTGATGTGTGGTTTATACGTCACAAAGCTGGGACCTTCCTAATATGCACAAGTGGATGATATGCATCAGTGTTACCACTTCTGATGTTTTGAGAGAAATTTCTGATATCTGATGTTTTGGCAGCAAATCTGATGTTGTCTGAGCTGTTGTTTTTTTCCCCAATTTTATATCCCTCCAGGATGAAGATATTTAGATTCATAATTTTTAAGTTTCTTTCATCACTTTCTCACTCTCATGTGTGTTTGGTAGTCGTTCCAAACTGAAGAAGCTCTCTTCCTAGCATCGGGAATAACATAACACGTTACGCATATAACCGATTTTTCCATTTAATGACGATATTCGCTCGGTTTCGGATTCAACTTTGCTAGGTATTGGTACAGAACCGTCGCCAGAAAGTCTTCAATAGGGATGCTTTACGTCTGTGTAGGGGGGCTTGGCATTCAAAAATTTGACAAAAACTCCACTGATTTAAAGTGTTTCATATTTCGATTTGGTGGGGATTGGAGCTTAGTTTGGGGGGCTAAGCCCACCAAAGACCCCCGTGGCGACGGGACTGTATTGGTAATGGAAGCATTTAGCTTATATTAAACTGTGTTGTAAAAATCTGATGTTGAAAAAAGCAACAATCGGATGTTAACGAGACTGACCCCAGTGGCAAGACTGCCTGATATGCACTATGCAGTGCGAGTTGTGAGTGACCGCTAGCTGCAGGCTGAATTAATTAACTATTCTGCTAATCAGTTGAACGCCACTCTTTAGTCAGCGAAAAGTGTTAAGTGAAATTTGACAAGTTTGTGGTGAAATTGAAAAGACATTCATCTTCGTATGAACGAGATCAGGGTGAGCAGCCTCGAAAAGTTTTTATTGGCCGGTGTCAGAACAGTAGGTCTACCTGCCCACCGGTAGAAGAGCAGCCGCAGGCGTCTGGCACAACTGGTAGCTACGATGTTTCGGCGAATCCCCCAAGCATGCATAAGATCATAGGCGTACGGGAAGGCATTGTACTGGAGGCGGAAAAAAACTGCCCTAAACATCAACAATTTGCTCTGAAACTAACTTTTTTAGTCTAATCCAAGGGGGCCAGAAACCTCTTGTAAATCTGTTCTATAAAGCTGAATTCGTTTATAAAGGCTTCGTCTGTCACGTCAATTCGCGTGTAACGTTACATTTTGTTCGGTCCCGATGGCATCGTTTACATGCGTTTCACTTAGCTTATAACGTCGATTCGGCAATGACGTTCCATATGCAATCCCCTAGAAGTGCCGTTATAGGCAAATTCTGTAGTTACCTTGCTTGTTAACTCAAGGGGGTGAAGTTCCTTGCGTTTTGTTTTCTCCCAGACAAGAAACTTTAAGGTAATTGCTTTTACTGATGTAAATATGTGCGCGACTTCAGTGGCGCAACGCAATGTTTTAAAAGCGACGGTTCCGGATCGAAGAGTCTTGACTCCCTCACTCCCTACACCTACCTGTGCTATCGTCGCTGCGCGCTTGAGCAAGGCACTTAAAGACGCGCACTCAAAGGGATCAAGCAATCCGCACGTACGCGCGGCCCGCTTCTAAAACTCCTGCTAATAAACAAAATCTATCATGTTAACACCCTGCACCTCTACCAGTGCAAACTCGAAAACGAACAAAGAAAGAGTTACCGAATTCCTATATCAAGCTGTAAAACCACCCACGTCCGATTGTTAGATTTTTACAGAAAACGAGGGCTTGGTCCAGATCAAATTCATTATAACCATTCACGACTTTGGTCCAGATTACACAATACACTAGCCCAAATTACACGGATAACCCGCAAGTGAATATACGTTTTATTGGAAATTTTTTCACCGTGCAGGATTCTTGAGCAATTTGCGCTTGGCCTGAAAAACAGAATTTGCCTTAAAATTTTTCACTTTTTTGAAATTTTTGACCATTAAGGATTTTTGAGCAACTTTGCGCTTGCCTTGAAAAAGAGAGTTGTTCTGAAATTTTTTACTGCATGTATTGAATATACTTTTTATATTCAGGATTTTTGAGTAACTTGCGCTTACCCTGAGAAACAGAGTTGCCCTGAAATTTTTCATTGTATTGAATATATACTTTTCATCATTCCAGATTTTTGAGCAACTTGCGCTTGCCCTAAAAAACAGAGTGCGCCACTGTATTGAATATGTTTTTACAGTCAGGATTTTTGAGCAACTTGCGCTTGCCAGAAAAACAGAGTTTGCCCTGATATTTTTGACTGTATTGAATATAGCCTACTTTTTACATTCAGGATTTTTTAGCAACTTATGCTTGCCCTGAAATTTTTCACTGTATTGAATATACTTTTTACATTCAGAATTTTTGAGCAACTTGCGCTTGCCTTGAAAAACAGAGTTTGCCCTGAAATTTTTCACTGTGCTGAGTATATATTTTTTATCATTCAGGATTTTTTAACAACTTGCGTTCGTCTTGAAAAACAAAGGGTGCCCTGGAATTTTTCACTGTATTGAAAGATTTTGTACCATTCTGGATTTTTGAGCAACTTGCGCTTGCCCTGAAAACAGAATTTGCCCTAAAATTTTTCAAGCCAAGGGGCAGCCGCCCTCCCCGACCACCCGCTTCGTACGCCTATGCATAAGATTATTGACATTGGGAACTTTGTGAGACGTTCTCTGAGTGAACGCGACTGAAGAACTTTATTGTTTAATAGCTGGACTCCTTTATCTAAATACGATTTTCGTGTGGTACACACAGGCTTCCAGAAGCGACGTTTCCAAATGCAATGGTTGAGGGAGTTTAAGTGGAAAGCCTACAGTGAAATTCATAAAGGGTCAATTTGCAAATGGTGTGTTGCGTGCGTTTGCACCTGATGTTGTCAGCTAAGGCCCTTCGTATGTTAGTAAAATCAGCTCAAAAAATTGGAAAAAAAGCCAAAGAAGACACGTTTTGCGCAGATAAGTTTGATGGGTTTCTTGCACTTTGCAAAAATGAAGGAAACGTGGACGTGAGAAATATGCTTTGCGACAGCAGAAAAAAATTGTAGATCAAAACAAGACTCGGCTGAGACAAGCAATCAAGTTTGTCGAGTTTTGCGGTCGTCAGGAAAGAATATCAAAGAAACAAGATGGCAGTTTAGTTGGAAGGACCCCCAGTTTTCGTGGTGCGAAAAGTCAATTGTTTATCTACAAATTATGTGCTTTCCTTGACTATTCTAATCATAAGCAATTTTTCCTTTTCAAGGCATTTGCTTCCATAACTTCAGCCCCCCCTTAGAAAAATCCTGGCTGCGCCCCTGTGTAAGTGATATATAGTAAAAAACTTTAGGTGATAAATTCAAAGATCTAAAAAAACGAAAGCACTACTTTGAATTTCAAAAAGCAAAATTGTAACCAATTTTTCAGCCATCCAAACTTGCTTACTCTGTCAAAAACAAGTTTTAAAATTGTTGCTCGTGATTCTGCTGTTGACGCAAAGAAAAAATATTTAGGCCTATTAGGGTAATAGACTTTTTTGGCACAAATTAGGTTGGTTTACACTTTGAACCAGAAAGGTAATATCCCACCGCATGCTCTACTGCAGTGGCGTAGCGATTTTAATGTCGCCCGGGGCCGACTATAAAATGCTTCCTCTTTCCACTCCTCACATTCGCTTACAACAATATAAAATGAGAGAAAATCATGTGTCATGTTTATTATAACAAGAAGGAATAATAAAGCATCTTGAACATCACAATCAAATACTCACAAACTGAAAGGGGTCTTGTGTTTGATTCTCGATTATGGATCTTGCTTTCCTTGCTTGTTGGCCACGCTTCTCGCCATTACTTTTCCTATTTTTTCTGCCTTCTTCACATATGCATGTATCTATGGCTAAATAAATAGTATAGCTGGCACATGCTAGGCTGTGGTTCAGTGGGAAAGTTTTATTTTTTGTCATTACTTGTGAATCAGTTGGCACCTTGGATTCGATGTGTTTTACACGACAACAACAAAGCGCACAGGGCTAATGAAGCCCTGAAGCAACTTGGGTTTGCTTTTTTGTCTTACTTAGAGCCATTGCCTTCGTATTGAAGATTTTTCTTTCTCTGACAGAGAGAAAGTATTAGGAGATGTTTTCGACTGGCATTGTTGGGATGCAGCATGCTACAGCAGAATGAGCGAAGATCGAGATTACCAGGTTAGTTGACTAGCAGAGCAATAGTGAAGCGCCTTCCCGCTGATTTTATGGCTATATGTATAATTCCTAGATTTGCTCTTTTTTATTGTAAAGTTTTTATATTTTAAAGTATTTCATAATTTCCACATTTTTACGTTAAACTGATATTCACAACTGTTCCGAATTTCCGTTTTTGCTGACACAGAGTTTTCGCAACACCGCATGTCGGTTAGAAAACGCAGAAAGGCCATAAAGCCTATAGCACCACATCAAAGTAACTGATCAGCCATGACGCATTATTTGCTCTCTGTATAAAACTCTAATGAGCAAAACTTTTCCTCAAGAGAGTTCCGAGGCATTTTTTAACTTAAAAAGTCTGCATTGCGCAGAACAAGAAAAACTTCGCCAGCGTGTTTTAACAGAGTACTTTGAAAAGCACTTCGAAAATAAACATGGTTTTGTTTGACATCTCAAAAAAGAAACTTTTTGGCACTCTCCCACCTCTTTTGAATAGGCCTATGGGTTTCATAACAAAACTATTGGAAAAAAACAGTTCAAAGATAGTCCTTAGCAAATTACTTCCAACCTCTCGTTGCAGATATGACGCGCTACGGCTTCATTGGTGCATGCACATTTTGTATTGAATTCAGTATATATTTTAAACGGGGTAGAGGGCAAATTGTTTCCTCCAACTCGCAAACAACTATCAACAAAGAAAGATTAGCCACTGACCTCTTTGAACGGCTAAATTTTGAACAATCATTTTTTTAAACCGTTTTTTAAGGAACTCCTTCTTACAAAACTTCAAAAAAAATAACCTATGCAAAGTCTCCAGACGAAGAGCTCGAGACCGAGACCAAAATCCTTCGAGACCGAGATGAGACCTGAGACCTTCGAGACCGAGACTCCAAAAAACGGGTCTCGAGACCGAGACCAAGTCTGGAGACTTCATCACTGGCTAATAAACTGAAACATGAAGAAACAAGGAGCTCGACCAACTTGCAATACATTTAGTCAATAGTTTGTTCATGTTTTTTTCGCTAAAACCACAGATCAACACCACGTTTTTAAAAGTCTAAAACGATGCCTGAAACTTTGGGGCGGCTGCAATTGCCCGTTTTCCCCCACCCTGGTTGTGGGTCTGATTCAACGTACATGCGCGTAAGACCTTGTTGAAAAGAAGTTTTGACGTTTTTACTGATTGATTATTCTTTTAATTCTACATTCGGCTCTAGCGAGAAACCAGCATTCTTAAAGGCGATTGATAAACCTGCAGCAATCCACTTACACAACGAAATGCACTGTATGTGTGTCTTCAGCCTAAGTTTCATTTATATGTGCTTTCGCTGTGAACTGAACAATTCCTATATCGTAACTGTTCAATGACCATTATTTTTCAGGTGATGGTTGTTTAAAAAAAGAGCAACCAACTAAATTGATAACGTTAGACGTTTAAAATAAACCCTACTTCTGTAAACCTCACCAATTTTAAAATTGTAGCAAAAGTAGCGGTAGCGAATAGCGGTAGCGATAGCTCGCTACTATGTTTGTTCAGTAGCCGGAGAAGTAGCGCCGCTTTAAGCAAATAGCGAGAGGGGTAGCTCCGCTATTTTCAAAGTAGCGGTTGCCCACCTCTGGTTGCACATATATAAAACACGATAATGATCATGGATCAAGAAAAGCGACAGAATCAATGAAAGTTACACAAATTCCATAACTTTAATGACATGATACATATGAGAGCAGGTTTGTACCTTGCATTGAATGGAGAGTATGTGATCCAAACACAAACAGTACAATTGCGACGGATGTAAGAAAGTCCTCTGAAGCAAACTTGCAGATTAAATGCAGTAATCCATAGCTCCGGGAAAGAACTGAAAGTTGCCAAGAAGTTCAAAACAAGATTATCCAATCCAAATTCGGTCAAGCAGAATTTATAAAATACAATTGCATGACAAAGCTGAAAATCCACCAGATTGAAATCCAAATACACATTCATCTCTGCGGCTTACACCACAGGGGGCCGGAGTCACTTCTTGAGACTCTGACTCCGCTCCTGTTGCACAATGTTTGAATCCGGTTTCAAGCGAAATTTCTGCCTTGCGAAATTTCTGACTTCACACCATGTACGCATGCACAGAGTAATATTCTACATACCAAATACGCTGATAAAACCGATTATTAGGGCTTAGAAATTCGTGTTCAGGTAAGTATGTCTGGTTAGGGTGAGAAAAACAAAAATGATTGAGGTCAACGAGTAAGACCAAAAATTTTTAATGGCCAAAGTTTTTCCCGTGCTATAGCTTGTTGTGGGTACCTGATATCTAACCAAAATGTTTTAATTTATACAACACACATCAAAAAAGAAATTGCCGGACTTTATTTCTTTAATCGCAGAAGGCAAATAACTGAAAAACGACAACAGGTCAGAAATTTCGCAGAGGTCAGAAATTTGGCTTGACACCGGGTCCGGAATTTTGAATTTTGAGAATCGGACTCCTGTTCAGACTCCGGCTGCCATCGATCCAACTGGTAATTGGGGCCGTCCATAAATGACATCACACTATTTTAGGCAAAAATCTACCTCCTCCCCCACCTTTGTCACAATTCGTCACAAGTATTTAACCCCCCTTCAAATATAACGTCACAATTTGCACCCCCTCCCCCTTACATTTGCAATTACAAATTTCCATCTACTTTGTGTCTGCCTAGACAAAAATTTCATCTGTTTTATAGATTTGATTTGTGCACGTTGTGGCAAGACCAACATTCTATTCGTAAAACGTCGAAAATACTGCACACATTGCTAAGCAAAAACTAAGCAGCAAAGTGTTTTCTACTTTGTTGAAGACCTAAACGAATGAATTACGTTGTGCGAATGCTGGCAATGACTGCTTGCGGTTGTAGTCCTGTGCATAGATTTATCGTAGTGGTCGCTCTGCAATATTGAAGCAAAAACAAATCATAGAAACGTTTTGCAGTATAGTCTATCGGCAAGAACGATTTCACAATACCGTACAGAAAACAAGTATGGCGTGCAAATGCAACACAGGACGGTAAATAACTCCTTTTGAGAAACGTTTGATGATGGTTTCTGCATAGGCTACTATGAAATGAATTTTTCTAAAAACTGTTTCCTTCGAGATCGGCGCGTGACTTACGGGAGGCTTCCCTTTTTTGTTGTGATCAATGCTTAGTAAACACTGAACCGTAGACCACAAAAATGAAACAATCACAGTGCACGTTTGAGGTCCACAACTGCTTATGTTTTTCACAGAGGTTACGGCGTTTCAACAATCTGTTGCAACTACCGAATGGTTATAAGTCAGCGACACTCAACGAAAACACTCACTGGTCTGCGAAATAAAACAAACATCCTACTACAGAAAACAAACGAATCACTGAAATTGTTGGGTAACATGAAATAATTTTCGAATTGAAGTCAAGCAAGATATAACACATACAATTCAACAATCGATTAGATGACTTCTCGTAATTTCAAGAACCGCTTTGTGTCGGTTGGATACCACCACTAGTTCCAGCTATCCGTATCTGTTGAAAACGAAAGTAGTAACGTCTCAACGAAAGTAGTAACGATTCTATTTGAATAAGGTGTTAGGGTGTGTATAGTGAATAAGTTGTTCATCTGAGATTACTGATTTTGACTGAATGAAGACAACAGTCAATGAGGAGTATGTCAAATGTGACAAGGAAGAGTAATGACAAAGATACAGAC
>Ga0210059_1017154_pt1 | contig 10357 bp, 4 predicted proteins | sample Ectturendosymbi2_FD_188042 | JGI IMG/M metagenome (GOLD analysis project Ga0210059, IMG submission 188042) | Ecteinascidia turbinata endosymbiont from Florida, USA - Sample 2 (SPAdes) (version 2) | ecosystem: Host-associated > Tunicates > Ascidians > Unclassified | place: Key West, Florida...
TCCGTCATCTCAAAGAGAACACTTTCCTGCAGTTCCTTCAGAACGTTTGGTTTGCAAAACGGGGTGGTAAGAGATTGAGCGAATGGGCTGTAGCATGCTCGGAAACCTAAACCCGGGAATTGTGATTTGGCAACGTCCACAGATTATGCGAAGTTTTTCAGCAGTTATCACGGATGTTGAAAACTAAAAAATTATTGTGAAGCAATTAACATAGCGATTGTACGTACAACACAAGTTTTGCAGTAGAAAAAAATTTGGTGTTTGGCAAAGTAGCCTTATTCGATTTTTGCTGAACAGCAGAACGTTGAATGTGTAGCAGAAAACAAAAATAATGCGCTTTCGGTGCCTCGTTTAGTGAAAGCGTAAAATTCTGCAACCAAAATAGTTTCACACAGGAGACAGATTTTTTTAGTGAGTAGACAAAATTACTGATTTGCGATTGGAGTACCAGGGAATGTCACGATTTAAGTCCGATAGCAGTATACCTTTTAAAACACAACGTAATGCAGATGCTTCAACATGTTTCAAGTGAAGAAAGAGGGGAGCAAACAAAATATATTGGTGAGTGATTTCAGGAAAATGTTTGCAAGACAAATGTCAAAAATACAACTTCATCGGCGAAGATTGCACAGCAAAGTGCGCAAAACCTTGAAAGTTGGTGCACAACGTTAAAAGCATGACAACTTCAACATTTGAATGTAAATTTGTTCTGCGCATTGGATTCATTGTAAAGGCTTTCTGCTCGATGTGAAGTTTTGGTTTGATACACCATAATTAACATGATGAGATGTTTCGGTACAAAAAATAACCGCAATCATTTAGTAGGCTTGCTTACAAGCAGTGCAACCCTTGGAATACAAAGAAGCTTTGCTTTCTATGCACGTTAATGCTAAGCCGTAAAAAGTTGCATTTTCAACTTGGTCGGTTTTGAATAATGTTTTCCAAGGTGCTTAGATATATAACAGCTTCGTTGCAAGCAGGACAGTAGCCCAGCGAGACCGTTGAAATGTAACATTGTATCAAAAACATTTCGAGTTGGGCAAAACACGTAGCGCAACAACTTATTATGATACTTAAAAGCAACAGTCGATGTCTGTAATCGCATAGACTATGTTGCTCACGATTGACATCGCTTAGTAGACAAACTAGCGATTTTTATTCAACGTTGCTGTGCATTTTTTGTTCAGCGAAAAGTTTGTTTTTTCACAGGTGCAAAATTTTTGTTACTGAGCTTGTGAACGTTGTAAGCATCTAAGAAAATGCAAATGGTAATGAAAACCGAGAATGCTATTATTAAGGTGGAGTAATAACAATGTCATTCACGGTTCTCAAAGACGATATTTTTTTCATAAGACTAATAAAGTCGTCAGACTAGAAAAAAGGGAATTATGTAGTTGTTCAGTTTAGTTAGCACAATCCGAGGCACGAAGCTCAATGTGAAGACCCCCGCGACCACGCTTACAAAAACAGCGTTTCCCCAAATTAACTGCAATGTGAAACAAACGCTGTGACGTCTGTACGAAAAAGAACGTGCGATGTAGCAGAAAAGCGACATTTCATTGCCAAGGTAAGTTACAAGAAGTTTTTTCGTGCTGGTTTGAACGAAATTAAATACGACCACGTAGATTCCAAACAGCATTTTTATCTACAGTATCATGTTGCAGAAACAGATATAAAAGCACTTTGCAAAAAACAAACGTCATGTCAAGCAGTGGCGTACCTCGGGTTTCTCGCGGCTGGGGACAATCTCAGTTCAGGCGCTCCAAACCTGACCGTTCGTGGCAGCATAAAACAAAAGAAACACTGAAATCTGATGCTCTACTTGCAATTACCTAATTCCAAGGACAAAGTTTTCTTGCTTTTGCTGCTGAAAATTTATCGATTTTTTTGTCAAAAAGCTGATATGTTTTAAATGTGTCACATATTTTAACCTAGAAAATATCTAACGGCAGTGACTCTCTGTAAGAAGTTTTGCTAGCAATTTTGTGATCTGAATTTCGATAATAACATCTGTGGATGTGCTCAGTTTATAGGTGAAATTACATAAAACACAGGTAGCAGCCGAAGCAGCAGTGGGGGTCAGTAAAAGTCCTGAGGGAAATGCAAACGTATAAAAACAAAACATTCGTCACCAATATGTTTGTTTCTGTGCAACAACAATGTTGACCTCAAAAATAATAATAGAGAGTCTAGAAAACCATTCTGAATGCTGTGGGTGCGTGAATAGCTACTGTAAATTTGTTTCAAGTAGATCTTGTTGACCATGAAATTGCCTATGATACTGTGTTGAAAAGCTACCTCCGCCCCCGTTGCTTCCCTTTTGAAAGAACAGGGGAAGCAATGCCCCCGCTCTCCGCGCTTCCCTGAGAGTAACTTAAAAGTACACAATTGTAACTAATATACTCAACGCTGTTGCAAAAGTATTCAGGATTTATTTAAACATCACACAAATGAAAATGATCATAATTACCTTCAGAACCACATCAAATCCATTTCAACATGAAGTTTGTCAAACCACCTAAGATCAAATCATTTCCTAAACATCAGAACCGTTTTTCGTAACAACATACTGTCAAGGTTTATCGCTGCTCTAAAAGCATGCGCAGTTGCATGCAGTGCGAATGCTGGACTCCCATCCACTGTGACGCAACTATAAATTGAGAACGAAGTGTGAAAGTTCGCAATGCTGGCTATCTGAAAGCATTGTGACGCAGACACAACCGTGAGTCAAACCATGTGCGGGCGCTGGTTGCTGGAAACACAAGCGACGCCTTAATGAGATTTTCCAACTGAGTATCAGCAACTGGCATTCGACATTTTGTAAATCGTGATTACTAGCATCCGCTGACGTTTGACATTTCGTAATTGTTACGTGACATTTCAACCTTAATTTACTGTTACACAGATCACGACCTCTAAGAGGTGACAATGCTGTGATTCGGATTCAGAAGCAATCTTTTTATGCATGGGTTCTCATTTAATGAATCCAGGTCCGTCCTCGCAGAAGCAAGTCTGGTTGACAAGCCTACTTTCATTTCTGATACCTAAAACGATTCACATCAACAGATACACACTTGTAAAGTGTATTTTTATTACTGCTTTTATTTATCATGAATCATAACTTCAAACGAAATAGAAAGGTACTCACCAAGATACAGTGTTCCATGATGTTCAAGCACTTCTCGACAAGTCACAACGCTCACATAATTCCCATATCCTTATTTTGCATCTTAGTAATTTGCGATTAACTTCAAATAAACAGTCTTTCCAGCTTCGAATGAACTTTTGATTTTTGTTTTTGACAATCAGAAATATTGAGAGCGACTAATGTGCAATGTGCTATTTATATTACAAAATATTTTTCAAATTTGTCTCAGATGAAATCACACTGTGTGTGTTTCTCCACGTAAGTTCAGTTGACGACCATTTTGATCTGTTAGAATGGTTTCCATGTCTCTGATTGTGTTTGACGTTACTGGTAAAAATACAGGACTGTTTGGCGTTTCTATTATTTTGTAACCAGGACCAACGTTTGGGAAAAAGCTGTAGACTATTGGTCTCTGCTGACCGTTGACAAACGAACCGTCCACAGTGCTTAAATGAACAAAGATACTATTAACCTTGAGTATGTTGACAATGTTTGAGACTCTTGACTGGCGGTTAAAATCTTTATATCAAATCCAAGCATGCTTGCAATCGAATTCTCTGGCCTGAAGTCAATTTGACAGTTTGCTGGCAGTTCAATTACTGACTTGAGCGTATTCGTGTTTGCTTTGATTGTAATTTTGTTTCGATGTTGTCTGCGTTTCATTTCAAATTGAAATGCTTTGTTAATGTTGTCGAGATCGTAACTTCCTTCTGGATTAAAAATGTTAAAGTTTTGTCCACCGTCTATCGAGTATCTGAAAAGATTGTTTGTCTCATCTACATTTGGGAAACTGGTCTTGACACATGTGTTTGTGTAAACTGTAAAGCGTGAAATACTTGCGCATATTGACGTTTTGCTTGTGATAAGCATTAATAATTTTTCCAAATTAATATTGTATTAATCAATAGCAAAAACATGACATGACTTTTTTAATTGCATACAGAGTGAGTTGTTTAATATACTAATTTTCCTTGCTAGAAATGTTACCATCTATACATTGTTGCTCTTTGCAATTCATAAAATATTGTTGAATTGAGTACCAACCTGTGCGAATAATTGCTGTTTGTCATGCAAAACTGCCAATGCCAATATCACTTCTGTTGTCGATTTTATGTACATATTATTGTACCTATATTATGTTATACTCTTTTAGTTGATGCGCATTTTTCATTTAGTGATGATGTAAAATTATGCAGTTGTTCAAAGAGATATGTCAGCTCTATTTACATATTACAGGGAACACCGCAAAAACAATTAAAATATTTTAACCAAAAAAAATGAAATAAGCTTGTTTCGAATGCAGCATGATATATCAAACTAAAATCTTGCATAGCAGGTTGTTAAATGTGTAAAATATACGCATTTTAATTGCGTTGCATAGCAAACTCTGTATACTGTTGTTCTTTCTTTTTCAAAAACATATAAATCGATGAGCAACAGTCTCGATTCGCAACTACAAGCTTCAACGCTGGTATCCCAAGCTTCAACGCTGGTATAATAGGGATGAGGTTCAAAAGCCTTTCGACTCCTTAGACGCAGCTCACAGAGCTTTTTGGAAGGTTGTTCTCTGACTTGGCCGGCAACTGTTGTGTTCACACGATTTCGCTTCGCCTGACTAACTGTTTTTGCAAAAGTAAAAAAGGTTTTACCAACTGTCCCTAATGTTAGTTTCTTGAGAAATTTCTGTTGCGGCAAAACTCCTTTCAAAGCTTTTTTCTAGCTGTTCTGTGCCAGCAAACTCGCGGTCTTTCACCTTTCTCTAAAGACAGCCAGTAAAAAGCGTATTTCAGAACTGATGCTACCACTGCAGGTAGAGCTTGAACTGTTTCGGCGGACTTGGCATGCCGCAATATAAACAACGTTATCTAAGTACTGAGATATCGGTGAAAATTACGTAAATTGAACACATTTACGACCCAACAGCAGACTTTCGCAGAAGCAAAACGAACTTATTGATGTATTTACAATGTCTTGGTACATCAGGCTAGTAACTGCCGCACCAGGCAGTTAGGAACAAACTTAAGTTCATGATTTTAGATCAGTGTGATCCAACTACAGGCCCGGGTGCCGCATGTGGCCCGCCACAACGTTTTCAGAGCCCCATAGAAGCATTTAGGAAAAATCTTCATACCTGAAGTTTTTGAAAAGCGTGTAAAGTTACATTTGTCTCACTGAATTGTTTTCACTGGATAAAATGCATTAGCACAAGAACAATGCGCACTGTCTTTTCTGTGCAACCAGGCGCGGATGTACGATTAGGCTGAAAAGGCGTAAGCCTAGGGCCATAGGTGTGGGAGCAGGCAAAATTTTTGGGGAGCGAAGAATATTTGCCCAAATTTCCGCAAACTTGCCCGAAAAAAAACAGAGAAAATGACCTCCAAAAAAAATAAAAAACGAATACACTGCTTCAGTGGGCGCAAGGCACTTCAACCACCATTTTTTGCCAAAATTTCACCTAAGCTTGCCCAAATTTCTCCTAACTTGCCCGAAAACAACTAAATTAAAACATGACTTCCAAAAAAAAGAAAAAACGTCTTCACTTTCACATTTTTTGCCCAAACTTCCTCACATTTTGCCCGGATTTTAGGGATTTTGCCCGGATTTTCACCAATTCAAAAATTTTGGGGTTGCGGTTGCACCCTCTGCAACTGAGTCGCTTCTGGTTGACCTTGATTGCTGTGTTCTGATTATTGGTATTCAAAACGATTCAGCTTCAGTCAAACCTTTTTCGTACTTTGTCAGCATTTGGCTTTCATCAATTTACACTGCTTACACGAGATCGTATGATTCTTGACTGGGCTTTAACAAATGTACCATCGGCAGTCCTATCTCACGGAGTCCTAGACCCTATCAACAATTTAGATCACAACCCGATTTTTATTGAGCTAAATTTTTCACTTAAACATCACGTTGTTTCTAAACCATTTTTTGTGTAGGACTGTAATAATGGGGACTTTTTAGGTTTGAACAATGCACTGCATGTTACCCCGTGGGAATTTATTATCATGAATTCTCCCAATGTTAATTCAGCTCTTTCAAATATTACAAATGTCATAAACCAAACGCTTAAAGCTTTTATTCTCACAAAAATAGTTTATCCATCTAACAAAAGCAAGCCTTGGTTTACTCGCAAGCTCCGACTTCTAATTCGAAAAAGATCTCGCTAATACAAACGCTGGCTTAAAACCAAAAACTTAAACCACAAACTTCTACATAATAAAACCAGAAACCTAGTTCAACGCAAAATAAAACTGGCGAAACAAAAATCTAACGAGCGGTTCATGAGCAAACTAAATGCTGTCAAAACCTCTGATCACAATTATTGGCAGCTTTTAAATAAAAAATGGAAGTCGAGTAGAAAACATAGTTACCCATTAAATGTGAATGGAAGACCTATACATGATAATCGTATTAAATGCAATCTTTTCAATGAATACTTCACTTCCATTTCAAATTCTCCAAGTAACGATTACCAAAATTTACCACCTTTGGAATATCTTACCGATCAGCGACTACTATCTCCTGTTATTGAACCTTTCGAAGTTTTTCAGGTCTTAAATAGCCTGTATCCTAATAAATGCAAGGGATTTGATAACCTGCCTAATTGGATTCTTAAAATTTGTAGTCAGTCACTCGCTACTCCCTTCAGCCTTCTCGTCAATTTTATTTTCTCCTCTGAGGAATATCCCACAGTTTGGAAGAATACGACTGTAATACCTCTTCTTAAAAGGACGTGCATCTTTGTCGTATTTCAGGTGCACGTACATCAATGAATATCAGTGCATGATGCTGTCTTGAACTATAAAATACACGGAAAGTTCGACAATTATCCTGGTACAAGATGCATCTTTTTCGACTTGGATTAAATTCGGCATAGGCTCTTTTTTGGTTTACAACATTTGAAGTACCTCTTCGGTTTGTGTCTCAATTGTTGATCCATTTTAAAACTCACTTCGCTTTTATTCGGGAAATGACGAAAAGGGTAATTAAATTTTTATACAATAAAAAGATTGGCAAGTAATTTTGTCTAAGATGCAATAGAAGATTTCAAGCTATCATCTAAACATAATATGCAACTAAGACGAAGATACTATTCCAAAGCTAAACTATAGAAACCTCACCTTTTAATAGATTATTATGATTCTTAGGAAAACAAACTTTTCTCTGCCTATGCTGGCATTCTATCTGATAAACGTACCGTTTTACAAACTTGGTGTTTCTTGTATAAAGTCCTCGTACGCGACTAAGACGGTTCTCTGAGCAAATTGGTGAACAAGAATGTTGCATGACCGCAGGCTACTATTCTGACTTTCCCGCAGTGCTGCAAGCATCTCCACTGTTGCAAGCATCTCAAGCCAGAGAAATTCAACTAACAAGAAAAAGTGCATTCAAGAAACATTCTGATTAATGGAAAGGTAAAGACAATTGCCAAAATTGTACTACTTGTTTGATTAATTGCAAGCAATTTTTAAATGATTGATGGTTTTATGGTGAAATCACAAATCGCAAAAATATAAAAAATACCAGTTTAGTTACCGGTCGGTTGAAATTTTTTCCAGAGATCAAGTTCCCGGTTTTCTTAGAAAAAACAAGATAAATGAAAGCAAAATACCAACGGCAACAGCACAAGGAATGTGAGTTCAAACAACAACAAAATGAGTGTAAAATCCACTTTGAGTAAGTGTCTGGAACATTTTACTCAGCGAATTTCAATCTATTGTTTCTCTTTGCAAACACAAAGCCTTTACCTTTGCTAATTTCTGCAAACATAGTTACATCAGCAGGGGTAGTCTACGTAGTTTGCACAAACTACAATTTTAAGATATCTCTAAAATTGGCGAAGATATATAACCTTTGACATGAAGCTTAAACAGGTCTATAACAAGCCACTTCTTCAGGCAGCATTTAAAACAGCAGTTGTGTCTTGGAAAAACAGACTGCAAAGTCATACGTTTACGATGCAGTGAAAAAGGACCAAATTATTAGTGCAGTGTTTGTGATTGAAAGCTAGTTTAGCTTTTATAACTTTCACATTAAACATCTGAAATGTATGTAGTCATTGTACTAATAAGTTTGGTTGACAAGAAATTTTATGATGCTAGCTATATATTTCTCCTCAACCATACAGTAACTCATGTTCTCCGTTTTTTCAGCTAGAGCTGTCTTTTTTAGCTAGAGCTGCCATAACAGATTTTGCACTAGATGCAGATAGTGTTTTGTAGCATATTGACGGGCAAATCAGTCTTAAGTAAGACATGCTCTATGAACGTTATGATAAACACGAATAAATTTAAAATGTGTTAACTTCAAGCATTGGTAAGGTTAACCTTGACATTTTGATGCTATGGTAATCTATTGTGTGTCAGTTTGTTTGTATAAATATTGGCAATATTACTGGCATGTTTTATGTAAATATTGTCTGGCAATAAAAACAAACCTTTTTCATCGTTATGAATGAAGTACAAAAAACATTACACTGTTTCAGCTATAGTAAACGCTCCGGAAAAGTTATATTACTCAAAGTGTGTTTTTTTCGAAAATGTGAAAAAACGTGTTTTTCCGTGACAGGTATTAGTTATATGGGAAGAAAAATGATGATGGCTTGACAACTTTAGGTTGTCTTTGTTTGTAGCAATGGTTACGTTCGCGTGTGATTTGAACGTCCAATCCAGATTGGTTCTAATTTCACATTCGAAGTAAGATAAAAAAATGATTGGATACTTTCCAATGATTTACTTGAAGAATTCCAAACATAAAACTTTAGTGGTTGTAGAACCTCTCCTCGTGAAGATACTGGTTTGTTGCTGAACATGTGCCGTTTACTGAATAGATTTGAAATTAGCTTGTGTTTTCTATTTCACAAATCATTTGATTACTTTGCTGCGCAAAAATCGTCTTAAGCAGACTGATTCATAATTTAAGCAACTTTAGCTACAGGGTTGATGACGCTAGATAAATGTTTTTATCTGATCAAGTGGAAAACTATAACTCCATGCAATGACGGAACAAAAATATTTGATCAAACAGTGCTTTGTCATTATCGCACCGTCCTGATGCCAATTAAATCGTGACCCACAGGTCACGAGCTGCGAGCAAATCGTGACCTGTGGGTCACGATTTAATATGATTTTGCTGGAACTGTGACGGAACCTGTGCCTAATTGATGTTTTGAAATGTTGTTTCGAGCTAAAACTAATGCCACTCTCACCTACACAAAAACTAAAATCTTCGCAAAACATTGTGAAGCACGCCTAATTCGACCTTATCCCTCCTAAATTTCAATTTACCTTTTTGCTTCTTTATCATAGAGCAGTTCTTCTGCTTTCGGTATTGTTTCATCTCATTCCATGATCAAAGTAAAAAAATTATAGAATGATCAATTTGTTAGACATCTTGGCTTGGCGCTAATAGTACTAGGAGGTAGATATGAGCAGACTGTGAAATTTTTTAGTCCGAGTCCAATCCTGATCAGAAACATTTGAATCTGATTCAATCTTGACCGCTAAATTTTTGAAAATCATCAGTCCGATTCAGTCTTGATCCGCCCATGTAAAACCATGTATTTTTACTTTGCCCCATGAAGCAAAAGCACTACTGGAGCTATTTTGCCTTTAGCCAAACATGATTGGTTGAAGGCAAAATAGTTCTAGCAGTGCTTTTGCCTCATGAGGCAAAATAGACACAGCCTTTCTGCATTTCCAAAATTTAACAAGGCAGTGTCTAGTTCTTGTAGTACAAGTAGTCTACACACTGGCAATGACAAGATGCCCTTATCTTAAATATGACAATTTTGATGCAGGTGGTCTTCAGTGCTACGTTATAATTTCTGAACTTCCTGTGATGTTAGCAAAACAAATTCAGTTAAAGCTAATGTACTGAAAGCGTTCGAATCCTAACCAGAATGGTAACCACTGTTTGGCACCTTTAAACACTCCGTAAGTGTGATATGATAGGCAAGTTTTATGCCAATGGAACGAAAGTAAAAATCAGAAAACTATTTAAGGTTTTGCATCAAGGTATCAGTGAACATACGGAAGTCTTCCAGCATGCAGTGCAGAAATTATAACGTAGCACTGAAGACCACCTGCATCAAAATTGTCATATTTAAGATAAGGGCATCTTGTCATTGCCAGTGTGTAGACTACTTGTACTACAAGAACTAGACACTACCTTGTTAAATTTTTGAAATGCAGAAAGGCTCTGTCTATT
>Ga0210059_1017155_pt1 | contig 10357 bp, 5 predicted proteins | sample Ectturendosymbi2_FD_188042 | JGI IMG/M metagenome (GOLD analysis project Ga0210059, IMG submission 188042) | Ecteinascidia turbinata endosymbiont from Florida, USA - Sample 2 (SPAdes) (version 2) | ecosystem: Host-associated > Tunicates > Ascidians > Unclassified | place: Key West, Florida...
ATGTCACAAGTTCATCGCTGTAAAATAAGCTATTCGAGATCAGAGCGCAAGTTTTAATCAAGGAAAATGTATTTTTGGGCAAATAAATAACCCATTTCAGTTGAAATTTTTATAATTTTTCCACGGACATGAGCGCAATATTCGTTTGATTGAAGCCATGCTTGACTAGCATTGAACGTTGTCTACCGGAGAAAAGTCAAAAGTTCAGCACTGCATTAGGAGTCTTTCTAGATCAGAGCGCAAGTTTTAATCAAGCAAAATGTAATGTTGGACATATAAATGACCTATTTCTGTTGAAGTGTTTACGATTTTTCCACGGATATGAGTGCAATATTCGTTTGATTGAAGCCATGTTTGACTAGCATTGAACGTTGACAACCGGCGAAAATGTCACAAGTTCAACGCTGCAAAACAAGCTTTTCGAGATCAGAGCGCAAGTTTTATTCAACCAAAATCTATTTTTGGGCATATAAATAACCCATTTCAGTTGAAATTTTTATAATTTTTCCACGGATATGAGCGCAATATTCGTTTGATTGAAGCCATGTTTGACTAGCATTGAGCGTTGACTACCGGCGAAAAAGTCAAAAGTTCAGCACTGTATTAGGAGTCTTTCTAGATCAGAGCGCAAGTTTTAATCAAGCAAAATGTAATGTTGGACATATAAATGACCTATTTCAGTTGAAATGTTTACGATTTTTCCACGGATATGAGCGCAATATTCGTTTGAATGAAGCCATCTTTCACTAGCATTGAAGGTTTAGTGCTGAGTAAAGGGTGGAGAGTTTAACGCTCTGAAACAAGCTATTCGAGATCAGAGTGCAAGTTTTAATCAAGCAAAATAGATTTTTGGACATGTACATTACCCATTTCGGTTGAAATATTAATTATTTTTCCACGGACATGATCGCCAATATTGGTTCAATCATTTTAATGTGGCCACGCTCTCGTAACTCGTTTGCGTTTCGCCGACGTCCGTATTGGAGCGGACTGGCGGCTGGAGCAACTGGCAGCTGAGTTGACCTAGGTATCTATGCGCAACTGCATGGCTGTCTGTAGTGGATGGTAAGCACCCTAGGCTACAGTAGTTTTAGGTAATGATATTGATACTGGTGTAAAACCGACTAAAGACGTTTTGTTTCACCGATTTAAGTACTTTTTTACCTGGTGATCACATGTCATGTGAGCACTGCAATGACCAGAAGCAGAACATGTCATATGTTTATTTTTTGGAAGTGTCTAGCCGTACGGCACCGTATGGCTAGCTTCTGGAGCTAGCCGTACGGCACTCTCGTCAGGGCGCACTGTGATTGGTGGAAACAGTGGTGCGCAGCGGTGCGACACGGTTGTCGTTGAGAAGAGCGGAAGAGCGGTGAAGAGCATATTTGCACTGAAACGTGTCGTTGAGCAGTGAGAGTTGTGAAGGAGCATCTTTGCCGCGATCCACATCGTTGCGGAATAATGCAGGCTCACTTATCGGTGTACACTGGAGTGCAGCGCTGAGCATAAACCCAAAGTGCACAGTGCACATAATGTATAACAGCCATACCAGGTTTTAGGGTTAGGGCCTCAGAACTCTTAACCGTGTCACACCGCTGCACACCACTGCTTCCACCAATCGCAGTGCACCGTGATGAGTGCCGCACGATTAGCACCAGGAGTTAGCCATACGGTGCCGTACGGCTAGACACTGCCTTTTTTTTACTATAAAAATGACTATGTCTATAGCCTTGGTCGTTGCCAAATTTCATCTTCAAAAAAAAACAGATTTGATAGGATTTTTCAAAATTAAAGCTAGCCACCCAGATGGACTCAAAAAAAACGGATCTGTGTGGAAAAAATAGCAGTGGGAGCCCTGCGTAATGACCACATCCCACACTTTCTGACAGCCAGCTTTTGCAATTCTTTCGGTTGATCCGTTTCATTTACCAGTGTTGCCCATTTGGCTTTTTTGACGCCAAATTTCTAATTTTTGGGTTTTTTCCAACTCCTTTGGCTTGTTTCAGTTAATGAAAATTATTTTAAAAAGTCCCCATGAATTTGGCCTTTATGGCCAATTACATTTTTATGTCGATTTGGCAGATTCAAATATGATTTTGGCAGATTTCTGGGCCCTGGCAGATTTCTAGACACTGTTTCTTGACAAAGAATGATAGACTTTCATTGGAAACTCTGCATGAGAATTCACAAAATTTTTTTGTTGCAGTGTTGCCAACAGGTATATATCAGAGATGAGCATTGGACTGAACTTGGATTGGACTGGATCCGGACTATGATAAATTCGTCTGGTTTTTGATTGGATCCGGATTGTAAATTGCTTCATGAATTTTGGATCAGGACCGGATTTGGACCGGATTTGGTCTGAATCAAAGAAAATAAATGAATGGTTTATTGTTTCATATGACTCAGCCAACAAGCAGAAGCATCATAAAAGCCATCGCATGCAGTAAACCAACCATTAGCGAAAATTAGAGCAAATGAAAACACAATGGCACAATAGCTGATCAGTGTAAACAAAGACGGGCGCTGTGTCATATAGGATTGGCGAAAGACTGTGTTGGTCATCTAGTCAACCAAACCCATTTATCACTTTTTGACAACTGTTGAGAAACAACAGCTGGAGATCGGATAGACATAATGAAAACAAAAACAAAAAACGAATGAACGCAGAACATGGTGAAGAAAATGTACAGGTGAAAGTGCATACATATGTACACAGATGAGTGGATCGAATTTAAGTGAAGGAATTTCGTGTGGTTAGAGTATTTTTAGCAATACAAAGAAATTAAGAAATAGTAATAAAAAAAGGAAAAAGTTGCAAAAACTAATTAATGAGGTACAAAAGAAAACAAAGCAAAATAGAAAAAAACAAAAAATGTACCTCGTGACGGAAAGCATAGAATATGCACACAGAAAATGCGAAAAAGTAAATACACACAAAAAATAAAACTGAGGTACAGAATACTAGAATACCAGTATTTTGTTCTGGACAGGTGAAATGTTGCTAAAGTTCATAATTGGGAATTTTTTTCTTGTAGGAGGTGTTTCTTAAGTTTCCATTTAAAGGTAAAGGTGGTTGAAAATTTATTATCGTCTGGTATTGAAGACCATACTTTTGGGCCAATAAATTTAAGAGAACATTTTCATGAGGAAGAGTTAACTCTAGGTAAAAACAGGTTTTTAACCACCTGGAAAACAGGTTTTCAACCACCATTCAACCACCATTAATGGAATGAGTAATTTTTCTTTGCTGAAAAGCGAAATTTTGTTCATTTTTTGGACTTCTTTGGACTTGGGTTTCAACTTTTTGAAATTTTTGGACTGTTGTAGGACTTAGATTGAATTTTAAAAAAATCAGGACTGGATCTGAACTGCAAAATATGACAGTCCGCTCTTCTGTGGTATATAATATATATATCTATATATACCAAATTTGAAAATTGTGGTATATTTTCAAAGTGCTTGGTATGTAATTTTTTGATCTGGTGTATACGAAACATTTGGTATATATTTGGTATGTTTTTGTCAGAGGGTTTAATTGAGATTTTAAACCAATTTGTTTTATTATAAAGCGAAAACAGAGAAACTGACAATGGTGTTGAAGCCATATAAAAAAGTTTGGCCATTTTGTTTAACATGGGAGTAAGCATGCACTGGGTAAGTGGAAAGCTAAGTTGGAAGAGAGCTGAGATGTTCTGAAAAAACTGAACTTAGCTCTAGCTACGCGCTTTTAGACAGACAATGCATTCAAATGTGGGAAAACTGCGTACGAGAGTGGCAGAAGATTTAACAGAGTGGCTGATAGAGCTGGAATGGCTTGCAAAGCAGTATTCAGCTGGTGCTGCGTATACCTTCTGCTACTACAACTGTGGACAAACTAAGATAATTGCCAAATTATAAAACATAATACAGTGTAACATTCTGGTACACAAAAGAAATGAAAATCAAATTGCGCTGTGTTGGAAGGGTTAATTTTCTAGTGAGTAGTGGTTAATAAATCTGTCACTCTACTCACTGTTAAACTAAGAAAGAAAAATGGGTTGCCTGTAAAAGGGGGAGCTCCGTAAATAGCGGAGCTTGGTTGTGGAGGTTTGATGACGTAACCGGAATCGTTAAAACCGATATTTTTCGTTGAGCAATGAGAAGTAAACGGTAGAAAAAATAATTTTACTGCAAAAGGTGATGTTACACCACGACAAAAAAAGTCTATTTTGAAGTTTTATTATTTGTGGTAAGATGAGTTTCACAACAGTTCGGGGACAAAAAATAGAAAATAGGCTTCAACAGTTGTGAATGTATAAAATTTTTAAACATCGGAAACTTCCATGTAGAGATGGCATGGACCGCTAACAGTCCAGTCTTCGGCCGTCCGCTAAAGATTTTGAAACAGTCCGTTAACAACTATTTTAGCGATGACGTCATTCCAGGCCGCTGCGGTCTGCTCGCCAATAAGGCGAAATTTTTGTTTCTTGCAAAGTTTCAAAATCTAACAATGAAATTGTTTGCTGCTGTTCTTTCTCTTTCACCGTTCTGCTCATATTCCGTTTCACTTGTTTCCATGCAAATCAGTGAACCATGTTAGGAATCAATCAAAGCAACCAACACTTTCGTTTAAAGTCTGTCGCTGTTGCGCAGGTTTAGGTTTAGGACAGGTGTTCCCAAACATTCTCTGGCCATGTACCCCTTCAACATTTGGATAGATGAGCATGTACCCCTAAAATTTCTTATGGCAAAAAGGTTGAGGAAAATAACAAAAATATATTTACCGATAAGCATGATTTTGACAATAACATTGACAGATAAACGTATAAATATTTCGAAACGACGCAGCCTATATAATATAGGCTGGTATATGTAAACGTATTTTCCCTTCAATTGCTAAGCTTAAATGTACCGCTTCAGATAAGAAAGGTAGCCCTAAGGGCACATGTATCCCAGTATGGGAACCCCTAGTTTATGTTTAGAGGCTAAGTTTAGCTTAGGGTTTATGTTAGATTTAGGGTTTAGGTTTAGTATGTTACAACTGCACCAGCAATTGTAGTGCAGCCTCGTGCACACTTGCCGTGTGACACGTTACAGTCGACGGACGAATAAGTTTTCAAAAGTGAAGGTCCCATCATGGCCGACGTATAGCCACTGCCTTAAGACTGCATGGTTTAGGTGTCCAAAGGACAATGAACTGAAACACCTAGGCAAAGTGAGCCCGACTTTTCCAGCCGCACTTTCTTCAGTGGATGCGAGGTTCGCGCGTAAAATTGAAAGACCTCAAACAGGCATAAAATGACCTGTTGCGACAAAATAAACGCAAGCATATGAAAGAACAAGTTCTGAACAGAACATCCAAAGCAAAAAACCTTGCAAATATGTTGTAGCAAGCTCATACGAATTGTTTAAAACAAGCATGTTTTTGAATATTAGTGATAATTCAACTACAAATTAAAATACTTTCCGAGAGAGCTATGATGACAAATTTTATACCAATGTCTTTGGAATTTATCCGACAATTGATCTGTGAATAAATCGCAGGGGTTATTTTTGCTTAAACGAAATGAAAAGAAAAATTGCAAAGGTACTCTAACACCAAAAATGCCTTTCCCTGCCAGGTTGTCGTGTTGCTCGACTATCGATTACAATTCAATATTAAAATACTTTCCGATGGGGTTATGATAACAAATTTTATATCAAAATCTTTGGAATTTATTGAACGATTGATCTGTGAAAAATTTTTGGGGGTGGTTTTTGCTTAAACGAAATGAGAAGAAAAATTGCAAAGGTGCTCTAACACCAGAAATGCCTTTCGTTGCCAGATTCTCGTTTGCGCGACTATCGATTACAATTCAATATTAAAATACTTTCCGAGGGGGTTATGATAACACATTTTATATAAAAATCTTTGGAATTTGTCGAACTATGGATCTGTGAAAAAATCGCGTGGGTTATTTTTGTTCAAACGAAATGAGACGAAAAAATGCAAAGGTACTCTAACACCAAAAATGCCTTTCGCTCCCAGATTCTCGTGTTTGCTCGACTATCGCTTTCAATTCAATATTAAAATACTTTCCGAGGAGCTTATGATAACAAATTTTCTATTAAAATCTTTGGAATTTATCGAACTATTGATCTGTAAAAAATGGCGGGTGTTATTTTTGCTTAAACGAAATGATATGAAAAATTGCAAAGGTACTCTAACACCAAACATGCCTTTCGCTGCCGGATTCTCGTGTTGCTCGACTATCGATTTCAATTCAATATTAAAATACTTTCCGAGGGGGTTATGATAACAAATTTTGTATCAAAATCTTTTGAATTTGTCGAACTATTGATCTGTGAAAAACTCGCGGGGTTATTTTTGTTTAAACAAAATCAGAAGAAAAATGGCAAAGGCACTCTAACACCAAAAATGCCCTTCATTTCATTATTATATATTTATTTAACGACAATCTTGCTACAGGCGGTAGCCTGACTGGTGCAATTTTAGAAAGAAAATACGCAGCAACTCAACGTTAGCCAAATAAGAAAATACGCAGCAACTCAACGTTACTCAGACAATCAAAGAACTCAGGTGATATGTTGTTAGTTACAATATTATAGACCCTATTGGAAAGGATCGCACGTGCGGCATCATGAAAATTACAGTAAAAGAAAAGGTGAATCTCAGTTTCGATATCACCGCAAACGCAAGTACGATACGATTTTTTATTGATATTCAATGGACTGTGGGCGAGGCGAAGCATACAACGGAGAGATGTCAAGCGAGGATTAACTCCCAAATGGTGGTGAGTATTTTGTTTTGAAACATGGTAGTAGGTCATTAAACGATTCATGAAATTTGGGTGACTTGGAGAAGATTTAATTTCGTGTGGGAGAGAATTCCATAAGCTACAGGCCTTTCGGAGAAAAAAGTTAAATGCCAGTGATTTTTTAAAAAGTGGAATCTGAACGTCTAGAATGTGGCGCAAAGTGTAGGGAACAAATTCACCGAACGATCTAAAGAGATTCAAAGGCAAAGGGCAGGATACCAAACGAATAATTATTTTAGAAAAATAGCGGAGTATAGATATTTCTCTGCGATTGGTTAAGGTTTTGATGTTTAGATCAAGTAGAACATCTGACGAGGATGTAGTTTTTAAACAGCCTAATATGATTTTAGCGGCGGAGAGTTGGCCCTTATCCAGCAGATGTTTGTCGCTATCGGAGCAGTTGTCATAAATAATGCTTCCACAGTCAAACATCGGTAATATGTTTGTTATGTAGATAGTGAGAAGAGAGTGGCGAGGTGATAAATTTGAGAATGAGCGAAGACGATTTATTTTGGTCATTACTTTCTGATGAAGGTGGAGAATGTGAGTATGCTAAGAGAGATTGTGATGAAAGATTAAACCCAAATGTTTATGTGTATTGTTTTCTGAAAGGTAAATATTATTGAAAAATAAAGGGGGATGGATATTCCTCTGGTTAGATATTGTCATAACAGCAGTTTTAGAAGGATTGAAGTGAATATTCCAAACTTTTGATCAGTTGTATAATGTGGAAAGATCTTGAGAAAGTACCCTGTGCAAGTGAAGAGGACATTTGGCTGAATAATATAGAGTGGTGTCATCCGCGAAAAGAGAAATATATACATTAATATTTTCAGCAATGTCGTTGACATAGATCAGAAATAACAGAGGGCCTAAAACGGATCTTTGAGGAACACCACAACTGGTGTATTTGAGGTCTGAGAGTGTCCTGTTGATGAGAACGACTTGAGAACGCTGAGAGAGATAAGAGGATAAAAGATTTAACAAAGGACCATCTATGCCAAGTTGTTGAATTTTAAAGAGCAAACATGTATGATCAACACCATCAAAAGCTTTGGATATATCAAGAAATACTATTCTGGAGGAGAGATTTGAGTCATAAGCTTGGTACAAACTATTGCAAGTACTTAACAAAGAATTAAGAGTTGAGTGTTTTTTCCGAAATCCAGAGTTGTTTGGAATCAATAATTTATGGTGTTCTAGGTAGTTGTAAATATGTTTGTGTAAAAGTTTCTCAAAAACTTTTGAGAGAGAAGGTAATAAAGCAATTGGACTATAATTTTGGACTTCAGTTTGAGAACCTGTTTTAAGAAGGGGTAAAAATGCCTTTCGCTGCCAGATTCTCGTGTTGCGCGATGGTGGTGTTTACGTCTCCTGTAAAATGTCTTTTTCCAACTCTTCAGGTGTGCACTCTTCAGGTCTGGTTGGTTGCACTGTTCCAGCAGAGATCTCATTACCTAACGCTTAGTCCTTTGTTTGTTTCTTACTGGGACATGATGAAATGCATCTTTCTCCACAGGTTTTTGCTTCTCTGTTCATTGTCCTGTGAGCAAGCCAGCAGGGAAAAGTGTCGCTGATTTTTGTCGCAGTTGAGGTTGGACCTCCTGTCGTTTCAGGTGTGTTACATTGATGACATCAATGTCTTATTGTGCTTTGCCGTTTAGATGAAACTTCTAAATTTTCTCAAATTGGCACAATTGTTTTCCACGTCACAGTTCTCTGCACAGCCACCTATGAAAAGCATGCCGCAAACAGCTTTGAAATCATCAAAGCAATCATTGATGAAAATGAAAACCCAGAAACGATATGTGGGACAGAGGTACTGTAGATTTTGGACTGGTGAATTGTGTCATTTATATTCCATCCTAATTTAATACTTGTTATGATCCTGTTTGTTACCAGTTTACAGATGGTATGCTTAGATGAAATCGACAACTACGTTGAAATTGTTTTGATTTGTTGCATGGTTTGCACAGACCTTGATTGCCGTAAGCATAATACAGAATACCCTCGTACAAACGTAAGTGTATGTTCAGAGAGAAAAACGGTGCGAGGACGACATGATGGAAGATGATTGGTTTCTTCCAGATGTTGGAGGACAGCCTTTGCAGAAATTTTTCGAATATCACATGGAGGAAACAAAAAGATGCGCCCAGCAACCTTCAAACGGACCACAAAAAAACGGATACTACGCCCCAGATTTTCCAGAAAAAATTGCAAAGAATTGTTTACCTTTGTTTCTGCTATGTTGAAGCGTCATGCTAGGTAAGTGTACAATGCAAGTTTTCACATTTTCTTGGTGGGTTTGCGGTATTGCAAATTAGCACTTCTTCATTACTGTGTACAGGAGACCTCGGGCGGCACGGGAATGCTTCATGCTACAGAGATTACTCCACACATTTTAAAACCATCATCAAAAAAGCAAATGGCTTTCAAGTATGTTCCTTACAAGTTTCTTCAAAGAAAATTTAGAGCTGTATTGTAATAAAGTACGCTGAAGAAGTCATACAATTTATTTGGTGGTATAAAGGATAATCAATTTGTAAATAGAAAACATGTTGATTAATTTGCACACATCTCTGCAAAATTTCAGGAATGATCGTCAAAGCGTTTTGTTTTCAATATGTTTAGCGCAAACCGTAGATTGAATACGACGCAATTTACGATGATAAATCAATTTTTCAACTCACTCGCAATTTTATGATAAAAGTTACTTTTTAGTGATTGTGGCCCCTCATCGTGTGTGACCTAATCGAGTACCATTCATCTTATGCACAGTTGTCAAGTGCATGACCACAATTTCCATTTGTTGCAGACATTTGCTAGCAACAACCGCACTCAAGGACAAATAGAAAAATCACAGCAAGAACTGAAGATAACGCGCCTTGAGAACAGAAGATACAAAAATCTGGCAGAGCTAGTTGTAGTATACCACAAAATCAGTAAATCACTAGTAACAGAATATGAAGATGGTAAACGAAAGAAAATTCAAAAGAAAGAAATGGTAGGATAGGATTTATTTTTTTATTGTTGCAATCTTTCTTGTGGATGATACAAATGCACTTCATATGTTTATATTTCCAGGGCGCCAAACCTCTGACGATACAGCAGAAGAGGTCTGGTTAAAGAAGATGAAGTTAAGTCCAAATCGGCAACTAACCTAATTTGGAAAACACATGCAACCAGCAACACGGTCTTTGACGTTTGACAAACACAAGCAGTAAACGACTGCATTTTAAACAAAAATTAGTTTCCTTCATTGTTGCATGTGTTATAAGTAGTTAGGCCTATCTAAAAAGCATATCTTGTGCTTCTCATATATACTTTCGGTATAGTTCGCCTTGCTATTTTTCTGAACAAAAATGTATTTCTCATCAACAGAAATTCTCCAAAGACCAAGAATGTTACAAAACAGCCCATTTCCAACCAAGTAAAAATGTTTCTTCAGTGTTCTGAATTTTGCAAATTTTCACAATTCGTTGTATTACTAGAGTCAGGTCACTAATACTGTAGTCTATCGTCAAAACTGAATGCTTTTTTAACAGGCTAACAAGTGG
>Ga0210059_1017156_pt1 | contig 10357 bp, 6 predicted proteins | sample Ectturendosymbi2_FD_188042 | JGI IMG/M metagenome (GOLD analysis project Ga0210059, IMG submission 188042) | Ecteinascidia turbinata endosymbiont from Florida, USA - Sample 2 (SPAdes) (version 2) | ecosystem: Host-associated > Tunicates > Ascidians > Unclassified | place: Key West, Florida...
AATACATCTATTCATCTCGGAGAGATGCAGTAAGGCGCTCAAGAAAATTTGACAAATGCAGAGCAAATCAATTTCTACCTCTTCTGCAAATTCGTTTATGCTAAAAATGAAGATATTCTTCCATTTTAAATTCGATGGATTCACAACTGTATTGCGTTTAAACGAGATGATGTCTCGGACACATCTAAAAGTATTTTAGCTTTTCCGTGCCTGGAGCTGTTTAGCTGATTCAAACGTGTAACAAATCACCTGAGAATATTTGGCAATCAACTTGCTGTCGATGAATCGTTTCAGCAGAGTTATGATTTTGTTCTTTAAATAACGCACGGGGGCTATTGCGTGGACCACTTTCTCCAGCATCTTTCCTAATGAGCCAACGGATGTTTAAATGAAACAAACGTCACTTTGGTCTGCCCTCATCTCGCCACACATAACGACTGTGTGACGGCTTTTGATGTGATTAACAGCAGATGAAATATATTCCAAAACTGTCAGATCTTCTTAAATTTCTTCGCTTTCTGATTTTTTCTCGGCGAAGAAGACAATTACTCCCTAAACATTTTTGTTTTCGTTTTTCATAAATTCATAAAGTCTTTTTGATTCTTATCATGGCCGAATAAGCGCCATCGGCACAAACAGACACACTGTGAATTCGCGAAAACTGATATTCCTTAGTGAAGGAATCTACTTTCTACATTTTTCTTGCAGTATGTTTGGCAAGTGGAGAGCAAAAGAGAAATTGTTGTACGTAGTCCTCAGTCACACGGTATAGCACGAACACCATGAACTGTGCATCGTTTCCTAAATTTGTAGTCTTGCCCAACTCTGAAGTAAAATTTCCACTTTGCTTCGCAGCAGCAATGATATATTTCAGAACATCGACTGGAAGTTCTTGGATGCGCCAACTGATAGTGTTGTTTAAAGAAAAACCATAGTTAACTTATTAGCTACGGTAGGTGTGTGCAACGTAGCCCGCGGGCCAAAAGTGGCCCGGGAACTGAAGTTTTGTGGCACGTACAGTGTGGCCTGCGGGTCAAAAACTACATTTTATTAAGAGAAATATAGTATACTGTTTACGTACCGTTATGACCACACCAGTTCACCTGCACCTGGTTGTATTTACTTTATCCAGACCCCATTGCTCCACAAGCAAGCATTGCAGTTGTAAATCTTAATGTCAGCCCAGTGACCTGAAGGAAGTATCGGGCGTGTCATCGGGTTTGCAAATCGTGGCCCTGCGCGAGACTTCCCTGGTGCCTGGTTACGTTAAGAAAACCCAACTACCCTTAACTAACGAAATAGCGATAGAACTCTTCAAGCTCAGTGCCCAATCGCAATTCTGTCTAAACCTGAACCGCTGTGCTCTCCACACCTCGTCGAACAATGCCGATTTAATCAAACAAACACACAGAGAACGCAGGTAAGAAGATTGCCAATCTTCGGTGGGCAACCAGCGATTTGTCTAACCCGCAGAGCTTGACATATACAGCTGCGGCCCGTGGACCAATCTGGTTATGTGCATTTGGCCCGGCAGTGCTGTTCGGTTGCACTCCCCTGAGCTACGGCATCACTACACATTATCCTGATGTGACGTGACTATTGTCACGGCTGCTGGTTTGACCAAGCTCTTTCCTGCTGTGTAAGGCGCTTTTGCTCTTGCATTTTTCCACGCATCAGAAAAAGAAGCACGCACTGCTTTACTTTGGGAGTAAGTTTTCACTCCTAAAGTAGATGGACGATGAGTACGACTTCGCGTTACCTGGAATTTTTTCTCTTTAAAAAGTTTAAGGATTTCGTCAACGTCTTTTACATATTTTCACTCGAGATGCCGACGCAGTTCGGCTTCTTTGAGAGATCTGTAAGCAAGGACTTCTAAGCATAACCTGAACTGTAGCCGGATTTCACCGTTTACCACGACTGAAGTAAATCGAAGTTTCAAGTAATTGTTGTTATATACAAACGCCTGCTTTCGTTTAACAATTAAAAACTAAGACGGCAAAAAAACTGCAGTTTAGGTAACAACTTTGAGCTTAAAGCTGCTGACCACGCTACCTCAAAAGTATAAATGCCACATGGAACAGCAAATTTTTCTGTTTCACGGTGGTTAGGTGCATTTTAATCGCTGTTCGAACAGAAACGTCGATGGTATGAAGTTGATACAGTTATTGTTGTGTGAGGGTATTACAGCAAACGTGTTTGCCTCTCGTGTTTGCGGACTCATCCAGAGCCTTCCGCGGACTCAATTGAGTTCGCGGGCTCGGGGTTGAGAAATACTGTTCTAGTAGGACCTCTCGCTTAAATCCTGAAGAAAATTCTTACTTTCTGTTCAGACATTGTACATTGGATGTTCATTCATTGTACATTGTTTTCTTTTATTTGACAGTCATTGCTGACCTTGGGTGGTTTTGTTGGTGGACCATTGGCTGGAATTTTAATTCAAAGTCTTGGAAGAAAACCTTCTGCTATTCTTTGTTCTCTTCCTTATGTGGGTGGTTTATTGGTAAGTGATAGATTGCCTGAAATGGTTGGGCCTGTGGTTTTTAGTTTTTTTCCTGGTGCTTGTGACTTTGATTGATATTTATGCTGAAATTGGTTTGAAAATGTGGCTTCATTTGTATGCTGACTTTTGCCATGAAATTATGTTCCTTGGGGTAATTTCTATTTAACTGGTTTTGAACAAAACCTTTAAATCACTTTTTTATGTTATCATCACGTAGCTACTCTCACTACTGGAATGAGAGCAGAGCCCAAATTAAAGTAATACATTTCTGGTTATCATAAGATCTACATATCTGAAAACCTAAGAAATAGTAGTTGAATTTTCTTCAATTGAATGACAAGTAGTGAGCACTGCTGATCTTGCCAACAATTGTTAATGAAGAGATACAAGTCTTAGCTGCGATTATCACCTTTTTAAAGTCACTTTTTGCTCTTCAGTGAATAACCATTTGGTTGAAATTGTAGGATGAAGTATTCTTGTGTCGTATGTTCCTGTTGTACCAAAAATGTTGCCAGGAGAAGCAGATGTAATTAGCTGTTGCATTTTTCAAGTTGTTCAAAGTAAGCAATAGAACAGTTACCTTGCTTTAAATTGTCATTGCATGGATGTTTTTTGTGCTTTGTTCAAACTTTTCAAATTTATGCAGAACTTTTAATGGCATCAATGATTGAATACAAAGAAAAACAACGGGTTTAGTATATTTGCTTTGTGTCAGTTATTAGGTTGCAGTCATTTGTGGCCCCTTTTCAGTATGCTTATACTTGGAGCCAAGTGCTGTATGAAGGGTCAATCTTGCGATTTCCGAGACGATACTGGCTACAACGCACATGAAGCTTTGCTTTGATGTGAAGCCAGTGATACCACACACTGGCAAGCATTCATGTGTTGAGGCAAAAGTATGCTGCATATACGATGTTATCAGTCACTTCCTGTCATAATGCTAACTGCTCCCGTAATTTTCGTCCTTTAAGGTATCAGGGACTTGTGCTTCTGACCTGTGGCTACACCTGACTTGTACAAAAACTATTATGCAGACATTTTCTTACAGCAAGTGTCAATGCAGAACATGTATATAATGTTTTTGGTTGTTTATTTGACTTTTTTTGTCATGCCTGCTAAAACTAGCTGTGTTTTTCATTAAAAATGAATGTTGTAACTGCTTCAGATTCTGGAATTAGTCTTGGTAAAAAAAATCACTGAAGCTTCATAGCTGTCAGATGCTAATGCGTACCACACTGCAAATAAGTACAATATTTTAAATGCATGTATGCAAACAGATAAATCAATTTGGTTTGTATGCCAGAAGGGCGTTTTCTGATTACAGGTCTTTTAGCTGCTTGATTTAATATTTGCAAGCAGCTGTAACCAAGCATACAGTTCTTTCCTGATACAAACTCATTCCTTTACTGTTACAATTTGCAGCTAATATCGTTTGCTACAAATATATGGATGGTATACGCTGGAAGATTCATTACAGGTGTTGCCATGTCCATCACATCTTTGGTTGTACCGGTGGGTCATTACACTACAGTCCATTTTTAAGTTTTTCTATTAAGTTTGGGTTTTTGTTTTTGACTATGAAAAATGTTATATGATCAGCTCCTCAAACTAGAGACCTTTTATCCTGAGTGTAATCGATTATATCTTCCACTCTAAGGTATTTTTGACTTTGCCTACTAAAAATAGGTTTTTAATCTCCACCGCTGCAGTATTTGATCAAAGTATGCAAAGAGCATTCTTTAAGTATTTAAATGTGTGGAAATAGCTTACTTTAGCAATTTGCTGCCTCCGTCAACATTCATGCTAATGCAACACAAAACCTTTATAATTTGTTCTGTTTTGTAATGAGACATTCTTTCTCAAAATTTCTATTGCAGACGTACATCAGTGAAGTATCAACCCAGTCTCTGAGAGGTCTCCTGTGCTCTGGAAACCAGCTCTTCATAACCATTGGCATCTTTATTGTTTATGGTCTTGGTAAATTATCGATGGTTATACCCGTGTGTGGTGATTCTAGCCAGCACGCGGCTTACCCTTTGTTTTAATCAGTTATGATCTGTAGAGTCGAAGTTTGTTTTGTTTTCTGTTTTTTTTCTGCCTTACTGTAGGCAGAACGTTTTGTGCATAGGATCAAGTCCAATCCGGTGACAAAATACCTGCGGCCAAAGACACGTTTTAGCCTGTACTTGTTTTCTGTCGGTGAAAAGTTGACGAAAGAGCTATCCATTTTTATACGTAGCATCTCGCCTTGGAGGTAACGTAAGCACATTGGAATCTGCTGACAATGTCTGTTACAAATTTGCTGACTAGCCTGCCTCAGATGGGCGCTTCTGTCGGTGCTAGAAGTTGGCATGCAGATCTACGACGTGCGTAGTGGTTCCCTATATCTTACACTTCAATCACAACTATAATTTTTGTTGGCGGCTTATGTCCTGACTTTAATGCACTGCATCCACGCATACTTCAGGCGGTGTATTGACATGGAAATGGCTGCCAATCGCCATCGCAGTGTTTCCTTTTTTCTACTCTGCGGCCACCTTGTTCATACCAGAAACACCCCGCTATCTTCTTCTGAGGAACAAAGCTGAAGACGCAGCTCGTGCGTTGAGGTTTCTGCGCGGAAAATATGTAAGTGTCTGTGTGTTTGTGTTCTACCCCGAACCATGCTTTTTCCGCTTTGAATGTTTACAGAGATGTACCGATGCGCAGTCATTGATTAGATACAAAAAAAGTTAATAGTAGTAATAAGTCACAGCAACGCGTCTGAAAAAAATCCTTTGTTGATGTTGTGTGTGTGACCAAAAACATTTCCGTCAAAGTGAGCTTTTTGTGGGAAATGCGAAATGAATGTACTCTGAGTGTCAACAGCTGATGAATTCCATGAGTTCGAGTCCGGGTGCATTGTAAAAACACTTTTCGAGAAACAGTGTGACAAAATAGGTTAAACAGTCGACACCAAAATTACTTGTCGAAGCTTCCCAGATAAGATTCGTCTTACCTGCTGATTCCCATCATACGGCGGTGTGTATGGCTGGCTTGTATCCTCTCAGCGAACATAAACACGCCTGGTACAGTACGATTTTGCGAATTCCAGAAACAACAATATATTTTACGCGCGACTATCTTGTCGTCCCCATCCCAACGTGGCACGTCGCTTTAAACGATTCTTTAAATCAATTATGATTAAAGCTAATATCCTGACAAATTCGACCGCGTGCTGCAAGGTTTCCTTCCAAATTCTTGAAATTTGTTTGTTCCTAGTTCGCAAATCAAAAGTGGTGCCGTTCTTCAAGTTTGTCTGTGAATTTTGGGTCATAACTACCGGTGTGCTTAAGTTTTAGTGCAAATATTTTCGACCCGGCAGTTGAAGAAGTTGTGGGCAGTCTCTGCCTTCACGTTCTGGAAATAAGCGTTAATGAAGAAAGAGCTAGTATAATATGAATGTCTTCAATAGAATATCACCAAATAGGGACGTTGCAATATTATCGTACATGGCCAAATATAGTATGTCTATCAGGGTTGTTGTAAGGAAACCCACCAAAAAACCCAGTCTTTACTCTTTGAAAAACCTACTAAAAGTAAAAACTAAAACAAGCAGGACACTTGTACAGTTAACTGTAATTCTTTATTTTAAATCAAACAAAACGAACAGCAACGAAATTTATAGGACTTGAAAAAAAGAAGAATCAATCGAACAGCATGAGCAAATTCTAATGGTTATGTTCTTCAGCTCTGCACTATCGGTATATTTTAACCAAATTTTCTGCCTTCTCTGCATCTAAACTTTTTCTGATTTTGGACCATACCAAATCATGTATTGAAAAAATACACTCTATAGATGCTGAACTAGCAGGGCATGCACATAAACTTGACGTGAAACTGCAGAGTTTGTGTGGGAATATTTTTTCTCTTCTTGCTGTGCGCATGCTTGCCAAGCCTCCCCACTTAGGAGTGAACTGATCAACAACTTATTGCGAAAACAAAGATGGGGTACATTCTTAACCTCAATTTTAAATATAACAAGTTATTATTGTGTAATTCCGAAAATAGTGATATTGCATGATAGAATAAAAACAATTCAGAATGGGATTTTCCTGTTTCTGTAAAAAATGACCAAAATCTTGTTTCTTCTTAAAAAACCCAAAAAATGTTTATTTAAAAAAAAACAAAAAAACAGCTGGGTTGTTTTTTTAAATAAACTCGGGTTTTTCTCAAGACTGATGTCTATCCTTATAATTAATCTATTCATTTAGATCACAGGTTATCCAGGTTTCTGACGCTGAGAGCTACGTCTTGGGTATCGATCAATTCGACGGGGTACCAATTTGATACATGCTTCTGAAATAAAAATTTGCTCATTTATCGTTAATTATGTTATTATTAATAAAATTAATGATATGCATCAAGATGAAGACACGACACAGGTCATGTCAGTGCTGTTTTCAGAACAGGCTCGCGTGTTACCATATGGCCCGTGCGGGCGACCTGATGCCCACGGGCACCATTTTGCCGACCCCTGAATATGCTTGTGAAAGGAATATTTTGTAACATTGTAAACTGACTCGAGAGCAGGACGTTTCTCGAGGTGCTGATAGATAGCACTGACTATTTCCAGTTGTCTTTTGTGCTCTAACTTATTCACCACGCGATGCAACCTTTTTCGTGACTGAAATGCCTGAGGGCGTTACATGTTTGAAGGCAATGTTTCCAGTTCAATAGCTGTTAAAATCTTTCATTTTGCCAGTTAAATCTGTGAGTAGTTGGAATGACAACCACTTTAAGTACTACCCCAAGCGCGATAACGTCTTCAAAATTGTTATTTGTAAGCATTGCGTAATTGAAATGCGTTCAACACGCAAAGTTGCTCTGTTTAGCTGTTCTGACATACACAAAATACTTATCTGGATTTACTTTGGTGTGTCACGTCGTGTTTCATGTGTATATATGTAATGTATGCGCTTATCACTTTTACTTTTCCTGTTTACGCATTGGATCAAAAAACAACAACAATTAGACAGTAGCCTTTTAGAAATACATCTGTTCCGTCTGTTCACGGGAGTTTTTGCCAATAATTTTATAGGTCGACATCAGTGATGAAATGAATGATTTACAAGTTTCAATTGAATCGAGTTCACAATCCGTGTCTTGGAAGGAGATTTTCCTCCTTCCTTCTCTTCGCGTGCCTTTTCTGCTCTCACTCGCATCCATGTTTTTTCAACAGTTCAGTGGCAACAACTGCATTATGTTTTACGCTCAAGGAATATTTGAGGTGAGCATATTGCCGACCCAGTTCCTGCCTTAGGTAGAAATTTATGTTGTGTTCGTTAAGGTCGCGAAGTATGCATGACAACAACATTCGTGTTGGTATATGGGAACTTTTTTCAGTTCTATTTCATGGCAACTTGTGACTGTCCCACCCCGCCCCATGGTATTCCCAAGAAACTAGTAAAACGAAATACTTAAACAATGCGTATGTCTAATCTTTGCAGAGCTGTGGGTAGGGCACCCAAAACACTACAATTAGGGGAGCACAGATGTGAAGGGGGTCAACTTTTTACAGAAATTACCGAAAACTGAGCCCAACGTTTTTTTTTTTGGAGGACCTCACATCACTGCGTCATGCCACTGCAGCTCTATGTCTAATACTTACTGCGCTGTGAGCACATAATCATGGTATTCAACTTACGGATATTCCTTCTACATGACATCAGAACTGCAGAGGATGGGACGAATTTCAAGTCCAGTGTCCCATTCCAAGGGATCTCCATTCCCCATAAGGCAAGTCTGCCAACATTCCTTTGAAAAAAGCAGCTCCTCCAGTCGCAAGCCTTCACAGCATTTCCACCACATGATGTATGCACGGTTGTTGGCACTACAGAGTAGAAATCAAAATTGTTTCAGTAACCTGATGTAAACACCAACTGAAACAAACATTTCGCTCTTCATATGGCAAGCATGACACAATCCATTCGATTTTTTAACGCTTAAACGGGTCATCATTGACACGAAGAAAAATTAGAAACACCTATTTTGTTTGAAACCTGCGAAGGTCATTAGCGGCCCAGTCATGATCGCAGGGTCACCAGCCGCAAGTCTGTCAGAAAAAAGTGTGTTAGAAACGTCTCTCTGTGGTGATGCGCCTAGTAACATTTGGCATTGTGACTTGGTAACACTTCCCCTCTGTAACAAGGAGCGGTGCAGCCATTCTAGAATCACAAGTTTTGCACAGGGGACACCACTGATATTATCTCGTGGCTTAACAGTTCATTTGCTGTTGTTGTGAAGTGGATTTTCAAGCGGTGTTTTGAAACAGTGCAGTTACGGTGACTCCAAACACGTGCGTTGTGCTGATTAGTTCCAGCCTTTGGTCAGCTGGGTCGAACAAAGAGCACTGTGCACCAATAATTTTTTGGGATAAAAATATATCGGAAAAACAATAACAATAGTTCTTTCGTAAAACTTCAGAAAATAGAAGTACAGTACAGTGCAATGCCCAAGAGTTTGAGCCTTGCTCAAGTTACTCAATGTAAAACAGGTGTGCGCGAAGAAGTAGGCAATGGAGATAACCTTCCCGCAAAATTGAGCAGTCGCCCATGAAAAAACAGGCGTCGTTTGATCTCTGGTTGTTTTTTGCAAGTCCATTTTTCAACGTCAGCGCGTAAAACAGGTGTGCAGCTGACAATCAGAAGGGTTCGGTTTGTGACGCTGGAAACGCTGGCGCTTAAAACCGTGATCTGAACGAAACGTTTTGATGTTTTCTTCAAATAAAAGCTGCTGTTACGTTGCAGGATGCTGGATTCAAGTCGCAGTCACAGATTTTGATGTCATTGCTTTTAGTAGCAGGCACACAGATAGTGTTCACTGCAATAGCTTCTGGACTTGTCGATCGATTGGGTAGGTTGTACACTTTCTCATTTCCATGCTGATGCCAGCGATTGCTTTGCATACCGACTGGACACCGTAAACCGTACAGTTCGTGTTCTATATTTCCGGTCACGTATGTTTTGCGTAAAACTGATTCTATCCACAAGGTTGGCAGTTTCTGATGACATGCTGTCTGTGTGATAACCGTTGGTCATTTGGTCTCTTAAAGCTTACCTCAAATGTTTTCCTTGTGGAACTTTTACTTGTGTTTTTCTTAAACATCAGGCAGTGCCAGAGAGTTATTACTGCGACGTTGAAACCATACATATTAATTTTTTCAGTTTTATAAAATATGACAACCTTTCTATTGCTGTTCATCAGATAGGGTTTTTGGCGTCTTATTTGTAATCGATGAACAGCTGTAAGTTTCTTTCCTATTTGCGCATTTCTGCCCAACTGTTTTATGTACAGGTTGACTCTAAGAAACAGAATCCACAAACCTCTGAATAAAATTTTTTATTTTATTTATTCCTCGTTTCTTTCTCAGGTTGCAGTAGTAGATTTAGTGCATGAAATATTACAGCAGTAGTTTTTACCACCATGTCTTGACCAGCCAAAGAGATGCCATTTTGCGTAGAGGCCTATTTCGCTAACAATTCATACAAAGTAGTGCAAGCACGTTTTCGGAGAATGTTTCAGTGTCGTCATGCTCCATCAAAAAGCAGAAATTTTGACTGGATTCAGAAGTTTCGAGAGTATGGGGACTGTATAAAATCTTAATTCAGAAGGTCTGAGGGATACTTAAACTCTGGTCGCACGGTGAGTGCTAGGACGCAAAGAAACGTCGGGGCCAAAATCGCCGTGGAGGCCATTTGTAGCATATTTTGGGAAGAGCATGACTTTATGCGAAGGGACTCCAATGACTGAGACTTAAGGGAATGATTGTACACAGACTGAAGTTTGAAGCCTGCAAAGTGCATGAAGTTTACTGGA
>Ga0210059_1017157_pt1 | contig 10357 bp, 7 predicted proteins | sample Ectturendosymbi2_FD_188042 | JGI IMG/M metagenome (GOLD analysis project Ga0210059, IMG submission 188042) | Ecteinascidia turbinata endosymbiont from Florida, USA - Sample 2 (SPAdes) (version 2) | ecosystem: Host-associated > Tunicates > Ascidians > Unclassified | place: Key West, Florida...
ATACTACCACCTAACGGTTGGTGCCCAGGGCCAGGCAAATTGGGCCAAGGTGGCCTAAAAGTCCTCCACTTATGACGTCACTCACAAAAAACCCGCATCCCCCAAGCAAAAATTTTTTTTCGAGTGCAGACTAGAAGACCTACCGCGTCTTTTTAGATTTACTGGGTGTGTAGAGCATACCAGACCAGAGAAATTCCCGCGTTAAGCCACGTGCTTTTCGGCATTTTTTTTCCCAAAAATCCTCAAAAGCAGCCGGACACTTAAGAGTTAAGTTGAATGAGCATGTTGCAACCCAAGTAGTGCATGAAAAAATTGATATTACATTTCTCAAGTATCTAGGCTGCGGACAGGTGCAGCTTAAAAGTGGCAACATTAAAAATATGCAACTCAGGTTTGGTCTGTCTCCATGCAGCCTCTTTCATGACCCTTGTTTAGGGGTTGCATCCCGTACTTGGGGAGCCACTGCTCCAAATTCTTCAAACTTGCTCAGGTTAGAATCACCATTCATTATGTTGTTGATGGCTTGTGAACGATTCCTTTTTCTGAGCAACATAACTGCAGTTTTTTCAAAGTATACGCCTCAGAAGTTTCAAGCGGTCACAATGCTGTAATGTCATGAGATACTATGCAATGGCTAAGATAGTCAATTAATGAGCAAAACATCACTGCTCATGAGAACAACAAAACTTATAGAAAGCACAAACATTTGGAAGGCAACAGCTATGCATTGAAGTAAGGGCAAATGGCGGCAGTCATATTGGTCAGTTGGCTGAGGATAACCAAAATCAGATAAACCTGCACACAGACCAACATGCTGACAGCGTTTTCCTCTAACTGCAGCCAGAGACATTTTTTGTAACATACAACTAATCCTGTATTTCATTGATTCCCAAACTGGGGTAAATTATTCCGTAGGAATAATATGCAATTCTTTGAAGAGCAATGTGGAACGTAAAAGCAAAATGTTCTTCTATATTATGAGTGATCACTGCAAAATATTGTGGGTAATAAGACATAATCACTACCTTGATTTGGGTAACGGCTTGAAGAAGTTTGGGAACAACTGTTCTAATTAATTAATTTGATGTCCTAATTAATTAATTTATTGTTTTTGGGCCATAACTTTTGAACCGCAAATGCTAAAAAGCTAATCAAAGGCTCCAAAGACTCAGATTATAGCCTAGTTTCCAAAAAACTTGAGTCCAAAAATTCCCTTCTGCAGTTGAAGCCCAAAGCCCAATAACCTCGGCCAAAAAGATCTAAACTTACTCCACTTATGACGTCACCAACAAACAAGCTGAAATCCAAGACTTCATTCTTTTAATTCAAACTAGAAGACTCATCGCGTCTTTTGAGAGTTTGAACAGCTCTCTTGCACAATCAGCTGGTGAGTTATGGAGTTACTAAGTGATGCTAGAAAGGTGGTTCATGCGAACTTGTCACGGCTCCTAAGGTGTTACATTTATTTTCTTTAGCATTATTTTTTAAACCCTGGCTGAAAGAGATTGTCTTTATATTGTAGCATCTTAGTCAAAACATTTGTGCTGTTTTTTAATACATTCAGAACGGCAACATGAAAATTTGTGACGCCTGATTTTGTACCTATGTGACAGTCATGCGAACATGCTAGGGCCCAGTGATTGGCATGTGGCAAACTGCACATTAGTAAATGTGTAAAGTGTGTGTGGTATTGAGATGGTGTACAAAAAATCCTTGCTTTTCACAGTCTGCTTCAAACTTTTTCAACGTGCCTATATGTACTTGCATAAACATATCCAATACAATCTTTCTTGCTTTCCTAGCATTTGGCAGCACATCAGAGCACTTCCATCCATTGCACAAAATCACAGTTACTGCTGCATAATCCTGTTCACCCTCAGGTGGACCAACTCAAATGAACCATGCTTTCAAACAGTCTCTGAAGCTACAGAGACTTTGGAATCATATCCCAAGACCTATAATTTTTAATTCAGTCTAGGACCATAATTTTATACCAGGTGAAAAATATTATAACCAGTGCCAAAACACACAATCTTTGATAAAAACATTGTTACGCCTGCTGAGAACAGTGCAGATTTTCAGAATGTAGATTTCCATGCAGCGAGCACAATAACTCATGTCATAAAGCCGTGAGTTGGTATTATATTTAATTCTAGACTATGGATGCAGAATGTTTTTGGTATTGCCATCCGCATACCATGCATTTTAATGAAATGTGGTTGCCAGTGAGTTCAAGATATTTTCATTTTTTGCATTGCTTCTGTTTTGTTTCCATGCGCCAAACCCTGCTTGCTTCTACACATTTGTTTGGCTGGCTTTCTACGAAGTATCCACATATAGCAGGCAAAAGGTTTTTATTAATGCACGGCTGCATACATTTTCATTGAAGGCCACAGGCTATGAAAATCTGCATCCCTGTTCTTGACAAATGTGAGTGGTTTACATCATTGCTTAACATGCTCTCTGCAGCTATGCAAAATGCCAGCTGGATAGTTTTTTTATTTTTATTTATTTTATTTGTTTATGAGCAAACACAAAGTCCATAGTATGAACACACACACTCTGCAGAACACAGGTTGATAAAACAGAACGTAGTACAAGGATTGTGACGCACTTTGTGTGGATTGTGTACAGGTTTGTTTCTTCAAACAGTTCAGCCAGGTAGGCCTTGCTTGCTTCCTGTAGGGCCATGGCCCTGCTCTGGAAACACAGATCGGTCTTGAATTATATTGGTGATCTCTTGCACCAGATGTTGGAAGGGCAACTTGCAGATGAGCAGCTCTACTGACTTCTAGTAGTAACAGATCACATGTGGGGTGACTGTGGCTGGTCTATAGTGGTGAAGCTTCTTGACACCCCTGGTTGCCAGCACATGCAGCTGCTAATGTGCAGCCTTGGTTGCCAGCTGTTTGCATGGGGCCTTGCCAGTCTGCTTAGTGCTTAGCACACATTGTTTTTCTCTCAGGAGTGAGAAAATTTAAATGGAAAATTCAAACAGTTTTTGACTTTCAAACCTTCACTCAGTGCATATTCAGGTCATATCATTTGCTGATCATTCTAAGTTTGTCCAAGCTACATCACAAGTTCGTGTTTTTTACTTTCTGTATTTTTCGGACCATTAGGTGCACCTGATTATAAGACACAGTATCAACAAGGGAATGCTAGCTGATTTTTTCATACATAAGCTGCACCAGACCATAAGGCACATTAAATGAATTTAAAACGTGGTTAAGTCAAACTGTATACAACTCTTCCATAATAACTCCCGAGTACGGGAGTCGCCACTGGGACTTTTAATCCATATAACATACAAGGGATTTTAAATCTGTCACATATACCTAATCTGCTAGACACGACTAGAATAAAATAGGTAGGTGCATGTTTGATTTGGTGTGTGCCATTATAGTCAAGAGCCTCATGGAGTAATACGATCTGTGGTATGTGCTAGCTACTCTCGGAACCACATATGCTCTTCATTGCAATTGTTGTTGGTTTATCACACAACACGACAGTCTGTTTACAAGAAAATGGTAATCAACAATTAAATAAATAGCACCTTTTACTGCATACAGTTGGTTCTAGATGAGAAAGCACAACCAGATTCATACATTAGGCGCACCGCATCATAAAGCGCACTTTTGATTTTTGAGAAAATCAAAGGATTTTACGTGCACTTTATGGCCTGAAAAATACAGTAGATTTGAATAGGTAACGTTTCATAGTTTTAACATGTGTGTTAATTTTTTCTATGATCTAATAAAGTTGTAGACACTGTTCCCCATGTCAAAAGCAAAGAGAGTTTGTGCATTTGTTATTGTAATGTCCATTGAATGGCGTTGCTGGTTATAAATATAACTAGCATGTTCAACAAAGTGAACACTAACCTGTGAAAAAGAGACATGTTGATGGCGATAGAACAAAATCTGTGACTCAGCAAATTTTTAAGATTGAAAAACAATGCAATCTCTAGTAGGATGTGGGCCTTAGTCATTCTCCAGTCAATTCTTGTAAATTTTTTCAAAACATTAAACTCATCCACTTTTGTTGCTATCTAACCTTAGAGTCATATTTAAAAAGATATGTGGCTTTCTGATATATCTATAGCAAGTGGTGTAATTTATTTTTATTTGAAATACATATACTTTGAACACAATTAGAATTATTACATTTTACAGGTTGCTGTACAATGCCACAACTGGTAGTAAAAAACTATGATAATGCAATAAAATGGCTGACACTACAGAAAATCCCAATGAAGAAACAATTAAATGTGTAATAGTGGGTGACAATAATGTTGGTAAGACAAGATTAATATGTGCAAGAGCATACAATGCAAGCTCACATAACAACAGGTAAAGTTGTCATGTTCTTAATGTTGATGTGTTTATAGTGGATGCATAAATATGTTGTTATACTGTGTTGTTTTTATCTCAGTGGTTTTCAGACATGCTCCAATTTGAAACATTATGATATGTACTTCTGGGCGCAAACCAGCAATTAACACACCAACATGCTGACTTTGCCAACTATTTTGATAATCTTTGATGTCTCAAGTTCACAAAAAAAGGATACTCAACTACCTACATACTAACATGTACTGCTGGTTAACAACAAGTACATGCTGTTAGAGTGATTATTGTCAAAGTTTTTAAATAGGGTGTATGAAAACATAAGTATTATATGCACAGATGTGGATTGCTTTAATCTGCTGAAAATATATAATTTGGTTCAGTTTCGTGTCATTGTGGTCTTCATGATGTTGATTTAAAAATAACATGCATATAATGATGGTATAAATCTCAGGTGCTGATATCATAATGTAATTTCTCGCTATGGCTGAGAAAACTCTTGCTTTAGCGGATTAATTTCAGTGTGGTGGATCATCTTCAAATTTATCCTAGTACCCAACCTTTGAAAGGTAGGCAATGTATCAATGCCCTGACACGGTCTTGTCACTGTTGCAACAACTTGTCACTGTTGTATGTTGGTGTTTGTACATCCCTGCATGCTATTATGTGTGTCTTACTTTTGATTTTTCCCCTGCATACAAAAAGTGCAAAGTGGGCATACCATTAGGCATCACATCCAAATGTGCTGGTTACTGTTTGTTTTTTGATAGGTAAAACATTTTAGATTTTTTTAATCTAGATGCATTTTGGGAAATAGCCATGTTCCAACTGTGTGGGCCATTGATCAGTACAGAAACAATGAGGAGGTGGGTTGATTCTCTGTTGATGTGTTGTGTCAGTAAATGGCAAATGATTGAATGATTTGAAGCAGGTTGACACAAACTTCTCTAACTGCATGTTGTTTCCTCTAGATCAGGGGTTCTTAACAAGGGGTAAATTTACCCCTTGGGGGTAAATTTTACCTATCCTGGGGGTAAATTTAATGATGCTGTTGTGCATTTTTCTACAGGGCTAGCAGGTAAACAAAAAACAGGGGGTAAACTTTTTGTTAGGAAGCTGGCCAGGGGTAAACGGGAGAAAAAAGGCTGAGAACCCCTGCTCTAGATAATATTTTCTGACTGTTGCATTAGGACTGGATTTGCAGTCATGCACTTGCCATTATTACCATGACTTCATCTGCTCACATTTGTATAGGTGTGCTCACAACCACAGCCTTTTTAATGCTTGTTAGGAAAAAGAATCCAAGGAACATTGCTTGTTTTTATGCAATGGCATAAGACACTGGCACAATGCATACAATGAGAACATATCAGACAAAAACAGCAAAATATAAAATTAACAATTTTTCATTGCAACAGAAAGGGACTAGCAAACAAAAGTTCATCAGCTATTTTCCACATCCAGTTATCGCCACAAACACAAAAACAGGTAAATGTTTATGACAAATTTGCAAAGCCTTGTTCTTGAGACATTTTTTACTGTTATGTTGGGGTCCCATTGTCCTTCCAACACCTCTGACATCAGTCGAAAATATGGAGAGATAGCCACCCCTGACACACCCCTAGCTTTGTCCATGCTGGCAAATATCATGTGCTACAAAAACAGTGCATATATGTGGTACAGTCCTTTATAACACAAATATACTTTTGAATAAACCGGAAAAGTAGTGCTTATGCTCCTGGTTTGGAAATTAATTTGAAATGAAATACTGGGATCAAGGGTATTTATTCAAGGTAGCATACCCTTCATAGGGTAATAAACTTTCACACCAAGCATCCACAAAGTAGTATCCAAACAACTAAATATTCCAATTTCCATACTGATTTCAAAGCATAACTGGTTGTACAATGTGGGAGTTATAAGTTGTCATGGTTGAAAAATCATGGAAGCATGTGAGAAACAGCTTTGTAACACGTAGATATAAACTACCAGTTATTCCAACACCCAAGTGGACTGTCAATTGTAGCTAGTGGAATAACTGGTAACAACCTTTGGTTGTTGTGGTGTGAGTTAGAAATGTCCATCAGCTGCTTAGATACTGAAGTTGGTGTGGTTCATGCAGGTATTGCAGAATTCAAGATGTGTTGTGGATGGCATCCTTGTATCTTTGAGACTGTGGGATACATTTGGTGATCATCACAAAGACCGGAGATTTGCTTATGGAAAGTAAGCACCACAGAGCTGTTAAAAAAGAATAACTCTTTCGTGATGAACTTATTTTCACAAAAGAATTATGACCAGGGTTTGCTGTAAGGCTTGACCTTGGTGACTGCTAAAATATTTTGAGAGGTTTTACCTAAATACCAAGATGGTCATAGAGCAAAGTTTTAGTGTATTTTGTTGGTGGTTGTGAAGCGACGTTCTGTATTTTTGAGAGGTTGTCTCTCCGAACACCTTAAAAAACACTGTTTCTGACTGAAATGCACCTTCTGCATGATATAAAGTTTGTTTAGTGGTTATTGTATTGGACAAAAACATGTTGCTGTCGATTTAGAGCCGATGTTGTGGTCATATGCTTCTCCGTTTGTGATGAAAAATCCCTTCAGCAAGTTCAAAGATTTTGGGTCCCAGAAGTGAGGAAGCATTGCAAAAATATTCCTGTTATTCTCGTGGCTTGCAAGGTTGATTTGCGCTTCGCCGATCTCGGAAAGCTGAACCTGGCCAAGCGTTCGAAGTGAGTAAACTTACAGTATGCACTAAACTTCACTGTAAGAGACAGTTTGGCTTAAACAAGTATCGTCTTTGACCGGTTAAGGCTGAGACAATGTTTGCGCAGGTGGGCTTTAAGTTTTTCGAAGCTCTGTAACGTAGAAGTCGATAGCAAGTTTGTTTACTGCGCTTGTGCTGCGAAAAATCAATAAACCAAAAACGATTTCGATGGTTGGCAACGCATTTCGTTCATCGCACTCGACTTCGACAGGACAATTCGCAGGAGCGATATACTTTACCCTGACCAGTGCCGTCCAATTGTTGAACTGCTGAGTTGTCCCTACTACGAAACAAGCGTGTTATTGGGTTTTGGAATTCAGGAAGTTTTCGAAAATGTTTGCCGGGCAGCACTGCTGTACAGGTATTTGTGCAAATGCCATTTTATTTGCTGATTTGTCCACATGTTTACCGGAAACGATGATTTTTTTCCCGGAATGCTCTTCTATGCGCGGCATCGCTCGAGTTTCATCAGCGCTACTGGGTTTGCAGTTTTTTGATCACTTCTTTCACGTGTTTACTTTTTTTTTATCAGGGATATCACCAAAGTAGTGTTTTCAGAGTAACACTTTCTCACTGATAGTGTTAATTACGCTTCGTAATGATTTACTTTTACCCACGTTCAGGGCTCCGACAAGGGGGGACGGCACTTTTGGTGAAAAGAAGGAAATGCAAATGGTCTTTCACGAACGAACCTGAAGTTAGGGGTGGCACTTCCCCACGTCTCAGCCCTGCCCACGTTATCGCGCTGTAAACGAGAGTTTTTCCGTTGAAAAAGTTGCTGTGGGTAACGTTGGTCCCAAGTGTGAACTGACGTGAGCTGTTGACCGCACGTTGAGTGTTCACGTAACTCGCAAGGAAATCGCTGATGCTGACGATACAGTAGTCGCTGCCTTCTGTATAAGCCCACCCGCTTATAAAGCCTAATTAGGCGGGGTCCCAGTGTAGTCCATTTCCTCCTCTAGAAAAAATCCCGTTTAATAAGCCCCAAACCCCGCTTAATAAGCCTATTTCGGAACACGATTGCGCAGCATTAAGTGCAAAGATAAGTGATGAGGGCTTTTAGCACAGTGTGCTTCATGTCGAATACTTCGAATCGTTTCTTCACACCCTCTCACACATTTTGTTCTTGACGGAAAACTTAGTCTTCCATGCAATCTGTTCAGTAACAAACTCTAGTGTGCTTGCTTTTGTACATCATCCATAGTTGTACTATAACGTAAATGCTGACGAACTTACTCCCGTAATGTGCGCAGCCATTTATAGGGTTACTTTAGAGCGACGAAAACTTCTCGCTCTATATGCGCACCCGCCTCATAAGCCCAATGATGGTCAGATTCCGAGGTAGACCTACAAAGCGGTGACTGCTGCAGTTGCAAAGCCAACCAACTTTTTGATGTGAAAGCATTTTTCTCTTTCATATTAAAGTCCACATGAGCTGCAGTAGTTGCTGCCTTGCCCTCCGCTGATGAAAACACCCTAAGTTAAATATGCTTCGATGCGCTGTTCCGTGACGACACTTTTCCTGCTGTTTCACGCTAGAAAGGTGTGGGCATTGTACAGATATTGTGGTGCATTGCTGAGTAGTGTTCGTTTCCTTCCACTTGGTGCGAATCTGCGGCTTGCAGGAGGAGTTTATATTTTTGGAATACGGGGCTCAAACGAGTTTTGAGGCCAGCGCTGCAGGAACCCCTGGCTCCACCTTTGCCGGAACCGCCTCAAGTGGATATGAACTTTCCTGAACCTTCAGCGCTTCCGAATCTCATGGCTTTATACGAGAGCGCAGTGTTTGCCGATGTCGCTTTCGTTTGCCAGGTAAACATTACCCGCAAGTAGTTTATCGCTTACTGGACCGTTCAAATTCCTATGTCTCGTTAACGTTATCAACTGGTGACATTACGGATGTATGTCTAAGACACCCCAGTCTTCACCTGCTTTGATAAGTGCTTCTAGTTCTACAACAGCAAAGTTTTAACTTTTTTCGAGTGTACGTTAGATCTCTCAAGCTAAACTTATCCAGTTGGGGCACTGCGCTAATATGTCCTAAAGTTGTTCACTAAAGAAATGCGAAAATTGAAAGTTTTTTCTCTTGTTGAAACAGCCATTACTGCTGACATACTTCTGGCTTTGTGTCTTGCCATATCCAAGAATGCTCAAATCCAATAAAACGTGTCGTTCTGTCTCGGCACGATTTGGGGTCGTCGCTAATTTGCGTTCAAACACATTCGGAGCTTTGGTTTGTTCGAAAACTTCGTAAAAAAAAAACTGAGTTCAATAGCGTTCTCGTTTGCTGAAAGATTCGAGGACAGAAATAATCCATTTCACTTTCGATTGATCAGGAAAGGAAGCTTCCTGCCCACAAAGTGATACTCGGCGCCGCGTCCACCAAACTTTGCCAGCTGCTCAACTTTGACGTCGGATTCCACGAAGGTACCGGCGGCGGCGGCTTTCAAGTGACGTCGCCCACGTCTCCCTTGATAGAGGTTGTCGCGGATGAGCATGCGGAAAACGAAAGCGACGCTGTTCTGAAAGAGCCCTTTTCCAAACGCGACGCGACGACGAATTCGTTTGCGAAGCGCGAACGCCCCTGCGGCGCTCTTCCCGAACCGGCGGTCGAGTATCAAGGCAAGGATTCCAGCGGGCGCGACGTGTTCGCCGTCGCCTTGCCGTTCCCGATCATGGAAATCGTCGTTCGCTTCTGCTACTCGGGCTGCCTGGCGCTGAACTCGCACGACCTGAGCCAGTCGCACGTGATCGACCTCCTGACACAAGTCATCGTTGCCAGCAAGCACTTCGGGCTCGCTGATCTCGTCAAGCTGGCGGCGCACTGCATAAACACTGACCCCGCGAGCTGCGCCAGCGAGCTGACTCAGCACTTCTTAGCCCAGCGAGCCGATAGACTGAGAAAACTCTTCCTCGACCAAGAGCGATATGCCGACATCATTTTCAAGGTGGACGACGGATTTATTTTCGGCCACAAGATTGTTCTGTGCAGCGGCTGTGATGTGTTGAACGCGATGCTGTCTGGCCCATTTATGGAAAGCGAAAACAAAGAGGTAGGATTGGATCCTTTGCAACGTTGCCGTCATGTTCGGATCTTTTTCCTTTAAAACATGCCGTATTTATTCGATTGTAAGCCGTACGGAATGATGTTAAAAGTTAATGTTATTTTTAGAACAGGTCCGCGGGCGACCTACATGGTCCTTGCGGGCACCAGGTCGCCCGCAAGGACCATGTAGGCC
>Ga0210059_1017158_pt1 | contig 10357 bp, 6 predicted proteins | sample Ectturendosymbi2_FD_188042 | JGI IMG/M metagenome (GOLD analysis project Ga0210059, IMG submission 188042) | Ecteinascidia turbinata endosymbiont from Florida, USA - Sample 2 (SPAdes) (version 2) | ecosystem: Host-associated > Tunicates > Ascidians > Unclassified | place: Key West, Florida...
CTTTTGTAAATAAAGATTTGTGCACCAGGAAATCTGTGAAACGAGCTATCAAGTGGTGAGAGCCAAACGCCTTGCTTCGGCTTGGCAACTTAAAATGTCAGGCAGTTTTAGTCGGGAGATAGAACAGTGCTCATACAACGACTAGGCTGCCTCGTTGGTTGCGTTTGGCGAAACCAGCATCTCTGCATGCAACGACAGTCATTCCTCGCAAGCAACGTCTGCGCTGGGCAACACCCCAAACCTCAACATTGGGTTCCTACGACGGGAAACCCTACATCTCGACATTCAGAACTTGACGAATTTCACTGCTGCGTACTTTGACGCGAAATTTCACACTGTGAACTCTTCGCAAACGTCCCATACCTGGTGCTTGCACTTGAGATAACATTATTTCAGTCATTACCTGAGATTCATGACCATAAAGACCGATTTTTAAACGGATAGATTTGCGGTGCTTGAAAGCTCTTGTTTTGTGACCTCATACCGATAAAGCTAAAACAAAACTGCATTTAGCATTACCAATCCGTATCTCAATGTCTTTGCTCCATTTTCCGTCACTTGTGAAAACACCCTATGGTTCTTGGATTTCTCCACCTGCTGCAGCATACATTACCTTGGGTTTGTAAAGTGACATAATTCTTAGTTCTTTTCAGTTTTATTTATCGTTTCAACTTGGACGCACGCAGAAGATCACCGATCAAATTCATGTTAAAGACCATGTTCAGAAGATGCAACAGTACCAAATCGTCCTATATTCACTGGATGATCACTCCATCTTGCCAACCTTTCGTTGCCCTTCCAGAACGCAGGCCACTTGACACACACCAGTCAGCTAAAGAAATTCCTCTCAATTCAAAGCTTTGAGCATTTCAAGTTGATTTTGACTGTAACCAGCCGTCAGTGTTTTGACAGCTAGGAGGATTTGGATTGCAGTAATCGTATCTTCTGTAACGGCGTGCAGCGACGAATCGACTTCACCTGCGTTTACCTTTTACACTCTGCGTTTCATACGGTCACCAAGCGTAATGTGCGCCCTTTCTAGACTTTAAAAGAGCCAGTTTATTTTTAGTGCTGGTCTGACTTTAAATTGACAGTATATGATGTATAATGCCGTTGTTCGAACCAGCAAGTTTTCTGAGAAACGTAAAAGACCGAATATCTGAGATGTCTAGACCATAGTATTCAGTGTTCATAGGTTTTATTATCATTGTCACTGAATGCTTAGCGCACGATGAATGTTTATTGCAAAGCTATTTTGTGTGTCTTAGAGCTTGTGTTTACTCAGCTGATAACACTGTAAGTCTCAGCTACACACTTTCCCATTTTTAATTGCGGTACCTGATAGTAAATCGTAGTTGCGCGCTTTCCTCGCCATTAGTTGTTTTTGCACGCTCGGTTACTTTAGAGTGATGTCTACTTCCTCAGTTTAGCTACACCTGGTAGAATTGCTTAGTAGATTAGCTGCGCCTGGTAGAATTGTTTAGTTTGTATCTGTTGTATTTTCAGAAACCCTGTTCATCTATCAATCGCCACTGAAATTTGCTGCTTGAATCTGTTACAACAAATTTTGCGCGGACTATCTTCCGCTCAATTTGCAATTGCTGTAGGAAAGAAAAGACTGCAGTCCTGTTGATGCGCGGAATTCACAAGGCGTGAGCCTGTTGGCGAAGGTCACTGCGTACGCGTTCAAACGCTCTGCGAGTGACAGCCGACCACAGCTCACGATTAAGGCTGGTGCCGAAATATTTTCCTCCCCAAATTGAATCTCACATGTGCTTCCGGTACTACTGTGATAACTAATGAGTTTGAAATATCTCTGAAATACTCTCTCCATCTGCTAAGACAACATATTCTTCTTTGATATATCTATCAGCACAAGATCTTTTGCCGCGGAGACGCCTGATGGTTTGCCAGAACACTTCGCTTGCTTGCCAATAACTTGTTCCTTGTTTACGTCCGCAATTCTCTCAAGATTGCATTTTGGAGTTTTTCAACATAAGAGCTCCGAACGTCCGCGCCTCAGCGTACAAAAGTGAGGTTTATTTAAAAACATGGCACGGGGGATACTTTCTTAGCTTGAACAGCATGTTCCACCTCTTGGGTTCACCAACGAGTTACTTTATTGCCATTTTTCGCCACACCGAATTGATTCTGACCGTGAGATCCATTCATCAACACAATTTGCTAGCTGAGGGCTTGCAAGTAACCTCACTCCAGTCTGAGAAAAACTTTGCTCGCTCAAAGCCGGAGTCGGAGAGTTTCTACCTGTCGTCCATCTCAACAGTGTTATAACTACGAAGCTTAGTCGAAGAAATTCCAACACTATCCAGGAAGTATCGTTTGGCTTCCTCAACCAGTTCGTGTTTTTTCCCCGTGAGTGAAGTGATGTTCCAATTTCTAATTACTAGCTTATGGCGAGATCGCCGTTTACGCCTGGCTTTTAAGTCTCACAGAGTAGACCCAGTCCCCACTGCTGGATTCGCCTTCCCAAATGCGTAGCGGGCGCAACGTGAGGCCTCGGGTTGTGGATAGCTGTTGAGGGAGAGTGCCTCCAATTTTCGAACAGGCTCTTCTGCCTAAATTCCGAGCGCAGTCTTTGGTGACGCCCACGGCGACCGATGCGCGTTAGATTTGCGTAGCTTTGCGCATTTCATGGTATTATCTGCCGAATTCATCCCGTTGGACAGACCTGTGGCGTCATTAATACAGCAAGTTTTGTGATATCAAGGGGTACCACGGGAAAGCGTTTCTGTAGGCCTATTTGTGTAAGAAAGGCCTTGCGTTGAGTCTACTGCTAGAGCAGTCATGCTGCAATCACTACACCTAAAATGAAAAGGTTTTGTACTGCGCTTTCCTTTTTCTTCATGGGACAGAGTCGACGATATTTTTGGTCCTATTTAATCACAAATTCCCAATTTAGTTTTATCAAACTTAAAAACTTTTTTAGACATTAAGAGTGAAATTGAAAGATTATAATAGCCTCCTATGGATTTAGGTTTCCTATGTATTTGGTGCTTTCTATATGTGATTATTGGAAAATAGCAAAGATGACAAGCCAATGCCTGAAATGATCTTTGGTTGATTTCTGTGACAGTAAAGACATCAACACAATATGAACTGAATTTTGATCATAATGAGATAAACGTCACAAATGCGTTTAATTCACTTGTTTGCATACACCACACATACGTATAAAAACGTGCATGTTCATCTACCCCTTACTTTCTGAAATTACTGTAAATGGCTGGCAGCCTTAACCAATCCATTAATTACATTGTTACAGCTACTACTGCTGAGTAGCAGGTCGGATGAATTAACACGGCGGGCCGTAATTGGTGACCTTGCAATCGAAGTTTATCTCTGCCTACCTTCAACCCTTCGGGTTGTTGGACATCTTGTTTTCCATTTTTCTGTGCTTCAGATATTCGCCGAAGTACTTCATCAAACACGTGAGAGAAAGGCCCATGCCCTTAAAATTAAGTGATAGCTTTGAATGTTGTTTGAAATGAGAAAACACAAAGCAAAAGAACATTCTAGTCCAGTGATTCTTAACCGAGGGCAAATTTATCCCCGAGGTGAATTTCATCTTTCTAGGGGGTAAATTTACTGAATCATAAATTATAGCAAGCATGCCTGTTTTATAAATTTTTACAAAATGTAATATCCTGGATTATTAGGTTAGTTAGTTATAGGACAAAATACAAAAGTACATCTGACAGTGTTTTGTTCGTAGGTTGATGAGAAGCTTAATGACAGGCGTCATAGAGGATTGTTACGAGGTTTACGGATATATCACACAAACTCGAGATGTTGCACTTTGGATTATGATTCAGAGTTACGCTTAGTGATAAGTTTTCTCCTTTTAGTTTATCTTTGCACAGGCAGGCCACCTGATTCATTTGATCACCACACGAGCGCAACACTGTTGCTGTTCACGACTGTATTTGGAGTTTGTACGTAAAAGGAGATTGTAGCTCTTTCATAATTAAAACGTCCTGTACTGCGGATTTAATTTCACTGTTTTCACAATGTTCAGACTCCAGCACCATTTTTCTTTTTTTTTCACAGCCTGCTATATAGACTGGGCAGTGGACAGCCGTTTTTGGTCTTTTTAGTGAATGAGTTATTCATGAGTTAACAAATGCAGGTTTCAACATTCTCAGTAATGTCGAAGAAGATAACTTATCTAGAATCATATATCATGACAGATGATGTTCAATGTATCTTTTTCTCCAAAGTGCCTGGCAATCGTTCGATAAAGCCGTCAAATTCATTAGTTCGCTTCACACTATCCCACACACGTACATGACAACCACACATCTTTCCAAATCAAATGCGCTCAATTTCGTGCTGTAGGAGAGTTGCCTATGGAATATATTCCAGGGTTAATTTCTGAAGACACGTTAGGATTGGAAGTCGCTTTGCTTTTGCAATGGCAAAAGAAACCGAATACAATTGGGGAATGACTTATCAATCCGTAAACTATAGATACAATCGAAAAGAAACTTAAGAAAATTTGTTTATCAAGCTATGCAGCACGTTGTCGTATAAGCGTTATGTCTTGTGATATTTTAGACCACGTAGAAGATGAAGTTCGAAGTAATAGAGTCACCCTTCAGCTAGTTGAGTCAACTGACGTGTTGAACTGCACGTAATTGTTTCTTTACTGCCGATATAAACATGCAGTTGAGTTGAAAGATTGAGTTGTTCATGTGCGAAAGTCTAGAGACGACTAGCGATGTGACTGATTATCAGAAAAAATGAATAATATTTAAAAAAATAAACTCGTGGAATCACGCTGGCTCGCTATGCACAGCTGGCGCCCATTCTGTGCTGATTGAAGTTAGGTTTTATAACTCTAGTAAATAAACGGGCATTGCACATCATTTCTACCCATTGCATTCTTCATCGACATGCACTGGCGAATAAAGCCCTTCCTGAATAATTGAAAATAGTTTTGAAACATATAACTGAACGTGTACGTTTTATCAGGGCACAGGATCGTCTTTTCAAAGTCCTTTAAAAAAAGCTGAATCGATTGATCTTCAATGTCAAACAATTCTTTTTTCCAAATTCATATCTTGCAACTGTGAACTTTTAAAATTTTGGCGTGGATTGGGCGAAGAGTTTTCTAGTTTTCTATGCTGTCGAAGTGCTCATTTGAAGTTATTACACCTTTTCAAAATATTTATTTACGTGTGAGGCAGGGTTCTCCTCAATGATGACCATAAAACAAAACATCGATATCGAGTGATTCCCAAGGATGACATGAGAGTATTTCTTGCAACCACTGTTCTCAGAATCTCAGATATTGTGCGTAGAAAACAGGCACACAAGTCACACTGAGTGACTGACTGGTTGAAATTGTTTGTCATTTTTCAATAAAAGACAGATTTGAACATGGCTGTGCATTCCTTCTTCTAAGTGTTTTGCGCCTTGACTGAGTGATATGCCGGTTTGTATGAAACTGTTTTCAGAATTACAACAACCTCAGCGAACCACTTCTTAAAGGTATTCAAGGTTGCTTGTAAAAGCATTTTATTAAAGTTTCATCTCAGAGACTGACGTACAGGTCTTAACCTAAAATTGGTTCCAGTAAGCTCAAAAATTCAAGTATCTGAGTGTAAGTTTAGAACGTTTTTCCATGGGATCCTCCCCTAGATCCTTTCCGGAAAAGTCATGCCTTGACACACTAAACATTGTTGGGGTAAAATCAATTGTTTGGTTTTGTTAAAGGACAAATGAAATAAAAAAGGTTAAAAATCACTGTTCTACTCATTTGCTTTAAGCAATCTCATTGATTTCACACTGCTGAAATTTCAATGACAGCACAAGCAAACCCTAGACTTTTGCAAAAATAGTTTGATTTTGCGCTGATTCAGCTTTTAAAGATATACATTTTATAATAAGCATCACGTTGCTCGAAAAATGAAAAATAAGTTCATCACTACACTGTTTGGTAAATTTCGAAATTACTCTCGATGATAATCAGTTTTTTGCTGTTGTGACGTCGCGTCACACCATATCAATAGAAAGTCACCTATGAGTGCAGTGCTAGCAATGACAATGAACCAGATCGATGGGGGAACATCTATTACAGGTGTGGCCAACAGCGTTTATCTAGCAACATGCGGCTGTTTGCCCGGTTTCATGTAGCTCTTACGTAAATACCGTATTTACTCGTGTATATGTCGCAAAATGTTGCACCAAGTGATCACCTTGAAAGTCTGAGTGCAACTTACACACCCATTGCGTGGAAGCGTGATTGGTGGCTTGTGCAAACACATACACTCAGGGACGGATTTAGAGAGCCCGGGGCTCTAGGCCATCTTAGCTATTGGGGCCCCACGCAGATGTGACTTATTTGGCCGTTTGTCCGAAAAGCGTGAAAGTATGCCTCTCTCATGTGTAGCACCCCTCAAAAATAGACCATATCGTTTGTGGTGCCGACATTGGTTCTACGATTGCCTTAGATCTTCAACAGAAATTAAAGATTTTCTTATGTTCTTCTCAAGAACAAATGCGATCTTTTCTTGGAATTTAAATTTCTTTCGTGAAGTTCAGAAGTTCTCTTGGTTGAATATTCGCGATTTTTAGCTTGTTTTGTAGGTTTATTTTTCGGATACGTGATACGTTACGAAGGAAAAACATCGTTACTCTGAATGTTGTAAAAAGTTTTATGCGCAGGCCCGAAATTGGCCTGGAACATTTTGACAAACATAAGCCATAGGCCCGAAACCCTGGCCCGGCCCTAAAAGCCCGGCCCGACATACAACCCTGGTATGCTATCATGTTTGGTCTACTCTTTGCATTTTATCGTTTTGTTGTCACCACATTGTATGCTTTGGAAGGTCATAATATCTGTGTAGTTTCTCATCTGTGTCTTGTAAGTCACAGTTGTAAGTATACAGTATACATTATCTGAAGTTTTGTGTTTGTTTAAATTTTGTGCATGTTTTCTACGCTGCTTATTGCTCTTCATAACCTAGTTTACAAGTTATGGTTATTACAAGAAGTCACTAGTGTTTAAATAGGATGCTAGTAAGGTTAACAAATCACGAAATGTGTCACCCTCTTATGCAACAATATGCCTAAAAAGCTACAATTGCATAAATCTAAAATATCAAATATCTCAAAAACGTGACCACATAGGGAAAATCTGACTACAGTTTTCAAATCAGCGCCACAAAATCATCCCCAAAACGCTCTGAAATCCCAATCCTTAGGTAATTCATTTAAAATTGTTGAGCTATATATAAATAAGGATTTTTCTGAAAAAAACATTTACATTTTGATTTGGTACAAAAGAATTATTAATTTGTGGAACTTTTGTTTAGACTGAATCGAATTTGAAATTAAATTTATTGCAAATAAAAACGTGATAGATGACGCAAAACTGCTGCAAAGTATTTTATTACTTCTGGATGTAGTAAAGGCTACTTTAAAATCAAACTTCATGATTTCGTTACACCTTACATGTGTTTAATAAATATTTTTGAATAATCAGAAACGTTCTGAAGACCATGGTGATATATAAACCGAAAATAAGACAAAAATTGGACGTTTTGCGAAAATATTTTCAATTTTGTTTGGAAGACAGTTTGTGTAGAGTGGTATTTTGCATTTTTGTCGGCTGTTGTTGGTGATAATTGTAAATTTCAGCAAGCGACTACTAAATGTTTTGTAAAGCAAGAGTGTAGGAAGTTTTACCTTCGCATCATTGGCATTTTAAAATATTTCTCTTCGCCTCGCACAAATTCTGGTTGCACAGAAAAGGTGAAGTTGATCTTTAAATTCAAGGTATTTTAGCCAAAGTGTGTAGGGTAAGAACTCTGTTGCAGATACTTCTTGTTTGTCCACAATGTTCATTCTTTCGTTCACATGATGTAAGTAGATCAGGCCTGCCTAAATTTGCACCGGAAATTGCCTTGTTCAATTTTTCTGTGCATCTTTTTATCAATCAACGTCATGTTTATTGAATGAATTGCATTTGAACGTTTAACAACCCAAGTATAAGATAATGAGAACGAAAACTCTCAATGGCGGAATGAAATAAATTTGATAAAAAAGTATTTCGTCTGCTTTGCTTGGCTGTGCTTTTAAGGAAATTCTGAAGCTTTTTGTGAACGAAAACTACGTTAAAATTCTACGCACAAAAAGAAACGTTAACAAACCATTCAAAGTTAGTGCCGGTTAACAAACGCACTGATGAATGAATAAAAGTGAAAGGAATCTTGGCAACTTACACGTCAAAACCAGCGTCACCACCTATGGATTTATGTCTTGTAGGTACGTTTGAATTTACTTACCTAAATCATGGCAAAGACCAGCTACTTCAACACATAACACTTCCTCATCTGTTATTTTCGGCTTTTTTTGCACTTGCTGCAGCTGCAGATGACGAATCATTTTTCCAGCCAAATGACATACACTGCAAATTAATCAATACTTTTATTTTATTGCAAGATATTTTCATGTTGCGTATGACTTGATAAAACTCATGCGACTAAAAGAGCATCGCAGATACAAATTTCTTGAGTGGTACAGGTTTCAGTTAATTTTATCCAACAGCTGTCATGAATTATTTCAGGATACTCTTTGCAAAATATTCTGGCTCAGGTTCATTTTACACGCTTCGTACTATCTCTGGTGCAGTGGTTCTCAATCACTGTTCTGAGAGCGCATGCGTCTCCCAAGCACCCTTTGTACAACCCCCAGCAGGTTTTCAATAAAACCTCTAGTATTTTGTGCAACAGACGTTGTTCTGAAATAAAATAAAACGTGCCAATTGATTTTTGTTAAAAATTTTGTTGCGGCTTTCTAAAAAAGTTGTACCAAACCTGGATTTGGCTACCTTCATCGAAAAGATTGAGAAACACTGCTCTGGATTGTCACAAGTGCCAGCTTCGCTTATTTCCGTTGCCTTGCCCCTGCAGCTACGCAACTACATTCGGAGTGATTGCTGCATTGATGGCTAGTCTATGACAGCACCACGTGTATAAACTTTTCTTTTCACTCATCCATTAATGGTAAAACCGTGCCAGGACAGACGGAAATACCGTTTGCCAATGTCTATGCGGTGACCAGAAGGGGAAAGGAGTCCTATCTATCAGCTTTTATGCCGCCTGTTGCGCTAACGTTTCCACTTGGCCCGTATGTGCAAAAATAATTTGCATGGAAGTATTTCGTTATGGTGTGGCGTTGTGTATAAAGTGTGAACATTTCATGATGTCGGAATTGCGTTTTGTAAGTATTTGCTTTGTTTGCAAATGAAGGGAGAAAGAAACATGAGTGCGCAAAATCCCACTTCATGCATATTCGTTCTCCCAAAGTATTTTCAGAGGCAATATAAATGTGAAAAACGCATTTCAGTGATCTTTGCGTATTTTTAACATACTCCTGAACCATCCCTCAAGATACCAAAATGTTTTTAAAAGAATAGCGAAATAAGCTAGTATTTACTAGTACTACAAAAAATACTTAAAGCTGTACGCTGAAATTATCCACAATTTGAGTATTGAGTCTGCCAAACTGTTAAATTTGCAAAAGTACTTATGGTGCTGCCATTAAGATGCCACGAATGCTGCATTCACTAAAAAAGCAACCGCTTGGGCCCAGGCGCGCCCAGGCAGAGATGGACTATACGGAACACTCGTGATATTCCAAAAAGAGTAAAAACGTTGAATATTACAACAGTGAACAGGACAATTGCAAAAATGCTTAGCTTGATGTATCCTGTACTGTTGTGTAGAGCTAATGGATAGCTACCGTTTGAAACAAAATGTTTAACTGAACATACTTCACTAACGAACTTTCGATCAGTTTGTGTGACGTGGCTCCGGGTTTTAGTTATTTCATACTATTATATTCAAATACCAAAAAATGTGTAGTTTGTTGTTTTCTTCGCGTTCCTCACCCAATGCAGTGTTCAAATCGGTTGTGCGATGCTGCTGGGTAAACATGGTAACCTCCACCCAATTGCTTGATATTTCGAAGCCGATAGAACTGAGGTGTGTTTATCACTTTCAAAAGTGTATCTGAAAGCTCTATCATTCCGTGCACAGGATCGTTGAACACCTTCCCCTGGATGAAAAGAAGGGATTAGCAAACGCTAAGTATTTACACAGCAAAGACGTGGTGGTTAGCATCACCATGAATTTTTATGATGAGTAAAAGTGCATGCAACTGATAAAGGATCTATTTCTATTGGCAACAAGATGAGCTTTAGCAAGTCATAGGCGTACACAGGGAGGCCCAGGGGTCCAAGCCCTCCTCAAATTTTTAGCATATCTAGTCATTTTTGGCTTCGAGAAGCGGTGTCCCAATCAAAAATGCTGCTGTTCGCCTAAAGTCAACC
>Ga0210059_1017160_pt1 | contig 10356 bp, 11 predicted proteins | sample Ectturendosymbi2_FD_188042 | JGI IMG/M metagenome (GOLD analysis project Ga0210059, IMG submission 188042) | Ecteinascidia turbinata endosymbiont from Florida, USA - Sample 2 (SPAdes) (version 2) | ecosystem: Host-associated > Tunicates > Ascidians > Unclassified | place: Key West, Florida...
GTTTTTCTTTTCCTCTTGTCTGGAACCTTGCGGTCCATGACAATTAAACGTCATGGCCATTTGTGCCCGACAAGAGTAACCTCTTCACAACTGGCCATTACTCCCGCAGCCTATATACACTGGACTGCGACAGCACGTCTAGCGGTCGACACAACCTTCACTATGGAAGCATCAATCTCACGTAATTTATGGGGCACCTGACTAGATAACCTCTGTGTTTTTTCGGTGCCCCGGCGTTTTCTTCTGTTTTAGAGAGTACATTTATCGCAATTAATTCAGTACCGCCAAATCTATCTATCTATCTATCTATCTATCTATCTATCTATCTATCTATCTATCTATCTATCTATCTATCTATCTATCTATCTATCTATCTATCTATCTATTTCAAAAGGTCTCAGGTTGATCTCAGAGAATGCACATAACACAGTTGCTTTACGAATTTCCCAACTGTACATCAAATATAACATTAATAGTAGGCCATAGCAATTCTCACTAGCAAAGCAAATTTAATAATTCTATAAAACCTAATACAGTAACAGGAAAAGAATTTAGTTATTCGCTTTGGCATAGATTCTACCAGTGTTTCAGTTTTTTTTTACTGTCCCGATCCTATATTGGAATCATGGCCTTCTATTAACTTGGTCATGGTGGTGCAATACAATTGCTGTTACCGGGATTTTGTTATTGATCGCGAATTCTCAATGGGGTTAACATCTCGCGAGTTTCCAGGCCAATCTGACACACTTAATTTTTGTTTCCTGAACATCGCCTTCATTTTTTTAGATGAAAAACGTGGGGCATAATTCTATTGGAATTTTACTCCACCATCAGGAAATGCCTTACTCATATCCGGAATGACTTCTCCTTCATTATCGTCAATATATTTGTATAAATTCATCATACCCTCAATTGGCATTTAGTGAAACTACTCCAGAAAAGCTAAAACTTTCCCAGAACTTCTTAATTTTGGGGTGCTTTACTATCTCATTGAAATGCACAGGACCCAACTGCTCGCCATTCCTGGTCCTGACAAATCTGCTGTGCTTTCCATGAACGCGAAAATGACTTTCATCTGAAAATAGCACTTTTTTTCCACGTCCAATATTTACGTTTTTTGCCCATTCTAACTTTATTTTCATTTTTTGAGTAAGAAGCTTCTTCAGCGGTGTTTTAACCTTTTTGCCAGTCTCCAGTAGGTGGCGTCGCACTGTAGTTGAGCTTATGTTAGCTCCAGCATGCATCAAATCTTTCTGTAAATCAAAACGTGTCTTCTTTGCATAGATTTTACAGTTTGCAATGACTGTTTAGATAGAGTTTCAGTGTTCTGAAAGCGTAACCATGCAACTTCACTTCCTAGATGTGATATTTGCCATTAAAAATCGCAGAAATTCCAACATGATGACTCTCAACCAGTGGTGGATATTAGAATTTAGGGGCGCGAGACAAAATGTTAGAAATTGGGCTCAAAACAAAATCTGTGATACTTCCTGTGGACAATATGTAATCCTGAAAGGGGACCGCGGGCCCCTCTACGTAATATCAAAAAAGAGACCCCTTATTTTGCACATGCTATAGAAAAAATATTTGCTGAAACTGAAAGCAAGCTGAATTTTTCATTTTGTCCGGGAAGCTGCTTCTCCGTGAAAGTCCATTTCACAATGCATATTGTTTTAAGTCATATAATCTTCATTGTTCTTTCTCTACACGTTACAATTGTTGAGGGAGCACTTTGGCACATTTGCACATAAGTTTTGTTTTGAAAATCATATAACTTGCTTCAGAGCTTATAGGCCTAAAGGTAGCTCTTGAGTGCTTCATCAGCTTTTAAACAAAACAATGCAAAAAGTAAGTGCGAAACTATCAAAAGAGGGGCCCCACGGCCTATCTGGAATAAAGGGACCACAAGGCAACTGCCTCGTTCACCTCCGCTAATATCCACCCCTGCTCTCAACTGCATACAATAGAAAGGCTCCATTACATGACACGATTGAGCTGATTAAAGCCCTATACGAAGTCATAAAACATTTCGTTTGACTGTTTCGACACGTCACGCAGTACTTAGTGCATTGGGCTAGCAATGAAACAGAGGCAATTAAATATTCCCAAACGCAAACCAAAAGAAATGGCGATAGATTGTGCATCGACTTCACAACAGCTTAAGTCAATTAATCTGCACAAGTTTGTAAAATAAAGTTACAACATTAAAAACTTTGCACATAATTGCCTATTTCAATTTTGAAATTTGAGGTTCATGGCCCCCTTGATACTTACGTGAAGTGCACCGGGTGCTCTCGTGAGGCCCTAGTTGCGCATGCACAACGTCGGGCGCGTGTGCAATCAAGCGTTGCATAGTGCGCTTCAGCGATATCGAGTCAACCTCGCGCTTTGCGATATAACCTTATGTGACGTAACACAGGCTGCAAATTCTGAAACCAAGTGATTGACTCCAGATCGAGTTTTGCTGCAAAAGTGCGCTGCAAATATTTTGCTGCAAAAGTGCGCTGCAAATATTTTGCTGCAAAAGTGCGCTGCAAATATTTTGCTGCAAAAGTGCGCTGCAAATATTTTGCTGCAAAAGTGCGCTGCAAATATTTTTACATAGAGAGCGAGCGTGACTTATGACCAACTTAACTTGTGCTGAGTACTGAGAGGGACCAACAAAAATGAAAAAAAACTTTCAGTGCACATTTGATTTTCGAGGTTTTTATGGAGATTACAGATAACGTCTCCATCTTTTTATTACTTTTCAGGAGTTTGCGAAACTCGTTGGAGTTTTGAATGGCTATGGTATTATTTCAACGGATACAAGAATAACATGCATTAATCAAGTAAGTTGTGTTTGTTTCTGTGTACAACCTCTTCACTGGCGCTGTGTTTGTGCACTTTGACAATGAAATCAAAACTCGTGCTGCTGCTAACAGTTTATAATTGGCTTTAGTTGTTTAGCTTTCCTCCTGTTTTCAATATCGCGCTTTCGTGACTTGGCATTCACTGCACAAAAGTGTGTTCTTTCCAGACAGCGAGTGGGACGAAATCTTTCTTGAGGACACGCGGTGCATCGAACCTGTTGGAAAACATCGGCGACTTGTTTGGTGCAAAGCAGGTGGAGTCGTTGAAAGACTTCGAGCAAGTTGACCCATCACCTGAGGTACTTGATGCTGGGTTTTAGGAACATCCCTTCGAAAGTCGTTTGTAATAAGCTCGACAACGCGCCGTCATTTTCTAGATTCCGTGGAAATGCTTCCAAACCCTGTACAGCTGATTATATCGCTGAGCGCCGTCGAACCAGTTTGTGAGAAGCCTCTTAATTTTCCCCCCTTACTTATATCAGAAACACACGGGTTCTTCTTTCGAGGGCCGATCGGCTGCGGTGCTTTTCTTAAACATTCCCCGCGGACGACCTGTTTATGATTTGCAGAACAGCACAGCTGTGTGCGTTTTTCCTCCCACTAATGATGCGCAGCAAAAAATAATAAAATATGCGTCGTTCTAAAGGAACTGGGGACCAACGATTGCTTTTCCTTTGAGACGCTTCAATCGAAATAAACGGAGCAGATGACGACGCTCGCCCCACGCCCCGGTTTCTACAACGTATGGTATACAAGTTACTTTGTTCCTCAGCAGAAATACAGAAGATTAACTCAAGAGGCACGTAATTTCTAAACTATCTTTTCTAAGCACCACGCCGTCCCGTAGACAGCGTGGGTGGGTGGATGGGTGGGGAACAGTTTTCCGCTGTTTTTAAAACTCGATGGTGTTGTCACGAGGTGTGCGAGACATTGAAATTAAAAAACACCTTTCTGCTGATGAAGTCTACGTTGACCTGTTCGTGCGGTGGAACTGTACATGGCAGACTCTTCATCATCTGGCTTTTAATGAACAGGGAGTTTCCAGACTTGGAAGCACACAAGCACATCATTTGCGTCTTCACGCCATCGCTGATCTCCTACGTTTGACACAGCTAGTTTGGTTTCTTTCTGCCAATTCACCGCTTACAATAGCGACTGACTATTACCATTGTCTTCATTTTCTGCGCATGCGCACCGCCTGCATCTTGCGGGGCGAGGACGTCGCGCTTCATTCAAATATTTTTTGTCGACCACAAAGAAACGTCCGAAATGACTTCACTGGTGTTTGCATTGTTGTTTCATATTTAGATTTTGAAAACCCCCAAACATCACTCTTACCCAATGCTTGACGATCTGTCCACGATACCATCATCACTACTATGCCAGAGCTTACACGAGTTGAGCAAAGAGCGGAACAATGTGAGTTGACGGCTCACCAGTCAAGGCAGCCTGCCCAACCGTTGATAGAGACCATCCACCAACTTGTCCTCGTAATCATCAACTTCCTTGTCGTTTTTCGTCACATGGCTTTGGTGGCTGTTGCGCAGAACCTGTTTTCAGGAAAGTGGAAGGAGTCTACAGACATTGCCTCCTGAACATAAGACCTCGGTCTGACAAGTTGTATAAGCGAGACGGTCGTTTCTGTGAAAGTATTGCACTGTCGCTAAATACTTCACAAAAGTAGCCCCATCGTTCAAAACTTGCTAGTTTCGCTTAATATGCCCAACGCAAGGTTCACACAGTCATTGAGAGTCATTAAAAAGTCATTGTGTTAAACCTACTACTTTTGGGCCTACTACTTTTTACAATACAGTGTTTTCAACCAGTGTAGTTTGTGAAAGCAAAAAATTACACAACTGTTTGTTTGTGGCTGTAACTAGATTCAAGCAGTCATTAAGAAACGTTAAAAAAGTCATTACAAACCCTTGAAAGGTCATTAAAATTCAATTGCAATTCTTTATGAATCCTGCCAATGGTTGAAATAGTTGGACAGATGGAACGCAGGAAAAACTGCGCGACCAGAGCTGGCGAGTAGCGAGTAGCGGACTCTTTGGAAAATATAGCGTTCGTGGCGGGGTTCTAACAATCGCAAAAACTTCAGTGTGTTGTCAAATGAAGGCCAGCATCAAACTACGATTGTAGCAATCGGGGGCAGTGTTGATAAAATCAGGGGACGGCTGCTTGCCTCCGTAAACCCACGTAGATTTTATTTTTCAGCAAGCTCAATCTACTTTCTCTGTATTGCAACGCGAAAAGCTTCTTTTAAACGGCTCGTGGTGAGCCTTGGCGTTATGAATTAGCCTTTGTTATAAACTTTGTGTAGTAGACTTATCATCAGGACGAGTGGCCAGCTGACACCACGTCCGTGTAGTCTCAGTAAACACCACATGCCGCATTTATGATTGTAAGGCGCGGCTTATGAAGCTTTTTTTTCATCATTTCGTGCGGCTTACAGTCAAGGGCGGCTTACATATTTTCCTTTTGCTTGCCATACGATCTAAATGACGCTCAGGCTTTCCTTGGATACGTTTTGTCAACCAAATTCTTCTTTCGCATTCGATTTTCTTCAGCATCATGTGGATACGTGCTTGCTCCGTCACAGGAGGGATTATGATAAGGAGAAGGCAGTTGTAGTGGTGTGAGTATCATGACCAGGGTTGGCAATTAAGCCCGAAACGTACTATTACGCGAATGTATCTCAGAGACTTACGTAACCTATGTTCAAGTGCAGCTTGCAATCAAAGGCGGCTAACAATCGAATAAATACGGTAAACATCGCCAGTGTGCCGCATTTTGCTCGAACTTCTGACTAACTTATCGTCACTCCAATGTGACATTTCACTGCTTTCATCGTTGATTACAGAACTGCGCTGAATACAACATCAAACCAAGTGACGCCGAACAATGTTCCATGTTCGTCATATCCGGGTTTGTGTCTGACATCATTCACGGGAAAGCAAGACCGTCGCCAGACCGGCAATATTTTTTCGTCAACAAGCGACCGGTCGACCTCCCCCGCATCAGTAAGCTTGTCAATGAAGTTTTCCACAATTTCAATCGGTGAGCACTGGTCTCTCCTGAAATGCTTGAAAACTTTGGCAGAGTTCAGTCCTGCTCGTAAATAAATAGTTTCTTTCATCACAGCAATCAGTATCCATTCGTTGCGCTGAACATTGACACAAGGAGAGACGCTGTTGACGTGAACGTGACGCCAAACAAACGTCAGATCTTTGTGCTGCGTGAGAAGCTCTTGCTCGCAATTATCAAATCGTCTTTGATGGACATGTATTGCAAGAATGGCTGCTATGACGTCGGCCCAGTGGCTGCGAAACCACGTGAGTACAAAGTGTGCACTTCGCTTCAATCTTACTGAGTCGATGGAAAAGAACCTTGCTTTTAGAACCCACAAGAATTTTGGCAATTTGAGCCAAATTTTTACCATTGCCTTTGACTTTATCTTGAAACAGTGAAAGCATGGGGTGACCTGATTTTTTTTAATGTGTTGCATATGGCCACTAGATGGCGGACTTTTTTTACATCAAAGTTTTGAAAGTTTTGGCCATTTGTTCAAAGTAAGTGATTTAATAAATTCAAAACTATGAATGGCAACAAGATTTATCAAGTTTGGATCATACGTTACACTCCTAAAATTTTTTTCCAATAAAATATCCTTTATACCAGGGATCACCAAACCCTTTATACCAGGGACCACCAAACTTCTTGATGTTGAGAGCTACTTCTTGCGTGCGAATTAATGCGAAGTTTGATACACGCTTCTGAAATAAAAATGTTGCTCAATATTCCTTTAATTATTTTAGTATTAACAATTAAGATTTTCCGCAATGTGAAGAAACTGATCACGCTAATGTTATTTTTAAAACAGTCCCGTGGCCAGTAGCGCAACCAGCCCGAAATTTTTGGGGAGGCCACATATTTTGACTTTAAGCGAGCAATAGTATTTTGTCAGGGACAACGACTCTCATGAAACAAGAAATGCTAGAAATTTTTGGGGGCCATGATCCCTTTGGTTACGCCTATGCCCGCGGGCAACCTGGTACCCGGGGGCACCACGTTGGTGACCCCTACTTTATACGATGTACCTGAAAGTTGTTCTGGAGCTAGTTCATACCTTGTTGCATGCTTAGTTTTGTTTTAGAAATGAAGGCAGAAGACGAAAGACTTGAAAAATTATCCTTCGACTTGAAAGTAAATTATACTCTGCTCCCTCCTTTTACATACGTGGAGACCGGTCATCTGTCGCTATTACTACGCTTTCAGACTGGAATTTAAATACTTTTGTTGTGTGTGTACGTGAAGTGTTAGCAAAAGTTTAGCGGAAAAACTTTGCAGTAGCATGCTCCTTTGTCAGGCGTTTGTTTTCCGGCTTTTCATGTCTATCGAACATTCTCGTAATTACGACGCAATTTACTAAAGAAGTGAAACGTCTGAGACAGCAAAGAAAAGGTTGAGCTGGCCTGCATGATATTGTTGCATTGTTATATAAGCCAAGGGCCTCTAAAATACGGCCTGCGGGCCAAATATAGCCAGGAAGCCATTTCATCCGACCCAGGAAGCCATTCCACTAGGCTGCAAAGACATTTTGTCAGTAATGAAAAAATTATGAATTTACAAAAAGTTGGTGATTTGGTAGAATGCAACATATCCCAAAAATTACATTACGTAAGATGTCCGGCCCTCGAACTATTGTGTAATAGCTTATGTGGCCTTCGTGCAGAAAGGTTTGGAAACCCCTGATCTAAGCCAACACCTTATGCTTCGATGCTGAAGATGAGGAATTCAGTTGGAGTGCATTTTAATGTAATCTACATTTGAACAATTTACTTCCTATGTAAATGTTTGTTATTTCAAAAATTTTTTTTCACAAAACATGAATGTGCAGCAGCTGTGACGTCACAAAACATGAATGTTCAGCAGCTGTGACGTCACAAAACAATGAATGTTCAGCAGCTGTGACGTCAATTTAAGGTTCTCGGTGGGGTTGCTACGTAATGTGTTTTAGGTCTGTCTGGTGACATAATGTGTTGTCACCGTTTTCATTTCTAAGCAGAGGAGATCATTGCATGCACTGCCTCCGTTGTAAAGTAATGGACTATAATCTACCCCACCAACTGCAAGTCTTCAAGCGCCTGGTTCCACGTGGATTCTTAAACAGTATGGTTCCTGTGCACTGCTGTCGCTGCTGCCACACCGTCCGTGTGTCCGACCATCAATGACCCCAGCAAACCGACCGTGTCCAAAATATCTCGCCAATCATTTTGTTACCGAAAATTGAGTTTCCTAAATTTTCAACAATCTGCTTGGCACCTCGACTATTACTTCAACAATAACTTCAGTGGATTTTTACCGGAATTCCTGTTTTGATAAGTATTGAGCTTCATTACCACTTTTAGTCATTCGAAAGTAGTCTATCACGTTTCTACCATAAAAGTTAAATTTTTTAGTTTATTTTATGCAAATTTCGTTCTCTTACAGTGAATTTCTGTGTTATCAAAATAGCATATACAGAGTATTGTAGAAATTCAACCGTTAAACAAAAGGCTACTTATATTTGTTGAAAATTAAGTTATAGCAATAAAAACAAACTTGTGAAAGTGAAAATGAAATTTCTTTTTTACAAAACACGGACATACTGCACGTTACACGTTGTGTGCACAACATGTACAATTGTACATGCATGAGCACATGCAAATACCTGTAAATAAGACAATCGCAAAGTGCGGTGTTGACTGACTTGTTAAGCCATGTTTGGTTTATAATCTGCTATGTTTTTATTATGAAAACTGCGACATGCTCCGTAGAATGAAATCTTCATCATATTGAGGTAGATTCAAGCTTAAGGGTTTTTGCAGAAACCAATTAATCTGTTGAATTTCTGCTTGCTTCTTGCAATAAAATTTTCTTAAACATTTGTTTAAGACTTCAAGAGGTTAGTTAGAGTTGAGGTGCGAGTTCCACTCGGGTGCAACTTGTACTCGAATATATAGGGTACATTTATCTCTACAACTGCACATACCAGTAAACCATTTTCATTTATCATTAAGTACATTAAAACTTTATGAGAATGTAAAGATTGACATAACGTCACAGTTCTGCGTGTTTTGGTCTTAATGACTTTTAAATTTGTTACATCAGGTTTAAGCTTAGTCTGTGCGTTTTTGGAGAATTCTGCCCAGGCCGAAAAACCTCGACCATGTCAATTTTTGGTCGCCATAGTTACGACGCATCTGTCCGAATTAAAAAACGTTTAGCGTTGACCTCTGACCCCAGCAATCTAACTCATTACATGCAACCTGCCCTGTTGCAGTGTTAACTGAAACTGCTGCTTTATGTTTGCAGAAAAAAAGCGTGGAGGTGATGAAGCGAGTGATCGGCACCACCCCGACCTTGCCCCTCCCTCGGACCCCCCCAGTCAAATACGAGATGTGACGTCACCAAATTGTGTTTCCAATAAAACGGAAGACACAGGAAAAGTGACTGACTCTGCATCCGCGGGCTCTTATCTACGCTGCTTGTCCCAGTTCAGAAGAGACTGTGCACCTCCTCCCCAAGTACCAACACGAAAGCGCGTTTCATCGCAAACACGAAACGCACCTGTTCTCAAGCAAAAGAAGTTGAGTTTCACCATCAGCAGGAATCTTCACAACAGATCAAATCCATGCCCGGAAAACGAAGCAACGACAGATGAACAGTTACTCGTAAATGACTCGGCTAACGTGTCCGTCTCTGATCTTGATCATTCCAATCCAACGCTCTGTGATGTAACAAACGGTAATTGCGTGGAACTTGCCGAGACGCCACCAATCAGAGATAAGGAAGATTTGAACGTTGTTTCCAACCCGACATCTGGCGATGACATTGTGGTTTATGACACACTTGATGCGAACGATTCCAATGCAACGTCGTCCGTACATAGTATCGAATTTTCCGTAGGAAACATAAAACGGAGGTTACGTGCATGTTCAGGTAGGATTTATTGCATTCGTTAACTTTGCCTGTTTAGATACGAGAGATCTAATGTTTTGGAGCATTTTCCCCCTGAAAAATTCCGATCTGTTTTCAAGTATGGAATGAACGTTTTTTTGTCTTGTTTTCGGATTTTTATGTTGAAATATTATTTGCGGTCTGCTGTTGACAAAAATAATAGCTGAGCTTGTAAGTGAACCCAGAAGGCCTTCGATGGCCCGGGGTTGTTTCCACTCCAGAAAAACGTACGAAGCCCTGTTAAATTATTTTAATTTTTCTTATGTAGAGCATGCTCATGTCCTTCTTCTCGGGTCACTTCAAGCTCATATGCGCCCGCACCAGTATTCCACGCATAATCTTATATTAGGCGACAGTACAGCAAGGTCCGCTTGTGTGCGTTATGTTGGCAGCAGGGGAGTTATGTCGGTAGCAGGGGAGTTATGTCGGTAGCAGGGGAGTTATGTCGGTAGCAGGGGAGTTATGTCGGTAGCAGGGGAGTTATGTCGGTAGCAGGGGAGTT
>Ga0210059_1017161_pt1 | contig 10355 bp, 7 predicted proteins | sample Ectturendosymbi2_FD_188042 | JGI IMG/M metagenome (GOLD analysis project Ga0210059, IMG submission 188042) | Ecteinascidia turbinata endosymbiont from Florida, USA - Sample 2 (SPAdes) (version 2) | ecosystem: Host-associated > Tunicates > Ascidians > Unclassified | place: Key West, Florida...
TTTTTTGTTTTTCTTTTCATTATGCTTATTTGATGTCCAACTGTTGTTTCTCAACACTTACCAAAAAATGATAAACGGGGTTGGTTGACTAGATGACCGCCACGGTCTTTCGCCAATCCTATATGACTCAGCGCCCCTCTTTGTTTACACTGATCAACTATTGTGCCATTGTGTTTTCATTTGCTCTAATGTTCGCTAACGATTGGCTTACTGCATGCGATGGCTTTTATGATGCTTCTGCTTGTTGGCTGAGTCATATGAAACAATAAACCATTGAAACATTGAAACATTATGTCGAAGCCTTCTCTAACATCTATTCTAAATCATGCTTCAGCCATCTAGTGTATAGTCAGGTTAGGAAACGCTGCCAAAACGCTAGTCAGCATTATTGGCGTTAGTAGTTGAGTTAGTCAATTGAATTTCGATTGCAGGACGCACCACCTTAATTTATTTAACCAAACAGATTCCGCCTGGTACACACCATAACCAACACGGTAGCGTTCGCAAACGTCAAAGGTTTGTTCTGCATGTGGAACTTCGTCGATTGTTACAATACCACATTGTAACAACGGGTCTTATAACAAAGTTTTGAGATCTATGTTTGATTTGTTGTTTATTAAGAATGTTGTAGCGCCTGTAACATGTGGAGAAAATATTTTCATGAACTTGGTGTCCAAATATATTCGGCATTCATCTAAAATACGAGCGTGATGCAAAAAAGTTGTTCTTATTTACGCCACATGTACAACAGAAAAGGGCATTTTTGAGGGGAGGGGTGCTTGAATGGACTTTGCCTAGGACACTTGATGGACCTTGCCCGGGACGCCCCGGCAATTTTAAGATGTGCAGAGGCAATGCACGTTCACCAAACACAGCCGGTAAGCAAATTTGCAAAAAAGTCCGTGCCACGGTTGATTGACCCTCTAAGGACCGCAGGAGGGGATATATCGGCTTTTCGTTCCGATTTTTGCGATAACTCGCAATGCAACTGCACAAAGGATAACAACTACAAACTCTGCAGTGTATGATTCAAAACATTACTTTTTGTTTACAGCAGGTTCAACCGGTCTCACTATTGCAGCCACAGAAGTTGGTGCTACGACGTTTGTCCACAAATTCTGTGGACCTCGCTGCAGACAACTCCTCCGAAAAAAGCAATGGCGGAACAAGACGGTGGTGGAATATAAGTTTCGAGTCTAAAGTTATCACTTCGGTTATTTTTGCTGCTATCTCGTGGTTGTTGTCAGCGCATATCGACCGGAAACGTGCAAGAAAGGAGATTGAGCTCCGTCGAATAACTAGGCAGGTTTGTCGATTGCAAAAGTAGCCAATACAACTAAGTACAATTTGTAAAAAAAACTTTTATTTTATTGCCAGTATTAAAGCATGTAGTTACCGGCAAACTTTTTAAATTTTTCACTAGAATTAGTGAATACTATCTTCATTTTTCTGAATACTATCTTCATTTTATGTGCACGTCATGACATCTGCCTGCAGAGTTGGAAAGAAATCTTTGCATGCTTGCAGTCAGCAATTGCGAAACTCAAATTTCTTTCAACCTCGTAGAAATCTGAACAAAACAATGTAGTACTTACCGAATCGACTGGATTTAAAGGGGAATAATTCACAAAGCTCTGCACAATGCAAAACATTCAGGCATTTTTATCATTTTAGAAATCTTTGCAAAAGCACAATTCATCCAAGTGCACATCATGTGTTAGAAAAAGTGTCATGATTTTCACTCGCCGCAAAAAGGGACCGTCTGATTATAAAAGTGGTGAAATTATTAATACAGCAACAATTGTTTCTTTGCACTATTGCGCGCAAGGAAATTGTTTTTTATTCAATCAAAACATTCAAGTTTTGTTCCTAAGTTGGACACCTTACTGTGTGGGACAGTTTGCGCGTGATATGCTCATCAATAAAGATTTTTTTTTGACTAAATGGTTTGCCATCCACCTCGATCGCGTGGAAGGCTGACACTCGTGAGTAACAAGCTTTTTGTTACCAGTGCGTTTGTTGAGGGCAGATCTCCACATTCATATTCAAGCCCGCTTTTCCTCTGAAGAGGTTTGCGGGGACATCAACCCTAGGGGGACTCGAAACACCCCACAGTTTTCAACAATCTCAGATAGTTGTGCTGGTCCACACCAACACGAGACCAAGCAAGCTCGGAGATGTAATCACTCCAACACCTAGACCTTTGTCAACCTCTGGGGCGCTTTCCCTTGTGTGTGGCCAAGCAGTACTCGCCAATCTTTCTTGGGGAGCTCTGATCACATGGCCAAACGTAGCTGGGATCTTTCTATTAGGTGGAGAAGCGGCCCGGCATACAGGGTTTTACGAATCTTACTGTTGCGCACCCTGTAGCGAAGAGTTTTTCTTTCAGTCGTTATCAAGACACATGACCGTAGGATGAGGATTGGAACAAAGACTGAAAATGACAGCTTTGTGGTGTTTGACAGCTCCCGTTTCGTGACTACAGAGCGATAAAGCTCACGCAGAACAGCGTTTGCTTCACTAACACGTGTACCAATCTCTTTGTTTTGTCTTCCGTTACTCGTGAGTTCCATCCCAAGTACTTGAACGTCTCGACCTGTTGAAGTGTATAACCGCCTACTTGCAGTGTGCACTGTCGCGCCAAATCTCCTGCAAAAAAAACAAACGGTTGATTCTGCATCGTCCAACGATGACCCCCTCGTCGACTCGGCTGTGACTGTCTATCCATTTCATAGAGATTATGAAAACGAGCGGTGACAGCGCAACCCATGTTGGACTCCAACACCCACGGTTGTGATTTAATTCTTCCGATACGAACACAAAATTCTGAGCAGAAATGCAATGATTTGACGCCCAAGAACAGGCGATCGTTAACACCGTGCAGCCGCAACACTCTTCACAGTTTTTTTCGAGGAACCCGGTCATATGCTTTCTCGATGTTGGCGAAGCATGCGTAGATATATTTGACATACTCCCAAGATTTCTTAAAAATTTGCTGGCGAGTGAAAAGTGGTCTGCAGAGCTGAGGCCAGGGCGAAAACCGCACTAGGTATCCTCCAGCTTTGAATCGATTACTTCACGGCATCTTCAAGGCACTTGGCATGTACTTTGCTATCGAGGCTAAGTAGAGAGATTCCTTGTATTCCGTGCATTCTTTCCTGTCTCTCTGCTTGTGCACGGAGGTTGATCACCCTGGTTTGCCAATCTTTCGGTGCCCTTCCAGAACACCAGACCACTTGACACACACGAGTCAACCAAAGAATTCTTTATTTGTTCAAGGCTTTGAGCACTTCAGGTAGGATTTCAACGCAAAACATGCAGCCTTCCCAGCCTTCACTGTCTTGGCGCCTAAGGGAAGACTTCGTCTGCTGTGATGATATATTTTTATCCCTCATATGTAACTCCATGATGGCGATAGAGTGACTGTGTTCAGAATGTCTTTGAAAAACTCTTTTCACCTACCAAGGATGTTCTGATTGCTGAGCAAAACGCCATTTTGGTCTTTGATCAATCTATGTTAGATTTTTTACGGAGTAGACCCCGGATGGTTTGCCAATACACTCCATTCGCTTGCAAGTAACTGGAATCGAGTTCACGTACGAAAATTTTCTCACTGCAATTTGCACCTTGAGGGCTGCGGAGTTTCGCACCTGAGCGTGTCGTGAATGCAAAGAAGATTCGGCTTTGTTCTGGATCCACGCTTCGCAGGCTACTTTATTTTCTCGAAGAGCATCTTTTATTTCCTGGCTTCACCAAGGCGTTACGTTTTCGCCATTATTCACAGCATTCGTTTCCACCCCATATTCCCGAGCATTAAATGAAGCTACAGCTGCTTTGAAGACCTGCCACTCCCCCTGCGCGTCCGCTGTGCCTTTCGAAACAAGGTCGACACGCTGTCTGCAGAGGTCTTTCCTACATTCTTGTCCACCAGGCCTCCCACTTTTTTCGGTAGGACCTCTATATCTGCACGTATGTGTAGGAAAAGATTTGCACTGAGTCTTCTGCAAGCGCAGTTATACGGCAATCACTACACCTGGAAAGAAGAGGCTATATATTTTGCGCTATCATTTTTTCTATCGGGACAAGGCGGACAATGTTTTTGGTCCTTTTCAGCCACAAACTCCCCCGGGCAGAGCTTCAAGAACTATGTAAATGGTTTGAATTCGACACTTTTCAAAACCATGCAGTTTGTTCGAACAACGACTGAAGCGACAGAAAATATGAAAGCAACACTAACACGAGAAACCACTCGAAATATTTTGTCGAAGTTTGTACTTTTGCCAAGTTCAAATCGCACACTATGTAACAGGTGAAAATTTCAAATATCTCATATTTAAAGATCTTGAATTCGTGTGCGTGGTTACACTTTTTCTGAGGCAATAATGTTTGCTTCAAATCCGAGAACGACTATTGTTGTACATCTAAAAGCATAAAATTGCATGAAATCCGGTAAAAGTTTGTTGTGTCTCCACGAAAATATGTCGTGTTGGAAGAATATTGCTCGTAATGTGATGACACTTGGAACTTTTGATTTTTTATTAGAAGCTATAGCGCCAAAGTGTTAGTGCAGTGAATATGATAAGCGCATTTTCGTTTCATTTTTACTGTAGCTTTGTCGTTTCATTTTTACACGCTGAGAGTTTCGGAAATTTGTAGGGCAACCAAAAATCAATAAAGTCAAAAATTTTCTGCTTTTTTAAAAGTTCATGAAACGTCAAAAAACAAATTACACACTGATACCATGAGCCATTCCAAAGTTATTAGGTCAAAAAAAAGTCGAAATGTATCGTTAGGTCAAAATTTCTTGTTAGGTCAAAATTTTCATGCAGGTTTTTTTTCTAGTTACCGATATTTTGTGAAAGTTACAACAGCAGATTTTGATATGTTTTTACAAGTTTAGTTGCAATTCTGAAATACTGATGGGTTTGTTGCGACTTCTGAGGTAATAATGCTGTGTAGCCCACTACTGGATGATTCGAATATTAAGTAAACTGGGCATGGCAGTGCAAGAAACGTGGTCTTACAGTACTTGGTTTAGCAAATGCTCAATCCATTATGCATATATAATGTTTTAACTTTATGAGATTCACAGATTTGACTCTACTCTAGTTATTAATGTACTTATCAATACATAATGCCTAAAATTAAACAATCAAATTCTTCGAAATTTCGAAATATATTGTATGAATATGCTTCTGAGTTTACCTCAACACCTAAGGGTGAATTATTTTGCAAATTCTGTGACTGCTAGTGAAACGTGACAAAAGGTTTATGGTGGAAACACATCGCTGCAGTGCAAAGCATCAACGAGCTTCCTTTCATGAAACTGAAAGTAGCCAGACATTTTTAATACAAGCTATACCTGTTTTTGCAGATAGACTACTTTTTCTTTATTTTCAAACCCAGTTTGTTTTCTGATACTGTATATGAATATGGTTTGCAGTGCGCATTTCAATTTAAAACAGTGAAAATTGATAGGTCAAAATTTGTAAATTATAAGGTCAAAATTTTAAGATTTTAGGTCAAAAAATCGGTTGTCCTAGTAATTTGATTAATGTAATATTGTCTGTTTTTTTATGTATCTTTACCTTTTGTTTCTCGTTCGTTCCTGTGCCCATCCCATTTTTCGACATGAAATTGTAAACCATAGCTTTTTGTTTTGTTGCTTCTTGCTTTTAAACCTCATCGATTTTTTTTACTTTTTTACACTTTGTTTAAACATTTTTTTGACCACACCAAGTTTCCTACCACACCAAATTTCTTCAATTAAATTTGACCTACTCCTTTGTGTACATAGGCATGCTCACTTCATCTGCAAATTTACTTCACAATGTTCCATGTTTGATTGTTTGTTTGTATACTTGATTTCCAACTTCTGTTTTTTCAACACTGCGGAAAATGTGACAAAAGGGGTTGGTTGACTAGATGTTCGTCAAGGTCCTTCAGCAATCCTATGTGCCAGAGTGCCACTCGTGTTCACATTAATCAGCTATTTTGTCATTGTGTTTTCATTTATTCTGATTTCCACTGACATTTGGTGTCCTTAATTGTGTAATGGCTCTCAGCATTGTTTCTGTTTAATAGCTGTGTCATATGAAACGATAATAAACTTGAAACTTATTGCAGATACGAGAACTGTACGGTCCATTGTATGGCAACCGACTTGTGCAAATGACCACATACGAAACAGTAGTTGGAGAACACAAGAAACTTCGAACTTACCTTAAAATTGCTGAAGAGAGAAAAGATGCGGAGATGATCCGACGCTGGAGGGCGTTCGTTTGGGAAGTCCTCTATCCTCTTGACAAAGAGGTACTTCTTAATTCTCACTTTGGATTAGTAGTGGCATATCCTAATTTCCAGAATTTTTCCAAATATCGTCGTTAATAATATATATTTGTCGTCAGGCGGAACAGCTAATTTGCAAAAATGCTCACTTGGTTGCGGACGGAGTGTTTCCAGATGAATTCGAACTTTTTCTTCGTCACTTTGCCAGGCTGCAATTTGTGATGCAGGTCAGTGATATTATTGATTGGTTGGTGAAGTGGTATTGCTGCATGAGTGTGCTACAATAGAGACTACGTTTAAATCGATAGTTGATCAACTTTCGAACTGAATGCGAAATGTCGAAACAGAACCACCAGACAATAATAATTTCAGCATTTAGAATAGCCATGCACAGTGAAACAGAGAAATCCATCACTTTTATTAATGGTGAGTGAAATTGACGGCGAACATCAACACCAAGCTGCACGGCTTTGCCCACTGTTGTGTATATTCGTGGAGATCCAGAAATTGCAGATCTCTATTCTTGATATCCCTGTGCTTAACATACAAAAAAGCAAATGCAAACTAATTGGTCTGCTGGCAGGAATGGAAAACAGAAGATGGAAAGCTCGAAAAAACAAAAGATTTCACTGATCGAGATTTCTTAGAAGAAACCAATGCATCGGGCCAAACTGGTTTGTTTGAGGTGCTCAAGCATGTCGAAGAGAAATACAAGGAGTTGAGAAACAAGCAGAAAGAACTGACAATTGAACTCAGCGCTGAACATGAAGGGCAGTTTGCTTCTACATTAATAAAGAAAGTTTCCAGGTAGCCAAAAGACTGAATAATAAACAGTTGGTGGTGTGGTCTTACTGTATATCTTCACATTTCTGAACATTATTATTATTATTGTGAGCAAACCCATGTTTCTTTGGCACATCATCAGCCATGGTCAGCTGCATACATGAAATATTATGCAGAAACTTTTAAAAAATTTACTCATAAAAATTACAGTTCATTTCAGTTTCGTTATACTCGCTTTTGTACCTTCGGAGTGTCACAAGTGGTCTGGACTCGATTACCCGCGCAGTTGCCCATCGTCGGCAAAGACGGGATGGGCCATAGAAATACTACTCGTAAACAAAGGACTGATTGCTTCTGTGCTGTTTTCGATGACCGTATTGCTGCCAGGTGTTTCGTTTGTGATTTATGTTTTTCAGTGTTCGTGAACATCTGATTGTTGTGATTTTAGTTGTTTATCATTGATTTTTTTCATATTGCTGTTATTCCCAGTTGCTTTGTAGCAACTCCCGAAGCTTCCTATTTGATATAGCTCGTTAAAAATTGTTTGCCTCTGGACTTACCTATTTAATATTTTCAAGGGCGTTCGTTAAAATTTTTCGCGGGGCGTCAAAACACGTATTAAGCTACAACTGCATCGTATTTTGATAGGATGGGTAAGTTCGACACCGTTGGAACACAAGGGCCAAAGAAATCATTAAAGATATTAATTGCCAGTGGACATGTGTTTGCGTAGTCAGCAATGTGCATGATGCTTTCTTGTTAGATGACAATAGTTATTCTGATCACAACAATAAATTTTAAATCTAACATATCAGTGTACTCTTGGTGGTTTGAGCTCAAGAAAAGATCTTTTTAATTAAATTGTTGACAGCAATGTCGATGTGTCGGAACAATACTTTGAGGAAAAATTAGTACATTGGTTGCAGACGAAGTAGACGTTGGCGCTCTTAAGGGACTGCTTAAAAGACCCTTGAGACGTGTGCGTCCGTACGAGCCTTGTTTACGTTTGATGTTGCATCACCATCAGATAATGCTGCTTCCTAAAAAATTAAAGTAAGACAAAAATCTGTTAACTGTACTGTAGTAAACCTTAAAGTTATATTTTGCGATGTTCTGAGTGTAGGGTTCTGGGGTGTGTTGCGAAACCGAATGTAGTGGGTCATCTCTCGATACGATTCCACAGAGATTCCTGTGAGTTGAAGGGTCAGGCTATAATTGTTGCAGGAGCACAGGTCAGTCTACCAATTGCGCAACCTGACGTCTTGGAATTGCCAATCTAACGCAAGGCGAAATAAAATGATCTCAACACCTTGTCCGTTAATAACTCTCCATTAGCATTCTAGTTGATTGCATTTTTCGAGTATATTCAGGTCTACAACAAAATCTTCAATACGCTTGGATGTGAAGTCAGAAAAACGTAACGTTAAACGGTTCGGTGTAGACTGTAGACCAACGGACCGTTTGCAACGGTGAACCAAAAGTGTTGGGTGTGCGCATGCGCACAGGAAACAGCGACCAACTGCGGCGATGTTGGTTTGCAGGCGATCGTGTCAGCTTTTACACTGTTCGCAAACAAGTACATTGCGTGGAATCACGAATAGAATATTGCGTGAAATTACGCAGTAAGAATACACAAAACATTAAATCACTAATGTAGGCTATCCGCTATGAGAGCAAAAGGAAATAAACTTGCGATAAACGCTGAACTTTAGCGTCTGTCACTGATAACCTTGCATGCTTTAACCAAGCTCCACAGGAAGAAGTGTTAAAACGTTTATCATAACAGCAGTCGGTTAATACGCCTTCTTTTACACTTTGTGTAGTTTAATATGTTGTTTTTTCAGAAAAAAACTCTTGCTTCTCCATAGATGGTCTAGCAAGGTCAATTGTGTATTTCAGTTGTACGAATCCAGGCAGTAACAAGGAAAATTTGATTGTTTAAACGTGTAAACTAGAGATGGCACGGGCCGCTAACAGTCCAGTCTTCGGGCCGTCCGCTAAAGATTTTGAAACAGTCCACTAACAATTTTTTAGCGGTGACGTCATTCCGGGCCACTGCGGTCTGCTCGCCAACAAGGTGAAATATTTGTTTTTTGCAAAGTTTCAAAATCTAACAATGAAAACGTTTGCTGCTGTTCTTTCTCTTTCACCGTCCTGCTCATATTCCGTTTCACTTGTTTCCATGCAAATCAGTGAACCATGTTAAGAATCAATCAAACCAACAAACACTTTCAATTATAGTCTGTCGCTGTTGCCCAGGTTTAGGTTTAGAACAGGTGTTTGCAAACTCTCTCTGGCCATGTACCCCTTCTGCATTTCGATAGATGAGGATGTACTCCTAAAATTCCTTATGACAAAAAGGTTGAGGAAAATAACAAAAATATATATACAAATAAGCATGATTTTGAAAATGATATTCACAGATGAATATATAAATATTTCGAAATGACATAGCCTATATGTAAACATATTTTTCTCTTCAATTGCTAACCTGAAATGTACCCCTTCAGATCGAAAAGTTAGACCTAAGGGTATATGTATCCCAGTTTGGGAACCCCTAGTTTAGGATTAGAGGCTAAGTTTAGGTTAGGGTTTAAGGATTAGATTTAGGGTTTACGTTTAGTATGTTACTACTAGCAATTGTAGTGTAGCCTAGCGCACACTTGTCGTGTGTTACACGTTACAATCGGCGGACGAATAAGTTTTCAAAAGTGAAGGCCCCATGGCCGACGTATAGCCACTGCCTTAAAACTACTGTACATAGTTTTAGTGTCCAAAGGACAATGAACTGAAAACTTAAGTGTTGTTACTTGGAAGCGGCTACGGAACCACCCATGGATCTTCCTATTTCAAAACTTATTCGACCATACCGCATCGCGTGATGCGGTTCGAATAAAGCGGTCACTTTGTCACTCAACCGGCATTGATCTGGTAGCCTAACGGATACTTTCCACGTCTGCCATGCCAATGCTTGAGGGTTCGCCTCTTCACTTGGCGCCTTACGTTTTCGTAAGTGAATGCTTACACGTTTCAATTCGTGGGACCACTTTTTCTTTACTTTTTTCAAAACTTTCCATACTTAGGTTTAAGGGTTAGCGTTAGTGTTAGGTTTAAGGGTTAGCGTTAGTGTTAGGTTAGCGCGTTAGCTTAGGGTTAACTTAGCGTTAGCTTAGCGTTAGCTTAGCGTTAGCTTAGCGTTAGCTTAGCGTTAGCTTAGCGTTAGCTTAGCGTTAGCTTAGCGTTAGCTTAGCGTTAGCTTAGCGTTAGCTTAGCGTTAGCTTAGC
>Ga0210059_1017162_pt1 | contig 10355 bp, 7 predicted proteins | sample Ectturendosymbi2_FD_188042 | JGI IMG/M metagenome (GOLD analysis project Ga0210059, IMG submission 188042) | Ecteinascidia turbinata endosymbiont from Florida, USA - Sample 2 (SPAdes) (version 2) | ecosystem: Host-associated > Tunicates > Ascidians > Unclassified | place: Key West, Florida...
CTGAAAAAATAAAAAAAATGTAAAAAAGAAAAATGTAAGCCGCCCTTGAATTTAAGCCGCAAACATGATGAAAAAAAAAACTTTATAAGCCGCGGCTTACAATCGAGTAAATACGGTACTCACATCGGTAGATACGGGTCGGAAGTACCCAACTCCGAAGATTTTCAATAGAATTACTTCAAAGTTTCAGAGATGATGCGCATAGGTATGAAGATCATTATGTAGAAATTTTTTTTGCACAAATACGAGTAAAAAAAAAGTTATTGTTGTACATGCAACAACTGTCAGGACTTAAGTGATTTGCAAAAAGTCTTGTAGCCTAGGCCTAGTAAAATGTTGCTGGATAAACTGCATTAGTAAAAAGTTCTTGCTCATATTAAATGAAATTTTCAAGGGCTATGCAGGTATGTATGAAGAACATTATTGTAAATTTTTATTGTAACCAAATGAGTACGATAAATGTTATTGTGTGTTATGAAACAACTGTTTGTACCTTACTTTTTTGATGAAGTCTTGTAGCCTAGGCCTAGCAAGATGGTTTGTGACAAAACGTTGTAACTCAAAACGTTTTTGGTTAATTTGTATGAAATTTTCAGGATTAATATGTCTAGGTATGAAGAACATTTATGGAAAATTTTGTTGCAAAAAGAAATGCGAAAAAGTTAGTCACAAAGTGAATGACATTTATGTCATTCCACACTCAGTGCATTTGAACGAATGACATACATGTCAATCCGTACCAAAGGTGTTTATAGTGCTTATAGGCAACACCATGTGGTCGATCATATTGGCCTTGTGAACAATTTTTGACATATTTCCAACAAAATAGCTCCAAGCTAATAATTAGTCAAATAAGCCCTATATCGATTTAATTGGTAAAATGGTCTGTAAGACAGATTAACAATTTATTTATCTATGGATTAATCAACACAACATTAGAAATCACATTATGTTGAAATATGCTGTGAAACTGAAACATACACTAACATTTGTGGCTCTACATGAGTTCATAGAATGACACTAGGAGTTTATGCCAACCCAATAGATATTCTTAATTGCATATGAAATATATGCTTGTATTTCAATTTGTGATAGCTGTCACCTTTTGATACGAAAGATATCTGTGATACATGAATTTCTTATGAACAGCTGTTCGTCGAAAACATTTCAAATTACCTGCTGCTGAACAACAGCTGAAATTTATAAATACATCCTGAAAAGGCAATAAAGCGTTGATCCTGAGGAGGATTAAAGATTTTTAATGACATAATTTATTATAGTTTTATACAATACTAAAAATATCATGAAGTTCATCTGTAACACATGTGTGGTATTAAACATACACAAATACACAATTAAGAAGTTTCAAAACTAACTACATGAGAACATTCTCAGATGGGACAGGATTACTAATTTGATAAAATTACTAATCTTTTAAACACTTTTAGTACCAGGTAGTTTCACATGGGAAAAGGGCCTTAACATAAACATTGGGCTGTTTCTTAGAGTTTATCATATTCATACATAAAGCACATTATAATCGAAGCCAAAACAAGTGCTTCTGTTGCTAAATTTGCTATCTCTTTATAGTTTTCCCAGTGCCTGAAAAAATGCAAAATCCAGGGATTCTAATTTTGATTTCCCGCAAGGTGTCATGGATTTTTGAACTAACTTTTATAAAAGTTTTGCATATGAGCTGCATCTTTAAAGTTAAAGTTGTTCTTTTTCTAAAAAAAAATATCAACATTTGAGACTTGTTGATACGTCAGCTGTCATAAAGCTCTTACCACCTCCTTCATTTTGCATTTTTAACTGCTTTTTTGCCAGTGCCAACATCTGAACACCCTGCAATCTATTACAGTTAAACATAGAGAAAGGACAAGTAGTGATCAAGGCAATCAACTCCTCTGCCACACAGAACATAATAGTACGCAACAGAAATATAACAAAAGGCAGTGGTTATAGTTACAGCTGTGGATCTTGAAATTTGAAAACTTATCATACGCCACCTGTAACATAACAGTAACGCACGACGAGAGTGCAGTAGGCTTGGCAGAAACGAAGTAAACATAAACAATAAACCCTAAACCTAACTTTAGCCCTAACCCTAATGCTAACCTATCCTTAACCTAACCCTAAGCTAACACTAACCTAACCCTAACCTAGCTACACCAACCTGTAAAGGTAACAACTAAGCCTAAAAAAGAATAAACAAAAAAAAGTAAAGTTGGCAAGGTCAGAGTCATACCTAAAACCATTGGCGTATCAGCCGTAACGCCTAAACGCTACACCACACGAGACCCATGTCGTTTGAATAACAATCTGACCCTTTTATTTGAATTGCATCAGGACCGTAGTCACTTCCATAATAAAACACAGTAAATGTCGTGGTAGCGTTAAAAACTAGAGACTGATGTCACTCGATAGTGAGACCTTAAAACATAAGTCATGGTGCCAAATCTTCACAAGAGCGGGTTTATTGGCACAATATCAAATGTTAGTTGTAGTTCAGTGTCAAAGTGCTAACATTACATTTTGAAGCACAACGTATGCGACAACTAGTTTTGCAGTCACAGGTAAGCAATTGCTTGTCACTATACTGCTATGGCTACAAACCCATCATCTGTGTTATGTAAATGATTGTTATGTATATGATTTTATGTTTACGTTTCTGTAATATATGTTGTACAGTTGAAATGTCACGGAATTATTTCGTTCATGTTTGCAATGGTCCTCCTTGACCCTTCGGCTTCATACACTATTTTTGACTTTGGGGTATATTGCTTGCTTTTCCAATTTTTTGTTTGCATCTGATGTTTTGCGTAATGTCTTCCATTTTTTGTAGTTTCCTGTGTTTTTTGTTCTATGGACAATTTTTTATAATATAGCCTACTGGATGGTAATAATTACCAGCATATTGCATGATAAAACTACCCTACGCTTGTCACTCATCTTTCAGAAGTTAGAAATAGTTTTAGAAGTAATGTTACTTCATTTTCCTGAAAGAAATCTAGATTCCATGATTGGAATGCAGTGTTGCTGTTCATTTACCTAACACTTTGTTTGACCAACTAAAGCGTAACACTGCTTTGCGCATTACGAGATGCTCTTCACCATTCCTTAGCAGCTTCACCACTGACTCTTCACTGCTTTTCACCACTCCACCACTCCTCTTCACCCGGCATATGATCACACATTCGCTACACACATACCATTCCCATTGATTACTGTACTACTATAGTTTGACATCATGTGTCTGTGAGAGCCAAAATTTCATCCAGTTGTTAGTGCTAAAAACACACCTAGACCATCTATCCAAAAGCTTGAAAAAATTGTACTGCAGAAAGGAAGGTACTACTAGTACCCGCATGCTAACTGATGCTTCTAAGTCAGCGAGTTACTAGCAGATAGCCGTAAGAGCAAGAACATGATGAAGATGAAAAACAAGAGCACTGAGAGCAAGCTTGAGCACTAAAAAGTGGTGTTTGTGTGAGCAAACACAATTTTTGGTTTTCAGGCCCAATGTTCATGCTATGATTGTACAGTTGCAAAAAAACAACCGGGAGCAGATTCAGAGTCTAAAAAAGTGGCTACGGCCACCTCTGTTTCAGTCCAGTGCTTTCCAATCGGGCAAAAAACGATTGTTTGGCTTGTTTCCTTGCTGCTGTGATGTCATCCACACAAGCAAAACGTTAAGTCGCGCACCGGTTACCTCAGTTGTTATCGCATGCCCAAATCATAATGTAATTTCTTTAGCATGGAATATCTCGAACTTAGTATAGTTTGAAGCTAACTAAAATAAAAAATACAGTTGTAGGCCTATAGGGCATTAAAATTATAATCATACGATATAAATTTTGTAAGTAGCCTATAAGTGGCCTAGAAATAAAGATATCAGCATTTATGTGGAAAATTGTCCACTTACTGGTTACCCCACTGTTGACTGTAGGCCAATAATAACCACCTAAACTAGGCTACAAAAAGCACTTAAATTAAACAGTGGTCTCAGGTCTGACCCTTACCATTATGACATGTTCAAGGCTTACTACCTGGAACGATAATTTCTGAAGTAGGGTAACACACACAACTGAAGATTTAGAATTTACTTAAAAGTTTAGTTATAAAAGACTTGCATCTCCTACAAGAACAATAATGCACCTACGTACTAGGCCTACAGTCGTACTAAGCCAAACGTAGTTACGTACATTCACACTGAAATGACTGAATGCAAGCGCTCTCACCAACGCAAATCTAAAAATCCCTTCCCTATAGGCTATAGTATAGCCTATAACAGTACCAAAAAATTCCGAAAAATTGGTAAATCTGTGCTGGTGCAGCATAAAAACTCAGAAAGAGAAAGAGTGCCATGATAAATGTTAAAAATAGAACCAAACATGATTTACAAATTAAACTGAAATCGATCATTTTACAAATTTTCATTCATTTCCGACCAAATCCCTAAAAATTCCCTAAAATAGGTAAAAACTTCCGCAGGGACAGAATCCCTAAATGTCAGAGCACTGCTGATTGCTGAATGCATAAACCTGAACATCTATTTTTGGCGGCAAGAACATCACAAAAGCAGTGTTTCCGAAAAAATCGAAATTTAAAATGACACAAATCAAAAAGTGTTGAACGGATCGGAGACTTTTGCAATAATTAGCAGAGATGAGCGGACTGTGAAATTTTTCAGTCCGAGTCCGATCTTGATCCAAAAAATTTGAATCCGATCCAGTCCTGATCCGCAAAATTTTTTGAAATCATCAGTCCGATCCAGTCCTGTCCGCCCATGTAAACCCATCTATTTTACCTCATGAGCGTATGGTTTTCGCCATGTAGCCAGAAACCCAAAACCTAAACCCAAACCTAAACCCAAAAACCAACCCATAACCTGAACCCAAAACCTAAACCCAAAGTCTAAACTCACACCTAAATCCAAAACCTAAACCCAAAATATAAACCTCAACCCAAAACCTAAGCCCAAATCATGACCCAAAACCTAAACGTAGACCCAAAACCCAAGCCCAAAACACAAAAAAAACAAAACACAAAACCTAAAACCAAGCCCAAAACCTAAAACCCAAGCCCAAAAACTAAACCCAAAACCTAGACCCAAGACCTAAACCCAAGACCTAAACCCAAAACCTAAATCCAAAAGATAAACCCTGAACAGAAACTCAAATCTGCACCTTATGCGTAAATAAACCCTCAACCTGAACAAGAAACTTTTTGAAAAAACACATAAAAAGCGCTCCCGAAAAAGGTGCAATATCTACAGCAAGGCTGCCCAACCCATGGCCCTGAGGTTGTTTTAAGTGGCCCGTGATGTAATAAGATCGTAAGCAGACTTTTTAAATTTTTAGTATTTTTTAGACTGAGGTATATTTGCCATCAAATCACACCAAAATTATACCTGTTGTTTCTGTTATCGGCCTACCACCCAAAAATTGTATAACAAACGCTTCGTAAATATGTCAATTTTTTAGATTTGGTTTACATCCGTACAAGCTAGCAACACTGCGTGCAAATATAGGACTCATTATCACCTCGTGGTATTGCATAAAAGGTATAAAAATCAAGGGATTTGTCATGTCACAATAGCTTATTGTTACGTCACAAAAACGTCTGAGGCCCGCAATAAATTTCCTTATGTGAAAGTGGCCCGCAATACTAAAAAGGTTGGGCAGACCTGGTCTACAATCTACATCACTAACCAAGCCAAAGAAAATGATGAGAGCAGAACTGACACCCACTCGCACAGCACACATATAGACACCAGAGATGATTGGATAGTGGATTTTTACAATCCGATCCTATCCTGTTTTTAAAAAAATGATATCCGTATCCGATCCGTATCCTGTTTTGGTTTAAATCGCACTATCCGTATCCGAAAACTATCCGAAAGTGTATTGCGACGCACAACATACATTTTTGTTTTGTGTCAGTTTTGCCTTGTGAGGCAAAATAACTACTGGAGTTATTTTGCCTTTAGCTAAACACGATTGGTTGAAGGAGTCACACGACAAGTTTGCAATGCATGACCTGTTTAGCTGACCATGACATCTGCAAAAGCTCAGTCCCATACATGGATGATTGTTGTCATGGTTTGAGAGCTGGCAAGCAGTTAGTAGCTTCTTGTTTGCATTAAGTGAACTGTACGCTAAACTCTAACTCTAAACATTGAACCCCTAAACCTAAAAATTGGCCCTAAACCTTGGCCATAAACCCTAACCATAAACTCTTAAACCCCAACCAATTGTCTCTGCGTATCATACTTGTCACAAGACTACTTCAACCAATTGTGTTCAAATGAAGGCAAAATAGTACAGGTTTGGCCTCAAAACAGAATAGACACTTGAATGCTTTGTGCCACTTTGGGCCCTGTCATGCTTATAAAGAGAAAGTTTGACATATCTTGCAAGCTTGACATATTATTGCCTATTGCATAACCTAAGTACTTTTCCGAGTCAATTGCATTAAAAAGCAAGCTGAAGTTTTGCCACACAATCCACTCGCCACGGGGGGGGCTTTGGTGGGCTTAGCTCCTCCGACACAAAGCTCCAAGCCCCCCTCCCAAATTGAAATATGTAGCACTATAAAAAAGTGATGTTTATTGAAATTTCAGAACGTCATGCCCTACTGCACAAATGTAAAGCTCCCCTAGAAGACTTTCTGGTGACGGTTCTGTTGCCACATCAAGCTTTTCATTGGCCTCTTTTGATAACAATGGTTAGATTTTAACACCATCCATGAGTTCACATTCAAGTTTCATAAGTAATTCTACCCATTGTTGCACTTTAACCAAACCTAACTACATAGCAATGCTAGTCTCCAAACCAAAACAGCATTCAAAACAATACACTAGCTTAAAATTTGTCATTTATATTGAAATGTCGGATTAGTCTAAAAATTTGAGTCTAGTCAATGTTACAAAAAAACAATTTTGCATAACATGTTTAAAAAAAGCTATCTGGCCTGGTAAGCTATCATCCAACAACCAGTCAAGGCAGGCTTACGTAGAATAGGTGTGAAGACTGTAAGGCCTGGTGTAGACTACCTGGTGTAGGCATTTCAAGTGGAGTGTACCCTGACATATTAAAGACTGCTCAGATTACTAGCATTCATAAAACTGGTTCCTATGAAAAGTGCTAAAACTACAGACCAATATCTTTGCTTCCTCCAATTAATGAAGTGTTTGAAAAACTTCTTTATGATAGATTATACAGTTACCTAGAACAAAATAAACTTTTGACAGACTGCCAATATGGTTTCAGGAGAGGGTTGTCCACAGAATTGGCCATTAATGATTTACAAAATTTTCTTACGCAAAATATAGACAAAAGATTAGTAACTTGTTCTATATTTCTGGATCTGGTCAAAGCTTTTGATACAGTCAATCATGATATACTTCTTCATAACTAGATATTCAATATGGGATAAAGGGTTTACCTCTATCATTACTAAAAAACTATTTAGAAAACCGTTCATACTATGTAGTAGTTAATGATAGTAGATCATTTACATGTACAGGAATATCATTTACATGTACAGGGTCATTTACATGTACAGGAATAGGAATATGGTCTTCCATAGATCCAACAATTCGTTCAATACCAAATTATCACCTATTTGTTACTAAATTAAAACACAAACACCAAGAAGAGCAATCATATCATCATTGAAAATCTGAAAAACAAATATAAGATTACTTCCAAAACACTACCAATAAATTATTTTGTATTATGAAAGGGCAGATGTTGTTTTCCAGACATGCTCTGGCAATACATGACATGCTACACTTAATAATTAAATAACATTATCTAGCTTGGATGTCCTTATTGATATGCACTATTAAGTCTAGACTTGCTTCTCTCTTTTTTTTCTTTTTGTCCCTGTTACTTATCAGGTGTTACGTAGAAGTTGCGGGAATGTACGTATTTTAGGACAATTCCGCGAGAGCACTGGTTAACTTAATAGGAATGTCCTAGGCACGCCCAAATTAACAATTAAGAAACTTAGACCCGCCTGGCATCGTTCGACTTCGCGCTCAGTTTTACATCAAACGGATTTGTATTCACTCATGGTTTTATTAATATAACTTTAAGCACTGCGCTATTAATCTCAAATGCATCAGAAAAGTAACTAAAAACAACAGGGTTTTACACCAGTTACATAGATTAAAGCACGTAACATAAGTTACTGCGAACAACAGGGGTTAATTCGAGTTCGGTTCTTTCATGGAGGAAGAGAGTAAACCTTAATATCTCAGAACATCAGGGTTAATCTGCGCCATGAGACTACAGATCTCTTTCGGCACTCTAGTCCCACTTGGACTAAGCTAGCTTGGTACGCCCACTGCTAGTGTAGCAAATTAAGCTTGGTACACCCACTGTTTACCTTGCTGCTTCTCCTAGGATGATCGAGAGAAGACTGAATCAAGTGAAATTTTCTGGGACTGAGGAAAACACAGTGCGTCGCGCTATGTCACGTGACTGCGTATCGTACTGTGCGTGGTCCATTAGCGACACTAGTGGTCACGCTCTCGATGCGCGATCACGTCAAATCCGAAATCAAGGTTACGCATCAGTGCGTATCGTTTTTGTACGTTTAGATGTTTTGGATTATTTCTTATGGGATATTACTGCAAATGATTTCTATAACGCTGTGGGTTACTCTCTTCCTAGGTATGACGTGCGATTGCACATGGAGTATAATATACAGTAGTTCAAATAAATAAACAATACAATGTCTTTGGAAGCTGATTGTTATTTTGTTCCAACTTTATTCTCCTGGAATTCAATCCATTCGGTGATGCTTCTTCTAACACTGACATTCTAATGCTTCTTCTTTGTCTTTGCTGTTCAACGAGATTATCGACAATCTTCCAAGTTGTTTTCTGAACACGCGTTTGAGGTCTTCCTTTGTTTGTATTTCAGAGTCACAAGACATTTCATGTTGAGGATGCAACGCGAACTCAACACAGGGCATCTGACTAGAAAACTGTATGGTTGTTTCAGATGTCCTGGGAACAAAATAAACGCTGTTCTAATGTGGTTTGTTTTCTGTGGCGTGATTTGTTGTTTGTTTATGGTTGTTCCCAAATAAACTGATACTGATACTGACTACAGACCACATTAAAAAAGCTAGAGTGCTCTAGCTCGTCTAATCAAGACTACAGATCACGGCAGGCCTACACTAGCTAGCTTAGTCCAGGTACGCAGCAAACAACGTCCTAATGTACACTGAAAGAGCCCTATCTTGCCACACCAGGAACAGATTCATGATGGCAAACTTGGCATAACTCTGCGGTTCAGAGATTACACCATAGACAGACTCGGAGTCATGGCGCAGAAGGCTGAAGAGATGATTCTGAAGATAATAAATTAACGCTTGTGCAATGTGCAACTTTTTCCAAAAGTCTGAATCCTCGAAATATCGATAAAAGCGTTTCGGATATCCGGATCCGTATCCGGTTCACCTTTGAAAGCAGTTTTTGGATATCCGTATCCGGTTGCAAACTCACTATCCTGCCGGATATCCAACCGGCAAACCGGATAGTAATCATCTCTGATAGACACTAGCCAGCAGAAGTGAGCAGATATTGATTTTTTGACTCCTTTCCATATCCAAAAATTTTTTTGAATATCCATATCCAATCCTTATCCGAAAATTTCTGAAATTTGGTATCCGAAATCCATCCGTATCCAAAAGCGACAAATACGAAACAAACAGGCAGTGGTTAAAAGTCCACCAGTGGACCTTCATTTTTGAAAACTTATTCATCCATCACCTGTAACATGACAATAATTTCATAACAAGTGTGCAGTAGGCTAGACTACGCTTGGTAGAAACTTAGTAAACCTAAACCTAACTCTTACAAAACCTAAACAACATATCTGACCACAAAAGTTTGGAAACTTATGAAAAAAGTAAATAAAAACCGGTACCATGAAAAGTGCAACCACTACAGCCGACACAAATGGTGCCCGATTATGGCAAGAGTCAGCACAGAAACCATTCACACAGTAAGACACTTCTACTTGACTACCATGACAGTGCTGCTAATGTGACAAACTCAGCGCATTAATGGTAATGGTTTATTGTTTCATATGACTCAGCCAATACGCAGAAGCACCATAAAAGCCATCGCATGCAGTAAACCAACCATTAGCGAACATTAGAGCAAATGAGAATACAATGGCACAATAGCTGATCAGTGTAAACAAAGGGGGGCGCTGTGTCACATAGGATTGGCGAAAGACCGTGGCGGTCATCTGGTCAACCAACCCCGTTTATCACTTTTTGTCAAGTGATTGAGAAACAACAGTTGCAGATCAAATAGGCATAATGAAAAG
>Ga0210059_1017163_pt1 | contig 10355 bp, 9 predicted proteins | sample Ectturendosymbi2_FD_188042 | JGI IMG/M metagenome (GOLD analysis project Ga0210059, IMG submission 188042) | Ecteinascidia turbinata endosymbiont from Florida, USA - Sample 2 (SPAdes) (version 2) | ecosystem: Host-associated > Tunicates > Ascidians > Unclassified | place: Key West, Florida...
CGAGTATTTTATTGGAAACAAATAAATTTCATCACGAGGGGCCCCCTTCCAGCGGGGGGCCCGGGGCAATTGCCCCCGTTGCCCCCCCTTAATCCGGCCCTGCACACCACAAACAAATATAACCACCACATGCCACTGAATGAACCCCCCATGAAAATTTTCTGCGTGCGCCACTGTAACGCCCCTTTCTAAGTTTCAGCCTGGAGCCCCACACAACCTTAATCAACCCCTGGCCACAAGTTTTTTTGATAGAGTCACACGTAACAATCGGTACGATTCAGCAAAGGCAGGACGCAGTCAACATGCTTTGAGTATATCGACGCAATGGTTGGCATGCGGCTTGGCCAACCGTCATATTGAGATTCATGGAAACTCGTTGGAAGACTCTGGCGTTATCACCACGAAAGTTGAATAAAACTAAATTTCCTGAATAGTAGTTAAGACCTACATTTTTGACGAAGTTTAATCTAAATTATCATATACCGCCATTGACTCTATACGTACCACAGTTTGATGGAGGCCCCCCTGGAACTTGAGACCCTAGGCTTAAGCCTATATAGCCTATAGGTAAATCCGGCACTGCATACAGGTCTACTTAATTGTCCGGTTTGTGTATGATGAGCGTTCAGTGTGCAAAAATACCAAAGGCAAGCAAGGTTTTATTGATCGCTTTGGATGAGATTCCAGACATTTGCAGCTCCTGTTTTTGAGTGATTCTGACAAGTCTTGTTAGCTGATCCCGCAATCAGGGGGAAAGCAACCGGGCAATTCCCTCCCTAAATTTTCAAAAACATGTTCAGTTGTTACTTCAGTTGAATATATCAGCTGGCTGCGGCCCTGCTTGCTAAGTAAAGTAAAGTCATAATTCGCGATTTCGTAGAAAACCATGGCAATCCCATGCCTCTTTCTTTACAGATCATGGCAATGCTTGCTTGAAAAGAAATGTCCTGCGTTGAATTTCTGCAGATAGCCTAGTGTGTAAATTGTCGTATCGCAATACTAATATACCTGGCTATTGCTGCCAACGAAGCGCTTTTTGGGATTGTTACCGTAACATGGGGCATTTTCTTTGTAGTGTAGAAAGGACAAAGCGTTTTGTGAACGTCCATTTGCATTGCATCGTCTTCAGGGACTGAAGATGTCTTCAGTCTTCGTTTGAAGATGTCTTCAGTCTTCTGAAGACTGAAGTCACTGAAGATGTCTTCAGTCTTCGTCCATTTGCATTGCATCGTCTTCAGGGACTGAAGATGTCTTCAGTCTTCGTCCACTTGCATTGCATCGTCTTCAGGGACTGAAGATGTCTTCAGTCTTCGTCCATTTGCATTGCATCGTCTTCAGGGACTGAAGATGTCTTCAGACTTCAGTCTTCAGGGACTGAAGATGCCGTATGGCGAAATCGATTTCCATTAAATAACATCAATGCGTTCTGATTTTTGTTACTGGTGCAATCTATCAAACTACGAATAAAATACACATTTCATTCAAATAGCTTCTTGTTTGCGTGCTTTTCCATTGCTTTGAAATGTTGCAAGTGCGCGAGAATGAGATTTCACTGCGCAACATTCCTGGTTGTCCTGAGTATTTGCGCCCCTTAGAGGGAACATTGCTGACGCCGTATGGCGAAATCGATTTCCATTAAATAACATCAATGCGTGCTGATTTTTGTTACTGGTGCAGTGTGCACAGACAGTGCTTAAGTTGAAGATATGGGTAGACAAGAATCGCCGCAGTTAATAGAAAGGAAGACACAGGTTGATACTGATGCTCAAGAAACAAGTAGAGTTTCCAAGTATAGTTTGATAGATTATATATTTATTGTATAAGTCACAAAATTTGTAATTCATTGAAAACTCCACTTACTCAGCCCTAAAATAATCATGCTCACTAAAACAAGATTTGCTCAGTGTAAAATTATCTTAGAGGGAACACTGATCGTCAGCAATTTAAAAATGATAAACAAAATGTCGACGTTGCCTCCTCCTGGAAAAATTTCTGCGGACGCCCATGAATGATCGTGCTCTCTCGCTTTCGTTTTTTCGTTACTTCCGTGCTTTCACTCATAGGCGAACGGTAGTGCATATTTTTGGGGATGCAAAAAATTTTTGCCCAAATTAGATCTTGCTTTCCCAAACAACGTATAAACAGCAAGTCTTAATGTTAAGACTGACACGTGCCATTGTAAACTAATCAAGGTTTCTGCCTGCCTAATTAGGTCTACCAATTACCGTGGTTCAAAGCCCTACGCCCTCAACTAGCAATCAATATTCTGCATAGCTACCTGTGAAAAATGGTAATATTTAATGTGTTGAAAAATGTTAGGTAATTACAATAAAATCCTCCCAAAAATTGGTTTTCATGCCACCACGCGTGGAAGGTGCTGTTCAGAATCTTCATTTTCAAGTTTTTATACACGCTCTAAACTTTTCTTCCAACACGATCATCCTAATAGTTACGATCTGTTCTTCTCTAGCATAGACGTGTGCATTTGTGTTGGCCACAATTGCAATCAACCTGGAAAAGGAGTAAAATATCGGGTTACGATGCAAAATTACATTGCCACAAATATGTCAAGTCTCAAGTAATAGAGGGAAAGGAGGCAATTTCATACATAGCATATAGCTTAACCTTCCACATTGGCAATTTTCACTGCAATGTGTTATACTTAAAATACTCCAACTTATAGCTGCTGCTGAAACTACACGCTTACAGCTTCTAAAGTCACATCATGAAAACAAAAAATCCACACCAGTTTAGACAGTTAAATATGCACTGAACACAGCACGCTATGACAAAATAGCAATATGAGACTGACACACGCAAACACTGCAGCCTGTATGATCAACTACTAAATTGTGTAGAAATGCATATTTCCAATGACAAATTACTTTTAACCTCAACAAGAATATTTCATAAAAATGGCAGTGCTTCACTGCACTGCATTAGCATAAGTGAATTATGCAGTACAATAAATAGTACAGTTGCTGCTCTTCATGAAAACTTCACTTCACAGCATTAAATTGAAACAATCAAATTTGGCAGGACTCAACATATGCAATTCATTGCATGAAACAAACGGAAAATATTAAACCTAAACAGTATAAAATCACAGCTACATTAGTACCACGCAACATATTACAGCTGCAGTTACGTAGTTAATTCTGTTTATGAATGCTTCATGGAAACAGATTTGCACTTGCAAATCTCACAACATCAAGCAAGTTTGAAACGCGAAAACTTCACACTATCATTTCACAGATACACCACATTACTACCTTAAAACGTTTTGCAACTACAGCTACATTTTAGTTGTACACTTTGCAGCATCACCAATTTGAGGTTTACAAAAATTAGGGTTAGTTGGAATGGTGAGTTACCAAGTTACCATGTAGTGACTACATGTTCCTAAATTTAAAATGTTTCTAACTCTACCCAAATTTGAATGAAGTTGTTTCAGTTGGCCCAATTTTGATTTGGGCTGTTGTCATTTGCTCAAATATTTATAAATTATGTAAATCTGAATGACACTCTTCCAATTGGCCCAGATGGCTCGAATTGTACCCAAGTTTGAATGAAGCTGTTTCAATTTCCCAAATATGATTAAGGCTGTTGGAATTTGCCCAAATGTTTCCAATTTATGGAAATTTATCCAATTTATCCAATTTATGGAAACATTTTTAACTTCACCCAAATTTGAATGAAGTTGTCCCAATTTGCTCTAATTTTATTAAGATTGTTAAACTATACCGAAATGATTTTGCTTTTATCCAAATTTGAATAAAACTCCTATAATTCAAGCAGACATTTCTAAACGTACTAAAATTTTAATGGAGCTTTTCTATATAACCCATCTTTGAAGAAGACTGCTTGAAGTTGCCCACAATTGAATGAAGCTGTTGCAAATCGGCAAAGTTTGATTTGACTGATGGACTTCACCCAAGTGTTTCCAATTTATCTAAATGTTTTTGTTTTCACCCAAGTGTGATTGAAGCTTTTCTTATGTGCCCAGATTTAATTGAAGCTGTTATACTTTACCCAAATGGTTCTATTTTACTCAAATATTTCTAATTATACCCAAAACTTTAATAAAGTATTTTAGTTGGCCCGAATTTGATGAAGGCTGCTGGAATTACCACATGATTCCAGTTCACTCAAGGGCAGTGTCGATTTTGCCATGAGGGGCAAAAAGAATGGAAAAATAGTCTCAGACTATTCTGCCGTTTTTGTCATCATTTTGGCGTTGATTTGGTTATAATTTTGCTTTAGTTTGGAAAATAAGACACGACCTCACTCACATGTGAATACAGCTGTATACTTTGCCCAAATTTTGAAAATTTTTGCCCGAATAATGGCCAATTTTTCAGCGTTGGGGATGCGACCGCATCCCGTGCATCCCCATGCTGTACGCTTATGCTTTCACTTGTTACAAATTGTTTGTTTCTTTTCGTTCTCTTGATTTCAGTTGCAAACTAAACAGAATCAACCCACTTCTTATTATTATTTCATCAAAATTACCTACAATAACAAACGTTATACACAGATTATTATGGGTGTTGGAGACTATTCCAAACGACAATTAAAAACTATAAGGTTCCCCATTTGAAGAGTACTAATCTAACCTGTGACTACGTTCACTTGCTGCAACATACAAGTCAAACAGCACTACTGCACTATGCTGGCTACTGCCACCGCTAATTGTGATGTAACAAATGTAACGTACAATGAGAATAAGTATTATGTCGTCACTTGAGCTGTTTATCTCGAGTCCTCGATGTATCTGTTCTGATGCTAGTTATGGGGCGCCGTTCGTAAAAGAAATTGTATCGGACAGATTTAGCGCAAAAACTGCTATCTCTGCACATATTTAGCTATCTCTGCGCAGAGATAGCTAAATCTGCATGCATATATGGCGCTGAAGTGTGTCAGAGGAAAGCATGGTATAAAAGAGAATGCTCTCACAGAAAGAGCACGTTCAAAGTGGAGAGCTCACTTGGAGACGAGGACTATATTGTAAAGAGAAACGCTGTCATAGAAAAAGCGCATCGAATGAACTGCTCGGTTAGGCCTTATTGTCCGAAAACAACGTCGGCAACACACGTTATCACTTTAGCAGCATTATTACAATAAACCCTACTGCTTCGAGAATCAAGGAAACGAAAAATGCATACGTTCTTATATGCAATAAGCTGCAGTACTTACAAACACTTAAAAGTACTTAAAAGCCCTACCGATGTACCGGCGTCCCTGAACACAATCGTAACTCCAGTATTACAAAACTTATTGACCACGCTCAGATTCATGTAAAGATAGCTTAGCACTGCACGTAATGTAATTTGTACAAATCACGGGCTTATAGAAAATACAATAACGTGTCTGCGGAATTTGAAGCCCTAATGGGAAAAAATTCAAATTTAGTTTCATTTTATTCACATGCATTTTGTCAACAAGACAGATTGCAAACTCAGGGATGGATATTAGGAAAGGATAACGAGGCAGTCGCCTCGGGCCCCTCTTTTTCAGAGATACGGTGACCCTCTTTTAGAGCTTTGCACCATTGTTTAGTTGAAAAGGTTATGTACCACTCTATAGCCACAGAAGCTCTGAAGGAAGTCATATGTTTCTCAAAATAAAGCAAAGATGGGAAAATGTGCCAAAGGAGGCAGCTTTCAAGTGTCCAGCTGCAAAACTTTACAAACTTTTGTTCCTTTCGTATGTATCTTACGCTCTTGAATTTAGTTCATAAATTGAAATGTGAAACAAGCTTAACTCTTTTATCCACGAAATCCCACATCTACCTTTCGCAATGGCGATATTTTGGGGCCTATTTCTGAGAGCTTGCCCCTAAATTTTAATATCCACCCCTGTGCAAGCTATCTTGGTATCTGCAAGTAATGGCAGTGTCAATTCTCTCAGAACTTGCAAAATTAAAAGCATCTCGCTACTTACGTTAGATTTTGCTGCTGACTCATCTCATTGCAGTTGAATAATTTCAAATAATTTACTGTAGGATAGGGTGGAAATTAACATCAGATGAAAGTTGAAACACTGAGCTTATGAACAGCAGGTCGAAGTCTAATATCTTGACAAGCTGATTGTTGGCTCGCCGGCAAGGTAAAGGGAAATTATTGATGAAAACGTGAGGCTCAGTGTAACTGTGATTGAACCGGCACAATACATGTCATCACAAATAAATATCTAGAATGAACGCTATTGTTGCTAAACAGTGACTATGGCGCAATGAATAAGACTTTGAAACTAAATCACTTCTTAGCCAAAGTTTGAGCTTCTAGACCAGTGGTTCTCAACCTTTTCAAGCCACGGACTATTTTCGGACCAGTATAAATCTTCACGGACTCAAGGTAGATTAAGGCTACGAGAATGGTACAAAGACTAGTTTTAGCAAATTCGGTTCATCGTCCACATTCACAAATTTCAATGAGAATCTTGTCTCTGAGTTTGTTTCACCGGTTTGTCGAAATAAGGGCTTGTGGTCGTCAACGCACATCACCTGATGTCGTCTTCTGGTTGAGGTTGGTTTCGGTGCTTGATTTAAAAAATAATCATATCGTTGAAAAATAGCTTCACAACGGTATGTGTTGGAAAAAGAAAAAGAGCTTTTTTCACCTGCCGACACAGATCAGAGAGATTTGATTCCACTGTCTGGACATCCACTCAAAATTGAATAAGACTCCACAGCTGTCGACTTTGCAGCTCAATCAAGGGTTCAGCAATGCAATCGACTTCACAATAAATCTGTAGCTCTGGCACCTCAAAAGGGCTTCGCATGTTTTTGATGTAATTGTAAGGTTACCAGACGTCCTTGAGCGCCAAGAATTGTTCTTGAATTTGCTGTCAAAACTTGTTTTGTCCTTGACCCTTGAAAAACATCTTGTTGTCCTTGAAAATGTTCCGGCGTCCTTGAAAATTCTTGAATAGTTTTGAAACTGCTCATTTTTGAACTGTTGATTACATTGAACATTCAAGAATAAAAAATAAGCAATGTAAATGAACAGAGCAGTGTGTAGATTTGTTCCATCTTAAACAGTCGTGTAGTAAAAAGTAAATTATTCAAAAACGGTTGTGTGGTCTGAATACGTTTTGTTTAGTTTTCAATTTCGTACATGGTTAGCTTAGCCTGATTTGCCTAGTGAAAGCTTGCCGAAAGGGTTAAAGTAGCCATGGGCGTCCGCAAAAATTCATCCAGGGAGAAACATTGACTTTTTGCTTATCATTTTCAAGTTGCTGACGTTGCAATGCAAATGGACGTTCACAAAGCGCTTTCCTGTTTCTACACCACAAATAAAACTCCCCAAGAAAGCACGCTCTCCAGTCGCATCTATTTTGAAATCTTTTTTAAGTGGAGCTGTAGTCTGTACGAGTTTGCCAGAAAGGTGTACTTTCTGTGATCTGTTACAACTTTTGCTGAATTGTCGCATAAATGTCGTTATCACTGTAAACTCCACACAAATGAGTTTGAAATGGACATGAACTATCAGCAACTACGTTTTCGGCTCCCTCATTAGTCTGTGCTGGTTGAACAGAACTCACTTCCGAAATCTTTTGTCCGAATTGTTTTCTACACTTCGGCTATCAGAAACGCTTTTGCTTTCCATAAACTGCCTAATATCCATTTTTGCGAGCACTTTTTACAAATAAGTGAACAATCAACGCTCAGATCAACAGCAGCGGTGAAAAACCAAGAAAGTTAGACACTGGCAAAACTGTTTCACTGTACCTTAACACGACTATTGGACAACTGAAGAACTTACTAAAGCTAGAACATCAGGCAGGCCTAAAAACTTAGCAGTTGAATTGTGAAAACTCGCCAGTGCATTGAATATAGCTTTGCAATTGTGCTCTCTCACAAGTCAGTGCTAAGCCTTAACGATTAAGACGTATTTCCACAAGCCTTTTACAGAGGTATTCTAACAAGCCACGTAGTTTTATATTGTGTGAAAAGAAACTGCATAAGCGTAGCTTAATTAAGCTACCGGCATTCACTCAGGCACATTGGTCACACTCACAATGTCACACTATAATGGATTTTTGAAACTTGTGGAAGCGGAAGCATTGCTACAGATTTACCCCTGCTTCTTTTCACACAGTATAAAACAACGCGTCTTACCGTTGTCAGCAGTCACTGTCTCACTGCATAACCTGCCAAAGATGTCTAAGGTCAACAGTCACATGCGCAGGGGCGTAACGAGGGCTGGCAAGAGGGGCACAATTCCCCGGGCGCCGAATCGCTATGGGGGCGCCGAATCACTGCGGCGGGCGGCCGAATGACTGCCGAGGGCGCTGAAAAATCCCAGCAATGTCACAAACGAGTACTCTGTTTAATGCAGTACATTTCCTTCCGAAAAAGCTCAGGTTCGAACATGGGGCGGCAAACTTCCTTCTCGCCCCGGGCGCCATCTAACCTCGTTACGCGCTTGCACATGCGGAAAAACGCATTAATTATCGTACTTGAAGTGAACCCTTGAAGATTCGTAGCCATGTTATTGTTACGCAACTAAGAGAAACAATAGAACAATGCGCTCGCGTCGCAAGTTTCGCAACGTGAGTCTGGAGGTGAAGGAGTGGACATGAGTGAACTGCAAGCTCATCATTGCATCACACCAGAACAGTGAAGCTGGTATTTGTGCAGTGTGAGTGCCACACCGATAAATAAAGTGTTATTGCAAGAATAAAATTGATCGGAATCGAGAGACTGACATCAGATTTTCCAACAGTTTTTGGTTCTTAGTCCCAATTTCCATGGGGTGTGTGGGCAAAAACCCGTTTTGCCCCCTCTGTGGACACCCATGAAAGCAGTCCACCGTATCTCTTGAAAAACAAAATGTCCTTGAAAAAATTTCAAGTGATCTGGCAACCCTATGTAATTGTGAGAAGGGATATACTGATCCATGTCGATGGGATGTATTTAGCCGCTCAAGAAAGATTTGACGAATCCAGCGGAAATCAATTTCTACCTCTTCTGCAAATGGCTTTAATGCCGAAAACGCAGATAATCTTCCATTTTCAATTCGATGGATCCACAACTGTATTTTAAGTTTAAATGCGACGATGTCTTGGTCATATTTGAAACCATTTTGCCTTTTCCGTGCATGGAGCTGTTCAGCTGATTCAAACGTATAAAAAATCACATAAGAATATTTGGCAATCCACTTACTGTCAACGAATCGTTCAGCAAAGTTATAATTCTGTTATTTTTATAACGCACCAATGGCATTGCGTGGGTCACTCTCTCCAGAACCTTTCCTCATGAACCAACGGATGTTCAAATGAAATAAACGTCCAGTTTGTTCTTTCCCCATCTCACCAGTGTTTTCTTTCCCACCAGCGCCCACTGTGTTCTTTCCCACATCATTTAAAATCTGTCAGATCTTCTTAAAATTTCTTCGCTGTTTGATTTTTTCTCGGCGAAGAAGACAATAACTACCTAAATATCTTAGTTTTCCTTTTTCGTAAAATAATAGCCTTTTTGATTCTTATTACGGTCTAAACACCATCGGCACAAACAGACACGCAGTAAGTTTGCGAAAGCTGATGTTACTTAGTGAAGGGATCTACTTTCCTAAACATTTCTTTTCTTGTAGTACTGTATGTTTGGCAAGTGGACAGCAAAAGTAAAATTGTTCCACGTAGTCCTCAGTCGTACGGTATCGCACGAACACCATGAACTGTACATCGTTTCCTAAAGCTGTAGTCTCACCTACCTCTGAATCAAGATTTCCACTTCGCTTTGCAGCAGCAATGGGTTGCTACAGAATATCGACTGTGAGTTCTTGGATGCGTCGCTTGATGGTGTTGTTTGAAGAAAAACCATACTTAACGGATTAGATACGGCAGGAGTGTGCAACCCGTACGCCGTGGGGCAAAAGTGGCCCGGGAACTGAAGTTGTGTGGCCCGCGGAAAGGTCCATTCCTAAATTTTATTAAGAAAAAAATTGTGTGCTGTTTACCTACCCTTATGACCACGCCAGTTCACCTGCACCTGTTATTCACTTTATCCAGATCCCATTGCTCCACAAGCAAGTATTACGGTTGTAAATCTTAATGTCAGTTCACTTACCTGAAGAAGTATCGTGCGTGTTATCGGGTTCGCAGATTGTGGCTCGGCGCGAGGCTTCACTGGTGCCTGGTTATGTTAGAAAAGCCCAACTAGTCTCAACTAGAGAAATATCGACATAAATCTTATCAGGCTCAGCGCCCAACCGCAACTCTGACTAAACCTAAACCGCTGTGCTGTCCACACCTCGTGAAATAATAGCGATTTAATCAAACAAACACACACAGAGAACGCAGGTTAAGAATATTGCCAGTGGCGAGTCTAGAATGAAAAAACTGGGGAGGCC